>Ga0157367_1000126_pt1 | contig 38079 bp, 55 predicted proteins | sample AttbisABBM2_FD_113142 | JGI IMG/M metagenome (GOLD analysis project Ga0157367, IMG submission 113142) | Fungus gardens microbial communities from leaf cutter ant in Botucatu, State of São Paulo, Brazil - Atta bisphaerica ABBM2 | ecosystem: Host-associated > Fungi > Mycelium > Unclassified ... | reverse complement strand
GTGCCGGCGCCGGACCGATGCCGGGCTGCCGGACATTCCGTTTCGCAGATGAAGAAAGGGGGGTATGAAGTGCGCCTGCCGAGCGCGGGGGGCGAGCAGAACCCGCTGACCGACTACAGCCTCAGCCAGGAGGCGGCCGAGTGGGAGAAGGTCGGTATCCCGTATCGCGTGGTGTATACCGGCGCGTAACAGGCCGAAGCGAGGTCGATAGCGGGGCTGGGAGGGGCCGGGCAGCAGGCAGGCTTGGCGCCCCTCGGGCTTGCCGCATGAGCGTCCTGGCGGCCGCTCACTCCGACGAGCAGACGATCGCGGTCAGGAACGGAAACGCCTGCTTGACGGTCGCATCGCTGCCGGCCTTGCGCACGGCTTCTTCCACCGCGCTTTTCGTGCCCCGCACCACGACGCCATAGGCCCAGTCGCCGATCGGCGTGCCGTCGCCCGGACGGAAGATCGGATCGTTCGCCTGGTATCCGAGTACGACATAGACGCCGAAGCCGTACGCCGTCAGCGCGTGGCTCGTGCGGAATGCGTTGACCGAGTTCGATTCGACGTGCATCGGCTCCGACTGGATGTCGCCGGCGGCGAGCAGCGGCGCGACGAATTTGTGGCCGGTCGAATGGCAGTCGAGCGCGTCGTCGAGCGCCTTGGCCGACGCGGTGCCGGCAGTCGCGAGCGCGAGCAGCGATGCGCAGAGGGCGGTCTTGAGAATGTTGTTTTTCATGCGCGGATGCAGGTTGTCCACGCGCATTATCGCGTGTTCCGGCAAGTGCTGTATGCGGGCTGCGGATGGTTCGTTGGCCCGTATGCCGTCGGTGATGCGATGGGCCCGGCCAGGCGGGTGCTCGGTCGTTTCCAGTCAGCCTTTCCTGCATTTGAAGCGAAAGGCCGTCAGCCACTTGCTTAGTGCCGGCCTTCGAAATCTGGCCGCCGAGGGCTGGGTGGATCGTTGTAGCGTCGCTGCCCCAATTGATCCCTACAATGAATCGAGGCGCTGCGAACCGGGAATCCCGGTTGACGCTTAACGGGCCCAGAAACGGAAAAGGGGCTACGGTATTAACCGTAACCCCTTGATTCCTTGGTCGGAGCGATAGGATTCGAACCTACGACCCTCTGATCCCAAAGCAGACATTACAGAGTGTCTGACACGCTTATCTGGCAAGGCTTTCCGCGCTGTTGCCCCCAAATTGTTGCACATAAAACGAGCAAGTTCTGGCGCGGGTTTGCGGACCACTGTGGGGCATTTTTTGGGGATGATCAAGCGCTCGCGCGCAGTGGTACATGTAGACGAACCTCGCTCATCGGTACATTTCTGGACTTGATGTAGTCGAGGGTCTGTTTCTCGTTCGTGTGCGCCGCCGTTTCCTTCAGCGCTTCGATGTCATAGCCAGCGTTCTCGGCGTCCGTGAGCGCCATCGCGCGGATGTCCTTGATCGTGTACCTGGCGTCTTCCAGGCCGGCCCTCTTTTTTGCGACCTTCCACGCCTTCAGGACCGAGTTCGCCGCGTAGGGCTTTCCCTGCTTCGTGTGGATCACGTGCACGCCCTTGACGCGGCCGATGCCGCGTGCGCGCTCGAGCACCGCCTCAATCTCGGGCGTGATCCTGAAGTCGACGGATACGCCACTCGAATCCTCGGTCTTCGATGGCCGGAAGTGGATCACGCCGGCGGCGCGGTCCACCCAAGAGCAGCTGTCTGGATCCTTCGGGTCGACGGTCCAACGCAGGTTGCGGATCTCGGTGGAGCGCTGCGCAGTCAGGTAGCAGAGGTCGATGAAGCACTGCCCCATAGGGCCGGTCGGCACCTTGGCAGTGAGCTGGCGGCCGCCGCGCTCGTACGTGAACGTCAGCATGCAGTCCCGGATCGCTGCGAAGTGGTCGCCGCTGATCAGGGTCGTGCGTGGCTTCGGCTTCTTCAGCTTGACGTCGCGGCAGGGGTTCGTCGTTATCAGACGCTGATCGATGCACCAATCGAAGAACCCAGACAGGAACGCACGCATCACGCGCTGCATGTGGGGCTTTTCCTTCCAGTTGTCTTTCAGAAACTGGCGCACATAGGGGACGTCCATCTGGTCGATGTCGACGTCCGCAAACCCGCGTTTCACGTAGCGGCCATAGGCCGGCCACGCCTTTTCCTTGTGGTCCTTCTCGTGCAGCCGCACGTACTTGTCGACCAGGTGCGGGATGTTGCCAGTGCCGTCGATTTTCTCGACCTTCGCCTTTTCTGCGGCGAGGCGCTCGAGCATGCGCACCTCGCCATCCTCGACGCGGCACAGCTTCTTCCAGCGCTCGGTGTAGGGCTGCACCCAGTAGTACGACCCATCGCGCACGTAGACGCGGCGGACCAGTGGCTTTCGCTTCGTCATGCGGCTCGGTGAACAGAACGGAGGGCCGGCCGCTCGCGCGTGCCGGGCACATCGCCGGCGAGGCCGGCCTTTTTCGCCTGGAGCGACTCGAAGGTCGACCAGGTCATGATTACGGCGCCGGTCGCGGCCGTGACGACGTCGATCCCAAACGTCGCCTTGAACCACTCGGCCTGTTTGCCGTATCGCTTCTTTCCGGTCACGCGGACGAGATCGGCTTCGTTCATCAGGCGTTCGCTCATGGTCATACCTCCGGGAATTCGTCATGTGTGCGGCCGTCGAGAAGACGGCCGGCGGCCTTCTTTCCAACCGGATGTACTGCTGCTGCGGTCGGCGTGTATCGGTCATCGTCTGCATCATCAGCGACCCAGCGGCGTCGATATGGATCGGGAGCGCGTTTGAGCGGCGCGGGCATTTCGACGCCTTCGGCGATCCACTCGCCCCATTGCTTGAACAGGAACGGCACCCCGTAGGCCGCGCACTGGTCGCGAAGATCTCGGGCCCAGTCGGGATGCATCGGCCGCGCACGAGGACCGCTTTCGCCGCCGACAATGACCCAGTCGATTTCGGGCGAGCTGTATCCCGAACCGTCCTCGGCGTATTCCGTGGTCGGGCCGTGAATCCACGGTGCATCAGCAGGGCAGTCTTCGCAGGACTGCATTTCCCGCATGCAGCAGACGCCAGTCGGATCGAACCAGGCTCGAAGATCGACCGCCCCAAGCAGCGGTTCCATGGACAGAAACCGGCGGCGCGCGGGTGTCATGAGAAGCTTTTCGATGTCGCGATCTGCCTCGACCTGGTCGACGATCGTCGCGCCGAGCCAGACGTTCGACCACGGCCACGGTGTGTTGACGCCGCGGCCGGCGAGTTCGAGCGCCCGGGTGATCATCGGCCCGGCATTGCCGATGCGTTTCGTGAGCAGCAGCCAGTCGACGTGCGGGGTGTTCCAGATCAGGTCGATCAGGTCCGCTCGCCACGCGTCCGGAACAGCGTTGTCGAATACGTCGGCGAGGGACGCGCAGAACACGCGCTGGCGCCGGCCGTGCGCGGCGAAGAACTCGGCGTGTGCCGCTTCCCATGCGAGGGGCTTGTGCCAGTTCGCCGGCGACGTGCGGCGGCGACGCGCGCCGGGCCCCCAGTTCACGGCCGTGCCGCCGGCGAAGCGCGCGTTGCGTGCCTCAGCGTAGCAGTGGTCACAGCCCGGGCCGACCTTCTGGCAGCCTTCCCACGGGTTGAAGGTGTGGTCGCACCATTCGATTTTCGTGTTCTCGCTCATGTGGTGGCCTCGAACAAAGCAAGTTGAGCATGTACGGCGGCGCGTCGCGGCAGGATGGCGCGAAGCCGCTGGCGGTATGCGATATGCGGCGGAACGTGTCCGGGCAGCAGGCTCAGGTGGCCGAAATTCATGCCAGGGTGAAAGGACATCACGTGCACGAACGCGAACGCCGGATTGATACGGCACAGTTCGGGTTGCCATTCGGGCATGCATGCGCGCCAGTATTTCGTCAGGCGCTCGCGCTCGGCGAGCTTGTCGACAGGGGCGCGATAGTTCCGGCGCCGTGCCCGAACTTGCTCGATGCGCTCGGCGGCCTCGTACGTGGTTTCTCCGGCCAGCAGCATTGCGGCGGTGACGATCTGTTTCATCGCCGCACCATCATGCAGAGGTCGGCGCGGCGCCGGATCTCGGCCGCGTACGAGTCGAGATCGCCGGTCATGACGAAGTAAGTGCGCGGCGCGGCCGGCGTGCCTACATACTTCTCGCGCAGCTCGACGCGCTTCTCGGTACCGGCGAGGATGTAGTTAGGGTGCTTCACGTGTGGCTGTCGCACGCGGGACAGGGCGCCGTCGTCCGCGAGCTGCTCGAGCACCGATCGCAGGATCGCGGCCGACGTGCTGAAGCGCTTCGCGAGGACGGATGGGCATTCCACCTGGCCCGGGATCATTGCGGCGATTACACGCTCTGCGGCCGGGGTTTTCTTCATGATCATGTCGCGGGTCATGATCTTCCTCGTGCGTGCGTCGCGTACACGGCGTAGGGGCCGTCTTCGCTGTCGCCGATCTCGAGCACCCACCAGCCCGGTTCCGGCGACGGATCCCATGCCGTGATGTCGAGGTTTCCGTTGTCGAAATACGATATGTATGCCGGGTGATCGACGCTCTCACTTTCGAGGTGGTAGATCGATGTCTTGATGGTTGCCTGCGCCTCAAGAGCGGCCCACTGTTCGTTCGTGCAGTGTTCGGCGCCGTCCATCGTGGTTGTCCAGAAATGGAGCAGATCAGGGTGGATGAAATAGCCATCCTGATCACGCACGACGGGGATCTTCTGGAGCATCGGTTGGGTGGTCATATATGGTCCTCAGAAGGTCTTTGTGAGATCGCGATCGACAGCCTTTCCGAGTGATCGCAGGAGATTCGCGAGGCACGCGCGGTCGTTGTGGCTGGCGGTCGCCTGGCGAAGCAGACCGAAATACGAGTTCGCGACGGGCATCAGATCGCGGGGCGCCGTTTCGGCCACGCGTCGCAGCGCTTCATTGCGAGTGCGCTTTCGCGTCTCGCGGCGCCAGGGTTTGATGACCTGACCGACGAAGTCGACGCCTCGGTCGATGGGTTGCAGGATCGTCTTGCGTGGGTTGATCCGCGCGCCGAGACGGGCCGGCAAGAATGCCGTCACATCGGCGAGGATCTCGTTCAGCCGCCCCGGCGATTCGTGCAGGAACACGAAGTCGTCGACGTAGCGAATGTAGTGCCGCGCGCGCAGCTGATGCTTCGCATGCTGATCGAGCACGTCGAGATAGACGTTCGCGAAGAACTGGCTCGACAGGTTGCCGATCGGCAGACCGAGGTGTGCCGCCTGTTCGACCAGGCGCTTGTGACGGGGCACCTGCTCGAGCAACGCCGGATCGCCGCGGTATACGAAGTCGGTTCGAGGGTCGTGCATGAGCACGATCTCGACGAGGGAGCGCCAGAACGGCTCGCAGATCTTCGTGAGAAGCAGTTCGAGCAGAATCGGCTTGTCGATGCTCACGAAGAAATTCGCGAGATCGCATTTCAGGTAATACGCAGGCCGCGACCAGTTCTGCGTGATCGAACGGATCTTCGACTCAAGGCGTTCGGCGGCGCGCAGCGTGCCGCGTTCCTTGATGCATGCGAACGTGTCGGCGATGAATGAGCGTTCGAAGCGCGGCCCGATGCGGTTGTACAGGAGGTGATGCACGACGCGGTCGCGAAACTCGGCTGCCCATACCTCGCGATGCTTCGGCCGTGTGATGACGAAGCAGATCGAGCGGCCGGGGCGGTAGGCGCCATCGGCCAGCTCGTCATGCAGGTGGCGCAGGTTGTGTTCGAGGTCAATCTCAAACGCGAGCGCCGCGGGAGTGTTGCGCTTCGTACGCCGGCAGTCGAGGTAAGCCTCGACGAGCTCGGCGAGCGTGAATCCGTCGTTCCAATCTGCGGACGGCCCGGGCGCGCAGCTGGTTGTTCTGTTGGTTGTTGTTCTGGTTGCCGTTGTTGAAGTTCTGATACCAGGCCCAGCCGGAAAAATCGTGCTATCTACGTCGCACGGCCGATTGCTCAGCCGCGAAACTGCGCTGGACGTCGCCACACACTGGCGGCGCGTTTCCTCATTGCGCATGGCGGTGCCCTTATGGGGCAGCGGCACGACCAGATTGAAAGATCGCTCAGCCATGAAAGCCTTGGCCTCCCTGGAGCGGGCGATTGCCTGCGGACTTCTTCCATGCGTTGGCCTGCTTTCCGATGCTCGTCGTCAGCTCGATCGCGCGCCCATAGGCGCCCTTGTCGACCTTGCGCTTGTTGAAGCCGAGCCGCAGCAGCAAGTTGATCACCTGTAGGCGCTCGATGAGCTCTGACAGGTGGGGCGACTTGTCTGTTGCGACGTTCGCGCGGTACACGAGCACGATGATCTCGATGCACTCGACGTTGATCTTCTCGCCGATCGACCGCTTGAAGTCCCGCTGCATGTTCGTGACGACGTCTGTCACGACATCCAGCAAGCTTTCGGCGGCGCGGTAAATTGGCAGTTGGGTATGCAGGGCCACGATGGATTAAATGGTCAAATTACTGAAGGAATGAATCTGCGGACGGCCCGGGCGCGCAGCTGGGTGATCTGAAGGTTGAGGTTCTGGTAGCCGAGGCTGAAGTGCTGAAACCAGGCCCAGCCGGATGTCTCCGCTTCCTCGCCGGACCAGTACCAGGCCGCCTCGAACTCACCCTGCAGGTTCGTGAAGAGCAACGACTGCTCGCGTCGCGAGGGCAGTTCGCCGCCATGCTGTTCAGCCCATTCGAGCGCCTGAGCCCACGTCACGGATTCGGCTTCTCCGGGCAGCAGGATGAGGTAGTGGCTGAGCGCACCATCCTCGCTCAAGATCGGACCGGCTATACGCTCACCAGCCGCAAGCGGGATCGTGACCGCGTCGACGTGGTATTCGGTTGCGCGCGGTTGCTTCCTGAACTCATCGATCATGGTGCCGATGCGTACGTGCTCGGCCTGGATCGCTTCAAGCGTGATCGTCATTTCGATACCCCGGTTGAAATGGATGAAGGGTTAAATCGGCAATCTGCGGACGGCCCGGGCGCGCAGCTGGAGGCTCTGTGGGTAGTTGAGCTGGTAGCCGTAGTCGAAGTCCTGATACCAGGCCCAGCGATCGCCGTTGGGTTCGTTGCTCCAGTACCAGTCGCGTTCAAACGAGTCGCGGCAGTTCGCAAACAGGAGTGCTTGCTCGACGCGCGTCGGCAGATCGCCGCCGATGCTCTTCGCCCACTCGATCTGATCCTTCCAGGGCGCGGCTGCGTTGTCGCCCGGCAGGAGGATCACGTGATGGAAGTCACCGTTCTTGTCGCCGATCGCGCCGACATAGACGTCGCCCTCGGCGAGTGGCGGAATTTGCAGTTGCTGCATGGCTGATCCTTGAATGGATGAATGGATTAATTTTTGAATCTGCGGACGGCCCGGGCGCGCAGCTGGTAGTACTGTAGGTAGCCGTACTGGTTGCCGTTGGTGAAGCCCTGATACCAGGCCCAGCCGGGGTCGTCGGCGTCTTCCTCGTTCGACCAGTACGCAGCGCGCTCGAACAGATCGCGCTTCTTCGCGAATGCGATCGCGAGCTCGACACGGGTCGGCAGATCTCCGCCGAGCGATTTCGCCCAGTCCATCTGGGCTTGCCACGTCGCGCGCTCGCTGTCGCCCGGCAGCAATACGGTGTGCTCGATGTCGCCGTTCTCGTCGGCAATGCCGCACAGGTAGATCTCACCGGCGGCGAGGGGAGGGTGCTGGATCTGCATGGTTTCTCCTGGTGGGTACAGCTGAAGGGATGGATCTATCGGGGCATCCACTCGGTGCCGCGCACGATCCGGCCGACCGGTTCGAGCACGAGCACCTCGGATTCCTTTTCGCTGCGCACGAGAGCGCGGCCGCGCCTCTGGGCCTTCTCGAGCGATTCGTGGCGCTGCGGCTTACAGGAACGTCCGAGGGTCACGAACAATGGCGCGCGTGCGCCGACCGGGCCGAGCGTCAGCTCGTCGATGCGCGCTTCGAGCGTCGCGGCGTTCGCGCGCCAGGTGTCCGCTTTCAGTACCGCAGCGCCGCGCTCGGCGGTGAGGCGCTCGACCTCGGTGCGCAGATCTGCGATGACGCGCGGGGTGCTGTCCGCGGCGACGGCCGAGGCCGGAAGCGCGGCAATGGCTTCGGCCAGTGACGGCGCCGAGGTGGCCGCAGGTGTATCGTTGGCTGCGGGCACCGGTGCGGCGCCGCGCGCGATCCAGTACACGTATTCGTTGCCGCCGCCCGCGCGCTTCTCGCGCTCGACCAGACCGCCTGCATGCATCTTGTTGATCGCCTTCACGACGTCCAGATGCGGTAGTCCAATCCCGGTCGCGACGGTCTTGGCTGTCGCCTCGGCGACGGTGCCGAGGAACGTTTCGATGTCTTCCGTCATGCTGTCCTCACGCGTTCGAGGGAAGGCTGCAAGGGTGGATGCTCGGCTCGCATATGGCAGCGGGTAGCATGAATCGCCGGCGCTGCAGGCCTGGTTGTGACGGCGCCCACCCGTCACTCCGAGCACCCACCGTTGAAGCCGGTGGAAAAAAGCGGGGCGAGACGTCCGCCCCGGAAGTGCCGCGCGTTTCGAGAGGGGGCGCGCGGCAGGCCACAGGGAAATCAGCCGAGGTAGGTGCGCTCGACCTGGTCGAGCGTGCGCAGGCGCACCGACGTGCCGGTCTTCGCGAGCACGATCGGCTCGCCGAGCACGACGGCGTGATCGAACAGGCGCTTCGTGATCCGGATGTCGTTGAGGCAGTAGTCGATGACCTCGCCGACTCGACCCTGCTGCCAGGCGATCGGCGCGTGTGCGGCGTTGCCGGACTTGCGGATGCCGAAGTTCACCTCGCACGTCGCGTCCAGGCCGTAGCCGGTGTGCGAGTTGCCGCCGAATGCCGGATCGAGGCCAGCCGCGCGCCAGATCTCGGCGAGCAGGTCGTAGCGGAACGAGCTCGGCATGGCGCTGTACGGATCGAGCGTGGCGTTGATCACCTTGTCGTCGAAGCCGATGCCATTGAACGAGACGAGCGGCGCGCGCTCGGCGCACAGCGCAACGAACTCGTCGAGGTTGTCTTCGCAGAACACGCGGTAGCGCGCCTCGGCGTAGTCGTACGCACCGATGACGCTGATCCCCATGCCGGCATGGTCTTGCCAGCCGTTGCAATACTGGATGCCATCGATGCGCGTTTCGCCGCGGCCCAAGATCGCCTTGGCGATCTCGATGTCGTAGATGAGGGAGTTGCCGAATTCGGTCATGGAGTGCCTCAGTCGTTGTCGTTGGCGGCGCGGGACTTCGCGTCGCGGTAGGGGGAGGGATCGGCGGCCGCCTCGCGGGCGGCGCGCGCTTCAGCGCCGAGCGCAAGGCAGCGGCGGATCAGCGGATTCGTGATGGCGTCGACGGCGGAGCCGCGGCAGCGCTGCAGGCGAAACTCGCGCGCGATCATGGCGTCGGTGACGGGAAGCGGGCTGGCCATGGTCAGAGCACCCTGCCCGAGCGCTCGAACGCCATGGCCGCGAGGGCCTGCGTCGAGTCGTAATCGCCGAAGAAATCTTCGTCCGGGACCAGCGTCCACAACGTCCCGAAGTCGTCGATCACCTTGAACTCGTTGACCGATGGGGGGAGGCACTCGCCGTAGTGGGTCGTCACCATGGTCAGGCGCTCCGCGTCATGCCGGCCCGCACGCGCTCCGTCTCGGACGTGTCCCATTGCTTCGCGAGCGCGAGCACCAGAACGGCGACGAGAAGGGCCGCGAACGACTTCGCACAGTAGATGGCGAAGGCTTTCATGCCCACAGCCCGATGAGGCGCTCGACGGGCGGCGCGATGGCCGATCCGAGCAGATAGAACGAGGCGAGCACAGCGAGCGGCAGCCAGTCGGCGCGGGGCTTCATGCGGCACGCTCGCCGAGCAGGTCATGCACGCGGCGCGCTTCTTCCGCGACAGCCGCATCGCGGGTCACGAAGTAGGTGCAGCGCTGGATGAACGTGTCGCGCTCGAGCTTCGCGGCCCGGCGATCACGTTTCAGCTGCGCACGCGTGATCGCTTCGAAGTCGCCGGAGGTGCGCGGCTTCTTCAGACGCGGCGTGGCGCCGAATAATTTGCCCTTGAACATTGACGACCCCCTATGAAGGAAAGCAAGCGTTGAGCACATTAAACACATAGCCAAACGAAACGTCAAGTGCGCTATACATCCCGGACGAAAGAACTCGCCTCGATGGTAGATCTGGACGCAAAAAAGCCCGCGCGCGGCGGGCTTCTTCAGGTAGGAATGGGGGTCAGTAGGTGGTGCAGTTGGTCATCGTCCCGAACCGCTGGCACGTCGTACTGATTGGAGCAGGAAGAGCGGGTATCGGCTGATACGGAACTTGCGGAGCCGGGCGATATAACGCCCCGCTGCCGAGGATCGCTAGAGCTGCGTTTCGGCGTTGCGCGTCGGCGGCTTGACTGTCCGCGAGCATCCGATCGTTTTGCTCGCGGATTCTGATAGTAGAGGTCCGCTGTTCAGTTTGATATTGGTCGCTTGAAATCGTACCTGCTTCATATTGCTTCGAGATATCGATCATGCGCAAGCTTTCACGCATCAAAACGACATCCATAGGGCCGTCCGGTGGAGACGACACTCGATCGTAATATTCTGAATAAAATTCAGATCTGAGTTTTCGTCCGGCCTTCACTTCGGCCTGCTGTGTGGCCGCCCATTGCGAAAGGCCGTCCAGCTTCTGGGCATAAGGGTTTGCGCCGACCTGGGCGCACCCGATCAGGCTGCTCGCAAGAAGAACCGCTAACCACCCCGAACGCGTCATTTTATATTCTCTCACTCTGTTTATGGACGATTCGGCCGATTAAAATCGTCTCTTCGTTTATCGGCCGATCCCTATAAATTCGCTTATCCAAATTGTCGGACGCGGCGATCCATGCGCCGTCCGCTTTGAAAAGCCGCTTCACGATTACCTCACCATCATAGATCAGGGCGAACACAATGCCATCGCGCGGAGAGGTATCAGCGGTATTTGCAACGACCCAGTCCCCGTCATAGAGACCGGGCTCCATGCTTGCACCCGGGACCTTGATGGCTAGCAGCTTTTCCGGCTCGTACTCGTTGTTCTCGTACCAGCTTTTATGAAAAACGATCGGTGCGTGATCTTCCTCGAAAGGTTCAACGCCGTAGCCGGTACCACCATCAGAAATCTTGATCTTCACTCGTCTGATCGCCGGGTAGTCAGGGTTTCCCTGAAGCGGAATCTCCTGCGTGGAGGCCTGCTTCATGTTGCCACGCCCCGTAGCAAGCCAGCTCGGTGAAACAGACAGAACAGATGCCACTTTCAAAAGGTTTTCACCCGCGAGACTTGTGGTAGCGCTGTTCAGCCAAAAAGAGACGGCCCCCCGCGTGACGCCGACGCGGCGCGCGAGTTCCGACTGATTCATGCGAGCTTCTTGTAGGGCCGCACGAAGGCGATCTGCCAGAGTTTTCATGTCCAGCAGACTAACCACTTGTGCGTTGAGTGAGCTTGACATACACTTTGTATAGTTTGCTAAACACTCGGGTCAACCATGTCGATGACGAAAAAACAGGCGATCTCGATCTTCGGCAATGGGGCGGAGCTTGGCCGCGCCGTTGGCCTTAGCCGAAGTCGCATTTCGCAATGGCCCGACAATCTTGGCCAGCGTGAAACTGATCTGGTCGTCGGGGCCGCGCTCCGCCTTGGGAAACCGTTGCCGTCTGACGTTCGAGTAGCAGCGGGTGTCGAAAAAAGCGAACGCGGGGTGAAGGCGTGACCAGCATTCGCTGCACGTTACGAATACTCGCCTCGAAGGGATTCGAGCATCCGTCGATCGGATTCATCAGCCATTTTTTCGACGTAGGTGCGGCCCTCTTGCATTGCGTCATAGAAATCGGGCGCTGCGGCGCGCATGCGCGCCTCTTCTTCGGGCGACCAGCGTTTAAGGCGTTTCTCAACCTGATACAGAACAGATCGCTGAAGTGCAGCGAAATCCGGATGTGTGGCAGCCAGCGCATTCAGCAAGATCGAGTTCCGAAGATTTGCCGTCTCGAGGCTCACTACTTTCGCTTCCAGTTGCTCGAATTCCGTCGGCTCATTTCGCTGTTGCTGCTTTTCTGTCATGGGATCCCCCTTGGTTCGCAGTGTCGTCGGTTTGGCGATCACGATTCTACGTCCGAGGCGGGATCCCTCTTTACTTCCATGCTTTGCATTGTCCGTTCTCAGCGGCGCGAGCGTAACCATCGAACGAGGGGTCGATCACTATGGGTCTGAGGAAAGCCTACCAAGCCATGTGCCGTGCGTTCCCGGGGGGATCGGAAGCGATGGCGACGGCGCTCGGCATGTCGGCCGCGAGCCTGCAGAACCGCATCTACGAGGTGAAGGGGCAAGTGCTGCACACCGAGCACGCGCTCGCGATGCAGACGTTGTCCGGCCGCAGCGACTTCGCCGAGGCCGTTGCACGCATCACCGGCGGCATGTTCGTGCAGCTGCCGGGCCTCGATGACGAGTGCGACAACCAAGAGTTGCTGACGAAGTTCACGCTGATCCTCGACCAGCTCGGCGTGCTCGCGCGCACGCATGCGCAGGCAATCGCAGACGGCGTCGTCGACGACCACGAGAAGGCCGAGCTCGAACGCATCGCGCACGACGCCCACCGGCACATCCAGGAGCTGTTGCAGCTCACGTTCCGCATTTACCGATCGAGCGAGTCGACCGACGAAACGTCGGCGGCGCGCGGGCTTCGCACGGCCTGATTTCGACACGCATTGCACATGCGGCCCGCGAGAGCGGGGTTTGAGAGCGGGGGCTCGGCCCCTTACCACGAGCGGAAGTGGAATGTGCTGAACCGCTGACACCCCGGAAAGCCACGGGGAAGAACACCGACATCCGCCCCATAGGGCGCTACCTAAGAACGGGATGAACGACATGACCGCATCGGGGAAGGGCGCGCCGAAGTGCCGCGACTGCCAGCACGCGAAGCCGGACACCGGGCTCGCGTCGCTGTTTGGCCTCCTGCCGGCGAAATGGGAAAACGCGCGGTGTGCGCGAGCCATGCGGCCCGAACCGTTGAATCCCCGTCAGCCGCTGGGCGAGTTCGTGCACCGTCACCCGCTGGTGCGCGTCGAGCGCGTGATCGAGTTCCATGCGTGCGGCCCCGCGGCGCGCTACTTCCAATTGCGGCGCACCTCGTGATGGACGCCGACATCCTGACCTTCGGCATGGCAGTTTGCATCGCCGCGTCGATTCTCTTCTGCTTGAGGAACCCCCGATGAGCCTCCACCACGAAAACCTTGCCTGGGAGGTCGAGCTGCCCGCGCTGAAGAAGGTCGTGCTGCTCGCGATCGCGCGCGCGGCGCACCTGAACAACCGCGAGTGCTGGCCGTCCGTGCAGCACCTTGCGTTCAAGTGCGGCATGAGCGAAAGCGCGGTACGCGGCGCGATCAAGGACCTGACCGAGTTGGGCTGGATCGAGACGCTGAAGGTGCCCGGCAAGCGCACCGTCTATCGCGTGCTGCTCGGCGTCGAGGTGCCGGCATGACGCGCCTGACCGCTCACGAGATCACCCAGCGCGCGACAGAGCTGGTCGGTGATGACGCCGGCGTGCACGTTGTAGTTCTCGACGCGCCGGGCGGCGCGCGCCTGCGCATGAAAGTCGACGGGCAACTCATCGCGCGCCACGTGGTCGAGGCTGACCTGCACGTGACGATCGACGAGTTCGCGGACCGGTATATCCGCCGCGCGCTGATGATCGGCATGCGGTGCCTGTCGTGTGGCGTGAAGGTATCGGGCACGTCGATGCCCTGCGGCCATTGAGGAGGGCACCATGCGCGTCTACATCGCCGGCCCGATGACAGGGCATCCCCAACTGAATTTCCCGGCCTTCCACGCCGAGGCGGCGCGCCTGCGTGCCCTCGGGTATGACGTGGTCAATCCGGCCGAGCTGAACGCCGATGCGGCGGCCGACTGGCTGCAGTGCATGCGCACGGACATCAAGCACCTGGTCGACTGCGACGCGATCGCCATGCTGGAAGGCTGGCACCACTCGCGCGGCGCGCGGCTGGAATACACGATCGCGCTGATGCTCGGGCACGCCGTGTTCCGCTCGGTCGATATCGTCGAGAGGCTCGCGGCATGAGCATTCACCTGATGAACCAGGCGTGGAAAACGACACTGGCGACCGGCGCGAAGTTCGTGCTCGTCGCCGTGTGCGATACCGCGAACGACGAGGGCGTGTGCTGGCCGTCCGTGGAGACGATCCGCCGCAAGTGCTCGATGGGCGAGCGGACGGTGCAGCGGCATCTGGACGACCTGGAGCAGGCCGGCATCATTTCGCGCTCGTTCCGCAAGGGCCGCAGCACGACGTACCAGGTGCACGAATCGAAGTTCCCGCTCTCAACCCCCGCCAAATTGGCACCCCCGTCAGAACGGCACCCCCGTCAAGATGACACCCCCGCCAAATTGGCACCCACCCCCGCCAAAAACGACGCGGCACCCCCGCCAAATTCGACGGAAACCCCCGCCAAATTGGCACCCAGAACCACCAATAACCTTAAAGAGAATCCACAGGGATCCGGTCGCACTCCGGAACCGGCCTCTGTGGACAACTCGGGGCCGAAAGCATCCGCGCAGGGTGCGCGTCTGCCGGCCGATTGGATTCTGACGAAGAAGCTTGCCCTCTGGGCGCTGCAGGAACAGCCGACCTGGACCGAGGAGCACGTGCGCAAGGTCGCAGCCGCGTTCCGGGACCACTGGATCGCTCAGCCGGGCGTGAAGGGGCGCAAGACGGACTGGGAGGCGACGTGGCGCAACTGGGTGCGGAAGGAACCGGCGCTGAAGGGTGGCGCGGGCACACCGCAATCGGGAGGCGGCGACGTTCGCTGGTTCGAGACGCTGCAAGGCGTCGAAGCGCAGGCGAAGCTGCACAACATGCGTGACCGGAAGCCGGATGAGGACTGGCGCTCGTACCGCGTGCTGGTCGTGCGCGCGGCGAATGATCGCAAGGCCGCCGAGTTCGTTCTCGCCGACGCCCAGCGCTTCAACGCCGTCAGCCTGTACCAGTTCGCGCGCGAGACGTTCGGCGACGCGCTGATGCCCGTGGACGACTTTGCGTCATGAGCAAGAACGCACTTCGCTACCCCGAGAGCGCGATTGCCGGCGGCGTGTTCGGCACCGCTCGCGTGCGCGGCACGATCGCCGACACGGCGGCGCGGCTCGCGGCGCCCGGACCGGTACCGCTCGACGCGGCTACTGCGCGCCTGGTCGGCAACGCACCCGCGATCGCCGCACCGACGCCGCTGCAGCGCATGCAGGCGCTTGGCCGGATGCCTGCCGGCCGCATGAACAAGACCGAAGCTGCGTATGCCGAGCTGCTCGCCGCGCGCGTGCACGTCGGCGAGATCCTCGAATTCAAGTTCGAGTCGGTGAAGCTGCGGCTCGCCGATCGCACCTGGTACACGCCCGACTTCGCGCTCGTGCTCGCCGACGGCACGCGCGAGATTCACGAGGTCAAGGGGCATTGGACCGACGATGCCCGCGTGAAGATCAAGGTCGTGGCCGAGCTATATCCATACGACCGCTTCATCGCCGTGCGGCGCGTGAAGGGTGAGTGGATTCGGGAGGTGTTCTGATGGGCGGGAAGCGTTGGAGCGACGACGAGATCGCCACGATGGCGCGGATCGCTGCGGCCTGCGAGACGCTGATCTCGCAGATGCATCGCCTGCCGGGCCGCACCTGGTCGGCGGCGCGCATCGTGGCATCGAAGGAAGGGATCGTCTTCAAGGACTCGATTTCATGGTCGGCCGACGAACAGGCGCTGCTTCGGAAGATCTACCGCAGCAACGAGTCGATCAAGCTCGGCGTGCGCCGGCTGCTGCCGGGCCGCAGCTATCTCGCCGCGAAGGGTGAGGCGCAGCGCCTCGGGCTGTCGGGCACGAAGCCGCGCACCGGCCGCACCGGCTATTCATGGATCGAGCGTGCGCTCGAAGACGCGCTCGCTGACGGCAGTCGCATGACCGCGAAGCAGCTCGCAGCGAAGACGGGCGCGTCGGTCAACGCGATCGGCAAGGTGCTCGCGAAGAACCGGGGCACGAAGTTCAGGGTGGCGGACTGGTCGCACGTTGGCGCGGCCGCGATGTGGGAACTCGGTAGCGGCCCGGATGCACCGCGGCGCGCACGCCGCTCGTCTGCCGAAGCTTGCCGCGCATATCGCCAGCGGCAGCGTGTCCGCGCCGGGCACGTCGACCCATTCGCGACCCTGATTCAGCAGGTGACTGCATGAAGCGGAGCGGATTCACACGGAAGCCCGGCAAGGTCTACGCGACGCTGTCGCGCGGCACGCCGCTCAAATCGAAATGTGCGATCAAGTCGCGGCGCCGGCGCGTGACCAAGGCAGAGGGCGGTGACTATCTCACGGCCTGTCGCGGCGAAGACTGCTATCTCGCGGTGCCCGGCGTGTGCTGCTTCGACCGCGACACCGTCGTGCCTTGCCACGACAACCGGCTGGCCGCGGGCAAGGGTATGGGGCTCAAGGCTGCGCACGATCGCACCGTACCGGGCTGCTGGCGCTGCCACGAATGGCTTGATCAGGGGCCGGCGGCGCGCGACGTGAAGTATTCGACGTTTGATGCTGCGTTCGAACGCTGGGTTCCGATGCGCGCGGCGAAGATGCGCGCCCCGATGTTGGAGGCCGCGTGAGATTGCTTGTTCGCATGACGTTGCCGTTTGCATCGGCCGACGGATACGAAAAGTTCGAATGCCTCGCGCTGCGCCTGGTCGGTCCGGTGGTCGAGCCCGGGAAGGGCGGCGCGTTCATCTTCGTTGACGTCGACCTACCCGAGAAATACCGGGTGTTCGCGACGGCGCGCGGCTGGAACGCCGACGGAACCTATCGCGTCGAGGCGACGGTGGGAGAGAACAGGAGATCGTTGGCCGCATTCCTCGCGAGCGGCGATCTCGAATGGGACGTGAGTCCCTCACGTGTGCGGCGCGGGTGACGTCGCAGCAGCATTTTCAGGAGATCAACATGCATTCGTTCAAACGTATCCAGCAGGCCCGCCAAGCGCTTCGCGAAGAGCACACGCCGGGCGGCGCGATTCCCAGTGACGCATCGATCGAGCACGAGATTCAAGCGAAGGGAAAGACGGCCGCGCGCGTGACGCCGGCAGACATCGAGGCGGCGATCGTCAGCGAATGGTACTTCCGCGCCATCGACGGTGCCGACCATGTGCATCAGGGGTCGATGCCGCTTGAAGCGATTCCGTGCGAACTTGGCTTGTTAACGTTCTGCGTGCTCGTTCTGCGCAACGGTTTCACGGTGACCGGCGAGAGCGCCTGCGCATCGCCCGAGAATTTCGACGCCGAGATCGGCCGCAAGGTGGCGCGCGCGAACGCCGCGCAAAAGATCTGGCAGCTGGAGGGCTACCTGCTGAAGCAACGCCTCCACGAAGCTGCGAATCCTGCTGCGGGGCCGATATCCGCATATGCGCCGCATCAGCAGCGCGTGATCGACGAGAAAGCCCAGAACGACGAACGCCTGCTGAAGCTGAATGGCTTCTTCGGCACGGCGATCTTCACCGGCCTCGACGAAGAAGAGCGCGAGCGCCTCGCAGCGCAGGCCCGCGTCATGGCGCAGTTGTCGACCATCCTCGGCGATCGAATCGCCGCGTTCTAACAACCCGTGAGCGGCAGCACCCAGGGGCTGCGGACGTAGCGCGTAAGACCCCGGGTAGCACGAATCGCATTACCACCAGGAGCACACCATGGAAGACCTGAACGCAGCAGCACCGAGCAGTACCGAGCCCGCGACGCCGATGACGGCGGAGGAACTCGCCGCTTTGCCGGACTGGATCAAGAACGGCCAGCCGCCCGCGCACGAAGCGGGCACGGTCGCGCCGGGGGAGCCGAACAGCGCTGCCCCGGCTGCGGCCGCGGATGCCGACCTCTCGACGCTTTCGACGCTTTCGACGGATGCTGCTGACGCGCCGGCGGTCGCGACGCCGGGGGAGCCCCAGCCCTCGACGAGTGCGGATTCCCAATCCTCGTCGGATGAACCGGGAAACGCTGGTGCGTCGCCTGCGGTCGGCCAATCCGCAAGCGACGCTGCATCATCTGCACAGGATGCATCGCAAGGCGACGACACCGCGGCGGATGTCTCGCGCGCTGAGATTGATGCGGCGCATGCACAACTCGATGCCGCGCGGCTTCAGATCGCCGATGCGCATGAACTGATCGCGAACCTGCAGCAGCAACTGACTGGCGAGCAGGCCGAGGTAGCGAAGTGGCAGGCCGCGTACAACGCGTCGACGGCCACTCGTGTGCCCGGCGAGCCGCCTGCTGCGCATCGCTGGGTGTCGCTGCTCGAAGGAAAGCTGTCTGTGCTCGAGCACGAGGCCCGCGACGAGCTGCTCGACGTCGCTCGCCAACTGCGCGAAGCACTCTGACGGGAGCGACCGCGATGCATGCCGCCATGATTGATCTGCGAATCGACTGGTTCCGTGTCCTCGCCGACCTATGTCATGGCGGCTCGTCGCTCTACAAGCTGTCTATGACGACGCGGATTCCCCGCAGCTCGCTGCAGAGCTATCGCGATGGCGTCGAGCCGTCGCATTCCGTTGGGTCGCTGCTGCTGATCGCATGGTCTGTGAAGACCGGCCGCGATCCGATCGAAGCGCCGACGATGCTCGAGCGCCCGATCGAGGGGGCCGAGATTTCGGCTACTTCTAACGCAATTTAGCTGATATCTCGTCTACGTAAACCACCATTTAGCCAAGATTTCGTCTAGCACTTTATCGGATACTTCACATGCCTAACGAATTGCATTCGAACGTCTGTCGGGACCATGGCTGCTAAGAAAGACCTCACCCCGAAGCAGGCACTTTTTGTCGATGAATACCTGCGCGACATGAACGCCACGCAAGCGGCGATCCGCGCAGGCTACAGCGCGAAGACTGCCGAGTCGGCGGGCCCGCGACTGTTGGGGAATGTGCGGGTTCAGCAAGCGATCTCTGCGGCTCGCGAGCGGCTCGCGAAGAAGTTCGAGATCACCCGCGAGCGTGTCATGTTGGAGTACGCCAGGCTCGCATTCGCTGACCCGCGCAGCTTCTTCAACGCGGACGGCACGCTGAAGCGCGTGCCGGAACTCGATGACGATGCGGCCGCGTCGCTCGCTGGGTTCGAGGTGATGGAAGAGTTCGAGGGGAGCGGGAAGGATCGCTTCCAGATCGGCGTGACGAGCAAGGTGAAGTGGGCAGACAAGCGCGCAGCGCTCGACAGCATCGCCAAGATCATGGGCTGGAGCGTCGAGCGTGTGAAGGGCGAGATTTCTGGGCCGGACGGTGGCCCCATCGAAGTAAATAGCACCGTCGACACGAGCAAGCTGACGACCGAACAACTCCGCATACTGGCATCGATCAAGATCTGAATGGGCGCACGGGAATTCACCATCGCAGACGTACAGGCAGCACGGCGTGAGCTTTCGCGCCGCAGTCTCCCTGACTTCGCCTGCCTGGTCGACATCCCGACCGTGCCGCTTACCGATGCGGCCGACGAAGACCGTTTCTCGGTGATGCGTCTCGGCTCGCTTGCCGCGCATCACCAGCTGCTCTGCGAGAAGTTGCAGGGCATCGACGACGGCACGATCCCGAACCTGATGGTGCTGATGCCGCCGGGCTCGGCGAAGAGCACGTACAGCGACATCGTGTTCATCCCGTGGTTCATGGCGCGCAAGCCGCGTCGTAACGTCATCCTCGCCAGCTACGCTACAGAAATCGCGATGAAGCAGGGGCGACGCGCGCGGCAGCTCGTGCGTTCCGCGACGTTCGAGCGTCTCTTCGACGTCGGCCTCGTCGCCGACAACCGCGCTGCGCACCAGTGGACGCTGACGAACGGGTCGGAGTTCATGGCCGGTGGCCTGCTTTCTGGCCTGACCGGCAACCGCGGCGCGCTCGGCGTGCTCGACGATCCGATCGCCGGCCGCGCCGAGGCGGAATCGGAAACGATCCGCAAGCGCACGTGGGAGGCATACGTCGACGATTTTTGTTCGCGGCTGATCCCGGGCGCGCCGCAGGTATTGATCCAGACGCGCTGGCACGAGGACGACGTCGCGGGCCGCATCCTACCTGAAGGCTGGGACGGCGAGTCAGGATGGATTGACGGCCGCGACGGCCGGCGCTGGTACGTGATTTGCCTGCCTGCCATTGCCGATCGTGCCGACGATCCGCTCGGTCGCCAGATCGGCGAGACGCTGTGGCCGGAATGGTTCAGCCTCGCGCATTGGGAGCCGTTCAAGAAGAACCCGCGCACCTGGTCGTCGCTGTACCAGCAGAAGCCCGCGCCCGCCGAGGGCACGTATTTCCAGCGCGGGTGGTTCCGTCGGTATCGGCCCGGCAATCTGCCTGCACGCCTCAACTACTACATCACGAGCGACCACGCGCCGGCCGGCAAATCGTCATCCGACTTCGCATGCGTGCGGGTGTGGGGCGTCGATGCGCAGAGCAACGTCTACATGGTGGACGGGTTCCGCGAGCAGATGACCATGGACAAGCTGACGGCTGAGATCGTCGGCAACGCTGAAGCGGCGAAGCGCCGCGAGATCGAGCCGAAGGATCGCCGCACCGGCCTGATTCGGAAATATCACCCGCTCGCATGGTTCCCCGAGGACGACAACAACTGGAAGTCGGTCGAGGGCTTCGTGACCGCCGCAATGCGCATGGAGAAGCAATTCGTGCGCATTGCGCCGATCACGCCGCACGGCGCGGACAAGCTGATCAAGGCGCAGTCGTACCAGGGGATGGCGTCGAGCCGGTGTGTATGGATCCCGGAGGGCCCGGAGGGTGACGACGTGATCGAGCAGTACGTGAAGTTCCCGAGCGCGAAGAACGATGACGAGGTCGACGCAGGAAGCTTGATCGGCCGCGCGATCGCCGATGCGCACCCGGCCGTTGTACCGGTGAAGGCTGATGCGAAGCCGGTCGACCGATGGGATCGTGCGTTCAACAAGCTCGACAGCGACGCGGAGGGATCATGGCGGACAGCATGACGGCCGCGCCGGTCGCAATCGTCGACGTTCAGGAATATCGCGTTCCGGACGTGTCTGTGCTCTGCCGCCGCTTCGAAGAAGCAGAGGACATGACGTACGACGCGCGGAAGCGGTCTGAGCGCGATCGCGACTACTACGACGGGCAACAGTGGACGCGCGCCGAGCTCGACACGTTGGCGAAGCGCGGCCAGCCCGCCTTGACCGTCAACTACGTCAAGCGGAAGGTCGAATACTTGCGCGGCTTCGAGCGGCGCATGCGCAGTGATCCGAAGGCGTTCCCGCGCACGCCGCACGAAGATCAGCTCGCTGAGGCGGCGACCGACTCGCTCCGTTACGTGGCCGACCAGAACGACTTCGACGTGACGCGTTCGGATGTCTACGAGGACATGCTGATCGAAGGCTACGGCGGTGCCGATGTAACGGTCCTCGAAGGCCCGGAAGGGTATGACGTCGACATCACGCGGATTCCTTGGGATCGCATCTGGTTCGATCCGTATAGCCGGCAGAAGGATTTCAGCGACGCGCGCTATCTCGGCGTCGTGATCTGGATGGATCGCGACGAGGCGCTCGACACTTTCCCGGACCGCCAGGACGCAATCGAACACACGCTGTCGTCGGTTTCGTTGTCGGACACGTACGACGATCGGCCGAAATATCTGCGCTGGGCCGACAACCGGCGCACGCGCGTGCGCGTCGTGCAATGCCATTGGATTCAGGACGGCGTCTGGTTCATCGCGACGTTCACCAAGGGCGGCTATCTCACCGACCCGATGCCGTCGCCGTACATCGGCCGCGACGGCAAACCGGCCTGCTCGCTGATTCTGCGCTCTGCCTACGTCGACCGCGAGAACCAGCGTTACGGCCACGTGCGCGACATGATCTCGCTGCAGGACGAGGTGAACAAGCGCCGATCGAAGGCGTTGCACTTGATGTCCGTACGGCAGACGTTCGGCAACGCGCAGGCGATCAACGACGTCGACGCGGCGAAGCGCCAGCTCGCGCGCCCCGATGGGCACCTCGAAGTGCAGGCCGCCGGCGAGTTCGGCAAGGATTTCGGCATTCTGCCGACTGGCGACATGGCGGCGTCGCAGATGCAGCTGATGCAGCACGCGACGGCCGAGCTGCAGGCCAGCGGCCCGAATGCGGCGATGGCCGGCAAGGATCCGCGTATCCAGTCGGGCCGCGCAATCCAGGCGCAGCAGGCTGGCGGTGCGATCGAGGTCGAGCCGATCATCGACGACCTGCGCCAGTGGACGAAGCAGATCTACGAGGCGACGTGGCTGCGCATCCGCCAGTTCTGGACGAGCGAGAAGTGGATCCGCGTCACCGACGACGAGAAGAACACGCGGTGGGTTGGGCTGAACCGCCAGGTAACGCTTGCCGACGCGCTCGGCGAGCTGGCGCCGGACGAAGCCGCCGCGATGGCGCAGCAGCTTGGGCTGCAGCCGGGCGACTCGCGGCTGAACCAGATCGTGCGCGTCGACAACGACATCGGCGGCCTGGACGTCGACATCACGATCGAGGAAGGCCCGGACGTCGCCAACGTGCAGGCCGAGCAGTTCCAGATGCTGGCGCAGCTCGCGCCGGCACTCGCGCAGGCCGGCGACCCGATTCCGCCGGAGGTGCTCATCGCGGCATCCCAGCTTCGCAATAAAGATGAACTGCTCGAAAAGCTCGAGCAGGGTCGCGCCGCGCGTGCGCAGGGTCAGCAGCAGGCCCAGCAGATTGGCATGGCGCAGCAGCAAGCGAACGTCGAGAAGACCAACGCGCAGGCCAACAAGGCGAACGCCGAGGCACAGCGCACGATGGTCGAAGCCGGACAGCCGAGCGGCGGCGCGCCGGTAGCGCCGGACAGCCCGTCGACGCTCGACCAGCTCGAGCAGGCCGCGAAGATCCGCAAGCTCGACGCGGAGACGGGACGAATTCAAACGGAGGCCGTGCGCAACATCGCAGACGCGCAGCGGCCGCCGATGGTTACGGATTACGCATGACCTGCCGCCGGGGATACGGGCGTTACGACTGCCGCCGGGTCGAATCGGGCGTGTTGGAGAGCTGAAGATGGGAACGAGTTTGGACCAGGTTCTGAGCGGGGAATCCGCCGATATGCCGCCGAGCGATACGCAGCAGCCGCAAGTCGCCGCGCCGGCAGACGGTGATCAGCCTCGCACGGGCGAGCCGACCGACCAGACGCCGCCGGCAGATGTCGCTGGCGTTGCTGGTGCGGCCGTGCAAACCGATGCGCCGCCGGCATCCGAACAGGCTCCGATGGTCCCGTTGAAGGCGCTGGAGGAAGAGCGAAAGGGCCGCCAGGACTGGAAGGAAAAGGCGATCCGCTTCGAGGAAGAACTGAAGCACCTGCGATCGTCGCAGGGTCAGCAGCAGCCGAGCCAGCAACAGCAGCAACCGGCGCCGGCCACGCTGACCTACGAAAACGCGCTGTTGAACGAGCGCATGAACATGTCGGAAATGATGGTCCGCCAGCAACACGGCGACGCCGACGTCGACAGCGCGCTCGAGGTGTTCCAGAAGGCCGTGCAGGAAAACCCCGCGCTCGGTGCGCAGCTGGCTCAACAGCGGCACCCGTGGCAATTCATGTTCGACCAGGCGAAGCGGATTCAGGCGATGAGCGAAATTGGCAGCGATCCGGCGGCGTACCGCCAGAAGGTTCGCGACGAGATCCTCGCCGAGCTGCAGCAGCAGGGCGCGGCACCCGCCGCACAGCCCGCCGCTTCTGCGGCTGCACCGGCGGCTCCCGTGATTCCGAAATCCCTTGCGACGGCTCGATCCGCCGCGCCGCGCACCGCGCAGGCGTGGACCGGCCCGACCGCGCTCACTGACATTCTGAAACGATGAGGCTGAAAAATGGCTGAAACTACCGCCCGCGCAGGGCTCACACCCCAGCAATGGGACGACCAGTTCTTCATGGAATACGTCCGCCAGTCGCGCTTTCTGCGCTACATGGGCACGGACGAGAACTCGATCATCCAGCTGAAGGACGACCTGACCCGCAAGCCCGGCGATCGCGTGACGTTCGCGAACGTGCGCAAGCTGCGCGGCCAGGGCGTTACCGGCAATCAGGTGCTCGAGGGCAACGAAGAAGAACTCGACTCGCGCTCGATGGCTGTCACCGTCAACCCGGTGCGGAACGCTGTCGTCGTCACGGACTGGGACGACCAGAAGTCGGCGATCGATCTTCGCAACGCCGGCAAGACCGCGCTGAAGCTGTGGGCGATGGAGAAGATGCGAAACCAGACGATCGACGCGCTGTATTCGATCAATGGCGTGCTCTATGCCGCGGCGTCGGAAGTGCAGAAGGATGCGTGGCTCGTGGACAACGCTGACCGCGTGCTGTTCGGTGCGGTCGTCGGCAACAACGCCGGCAACGATCATTCCGCGTCGCTCGCGAACATCGACAACACGGCCGACAAGCTGTCGACCGCGATGGTCAGCCTCGCGAAGCGCCGCGCGCAGCTCGCGTCGCCCGCAATCAAGCCGATCCGCCTGAACGAGGACGAGGAGTGGTACGTGATGTTCGCGAACTCGCTCGCGTTCCGCGATCTGCAAAGCGACCCGGCGATGCAGCAGGCGAACCGCGAAGCGCGCGCGCGCGAAGGCAACGGCATGAACAGCAACCCTCTGTTCACGGGCGGTTCGCTGGTATGGGACGGCGTGATCATCCGCGAGATCCCGGAAATCGGCGTGCTGTCGGGCGTCGGCGCAGGTGGCATCGACGTCGGTGCGAACTTCCTCTGCGGCGCGCAGGCAGTTGGCGTCGCATGGGCGCAGCGCACGAAGTCGACGACCGACGTGCGCGACTACGGTTTCCGGACCGGCGTCGGCGTGCAGGAAATTCGCGGCATCGAAAAGCTGCTGTTCGGCAAGGGCCCCGACGACACGGCCGACCTCGTGCAGCACGGCCTGGTCACGGTCTACGCCGCGGCTGTCGCCGACGCATAACGCGCTGATCGCATCTGGATGGCGCCGCCCGCGCGGCGCTTCCTCCTGAACCGATAGGGGAACGACATGGCAACCAAACTGATGAGCCCGCTCGCCGGGCGATCCAACACGAAAGTCGGCGTCGGCGACGCGTCGAGCCTGAAGTGCGCAACCGCGCAATACGCGCTGACGGCAGCCCTTGCGCTGAACGATGTCCTGCAGGGTCCGCTGCTGTCGAAGGGCTCGACCGTCGTCGACGTGATGCTCGTGACGAGCGATCTCGATACGAACGGCACGCCGACGATCACGCTCGACGTCGGCACCGGCGACGACGTGCAGCACTTCATCGCCGCGTCGACCGTGGCGCAGGCCGGCGGTGTTGCGCGCGCATCGGCGGCCGCAGCACAGCCGTTGACGCTCACGCAGGACGACACGGTCGACGTGAACGTGCGCGCGGCGCCGGCAACGGGCGCGACGACGGGCACGGTGACGCTGCACGTGTTCTTCCTGCCGCCGAACGCGTAAGCGGCGCAAGGGGCGGCCACGGTGGTCGCCCCGAACTGACGAGGCTGATATGGCGAAGGTGAGATTTATCGGGGATCCGAGCGGTGAAGAGCACCGGCGCGGCACGCACTTCGCGGGCGTCGAGCTTCCGCTGGGCCGGTGGGTCGGAATCGACGACGAGCCGGCGCGCAAGCTGCTGAAGAATCCGCATTTCGAGGTCGACGGCGTCGAGCCGCTCATCGCTGAATTGCTGGTTGGTGAGCCGCGTGCGGCGGCCGCCGTCGCGATTGCCGCTCACGGCGACCTTGCGCGCGAACTGGATCTGCTGAAGGCCGCTCACGAAGCATTCGCCGCTGAGCATCGTGACCTGCTCGAAGCGTATGCAGCGCGTGGCGCCGAGCTGAACGAAGCACGCGCGCGTATCGCCCAGCTCGAAGCGACGCTCGCGAATGCGGCACCTGCCGCGCAAGGGGATGGTGATGGCGGTGACGCAGACGGATCTGGCAAACCGGGTGCTGAAGAAGATCAGAGTGCTCGGGACGGGGCAAACGGCCGACGCCGAGGATCTGCTGGTCGCTAAGCAGAAGCTGCGCGCCGTGCATGCATCGGTGCGCAAGGATGACCGGGTGCGCTGGACGATCCAGACGCTTCCGGAGGGGGCAGAGGAGCCGTACGTGCTGATGGCGTCGTTCCTGACGGCACCGGAGTTCGGGAAGCCGGCTGATCCGATGTGGTGGACGTGGGGCGAGCGGGAAATCACCGCGCTGACGAAGGCGCCGACATCCGGCCAGCCCGTGAAACAGGAGTATTTCTGATGGACGTGAAATTCGCGGTAGCACTCGATCAGCCTGCGCAGGAACGCGATTTCGCGGTCGCGGCGGGGGATGATTTTCGGGTGCTGCTCGACGTCTATCAGACCGACTCCGAGGATTCCGTCGATCCGGTCGACCTGACTGGCTACACGCTGACGTTGAAGATCGCCGAGTGCGCGTATCCGCCGCTTATGATCGCGGCGCCTGGCGCCCCGGAATCGGCATTCGTGTTCGTGCCGGACAACACGAAGGACGCATGCGGCCGGCTGCCGTTCCGGATCTATATGGACGACGCGACCGGTAAGCGCACGACGCTCGTGCGTGGCGTGATGGTGGTGCGCAACGACCACCGATGCGGCTGGCCGGATGGCAGCGACTATGGCTGGCGCTACGGCCGAGGATGGCCGGTATGAAGGGCGCGCTCACGACTGGAGCCTACCAGGCACGCAGCGTTATCGCGGCGAATCAGCGCTGCGTGAACCTGTACGCCGAGCAGAACCCGGCGGACTCGGAATTCCCGGTGACGCACTATCCGACGCCTGGGTTGATTCGCCGCGGCGTCGCGCCGCTGCAGGGCTTTCGCGGACTGTACACGGCGACGAACGGAGAGTTGTTCGCCGTCGTGTCGACGGCCCTGTATCGAGTGATGTCCGACTGGTCGTTCGTCGAGATGGGGCGTATCGATTCGGTCGCCGGGCCCGTGTTTATGCGCGATAACAGCATCACGATGGTCATCGTCGACGGTACCGATGACGGCTACGAGCTGCAGCTCGACAACCACTCGTTCAGCAAGATCGTCGACGGTGCGTTCTACGGGTCGAGCCGCATCGCACTGATCGATGACTTCATGCTGTTCAACCAGCCGAACACGCGCCAGTTTTACGCAAGCGGCGCGCTCGTTGTGCAGTTCGATCCGCTCGACATCGCGGCGAAGAACGGCGCGCCCGACAAGACGGTAGCGGTCGAGGTGACGAACCGCACGATCTGGGTGTTCGGCGAGAGAACGACAGAGATTTGGTACAACGCCGGCGCGTCGGATTTCGCATTCGCGCGATACCCGGGCACGTTCATCGAATACGGGTGCATGTCTGCGGCATCGATCGCCGCGATGGACACGTCGATTTACTGGCTCGGCGCGGGCGATGAAGGCGAGGGCCTCGTCTTCCGCAGCGACCAGATGAACGCTCTGTTGATCTCGACGCCCGCACTTACGGAAGAGCTGCGCACCTACGCGCGGCTCGACGACGCGATCGGCTACACGCACCAGGCCGGCGGCCACATGTTTTACGTGCTCACGTTCCCGACTGCAGACAAGACGTGGTGTTACGACCTTTCGACCAAGCAATGGCACGAACGCCTATGGATGGACGATCTCGGCGCTCTTCATCGTCACCGCGGCGCGTGCTTTGCGCTCTGGCGTGGCAAGCAGCTGGTCGGCGACTGGCAGAACGGAAACCTCTACGAGATGACGCTCGACGCGTTCGACGATGACGGTCACGAACGTCTGCATCTGCGATCGTGGCCGAACACCGGCAACGAAGGGGACCTGATCACGTATGACCGGCTGATCGTCGACATGGAAGTCGGGCAGGCGGGCGCAAACGATCCGGAGCCGCAGGTGCGCCTGCGCTGGTCCGATACCCGCGGGAAGACGTGGGGCACCCCTCTTTCGCGCGGCCTCGGCGCGCGCGGCGAGTTCAAGCGGCGCGCGCAGTTCAACGCGCTCGGAACCGACAAGGGCATGGGCCGTGTCTTCGAGGTGTCGTGGTCGGCTAAGACGAAGACCGCGCTCAACGGCTATTACCTCAAAGCGAGCGGGGAGGCGTGATGGCGAAAAAGCTCGACATGCAGTCGCCGTTCCCAGATTCGAACGTGCTGCCGCTTCAGATGGACGGCCGGTGGGCACGGCCGTGGCTGGAATTCTGGATCAAGCAGTACGAGCGCACGGGCGGTGCGCCTGGCATCGATGCGCGCGAGCTGAAGGCGAAGATCGACGAACTCGAAATGATCGTGAACGGCGATCCGAGCGCCGCGATCATCGCAGCGCTGCTGCAGCGCGTCGCAATGCTCGAGGCGCTCGTGATCAGCATGCCCGTGCCGGTGCCCGCGCGCGCGACGCCTGTCGTGCTGCCGGATCCGATCGCTGTAATGGCGCGTTCCGCTTCGATTCTCCCTGATCCCGTGCCCGTCGCGCCGCGCGCGCAGGACGACGTCCGAAAACTCATCGAGGCCTGACCATGGCAGTGAACTGGAAAACTCTCGCTCAACCGGTGCTGGCTGCAGCCGCGGCGTCAATCTACGCGCCGGCGGCCGGCAAGCAAGGGGCCGTGCACTCGGCGAACGCATGGAACCCGACGGCCGCGCCGGTGACGGTGAATGTGTATCTGGTGCCCGGCGCGGGCACCGCAGGTGATGCAACGCGCGTCCTTCAAGTCGCGGTACCGGCTGGAAAGTCGCTCCCGCTGACCGACATCCTGAATCTGAAGATCGTGAATCCGGCGGCGCTGTTTGCGGATGGCAACGGCGTCACGCTGACGATCACGGGCGCGGAGGCGGACGCATCGTGAGCGATCGCGCACGCCTCGAGGCAATCGTGCTGGAAGTGCTGCGCGAGCAGTTGCCAGTCGATCACAGCATCGTCGCGGCTGCGCTCGCGCGGTTCGATCTGCACCCGGTTTCTTCTGGCGCTGATGTCGTCGGGGTGGTCGCGGTTGACGGCCCGGAAATCCATATCGCGGTTTTGCCGGCTGGCCGGCGCGTATGGGCTTCTCGCTCGTTTATCCGTCAGGAACTTGGCGGCGTCATCGAGCGACATGGCCGCGCCGAGACGACCGTCAGGGCATCGAACTCGGCCGGGTTGAATTTCTGCGCGCGGCTTGGATTTCGCCGGACGTCGGAAATGGATGGATTGGTACACATGACCTGTGAGGCAACGGTATGAGATACCGCGCATGGATGATCGAGCACCCGATCGGCGACCCGCTCGGCGGCCCGGCTGCCGGTTTTCGAGAAGACATCGGGAGCGTGGTAGGCGCAGGTGTTTCACTGATCGGCGGCATGATGGGCAGCGATGCTGCTGGCGATGCCGCACAGACGCAGGCGGATGCTGCGAATCGCGCTGCTGATCTCCAGTGGAAGCAGTATCAGCAGACCCGCGACGATCTCGCGCCGTATCGGGATCTCGGCTCCAGCTTCATTCCGCAGCTGCGCACGGCGCTGCAGAATCCGCTTCTGTCTTCGGTCTTCAGCTACGGCGACTTCACGGCGCCGACAGCCGCCGAGGCAGCAGCGACGCCCGGCTATCAGTTCACGCTCGGCCAGGGGTTGAAAGCGGCGCAGAACAGCGCATCGGCACGCGGACTCGGCGCGTCCGGTGCTGCGATGAAGGGGGCCGAGGCATATGCGACCGGCCTGGCGGATTCGACATATGGCGACACCTTCAATCGCAGTCTCGCGACCTACACCACGAATCGCGGCAACGCGTTGAGCAATTTCGGCACGAACTATGGGATCGCGAGCGATGCGGTGAATCGGCTGCTCGGTGTAGTCGGGAACGGGCAGAACGCATCGGCCATGACGGGCGCGATGGGAGCCCAAGCGGCAGGTAACGTGGCGAACGCGATTACGTCGGGTGCGGCGGCCTCGGCGGCCGGCACCGTTGGTTCGGCCAACGCAATCAACAGCGGACTTTCTGGGGCCGTGAACGGGCTGCAAAGCGGCTACATGCTCAACAAGCTGCTTCCCACAGCCGCGGCGCCGAGCGGTGGTTCGACGCTTTATGGAGCGCCGAGCGCTTCAAACCCGACCGGCTATAACGTTGGCGGCAATACCTACGGCTTTACGGTGTGAATATGGCACTCGATCCGAACGTTGCTCTTCAGGTCCAGCCGGTTCAGATCCAGAACCCGCTGACGACGTATGCTCAAGCGGCCGCGTTGCAAGGCGCCCAGCGGCAGAATCAGCTGTACGACCTCGCGATTCAGGACAAGCAGCGCGAGGTCGATCAGGCGCAGGCCCTGAACGCCGCATTCAAAGCGCCGGGAGCCATGAATGCGGATGGCACGCTGAACGCAGGCGGGATCGTCGGCAATGTCGCGTCGAGCGGATATGGCGCCGCCGTGCCCGCGCTCGCGAAGTCGCTCGCCGAGACGCAGTCGGCACAGCTCGCGCAGCAGAAGGCGAGTATCGACGGGTCGCTCCAGAAGCTCGGTGCGATCGGCCAAGTGCTCAACGGCGTCACGGATCAGGCGAGCTACGACCTCGCGCGCCAGTGGGCGGCGTCGCATCTCGGGCCTGAATCGGTCGCCAGCATGCCGGCGACATACGATCCGATGCTCGTCGCGAACAAGCAGCGCGAGGCGCTCACGGTCATGCAACAGCTTGACCAGCACAGCAAGGCGATCGATCAGCAGCTCGCGCAGCAGCAGTTCGGCGAGACGCAGCGGCACAACGTTGCGACGGAAGGAATCGAGACGCGTGCGCAAAACATGCGTGCTCTCGACTACGACGCGAAGAACGGCGTTGTCGTGAACAAGCTGACGGGGCAGACGACGCCGGTGCTCGGCGCGGACGGGAAGCCGATCAGTTCGTCGATCGGCAACCTGTCCGGCGAGCAGTCGAACGCCGTTGCGTTCGGCGCGCGCGCGCTCGATGCGCAGAACACGCTTCGGCAGCTTGAGGCTGGTGGCACCACGAACGGCGGAAGGATTTCAGCAGGGGTCTCATCGATTCCGGTTATCGGTGGAGCGCTGGGAGGGATCGTCAATTCCACGGCCACGTTGCCGTGGGGGCTCGGTGGACTGGCTCAAAGCCTGATCGCGCCGGACGACAAGCAGCAATCTTATGACCAGGCGAAACGCAACTTCATCAGTGCAGTTTTGCGAAAGGAGTCGGGCGCGGCGATCGCTGATTCCGAGTTCGTGAACGAAGACAAGAAGTATTTTCCGCAATCTGGCGATACGCCGGCGACGATCGAACAGAAGGCTCGCGCGCGAGATCTCGCGATCGAAGCGATGAAGGCGCAGGCCGGCCAGGGCGCATCACTGATCCCTTCCATCGTGGCGAACGCAAACCAGGACTATGCGAGCCAACCACGCCCGGGCGCATCGGGACCGCAACAGCAACCCGCCGCGCAGCAATCGGCAGCAGCTGCCAGCGCCGCGCCCGATGCTGCGCTCGCAGAACTCCGACGTCGCGCGGCGGCGAACCCGCAACTTGCTGCACGTCTGAAGGCGATGGGGTACTGACATGGCCGATCTGAGCGCATTGTCCGACGACCAACTGATCGGCTCCATCAAGCCGACGTCGTACTCGCCTACGTCGTTCGCCGCGCAATACGGCGGCATCGCGGACGCCGTCGGGCAGAAGCTCGGCGTCGACCGAAATGTGCTGCTCGCGCAGTGGGGGCACGAGACTGGCTGGGGCAAGTCAGTGATCCCGGGCACGAACAACCTCGGCAACATCAAGGATCTGTCGGGCGGCGGCGTATCCGCTCGCGACAACATGACGGGTAGCACGGATGCATATCGCGCGTATGCGAGTCCGGGCGATTTCGCTACCGACTATGCGAGCCTGATTTCGCGAAAGTACCCTGGCGCCGTTGGCGCCGGTGCGGATATGAATCGGTACGCTTCGGCGCTGAAGGCAGCGGGCTACGCCGAGGATCCGCAGTACGTCGCAAAGCTGCAGGGCGCGATGCAGACGGTGCAGCGCGCGCAGGCGCCAGCCCCAGCGCAGCAGACGGCCGCACAGCCGGGCATGCTCGCGCGGGTCGGGAACGCTGTCGCGACGGCGATCTCGGGTACGGCGAACGCGGCGACGCCGCAGGAGCTGGCGGGGATCAGCGACGACGACCTGCTCGCGGCGCTGGCGGCGCGCGGAAAGGGCCCGACGGCTGCTCCGCAGGGTTCGCCATGGACCGTCAATAACTTGGGTCACCAGCTCGGGCTGGCGGCGCGCGCAGTCGGCCATGGCGTTGCTGATGCGGTCGGCCTGGTCGCGAACCCGGTGAATGCGACGATCAATGCTGTCGGCGGTGCGCTCGGCCACGATCCGCAGCTGCAGGACGTCGACACGCTGATCAAGCGCGGTGTCGATTCGATCACGCCGGCGCCGGCGAACAGCACCGAGCAGATGGCCAGTGAGATCGGTGGCGCGATCGCGAACCCGGTGAACTTGATCGGTGGCCCGATCGTCGGCGGCGCGCGTGGTCTGGCGAGCATGGTCGGCCGCGGGGCAGTCGCCGGCGCCGTAACCGGTGCTGCGCAGCCGATGCATCAGGGCGATACGCTCGGCACGCTGGCTGAACGTGCCGGCGCTGGTGCGCTGGGCGGCGCAGTCGGCGGCGCTGCGGGTTCCGCGCTCGGTGCCGTTGCTGATCGCCTGGCGACCGGTATCAGCCGCGTCATGTCGAATGTCGGCGCGCGGCTGCCGTCGACGCAGGCTGCTGCCTCTCAGAATGCCGACGCGGTTATTCGCCAGGCAGCGGCAGACCAGGGCATCGACCTTTCGGTCATCCCCGACAACATCCTCAACAACGTACGGTCACGCGTTACCGATGCTCTTGCGACCAATCGGACGCTCGACCCCGCGGCGGCGCTCCGGCAGGCAGAGGGAACGGCCGTGCTCGGCCCGCAAAACGGGCTGACGCTGGGGCAGGCAACCCGCGACCCGCGACAGTTCACGACGGAGCGTAATCTGCGCGGCATTCAGGGTGCCGGCGAACCGCTGATGCAGCGGTACGCTGACCAGAATACGGCGCTGGTCGATTCACTGAACCGTCAGGGGGCGAACGAGGCCCTTGGCGAATATCAGACCGGCCGCCAGCTGATGGACGCGCTCGCGCGCGAGGACACGGCGTCACAGGCTCGCGTCGCTGGTATGTACGCCCAGGCGCATGCCATCAACGGCAACGATATTCCTCTGGACGCGAACCAGTTCGTCACGACGGCGCGCGAGCAGCTCCAACAGCAGATGCGTGACCTGCATTTGCCGGGCGCCATCGACCGTCAGCTCGAGCGCTTCGCGAGCGGGGATACGCCGCTCAATGTCAGTACAGCCGAGCAGTTCAAAACGATCCTGTCGCAAGGGATTGCGGACAACGACGGGAAGAACGGGAATATCGTTCGCGCGCTCGGCATCGTGCGCAATGCGCTCGACAACACCGAGCCGCTGCTCGGCGGCGAAGCCGCGCAGGGTGCCGCAGCGATCGCGGCATTCAACCGCGCGCGCGATGCGGCCGCCGCACGCTTCGGCACGATCGAGTCAACGCCGGCCCTGCGGGCGATCGTAAGCGGCCGCGCGGTACCTGACAATTTCTTCAACCGATACGTGCTCAACGGCACGGCCGACGACGTGAATTCCCTGATGGGGATGGTTCCCGACCAGGGCCGCGCGCTGCAGATGCAGGCGCTCGAGTATCTGAAGGGGAAGGCGCTAGGTGGCGCGAGTGACGAGATCGGCACGTTCTCGCAAGCGGCCTTCAACAAGGCGCTGAACTCGATCGGCAATGTGAAGCTGAATGCGTTATTCGGGCCGCAGCAGGCGTCGCAGCTTCGGCAGATTGGGCGAGTGGCGGCGAATGTGCAGGCCGAGCCGGCAGGTGCCGCAGTGAATCACTCCAATACGGCGGCCGCCGGCGCGTCGATGGCACTGAACGCGCTGACGTCGCTGGCGGACAAGATGAAGTTACCGGGGCTGAACATTGCCCGTAATTCGATCAATCAGTTCGTCAACGAACGAGCGGCGCAGACCGCGCTCGGCGGCGAGCTTCCAATGGCGGTCCAGCGGCGTTCGCTCGATTCTTTGAATCAGCTTTTGCCGTTCGTGCCCGGGGTTGCTGGGGCGGCGGCCGTACCAGCGAGCCGCTAGCGTGAGAAAGAACGTCCAGGACGCGGAAACGATGATGCCGATCCAGAATTTTTCCATGATGCTCGCCTTTTCGATGAGGGGATTCTAAACCATGGCGACGATCCTCCCCAACGGGAAAACGCAGTTCGAAGATTCGAACGGGCGCCCGCTCATCGGTGGCTTTGTCTTCTATTACCAGCCGAACACCGAAACGAAGATCGACACGTGGCAGGACATCGATCTGACGACCCCGAATACCAACCCGGTCGAGCTCGACGCGCGAGGGCAGGCAGCGATTTGGGGGAATACCGTTTATCGGCAGGTGGTGAAGGACAAAGACGGTATCGTGGTATGGGACGAAATCGTCTCTGCGGCAGCATCGTATGCCGATTTCGATAGCGGGGCAGCTGCCAATGCACTGAAATTTGACGGTGCGACGCTCACGCAGATCTTTCAGTCGCGTGTGAGTCGGGTCGTCGACTCGATCGGCACACTTCGTTCGCTCGACAGCACGGTCTACAGTGCCGCCCAGGTTTCGAATTACTACAGCGACCGGCTGGGCGGAGGCGGCAATTACAAGGTGGATTACAACGACATGAGCTCGCTGGATAACGGCGGCTCGATTATCGTCGGCAATGATCATGCGCGCTGGAAGCTTCAGTCAGCCGGACCGTTTTCAGTGAAGCAGTTCGGTGCGAAGGGTGATGGATCGGCAGATGACTCTGCCGCATTTCAGAACGCTGCGAACGCGCTTCCCTCGAACGGCGGCACGATCGTAGTTCCCGATACATCCGCGTCATACATCGTCAACACTGCCCCCGTTACCGGTACGAAGAGCGTGTCTTGGGAATTTGGCCCGAACGCGATCGTAACTGGAACGCAGACGACTTTCCCGCGGATGTCGACGAATCAAGGTATCCCTGCGGTCGGTCCGTGGATCACTTCGAAATCTGGAGTGGTTTCTCCGTCTGGCGACGCGACGTCAGCGTTCTCTGTTGAAGCAATTCCACCGGCGAGCCTGAATGGCGGCGTGATCGGAATTTTCGCGGGTACGCGATTGTCGAGTTCGGGAGCGGCCGCGATCGCCTCGGCGGCCAATTTCGTAGCGACCGCGGCGGCTGGATCGAGCGGCAATATCTGGGGTTTGGAAATCGACGTCGGCAACTATGCCGGTAACGTAGGCAACCAGTTCGGGCTCAGTATCAACGGCCTCGGAGACTATGACGTTACCTTTGCGATCAAGGCGCAGCGGGCGGATAACTCGCGCTACTTGTATGGAATCGATCTTCAGCATACACGTATCGGCCTCCTCATCGAGAATACGACGAACCATGAAAATTCGATCGTCGCCGGCCTCATTCCTACGCGATATCCGAAACAAACCGTGATGCTCGGGCAATTGCAAAACAGCGATTCGATTTTGTTTCTGCAACGCTACACGAACGTCTCGCCGGCAGGATTTTTGATCAATGCGGTCAACGCCAATAACACCGGCCAACTTTTCTCCGTCGATGTGAACGGGGTTCTATTTGCGGCTGGAAACCTCCGCGCACCTTATGCGCAGGTCACTGGGCCGGCCGTTGCTGTCGCTGCGGGAAGTCTCGGAATGGGAGCCGCCACAGCAACAACGGCAAGTGCCGGGAGTGGATCGCTGCCTGCAAACCCGGCCGGCTTCTTGGCGTGGTATCTCGGAACTTCGATGGTCAAGATTCCTTACTACAACTGACGAGAAAGAGAATGCAAACGATCACCCTCACTCTCACGCCGCATCAGTTTGCTGTGGTTAGCCAAGGATTGATGCATATCCCATATGGGGACGCCGCACCCGTCATCGATGCTATCAATGCGCAATGCGCTGCAGCCCGTCAGGTAGAGAGCGCATGCGATACCGATCGAGCAGAGCAAAAGCATGGCTGAACCGACAACTAGCCTCGCGGCAGCAGTAGGAGCGCTGCTCATCAAGATCGTGCCGGGCGCCGTAGGTTCGCTGATCGCGTTGCGCTTCATCGGCGACGGCCTGACCGGCCGGCAGAAAGCGGTGTCGTTTTTTTCGGGCGCGGCAATCGCGTATTACGGCGGCCCGGCTGCCGTGTCGTGGTTTGCGATCACGGACAACGGTGCGCAGCAGGCGATCGGCTTTCTCGTCGGCCTGTTCGGCCTGGCAGTAACGAAAGAGCTGTTCAAAGAAATTAACAACGCAGACTTCATCGGGGCCTTGAAACGACGCATTTTCGGAGGTCCGTGATGGTCACGATTTTCGTTTTCGCAAACCTCGTCATCCTCGCGTTCTGCATCTGGATCGCCGTGACGGACGAGATCGCAACCGGATGGTGGGGCACCGTCGGTTTCTCGATCATCGGCATCGCGGCCGCTGTGAACGTGCTGAAGCCGATCCGCATGCTGCCCTCGATCGACCTGCCCGAGACGTTGATGATGGTCGGCATGGCGATCGTGTGCCTGTGGGTGATGGGGCGCAAGGCTTACTGGTGGACAAAGGAGCACAAGCATGGGTGATTTCGATCGCTCGGCGCTGATGGCCGAGCTCACGCGCGACGAGGGGCGGCGCTTGAAGCCGTATGTCGATACGGTCGGAAAAACGACGATCGGGGTCGGCCGGAACCTGACCGACGTAGGGATCAGCGACGCCGAGTGCGACACTTTGCTGTCGAACGATGTCGATCGCACCGTTGCCTGGCTCGATCGCAGCCTGCCATGGTGGCGCCAGCTCGATGCCGTCCGGCAGCGTGTCGTGATCAACATGGCGTTCAACATGCAGGGGGGGCTGCTGACCTTCACGAACACGCTTGCGGCAATGAGGCGCGGCGACTATGCGGCGGCGGCCGACGGCATGCTCGCGTCGAAGTGGGCCGGACAGGTTGGCGCCCGCGCGACGCGCCTGGCTTCGATGATGCGGAGCGGGGCATGACGATCCTCGACCCGCGCCTCTGGCTGGCCTTCATTGCGTCGCTCGCGATCACGGCCGGCGGCTGCTACTTCAAGGGCCATGCTGACGGCGTGCGCGCGACGACCGTCACGGCGCAGGAGGACCGGGCGAGAGCCGTTGACGCGGCCCGCGCCGAAGAACAACGCCGCACCGCGGCCCAATCGGAGATCGCAAACGATGCGAACCAACAACGCACCGCGGCGCTGGCTGATGCTTTCGCTGCTCGCGCTGCCGCTGGCAGCCTGCAGCAACGCGTCGATCAGCTCGTCGCAGCCGCCCGCCATCCCGCCTCTTCCGCCGGAGGCCCGGCAGCCGGCGACGCCCTCGATCTGCTTGCCGACGTGCTCGGCCGCGCTGACCAACGCGCGGGCGAGCTGGCGGAGTACGCTGACCGGGCCCGCATCGCCGGCCAGCAGTGTGAGCGCGACTACGACGCCCTGACGGCGGCCGCGCGCTGAGCTCGCCGGGCGGCGCGCTTCTTCAGCCATTCGACGATGCGGCCGTGCCGGGCAACAGCGTTGTCATATCCGTAGGTGTCGACCGTGCGGTAGAGGTGCCCTGGTTCGAACACGTAGTGGACGAAGAACGGCTCCTCGGGCGGATCTCGATCGTTCGTGACTCCCAGAAATACTGTCCACACACGAGTGTGCTCAGCCACGGTCGTGTCGGCGACCTCGTCGTCCCACTTGCAGTAGGTCGTGAGGTCGACTTCAACCGGTTCGCGCCGGTCGTTCAGGATGAAATAGTGCTGCATAGCCATCGCAGAAGCTGTATGGATATACAGTATTCGCATGCGAATTTCGATGGTCAAGACGCAAAAAATCATGCCAGATCACAACCAATCGGGCACTGTCAGATCGTCGACCGACAGGGTATTTTTTGGAGAAGGGGGATTTTCAGATTTGGAGACGGTTTGCGGTGGTTTTGTGAGCCATCCGCAAACCGTTGTACTGCTTGGGTGTTTGTGGTCGGAGCGATAGGATTCGAACCTACGACCCTCTGATCCCAAATCAGATGCGCTACCAGGCTGCGCTACGCTCCGACGAGCCAAAGATTGTATCGTTGAATGTCTGATCCGGTCAATCCCT
>Ga0157367_1000124_pt1 | contig 38788 bp, 20 predicted proteins | sample AttbisABBM2_FD_113142 | JGI IMG/M metagenome (GOLD analysis project Ga0157367, IMG submission 113142) | Fungus gardens microbial communities from leaf cutter ant in Botucatu, State of São Paulo, Brazil - Atta bisphaerica ABBM2 | ecosystem: Host-associated > Fungi > Mycelium > Unclassified ... | reverse complement strand
TCTTGTGACAAAACTCCTCCTATTGTGTGGCCTGATGCATCTGTTTCCACTCTGAATTTTCCCTCTCTTCTTGGTAGAGAAAGTACCAGTTGACTAGTGATTTTTTCCTTGAGTTCCTTGAACACCCTTTGATGTTCTTCCTCTCATTTCTATTCTTTCTTGCCTTTCAGCTCATTTAATGGTCTTGCAGTGTGACTGAAATTGTAGATAAATCATTTGTAGAAGTTGGCAAATCCGAGGAAACTCTTAACATCCTTAACCTTTGTTGGTGTTCTTCATTCCTTTACTGTCTTTATCTTCTCCTGTTCCATTTTGACTTGTCTTTTTCCAACTACCACCCCTAATATAAGGATTTCTTTCATGTTGAAGTCGCATTTTGATCTCTTGAAACACAAATTGTGTTTTTCTGCTATCTTCAAAAATCTGATTGTTTGTTTCTCCAGTTTTTCCATTGTCTTTGCTGGTATCACAAAATCGTCCATGTAGTTTGCCAATATGCCTTCATGAAGTAGCTCTCAGAAAATGCTGTTTATCATTCTTTGAATTGCATAGTCCAAAGTATATCACTTGAAATTCGAATAATCCTTTGTTGGTCAAGAATGCGGCCTTCCATTCATCTCTTTCCTTGATTCGTACATTGTTGTATCCCCAAATCAAATCCAATTTGTTGAAGTATCTTGCTTTCTTGAGTTTATTGATTACTTCTCCAATTAGAGATAGTGGTGTCTTGTCCTTAATCGTGATCTGGTTTAACTTCTTGTAGTCTTGAACCAACTGTAATGAACCGTCTTTCTTGGGAATATAAAATCAGGGTGCTGCATATCTTGATTTTGATTCCACAATGAGTCCTGCCTTAAGTTGTTCATCTAACTACTGATTTAAGGCTTCTTCTTCTTTAAGCATTATTGTATAGGTCTTTGCATTTAATTTCTTTGGGGCTTCGTCCGTCAGATTTATTTTGTGATCCTATTCGCGCCTTTCCAGTAGTTTTTCGAATTTCTTCTTGTTGAATAGATGTGTGAATGGTTGAATATAATCTGGTAAATCTTCTGGGTTTGTCTTGTCTGGTTCCTCTCCGATTTCCCTATTGTCCTGTCCTTTGTTATCCATTGTCTCTATTATTTCCATTGTTTCCATTGCCTTGGTTCTCCTGGATTTGAATCGTATGTCCTCATGTTTCATTGTACAATCTTCTGGACATCTTGTGAACTTGATGACTCTATTTTTCCAATTGACTTCTGGATTATGTTTGACCAACCAATCGTGTCCTAGGAACATGTCTATTCCATCCAGGTCTGCTACTGCTACTTCCAAAGTTTTCTTGTGTCCATTAATTTCAATTTCTAGAGGCGCCACCTTGGTTACCTCTCCATTCTTTGTTCCGTCAGCATTGAATACTTCAAACGAGAAATTTATTGGCCTAGTCTGAATTCTCTTGTCTTTGACCAATTATTCGTCGATTCCTATATGTGTGCATCCAGAATCCACCAATGCTTTGACTTTTAATTTCTTACCATTCTTTGTTTTGACATTTGCTTGCATGTTTAACTCCTTCTTTCCTTCGCTAGTTTGGCAATTTAGAATAATATATTTATTATTCTGGGAGTTTACATGGGAGATTTCTTGCACCATGCCTACTTGAGATCTTTGCCAAAACCCTGTTCCTTCTCTTTATCTTCATTGTCTGAATCTTCTTGCACCTTTCGTTTCTTCATTGTTTGTTTTCCTTTGCAATCTTTGGCTATATGCCCCTTCTTGTCACATTTGGAACACATTTATGTTTCTTGTTCCTTCTTTTCTGATTGGTATTCCTTTGCCATGTGTCCGTACTTGTTGCAGTTGAAGCATTTGGGTTTCCCATCTTTGAAATTATCGTTGGACTTTCTGATATCCATTGGTTGCCCTCTACTACCGTATGTGGTTCCCATACTTGTCTTGTAGTTGTGGCGTCCTTCCGTTAACTTGTATCCTTGTCCTACTAACATTATTGCCACCTTCCACTCTTTCAAAGTCTCTGGCATCGCCATAGGTGGGTATTCCAATATCATTTTGATGATGTCCTGTTGTGCGTTCTTCTTCAATAAAAAGATGGTGTGTAGCTCATCTGTATCTGCCTTCATGGCTAGTACTTCAAATTCAATAATGAAATCTGCTGTGTTTCGTTTTCCTTGCTTGAATGTTTCGATCTTCTATTCAGCATCTGCTGCCTTGGATTTGTCACTGAATATTATTTTGATCTCTTTTACAAAGTCGTCCCAATCTTGGGTTCCTAATTCTTTGTCTAGCTCATCAAGCTTTTTCTGTGTGTATATTCCTGCTACACCTCCTCTGAAGCGAGCTAGGATCACTGTGATTCTGTCGTCAGTTTCGAAGACCTTGTTGCTTTTGAAGAATAATTGTATTCCTCTCCACCAGTCTTCAAATTTTGTCTAGTCACTGTCAAACTATCCTGGGTCTGGGACCATATTCTTAGGCAATTCTGCCTGTCTGTTCTCTTGGCTTGTTCCTGCCATCATTGCTGGTGCTACTGACATCTCTGTGTCTGTTCGTTCATCACTTGTTGAGGCTTCTTCCATGATCTGCAAGGATTATAGTCTTTCTGATAATGCCTCAATCTCATTTGTTCTTCTTGAACTCATTGTGTCTTCTTGACTCATTGTGTCTTCTTGTAGCTACTGCTACACATGTTTTGTCTTCTCAACAGATAATGCTGTCTCGTTTCGTCTGTAGGTTTGTTCTATTACACCTCTCTTGCAAGGTGAGCTCATTAACACTTTACCAAATGTTACGACCTTAAGCTAGAGCTCAGGTTGCACTTAGGCAAAGACTTGAGAAAGAGTAAGGGATATATAAGAAGTGGTAAAGCGTAAGGATACAGGATTGTATCTACATTATATATACTATTAGTCCTTGAAGTAATGATGCATACACGAGGCGGAAAACATGAGGACAAGACAAGGTAACAATGAGGATCAGTGACATGGAAGTCCAGATTCATGCATTCACCAGAATAGGCATAGTAACAGCTTCCAGAATGTTGGTGTGAAAAAATCACCCAAACAACAGTGTTCAATATCAAAGGTGGCGGAGATGCCAAGAAATGAGTACAAGGGAGTTCAGAGCCTACAGAGGGATTAGTAGACCCAGAGTCAACCAAAAAAGTGGTCCTAGTCAGGGACCTAGAGGAAAATGGAAAGATACCATTATAGTGAGTACATGGCCTAAACTTCAGGCCATTGCAAAAAAGGAATGGAATGCGACTGTAGGAAGGGTAGTCTGATAATACTGTTAGGCGCGGTTTGCACTTGAAGATGAAAGTCTGCAGAGTTGGCTCGAACATGCATAGAGTGTAGAAACTCCTGCAATGAGCTTGGTGATGCAGACTTGCCAGAACGGCCTTGGCCTCAACTTATGTGTTGTGCCTCCTACAAGTTGCGTGGTCGCAATTTCAGGAATTGGCCTTGTAAGGAGTTGTAAGGAGAAGGGTAAAGCGCGTCACCATTGACACCGGAGATTTAGTGTCAACTTTTAGTTGATTATCAGGCTAACTACTACAAAGGGTCACCAGCCTTAAATACATAAAATAATAAAAGGAGTAACTAAAACAGATCTCCGAGCGAGTGTTTCATTAGTGAAACACTATATAGGAGTTTAGATTTGGAAAGGGGAAAACTCCACATAAAGTCCAAGTAAATTTGCGGAGTTTGAAGGAGATAATTAGGCAATGGATACAGATGAATATAACTGCGGATTTTGACTCAAAATAAAGCGAAATAACCGCGGACTTTTGGTGGAATTAAGTCCATTATAAAGTACCAAACTACTGACGGAGTTTTGGACACGAATAAGACCAAATATCCATGGGGATTTGATGTCATATTGAAGTTAAACATGTCTCGGACATGTTTTGGAGTTTGGGATATGACAATCAGGTTAAGTTGCGGCACCTACTACATGAGGTACTGACTGAGACACCTATGGCACAGCTGATCATGTCATCATACCCTTTACCCATGTCCATACTGTCTCCAGGAGGCATCGATTGTAACATTAACCAGCCAATCATGTCCTAGGAACATATCTGTGCCATTTAAATCTATTACTGCTGTTTCCAGCTACTTTTTATGTCTGTTTATTTCGACTTTTAGAGATGCTACCTTGGTGACCTCTCTATTCTTTGTTCTGTCTATATTGAATACTTCAAATGAGAAGTTTATTGGCCTTGTTTGAATTCTTTTGTCCTTGACCAATTGCTCATCTATTCCTGTGTATGTGCATCCAGAGTCCACCAGTGCCTTTATCTTGATCTTCTTGCCACTCTTTGTCTTTATATCTGCTTGCACATTTAATTTCCTCTTTCCTTTGCTGTTTATGTGATTTGGAATAATATATTTGTTTTGGGAATTTACATGGGAGATCTTTACCAAAATCCTCCTCTTTCTTGTCCTTTTTGTCATCTGATTCCTCCTGAATCTTTTGTTTCTTCATTGACTGTGTTTCTTTACAATCTTTGACAATATACTCTTCTTTGTTACATTTAAAGCATTATTGCTCATCTTCTTTCTTCTTTAATCAGTATTTTTTTGCCATGTGTCCATACTTGTTGCAATTGAAACATTTCAGCTTCCTATCCTTGAAATTGTCATTGGACTTCCCAATGTCTATGAGCTGACCTCACCTTCCATATGTTGTTCCTATACTTGTCTTATAATCATGTTGTCCTTCTATGGACTCATATCCTTGTCCCACTGATGTTATTGCCACTTTCCACTCCTTGAGTGTCTCTGGTGCAGCTATAGGTAAGTAACCTAATGTTGTCTTGATAATGTCTGATTGTACATTCTTCTTCAATAAAAAGATAGCATATAGCTCATCTGTATCTGTCTTCATGGCCAATGTGTTGAACTCTATCATCATGAAGTCTGCTGTATTCTTCTTTCCTTGCTTAAAATATTCAATCTTCTATTCGGCATCTGCTGCCTTTGTCTTGTCACTGAATGTTGTCTTGATTTCTTTAATGAACTCTTCCCAATCCTGGGTTCCAAGTTTTTTGTCTAGCTCATTGAGCTTTTTCTGTGTATATATGCCTGCTATACCTCCTCTGAGGTGAGTTATGATCGCTGTGATCCTGTTGTCAGTTTCTATGATTCTGTTACTCTTGAGGAACAGTCTTATTTCTCTCTACCAGTCTTTAAATTTCGTTCAGTCACTGTCAAACTATCCTGGGTCTGGTACCATATTTTTTTGGCATTTTTGTCTGTATGTTTTTGCTAATTGCTATTGGTGCTGGTGCTACTGATATATCTGTGTCCGTTTGTTCATAGTTGTTTGAGGCTTCTTCCATGATCTGTAAAAATCCTAGTCATTCTGACAATGCCTCGATATTATTCATTCTTCTGGAACTTGTGTTGGTTTCTCTTTGTAGTTGATACTATACATATTTTATTCTCGACAGTTAACTCTGTTTAGTTTTGTCCATAGATACTATCTACTATACCTCTCTTACAAGGTGAGCTCATCAATGCTTTACCAAATGTTATGATTTTAGCTTAGAGTTTAGGTTGCACTTAGGCAAAGGCTTGAGAAGAAATAATGAGATGAAATAGCTGGTAAAGTGTAAGGATACAGGAGAGTATTTATGTTATATATACTTGTAGTCAATGAGGAAACAATACATAGTCTATAAGGCAAACAAGTCATTGTACATGAGGAGAAAGTGAGGTTAGAGCACCTACTACATGAGGTGCTGACTGAGACTACTGCAGTGTAGCCAATCATATTATCATCACCCTCTGCCCTACTTTATGTTGCATTCTCGAGGTATCAATCGTAACAATATGCTTCAATTACAGTATATGGACATATGACAAAGGATTGCAGAAATTTAAAGAAAAAGAAGAAAACCAGAAAGTGCTACAAGTATAATAAAGTAAAACACTTTGTAAAAAACTGCAGATCAGAGAGATACAAGCATATCAATGTAGTAATATAATTAGTTACCTTCTAAAATTAGCCTAACAGCTGCTATAATAGATAACAGCTCCCATCAGGTACAAGTTTTGATCATGTGATGAAAACAGCTTGCATACAGACTATCATTCTTTTGTATATATATCTTTGTGTCTGAAGGTTAGACCTTAGACTTAATAATATCAATTATTCCTGTTGATACTACTTATTACCTATTATTATTATCTCCTTATACTGAACCTCTGAAACACTATTAAGTTCAAGTATCACAACTAGTAAGTAGCTTATTTGTGATAAAAAGCCTCATTATGTTCTCTTAGGTTTTTCTGAAGGTAGGTTATATTTGATTATTAGCTACTATAATATAACTTAGGTTTTTCTAAAGACATAAAATTCCACAAAATCCTATAGACTTTGTTCAGTCATTCTAATAATAGAGTTTGACATAATAATGATAGTAATAGACTTTGTTTTAAAGGGAGCTCACTTTATTTCAACTCATACTATAGTCACTATAGAGAGTATTATGAAGCTCTTTTTACATTATGTTTAGAAACTCTATTGTCTTTCCACTCATATAGTATCAGACATGGGACTGTAGTTTATCACACTTTTTACCAAGAAACTCTACTATTTTCTAGGAATCAAAATCACTTCATCTACAGCCTGGTATTTTCAAATAGATGAATAAATAGAACAAGTCAGGAGCTCAAACAATATCTCCAAATACTCATCAATGAATAACAGAGTGACTAACAAGATCTTCTTCTATTAGCAAAGTTTCAGTACAACAACTATGTACACTTTTCATACAGAAACTACTATTCATTCTTGATATAGGGCAACTATTATAATACGATAAAATGTGGACAGACTTTGATAAGATATAGATAGAACAATAGTATATTATTAGTATATAATGAAAGAAGGCACATAACTTAGAAGTCACATGATATTACATCATAAGCCTAGAGTGGTCTAGAAGGGCCTAGAAGAGTCTATAGTCTAAAAGAGTCTAGAGAAGTCGGGAAGAGTCTGGACAATGATGTCAAGGAGCATGTTAACCATATTGTTACCTTATGGTATACACATGGTGCACTTATAGATGACACATGGACTTCAGGGTAGGATGCACAGTAGAAGTGTAGTTATAGCATGGACCACATGTAATAGTATATATAGGGTAGCAATTCAGCAGAGACTTCTTGTCAAGCTCTCTTGTGATCCCTACTTGATATTCTATTGAGAGATTTATTGCTTATATTGCTATTGGTCTTTGTAACTAGTGGTTGCCACAACAGCAACTGCTATAGATGGAATTTGAGTCTTATCAAATAAGATTAAAATTAAAGAGTATCTTGAAGTTTACTAATTGTTAGGGCAACTGGGCAAAGACTATAGTGGTACAACAGAAATTACAACTCTAGGTAAATTCTAAGTTACATTGGTTTAAGTAGCTAAGTATATAACTTACATTCAAGGAAATTCTAAGAGAACAAGATAGAGTTTTCTAGAGATGACAGCTACTTTAAGTATCTAAAAGTCCATACAAATCAAGCAGAATATCAAATAAAATATTTAGTAACCTAATTACAGAATAATAAAGCTATAGAGTCAGAAACCTTGGTGAAATATTGCCAAATAGTAAAGACTCATTAGTTGGTGGCTAAAAGAAGTGTTGATGATCAAGAAGATGTGAACAGATGTCTGTGGTGATATTATAGAGGTCAAGAAGGTCTAACAGTATTATAGTATGACATTAGTATAGGACTTTGGAATGAGATAATTGTGAAGTTGACCCAAGCTTTTGTGGATATTACAAACTCAAATTTAGACAAAGTAAAGAGTCTTCTTATACTAATTATATGAAGTTCACATTGAAAGAAGTAAGTTCTGCTATTTATGAGTCTTAAAAGAATATGATCAAATACTATAATTAGAGATGCACCTCTGCTCTAGTATTCTACCTTGTGTCAGAGTTGTAAATAATAGACTTTATTTTATTTTTAGTTTTTCTTTTCTTTTTATTTTTATTTTACTTTTCTTTGATGTTACATGTGACTGTCATAAACTGTCATACATCTGTCACATATCATAGTCACACAATTATATATCACAGGAAAGATATAAAAGGTTTCAAAATGATAATATTATACTATATGTCAATAGTATATAGTATGTATACTTTTTAGTGTAGTATGAACTAACAGCCCAGCATATATAAGTAGGATATATTGTACTCAGAAACTCTATTGAGTTCTCTTGTGTAAACTCTATACAAGGTTCTTTTTTTGACTACTTACTAAGTCTTAAGTTATAATACCTTTGTAGTAAGATATTTCTAAACTTTTCAGATATTCATATAACATGCTTTTTAGCTAAGTTGTCTTATTGCTGTCTCAGATCTTATAAGATAGAGAAACAAGTGAGATCTATATCATACTATCTACAGCTCTCTTCTATATTATAAAGACTATATTCAGTGTTTCTAATAATCAAGCTTACTACTGCTTCTAATAACCAAGTCTCTAGAAAATACTCAAGCTCTCCTTCCAACCCAGTCATTATTGATAGAGAAGAAGAGTAGAAAATCAAGAATATTTTGGACAGCCACTTGTATTGCAAGAGATATCAGTATTTGATCAAGTAGAGAAGTTTTGACTTAAAGGCAAATTTATAAAAGAATTGTTATAAGATGAAAAAGTGTGGACAGACTTTAGTAAGATATTTATAGATAGTTATATTATTAGTCTATAATGTGAGAGAGAAGGCACATGACATTACATTATAAGGCCTAGAGTAGTCTAGAGCAGTCTAAAAGGATTGGGAAGAGTCTAGAGATAAAGTGATATCAAGGAACATGTTAACAGTATGGTTTCCTCATGGTGTACACATGGTGCACGCATAAATGATGGAGATTAAGAGTAGGGTTTAGGATATGATGTCAGGGCACATGTATATAGCATGCTGGCTTTGAGGTAGATGCATGGTGAATAAGTAATAGGATATGAGGTAAATTACTAATGGATATGAGAACAGGGCATAGACATTAGAGTAGGATGTACAGCAGATGCATAGTCATAGCATGGACCATGAGAACTTCATATAAATAGTCAGTAGAATACTGTTGTGGTTTCCTGTCAAGTTCTCTTGTGAATTACACAACTCATGTTCTCCACTAGATATCCTCCTATGAGATTTATTGTTAGTGCTGCTATTAGACACTAGTCTAGTAGTTGCCACAACAAGAATGTCACAGATATTTTTGCATCTGATTAAGTAGTCAAATTTCACTATCTCAGCCTCATGGTCTCTCAGTTCATTTGCTTGGCAGACTTTTAGAGCATCAAATTTTGACTAATGCTCTTTATTTCAATTTGTAGTAATCTGAAAGAGAGGATGAATATAGAGACCTACCACTTTACCCAAAACTGAATTACAAACATTGTTGATGTCTATTACCAATCTCATAGACCTTTCTAACTGTTGTGGCAACCACTAGACCAATATCTAATAGAAGTACAAACAGTAAATCTCATAGGAGGGATATCTAGTAGGAACACAAGTTGTGTATTCACAAGAGAACTTAACAGGAAACCACAACAGTATTCTACTGACTATTTATATATCTATCCATGGTTTATACTACAACTGTGCATCATCTTACCCTAATGTCCATGCCCTGTCCTTATGTCCATTACTTATTCATCATACATCTTCCTCAAAACCAACATGCCATATACATGTGCCCTGATGTCATACTCTTTAATCTCTGTTATACATGTGTGCACCATATATACACTATAAGGAAACCATGCTGTTATCATGTTCCTTAATATCACTCTATCTCTAGACTCTTCTCGATTCTTCTAGACTTTAAGTCCTTCCAGACTGTTCTAGACTACTCTAGGCCTTATGACATTATGTCATGTGACTTCCTAGTCACATGCCCTTCTTTCTCTTGTTGTAGACTAATAATATAACTATCTATAAATATCTCACTAAAGTCTGTCTACACTTTCTCGTCTTATAACACTAACTTACTTTTTCCTACTATTGCTCAATAAACTCCTACTATTAATAGAGATTAAGTAGAAAAGAAAATATTTCTAGAGTATAAAGAACTTTGCAATACTAGCTCTTAACTGTATACTAAAGAATTCAAAAAAGATAATATTAGTATCAGAAATCTATAGAAAATGTAAAAATAATAATATAATAAAATAAAAGAATATATAAAACTTCTGAAAGGATATTTGTGAATGTAAAAGGATATTATTAGAAAGAATATAACAAGCTCTTCTAGAAAATCTAGTAAATAGATTATATAACTTCTTAAAAGCCTATAACAACATTATTTACTCCAGGTGATATACCTTGAAGGTAATCCTTAAGTCAAACCCTATGACTAATGATACTAACTAATACTTACCTTGCTAGCCTTTCCTAAACTACTAAACTTTCTAAAACTTATCCAAAAGTGAAAACTTAGTACTAATAATATCCACTCAAGAAAATAATGATTAAACTGCTCATAAGTAGGAGATTTTGGATGAAAGTTCTCTATCTTGCTTTCTTCCACTTATAGCTTATATATTAGTTTAAAAATATAGTGAATGTAAATAGAGAATAAAGATTGAAATAATAAGAAAAACTTTTAAAATATTGAAAGCACATAATTCTCTGTTCATTTGCAATCCAAAATTGGTCTAATACTCTTTCTCTGCTCACAAATGCTAATTCTTTCCTTTTTCAGTATTTTTACTAGTTACTTACTTATAAGTTATTTTCTAGTCTGTTCCTTCTTTAATCTCTCACTTTCAAGCTCTTGTTAGTGTTTTTACTTCTTTCACAAGTAGGTAACATTGCTTTTTAGTATAATTCTAGTATTTTCATCTCTTTTACAAATAAACTCTATTTATTTTCATTTTTTTATTTTTGAACTTAGAATTAGAGGTTAGTATGATGTCACATGTAACTGTCACACAACATATCACTATGTCATATATCACATGATTATGCACCATACAAAAAAATAAAGAAGGTTTTAAAATGATGTTATACTATATGTTAACAGCATGTAATATGTATGACCTTTAGAATAAACTAAAACTCATATAGTATAGACTATTAGTCTAGTATATATAAAGTAGATATACTGTACTTGGAACTTTATTGAGTTCTCTTGTATTAACATAAGATTTTTTTCTTAACTTCATTCTATAAGTCTTGAATTGTAACATGAAAAAACATTCTATTCTCTATATCTCTTTAGAAAACTATATTATGGTATTTTATTATTACTAAGTAGTCTCTATATATGGTATCATCTAGAAGTTCATCTTGTAATATTTGAGATCTCTCTATTAAAATTCCTAACTATCTGGCTCTATTATTCTATAGTTAGAATAGTTGCTACCTTTAGAAAACTTCATTCTGTTCTTTTAGAATTTCTTGGAAGTAATTCATATACTTGATAGTTATAAATAATATAACTTAGAATTCTCTAGAGATCACAAACTTTATGTTATGACTTAGGCTTAAGTGATAGAGCAAAAGAGAAATCTTGTATAGGATTTATACAAGAGAACTCAATGGAGTTTCTAGTATAATATATTTACTTTATATATACTAAACTAATGGTTTATGTTATATGAGTTTTAGCCTATTCTAAAGACTATGCATATTATATAGTCTCATATGATACATAAAAGAATGTAAAAGATTTTAGAAGAATGATGTTATACTATATATTAATAATATATATATCATAGTTGTAACAGTTATATATAACATCATGCTAACTTTCTAACTCTAAGTCTAAAAATCAGAAAATAAATAGAAAAGAAAATGGAAATGAGAAAATAAAAATTCTATATACTTTGCCCAATTATCTTAATACTTCAAGTAATAAGTTTAAAGTAGCTGTAGAGATTAGTATATTAAAAGTAGGAGTTTTAGGTCCTCTGACAACAAGTTTAGTAGAAGAATCTTTAAAAGCAGTGTTCAACAAGCTCTCAGCTAGAACTTTAGATTTATCAAAGTCTTAAGTTAAGTATAGATTAGAATCAGTACTTATAACAATATCCATTTTCTCATCACTCTCATTACCATCAGAAACAATGATGTAAATCTCACTAAGTCTAATCTGTTCATTCTCAAAGAGCAATATCTCTTGACTGATGTAAGTTTTTATATGCCTATTATAAACAATATAGGTCTTTTTACTTTCTAACAAACATATAAAAGCTTCTTTAACTAAATAAAGAGTCAATTTGTCTTTTAGTATAATAAGCAAGACTTAGACTATTGTTATATTCTGATTTAGTCATATCTATTCCAAATCATGAATAATGTTTTCTTTCTTATTTACACTTTCTAATCTCATCTAATACAGATTACAGTCTCCATTTCACCTCAGATATCCTTATTGGACTCTCAACAACTTCATAAATCTCTATCACAATATCCAAGAATTATTCAGAACTAGAGTAACTTGCTTAATAGTCCCCATTTCTAAATAACTATCCTAGGTAGTATAAGTTACACTATAAAGCCTTATATTGAAAATTAACTACAACTAGCATTATCTTTTAGTGTTAGTGATAGTATACATTTCCAACTTCTAGTAGACTTGTCTATTAAACATATTAAGTATCTTTTTCAAAATATATAACTAGTATGATTAGTAGAAACATAGCACATAAGCTAAAGCCAAAGATCATTCCAACACCTATATTCTGTATATCCAGATAACACAAGTTACCAATTGGACTCCTGAGAACCTACTATTAGGTCCTGGATAACAAGGTATGAACTTTGTCTAACAACTATATACCCAAATCTTCTAATATATGTAATAAAGAACTTAGACTCTGTGTAAAATAGTAAGAGATCTTCTTAGTCAATATATCTTGATTGATAACTCTGTTTGGAACATAGGTAGTATATAATCCCAAAAGTTATATTTAAGCAGTATTGACAAGTGTACAATTGGTATGTTTAGTAACACTGTTTTTCTGAAAAGTATTGGAGTTGGTAAATTCATAGTATATCTCTTTTAACTTTATATATTTTGTAAATTGTCCAAAGGAGTATTTGCCACCACTATTGCTTTGAAAATAATATACCTGTTTACTCATCTCAACTTTAGCATGTTTAATTAATACTATCAGTTTCTCCTCAGCTTTATCCTTGGTCTTTAAAAGCTTAACTTTGATGTAGTATAAGTAACTATCAATAAAAGTCATAAAAATAATTCTTCTGGATTTCTTTTCATATAGAGCTAATAGAAAACATGAGGATTCTTAATATCTGCAATCTTTAGAATCAGCTGTTGAGTCATCTTGCCTTCAAGACAGGTAGAGCACTGGTAAGTATTATGCTCATCATTATGCTCATTAATCTTTATTCCCTTAACCATCTGCTTTTGGAATAGCTTCTTCACTGTGGTCTTAGCTACATATCCAAGACACTTATGCTATATGGTCAGAAAACCTGAGTATTTCTTCTGAGACAGCTTGTTTGTCTCTTTTTCAAATCTGTTATTAAATAACTCAAAATTACTCAGAATTGTAACATTTACATGCTCATTAAAAAGACAAGTAATATTGTTCAAGATAAATAAGCCATTTTCTTTATACCTATAGGCAATAATATAGCCATTGTAATCATTGATTTCAACAGCAGGTTGAGTGTTTTAGAGTAGGGAGTAGACATAACACTGGTAATTGACTAGATTGGTGTTAAGATCAGGAATGTGATATACATTCTTAATCAGATATTTGGCCTTTTGCTATATTGCAATCTTAACTTGACTGATACCTATAGCATAAATATATTTAGAGGTCATGAGCAAACTGGAATCTGAGTCAACAATCCATCTTTTAGCTATCTCTGTTTTTTGCTTCCCCAGCATTCAAGTTATAAACAAATGAATGTGCTCATTATTATTATCACTCTCTATTCTCACTACATTTGCATTAAGTACCTCAGCAGACTTCTTCTTAAGATCAGGTTACACTTTATCTTTCTACATTTGGCTTTATGATGATATTTTTTCTTGCAGTATATATATTTATCTAACTTTGGTTTTAAATTAGCTCCTTTTTATTGCTCCTCTTTCCTCTTATCCTATATCTTTTTTTTCCTTTCCAAGGTAAGTGACAAACATAGTCCAAGAAGTTGCCTGGAATAACTGAGACTTTTTCTCCACTTGAATATGATTGATGATCATGTTGAGACTTTATTTATCCTTAAAAGTGGAGAGAAAGATAGTCTTTGGGGTTGAGTATGTTTTAAGAAGAGGGTAAATGATAATGATAGCAACAAGGGAGTCAGTGAAAGTGTGTTTATGTTATAACTCAGGTTCAAGTATAAAAGTGAAAGATAAATCTTATATTGAGTTAATATAAAAAGAACTCAATAAATTTTCTAGTACAAAATGTCTATCTTTATATATACTAGCTAATGGTCTATACAAGACTACCACTAACCTACCCTCAAGGTCATACATACTATATGAGATCAATATACTATTGATATATTATATAACATTATTCTTCTAAAACTTCTTATATTCTTTCATATATTATAATAATATGACTATGACTATAATATGTGTGACTACTCTATAATATATGTCATGCTTCTGTCATGTTGTGTAAAATTTGTGACAGTCACATATAATATCATACTAAATCCTAACCTAAGTCATAAAATAAAGAAATGAAAATAAAAGAAGTGAAAAGAAATAAGAATAATAAAATAAATGAAGTCTACTGATCTTAATCCTGACATGTTAATATTTTACCTATGAGTTGAGTAATTGTTTAGTGTTCTTGATCTTTATATTAATGATTAAGTTTGTTCCAAGCATTAGTAGCAGATCTAACATGAATTATCCTACTAAAGTGTTTATTATTCAGAGTCAAAGTAATCTATATCTTTGTCTCTTCATCACTACAATTAGTTTAGGACATTTCTCCTTCTCTTTTGCTATCTCAAATAATCCTTAAATATTAAGAACTGTTTAGATTTAGTACTTTTATATTTAGAAGTTGGTACTATTTTCTTCAAGTATAGAAAAGCTGTAAGTTGTTTTTGTAGTTATAATGACCATAATTGGTGTAGCACTGATATTTGTGGGAAGTATAGATAAAATAAAATAATAGACTTGAATTAGATTTTAGTAGTTTTTAGTGAATGATTGACTTTTTTCAGTTATAAGCTAGTAAGGCCCATATTATATTGTGTAAGAAACTTGAACAAAAGGTACATAGCTAAATTAATATAAAATTAAGTGTATTTATATATACTTAGATTAGATTAATAGAGCTAGATACAAGTTAGACAAGAGAAGAAAACACATAAAGCTATTTTATACTCACCTCAGTCATATAAAACTATAATAAGAATTGTGTAGCATGAAAGATATACAGTCTATCATGATGTAAGAAAAGATATTTCTGGAAGAAAAGAATATAATGTTAAATAACAACAGTAAAGGTCTCTTTCTAAAATATATAGCTAGTATAATATATAGAAGTATAGCAGTACATAAACTAAAGCCAAAGATTATTCAACATCTGTATTTTATACATTATAGATAAGTATCAAAATCTCATTCACTTTTCTATGTACCTTCTGTAGACCTCAGTTGCTGAAATGTAATCTATATCTAACATACTGTCACTAACCAATTTAAGCAATATTTACTTGTCTTATATCATTCAACTAGCTCTTTACTAACAGCTCAACTATATTGGTAAGTAGCCTTCAGTTGTCTATACTATAGCTATTCTTACTATCTATGTTTCTTTTTAATAATTGTATGAGAAAAAAAACTCAAAAGCAGTAACACAGTATGAACAACAACTAATAGCTTATATAACTAGACATCACTTTCAACTTTCAACTCTACTGGATCTACAATCAGCACATCCAAGTTTTCCTTTATTAACAAGCACTATGTTGAAAAAATAGAATGTATAGTAGCATGGTATAGTATGAACAACTAACAGCCACTCACTAATAGTAAGTTTTGTAGTAGAGAGTTTAGTAGTATATATTAAGCTTGAAGTGAAATTTTATCTATTGCTATATTAGTCATAATTGATTATGGTTTGAATGTTTACTAAGTGAATTACTTTACAATACTTTTTCTTACTTAAAATGTCAGCTATTAAGTAACAGAAGCATAAGCAGATAAACTCAGAGTATTTTCAAGCCAAGAAATAGATAGAAATAGTTGAATAAAATTTAACTAAGATTCTTAGTTAAGATATTAGTAGGATTCTTTTTTCCATTGATATGATATGGCTTAATTTGTTTGTTCTTGATTAGATATTTTACATAGTAATAGTAAATATCAATATATTTGGAGTACTTTTCATGTATAGAGTTGGATTACCAGAAAAGTAAACCAAGGATCATCACCATAAAGATGAAGAGTTGGAATATCAAAGTTAATCTTATTGAGAAGATTTCTTGTCCAAACAAGATAATGGCCACAACTAAAAAGAATCATATACTTAGCCTTAGTTGAAAATAGAGCTACTATCTTTTATTGGTGGCTCATTTAGAATGTTATTCTATAAGCTATGAGGATAAAGTAATCAGTCATAGATTTATAAGATTCTAGATCTTGTGCCCAATCTGAATTAGAATATGCTGCAACAGACTTATTGCTAAGTCTGTTATATGCTATTTGATATTTGCAAGTACTAAGCAAGTATCTACAAAAGTGTAATCCAGCTCAATAATGTTTATTTAAGAAATTTGCTATTTTTTGGGCAAGCTTGACTATAGTAAATCTTATATCAGAATACAAGCCAATCATTAGATATATTAGAAATCTAACCAATTGCTGGTACTTTTAATATAAAATAGAATTGTACTACTTATAATTAGATTTAAACACATAGTCTAATAATAGTAAAGTACTTATTAAGTTGGTTACTATGTTAAGACATGCTAGAACTTTGTCCAAGTACTTAGATTAGTCTACAAAGATCTTTCAATTCTTGCAATTGTAACTTATACATATTACAAGAAACTCTTTGATTTTTCTGAAGTTATAACATTCCTATTTTATTATGAATTTTTACTTTAATTCTAAGAAGAGTAGGAAATTTTTCAAACTCATAAAATAAACATCATCAACATAGACAATTTCTATAACAAGCTCTCTGTATTTTTATCAATAAAGTAGTATATACTAGCATCAGATTTACATTGTTTAAATCTTAGATCTAATAAGGTCATATAATGCTTTGTGAAGTCATCATATAGTGATGGCTAACTCAGCTAATTTATCTACAAGAAATAAAGTATCCATTCCACTTCTATTATTGTCAACAATGATTGGATGTTGGCCTTTCTACTAGATATTGCTATTTATCTCAATGATATTATCATGCAAGTTATATGGATAATCAACTCTATTTATTCTAATCATTCTAGATAGTAAATTGTTAAGAAATCTTCATATATTCTGATATATTTTTTGTGATTTCTGACAAGCATTTTTATACCTATTGTATGTCATATTGGGGTCAGAAAACCTTTTCCTTGGTTACCACAAAGAACTATGCAGAATATTAGTAAAATGTTCTCATTCTCCATAGATATTTTCATCTCTAAAAGGTACCTGAGTTTGACATATAGATCTCTTTAATTGAGAATCTTATAGTGTCTGTAGAGTAGGTCATAGAAATTACATCTTAACATTAGTGTCAATATCATCTTTGACCTCTTCTATCTTTACTGAGAACTATTTAGATACTGGAAAGTATAAGAAAGATAGAGACTTATAAGAAAGAGAAATAATTGAGAATTGAGAAGAAAGATTGTTTTGAATGGGTGGAACTAGTACTAGAGCAGGTCCATCTTTGCCAGAAAGTCTAAGTACTAAAAATTCTATCTTTAGGCTTGTATTGTCCAATAACTTATTATATAACTTATACTTTTTTGCATCAGAGTCAGTATATTTAGAAAAGAATTTCATATTGAAGAAGACATGTAGAGCAGAAAATAATATTTTCTTATGTATAGTATATAAAGTAATAACTATTATCTTCATATCCAATGAATATCATTAATTCAGAGTGTGGTATAAGTTTATTAGTGTGAATCTTATTGGGAAGAAAAACATATGCTCTATAGCCAAAGACACAAAAGTGCAATGTTTTAGGTTTATTATCCAAGAAGATCTTCTGAGATGTTTTTTTTTAAAATTTAAAACACCTACAGATGTGTAATTATATATATGAGTTGCAGCTACAATAGCAAACTTCTAAATCTAAACATGCTTCAAGTTGCATTGACTATGCCTTTACAAGCAGTGTGCAATTCAATCATTTAGCATGGCAATTTTGTTAATGTATATACAGAGTACTAGTCTTATGAATAATTCCTTGTACTCTTAAAAATCTAACATTATATATTCTCTCCCATTATCAGTATGCAATCTTTTTACTACATGGGAAGTTATATTTAACCACATCTAGAAAATTGACTTAATTGCTTCTGCAACTTTGGACTTTTTATGAAGAAAAACAATATTACAATAAAAACACCTTGTATTTTGAATAAGATAAGAAGCTCTAAGAGATCCAAGTGAATCAATCCAAGAAGTTTACTGAAGCAAACAGGATTTTTAGAGAAACTGTGTTAGTGTATTTTTTTAAGAGTACAACTATCTTTATCAGATACATGTTCAAAATAATGATGCAAAGTTTGAAAGTCTAGATATATTATAAGACTCACAAGATTGGAAATATTATACTTGAGAATGTGAGTCTTTACAATCTGGATATTGCTTTGAATCTCAATCCAAACTAAAGAATTTGTTCATTAAAGAGAAGATACATCTACATACTAGAGATACAATATACTGGTCATAGTTTTGATATAGCAACTTTGGTGGTCTTTTTCTTAAAATCAAAGATTTCATACTTAATCAGAATAGTACTAGAAGCAACTATAAATAATAATGATTTTGAGTTTGTAGTCTCAACTTAACCATAATTACCTAAAGTTATATCAATAAAATCAGACTCAAATAGTGTAAAGTAGGCAAATATACTAGAATCTAAAAATCATTCATATTCATAAAAGATGCTGTAATATGCTTTCTTACCCTTATACAAGAAATATGATGCCTTCTCATATTTGGAGAAATTTACAGTAATAGGTGAGCTAGGCAAAACAAATTTATTCAAACTTAGAGCTATATATATATAATTAATTTCTTTTCACATAAGCTGGGTAGACTGAGTTAAAGAATTTAGTAAATCATTAATTTATAAGGAAAGAAGCATAGCTGGTTGCCAAAAGTCTAACTATTTACTTCATATCTATTATTACTTTCTAAAAAACCACATAATAATTTACTTATCTCCTAGAAGTAGCTATTATAAATAGATCAATCTTTATGAAAGAGAAATCTTTAGCAAATAGTTTTATGATTCTGGAGATTAAGGCCTTAATAAATAGATCAAAGAGATTTTTCTCTAAGAACTTTAGTGCTCATACTTTTGCCTGTGTCTAGTATTCTTAAATAAGACCACTTTGAGGAACTACAGAAAGATAATTAGCAAATTGAGAAACTATGAGTGAAGACTTGGAAAATAAAGAGTAAATTAGTAGAGAAATAGCAGCTATTCTCACAAAAATAATAATATTGTCCATCTGATAGATGTAGCTACTATTATTATTCTAGTCTCTTGTTTTATCTGCTTTGTAGATATTGCTATTCTTTTTATTTCAGTTATTTCTATTTTTCTTTTTTTACTGCTATTAAGGGCAATTCACACTTGCTAGAATTATCTGCAAGTAGTATAGAGAATAGGACAGATAATATATCAGATCAGAAGATGGTATTAAAAGAGTCAGAAGTAATACTATATGAATAGAATGACCTTGGTATTAGAGTTGTGAACAATAAACTTAGTTTTATTTTAATTTTATTTTTGGTTTCATTTTACTTTTCTTTATCTTGGAATTAGGTAAAAGGTATGATGTAATGTTATAAGTGATAGTTACACAAGTCACAAAGCATGATAGAGGCATAACACCTATTACAGGGTGGTCACATATGTCATAGTCACTGTCACATAATCATATAATACAGAGAAGAATATAAAAAGTTTTGGAATAAATGATATTATATAGCATAACAATAGTATATTAGTCTTATGGAACATATATAGACTTTAGAGTAGGTTAGTTGTAGTGTGCACACAGACCATGGTCAGTAGTATATAAGATAGACTATCTTGTACTAGGAATTCTATCAAATTTTTTTGTGTTAACTTAATATAAAAAATATCTTTTGTTTTTACTCAAGAACTTAAGTCATAATACTTGACTTCAACAGAATATGTTATGCCTAGCCTAACTTGTTATATAATCATATTTTAGAAGAGGAAACTCAGGTATACTTAGAGCAAGTATAGCATAATTTAAGTTGATTATCAGTTTAAAGAATTATACACAGTAGTTATCATTCTTAAATATAGGAAGTATATTCTAATAAAATTACTATTATGTATACTCTGAGTTGCTGAATACTACAGGAGTTTTTATTTAAAATTCTATGAGATTGATAAGGAATGAAGGACTTGATCTTTAAATTAATAAATAATTGGAATAGAGTATAATCTACACTAGAAGAGAATAAAAAGGGTGTGGATGTCAGATGGTATATAATAGCTACTTGAAAAAATTCTTATTCTGTGACTACTGTTGCTCTTGTATATATTGCTATTACTATTATTAAGAGTACTTTTTCTAGTAGAGTAGCTTATCCACATGTGAAATACCAGAGTAGTAGATGGCATTGGTAGTATTGGTTTGTTTAGAAAATTCTGTCTGGATAACAGAATGCACAACATTCCAAGTAAATTAGAAATAAGTATATGAAAAGAAAGAAGAAAGACAGAAATAGAATCTTCTAAATAGGAGATTGTAAACAAGAGAGTTATTACTCTCAGAGCAAAAAGAATATAATTGTTTTCATGAAATCTTGTATCAAGAAAATCAAGCTTAGCAATTTAGAAAGCTAGATCCTGATTATCAAAAATTTGAAAAGTAATTATCCTCTGATAGTTAGTAAAAACTGATACTAAACTAGATATTCCTATAAAAGTCTATAAGTAAGTCCAAAGAACCTTAGTATTAGACTAACTATATACTAATAAATTATCCAACAAAGTAAAATTAAAAATAGTCAGGGCTTGAAAATTTGGAAAGTTTCTTCTGGCTATTTTATTTATATCAGTAGCTTGAAAAAGTGTTATAGTATTTAGTATATCTTTAGTAGTAAAGATAGTATTAGAGTAGATAATAAGAATAAGAGCTAATTTAATATAGATTTCCCAAAATAGATAGTTAGTAAGACTAGTGAGTTTGGAGAGAGTAGTAATAAAGTTAGCTATTGCTATCAATGAAGATAATTGGCATAAATTAGAAAGCAAATGCAGCTAGCTAGAGCACAAATATGCAACCTAACCAGTAATGAACTATTAGCATATATAGGGTACAAAAAGATCTTGTAAACATAGAGTGATTCAGAGATCAGCTCAATCCACAACAGACCTAGGAGTAACAAGATGTCAGCTCACTAGTAAAGTTAGTCCACTAGCTAGAAATCAAGACAACTAGAGCCCATAATCTGGTGGAAGAACAGAATACACAGCAGCATGGTGCAGTGTAGACAACTGACAACTACTTACTAATAGTAAGTTCTGTAGTGGAGAGCTTAGTAGTATAAGTGAGATAAGACAAGTAATGGTAGTGTATATTAAGTGAAATTTTACATCTATTGCTATATTAGTCATAATTGATCATGGTTTGAATGCTTACTAGGCAGATTGCTTAGTGTACATGCTTACTAATTGGGTAGCCATGTGATTGCAGCAGTTGTTGTTGTTGTTTATTTCTATTTTCTATACTGTAACAAGCAAACTAGTGCTAAGACATGGTGAGCATTTGAAGTAATTATACCCCCTCAGCAGGGTGGTATCTACATTTATAAGATAAAATCAAATGATAGTTCAGAGATAAGATGTGGAGATGTCTGGTTGAGAAGAATGTTAGAGCAGGTCAGGTTAGTAATGTTGGCTGTGGGAATGAGCACGAGCCAATGGTAGTGAATGATAGACATAAACTAGAAGAAAAATATGAGAGAGAGTTTAAAGACATGGTGAAGGGGTGGTAGTTGTGACTTGATGTGGTGTGTTGGTTCCAAGGCTATTCTTAGTCATCCTCAGGGTCTTCCATACGTGATTGCAGTAAGTAAGTTAGCAACACATGTTGTAGAATTATAGACATATTGTGGAGAGCGGATGGATGACACCGTAAAGCGAAATCACTTCAACAGATGAACTTCTGACAAATGAACTGAGACATGACTGCAAAACACAAGAATAATGAGGTTGGATATAACGAAATACAAGAAATGACAAAACACTGTTTTCCACCACCTAAGAGTTGATCCATCTCATAGTGTTCCACTCTGGAAAAAGGCAAACAGTCTGCTAAACCATTCAGAGCATACCACAACAGATTCAGTAAGAACTACAGTCGATGGTCTTGGGCGGATTTGGAGGAACCAGGTCTCTCGTCCACCATTTCAGTGTCTCAGCTACACCATTTCCACAATGACCTTATTTGCAGTTGACCATCATCAGTTAATGTTATTGTTGCAAGAAAACAGACAATATTATAATCCAATGACTAATAGTATCACATGAGGAATAAACGACAGCGCAACTTCCTTGTAATCGGTATCACTAAGGCTACAAATGGACGGTCATATGTGTGAACCTGTTCACGTTTTGATTCGAACATGGAGAAGTACGGAGGTCGAGAAGGCTCTAGACAATATCACGGGAGTGTCTGTGTGGATCAGTCGAAACGGACATAGCAACATCCACAGCTTCTGGACGTAGAACCGCGAATTCAGGAGTAGAGATGCTCGGCGCGGCAGATGAGGAGACCGAAACAAACACGACATTGTCACTAGAGTTACTACGCAGTGGGCAATCAATATCAGGAAGGACAAGGTTTTTGTCCTGGAAATTGGATTTGAAAGCCTTTTCGTTGAATTTCTTTTTCGAAGAAAGGATTCTGGTTAACAACATCCACTTTTTAGGGACGAAATTCAACGAGGTTTTGAGTGAATCAGAATCCTTCATCGTGAAAACAGAAGAGTCTTTTCTTGTAGTTTTCACTATGGAAGTTCTGGGGACAGTGTCTGGATGCGAACCTAGGTATACAACAACACCATCCTTGGACGTACTATATTACGAATTAGTAAGCTTCGGATAATTGAGGCGATTGATATTGATTGGTTGACGTACCTCGAAGTTTTCAACAGACTGGACGAACTACCGAAACTTTCAGTGAGAACTCCGACGCGTCTCCCAACTGATCCAATGGCAGAACGATAACGCTTCGTAGCCTCATCAGAAAAGCCGAAGAAGACAAAAAATACCAAGGCACAGGCAACACATAACCACCGACTCATTTCAAGGTCAGTGGCAAGACTGTGGTATGAACGCCAGACTTGAGCAGGGTACTGTTCCACACGAGAAATATCAGCATGAATGGCCTCCCAGCTGGTCCAGGGAAGAAGTCCCCGGCAAACGCTGGCAATCAGAGAACGGAGGCTGATTGGAACCGAACCGATCACATCAATTGCCCCAAGGGCCATGAGACGGATATAGCGGCTGTTGGTCAAGCTGGAGTGAAGGGATAGTATCTCCCTGCTCTGAGCATGGGCTCTGTGGAAGGCGCGGATGCTCAGGATGGCATATGTACCAGAGACGAGGCCAACTATAATACAAGGAACAGGGTTGAGGACAACTGCAATCCAGGACTGGTATGCAGAAAAAATACATCCGAAGTCTTCAAAAATGAGGAAGCGCTGGTTTTGACTGACATATTCTAGAAAATATTTGAGGCGTTGCTTGGTTGTTTGAGTATGCTTACAAAATACTTACGAAGAATCATGTAGATGATAGGGATGCCAAGACCAATTGCCAGGTCGACTGTGATCTGCCTGCGTTTCTCGGCACTCGAGATGGTAACCTTTCGCACTGAAGCAATGAGGTAAAGGCGACGGTTTATACAGAGCGAAGAAGCCTGAATTCCAATGTTGACACTGTCGAAGAATCTTACGACTGAAAAAACATAATCAGATTTCAATATTTCGGTTGGATACCTGATCAAACTCACAGATATCACACCAGACAGGAGCCCAGTCGATCGTATTACCCTTCCATATGATAGAATTGATGCAAAGTCCAAGGCAAGCTAAGCCTGACCAAGCCATGAAAAGGCATGTTCCCGTATTCCAGGCTAAGATGCCAACAGTCAGAGCGAGATACCAAGCGCGGAAGAGCTTACTAACCCTCTAGGTGCCAAGGAAATGGAGTACAGCAAAGAATGAAACCAATACCTGAGAACAGAGAGAAGACCCAATTGGGATAGGGACCGGATTGTGGCATTGTTGCTATCCTGCGATGCCAATCCAGGAGTTGGAAACAGCGACAGGCGACTGCTCCTAGTATACCAAAGGTGATCAACTATAGACGATGAGGTTCCCTTCACTATACACTTATATAAGAAGACCTTATTCTCGTTCTCGTGAGTGATATCCGCATTTGGCTGCGGCTTTGTCTAGTCCTTAATCGAGAGTCGGAGTGGCAAAAAAAGACGAGTTTCCTCTTTCAGCCGTTTCTTTGTACAGTTACAAGAGTTAGAATTTCCCGGACTTTCTCAGATGTCAGGATCTAGGAACCTTTGGAGAGATGACCTTGAATGTTTTATAGATAGACATATCAATGTTACTCAGCATGTCTGGAATTGATTTTTGATGGCACCCACTAGATGATCATAAGCTCAAAATTCATTTTGTTGACAATCTTCTCCTCTTTCATGAGTTACTAAGGCTACACAATGAGAATCCTCTCCAGTATAGTACAGATCAAAGGCAGTTGCAACCTCAGTCATTTAATGATCCTTAAATGGCTCCTGCCAAACTTAGAGAGAAGCTCATAAAATTACATGAACATGTTGGAAGAAACAGAGATGGTACAGTGTGGAAAACTGACAACTACTTACCAAATGTAGTAAAGCTGTTGTAAGAAAGCTGGGTATAAGCAATATTAAACAAGTATTATTTTCTGTTTTCTGTTTTCTTATTTAGACTTAGCTAAGGGGTTGTGATATGATGTCACATGTTTGGACAACTGTCATGTTCATGGTCACAACATCACATGACTAGAAGAAAGTCATAGAAGATTCTAGAACAAACATCATATAATATAGCTATAGTATATTAATCTTATTGATAGAACTTTAGAATAGGTTAGTTGTAGACATGCATAGACTATGGTCTAGCATATATGAGATAGACTACTTTGTACTAGAAACTTTATCAAGTTTTCTCATATTATTTAATACAAGAGTTGTCTTTGTTTACTTACTTTGATCTAAGTTATAACATGCTATGAATTATTACCTAGTTATACTATGCCAATCACAGTTATGAGTATGAATAAGCAGAATATTTATTTAATACTCTCTCTTACTCTACTAGTACAAGTTCTATCCTAAACTATATATATCATTCATAAGTTTACTATGTATATATTATGAGAGTAATATACTATAAACATATATCTTAACATTGTTAGAGCAACTAGGTAGAAAGACCTAGCATTTCAAATCTCTAGGAAATCCTAAGTCTATTGTCTGAGAAATATTAAACATATACCTCCAGAAAATTCTAAGAGAATAGAATAAGAATTTCTGAAAGGTAGCAACTATTCTATATATTGACAGATCTATTCTAATGTGTCAGAATTCCAATTATATAAGCAAGAAATAATGATACTTGAGTAAAACAGTTTAGAATAGAGTAACCAGAATAGAAAAGAGCCAAAGTACTTAACAGATACCTCTAGAGTGTGGGAAATCAGATGAGCAGATGAGTACAGATATGGAAAAGAGTTATAGATCATAGATCAGCCAAAAAAATATGGAAGAGAAAGAGTTTGAAAGAGCTAGTCCCCTTATCGATATCATTATTTTAGTCTTTTCTACTATATCTTAGACTTATGATATTATATCATGTGATATATTATATAACTATAGATATATCTCTTTATCAATTCAAAAGAAAAGAAAAAATTAAGACAAATAAATCAAAATAAAACAAAATCAAAATATAAGAGTTCAAGTATACTATAATATAGTCTAAGATAATATTATAAACTTAAGTATTTGACAAAAATATAACTCTTATATTGAGTAATATAAGAAAACTTAATAAAGTTCCTATTAAAAACTGGTCTATCTTATATACCACAAACTCTGGTCTATATGCATACTATAATAAACCTACTCTAAAGTCTATATACTATCTATAAAACCAACATACTATAACTATGTTATATAATATTACCTACTTTAGAACTTTTTATGACTTTCTTCTATATTATGTGATTATATGACAGTGATAGTGACAAGTAACCAATCTGTGATATTATGCTATGAATTTTTGCCTAAGTTCAAATAAGGAAAATAAAACCTACAAATAAAAGAAAATAAAAAGAAATATAAAAGTCTTGTCAGATATGGTCTATATCTTGTTATTTAAGATCCAATGAGGAACTCTCAGGAGTCCAAATAGGTAATTTATATGTTATCTGAAAATATGGAATATAAGAGTTAGAATAACCTTTGGCTTCAGCTTATGTGCTATGCTTCTATAAGTTACATAAGTTGCATATTTTGGAAGACATACTCAGAATATGACTAGTAGCCAAGTCTACCAGAAGATGGAAGGTATGTCATTGCTAATACTAGAAGTTGGTAATATTTTTAGTTGATTCTCAGGATGAGGCTTTATAGTATAAACTACTAGCTTATATACTAAGTATACTACTTAGAGTAGTTATCTAGAAATAAAGACTGCTAAGTGTTACCCTAGTTCTAGTAATCCTCAGATGTCAGAAATGGAGATTCATAGAGTTGTCAAGGGTCCAGTAAGAATATCCAAGAAGAAATAGAGAAATATAATCTATACTAGAAGTAATCAGGAAGTGTGGATGAGGAAGAAGGTGCTATCCATAATTTGGAATAAATGTGGTCAGATTGGGATATGACAAGTCTACTGTTTACAACTCTGATAGATAAAATACTACCAAAGTTCAGACATTTAAATAGGAGTAAACTCTGCTATAAAAGATAAATTACTCTTGGATCTACTACAGAAGATATTAACACTTGGAGTTTGAACTTTGATATTTGATAGTATTCTTCTCTTAGAACTAAGCTATTGAAGTTCTATTGAATTTACTTGAAGTTAATATAACTATCTCATAAATCAATTCAAAAAAATTTTTTTTGCTTATTTTAATATGTTCAAAAGAAGAAAGTACATGATATGTTATAAAAGAGTAAGCATTGGTAGCCTGTATAAAAGAGTAAGCATTGGTAGTCTGTTTAGAAGAGGCAGCAAAGGCAGCAAAAAAAGCTTACTTGGAAGTAGAGATTCAAGTGAAAAAAAAAGCAGAGTTGAGAAGGAGGCTTGTAAACATGCTAAAAAAGAGTCATAATCATGGTATAAGAAAGAGCTAGAGAGGTTAAAGAAGATACTGCAGTAAGAGTCTAATATTCTAGAGAGTATCAAAATCTCTTTTATAGTAGAGCAGAAGAGAAAGATGGTAGAAGAATTGGTGTAAGAAATCACAAAAAAAAAAAAGGAAATTGTTGAGAGGATGAGGTCTGGATAAGACCATCAAAGAAGGTGAAGAGAGAAGATGAAGAGAGCTCATGAAGTGGAAGAAAGGCTTGTTCAGATAAGAGGTGAGCACTTCTGTGACTAATATATATAGACTAGATAAGAATGTTTGATATATAATAGGTAAGTGGCAATATTTTTATTTTCTATCTTTATTCTCTTCTATATAGGTCTTTAGCTTGTACAGAGTCTATTACTATTAAGCAGTAGTGTATCTCTTCTTTAGAAAATACTATGAAATACTAGAAAGTAGTCTCTTTAAATACTAGGGTGTTAAGTATCTTTTTGATGGCACTCAGAAACTTGGTTAAAGAGCTTTACAAGTGTAAAAGAATCTTCTATCTTGCTTAAACTCAAGACTATAGTATTTACTAAACCCTAAGTCAATTCTGTTATTCTTTCTTTCTCCAAGTCTTATACTAATGCCTCATTACAATACTACTAGACTCTCTTAACCCCTACAACATCTATGCAAATGCTCACTCACTCTCTCATGGCTATCAACCTACCTTTCTTAGCCACTGACTAATAAGCTCTCACCATTTAGTAATATTCCACTTTGGTTTCTGATGTTATAGCTTCATTATTCTGTAGTTAGGTTACCAAAAATTCTACTTGATATTCCACTTAATTCAAATGGACTTCTAGTACTTAGAGTAGTTATCACCTCTGAGAAACTCTATCTTGTTCTTTTAGAATTTCTCTGGAGATGAGTTGTATAGTAGTCTTTGTTGTGTTGCTCTAACAATAAAGAGTTTCAGAAGTGACTTCAAGAATTAATAAATAAGGGTAGAAAAAAGTAATAAGAATAATGAGACTAAGAATAATAATGAGATAGAAAGCATGGTCAGAGAAAGCAGAAGTCGGAAATTATTAGAGTTGAAGATAGTGAACTTTATTTTTTCCTTTTATTTTTTCTCATTTTCATTTTTCATTTTATTTATTCTCTTATTTTGAACTTAGTGTTAGGATATAGCCAATATTGCTTTTTTTCCTCATACTATCATCTTGCATAGTAGCTCCTAAAAGAGAATTAGCTAAATATTTCTATTCCTTAGTCTCAAAGTAATCAATCAAACTATACAATTCTCAATGAAACTCAAAGTCAACTTACTCAGAGGATGATTTCTCTTCCCTAGTATTAATAGTAAAAGAGATATATCTGTTAGTTCTTTTACATCCTCGATGGATTATGTAAAACATATGTAAGCTCAGTCTAGAAACTTAATATAGGCCAAATAATTTGAGAGAAAGAAACAATTAGACTCCTCTCAAACTAATATACTTTTGGAACTTGCAGACAACTTTATATATATATCTTATAGTAATAACACTAACAATATCCTCTCCTCTCCCAATTTGGAACCTTTAGTCATTTTATACCAGATAGATCAACTAACTAATCTATAGCTGTAGGATGGTAACTTTGTTCCAATTTTTTTATTTGGTATTGATGAGTTTCTAACTGGTGACACAAAAAATATCTCTTAGATTGCAGAATTTGGTTTTGCAGCTTGAGAATTTATCATAGCCATCTATAAATCTGGATGGAACAAACTAATAAAGACAAGTCTTTCCAGAAATGTGTATCTTTATAGTTTAACAAGAACAGCATACCCACTTTAAGAACAACTAAAGGTAAATAGGCTAGTATTTCAAGAATCTCTTTACCTATTCCTTCCAGGCCTAGTACAAGCATTTTGGCCAAATTTAAATACTACAAAAAGGCCCAATCTTCTGATTTGAAAACTTGCTCATTTGCTCAAGCTATGAAAGATAACATTGAGAATATTCTTAAAATCAAGGATATTTTTCCCAAATTGTTCTCTAGCAAGATTATTGAAATCCATAATATTTCTAACAATAATAGAAAAAAGAGTAAACTGAAACTCAATATAACCACTAAAGAACCTTCTAGAAAAAAGATTATCATACCAATAAGCAAAAACAACTCCAACATTATGATCTCTCAAGAGAACATCTATATTTCAAATATTAATAGACTTTTGAAAGATGTGAAATTTAAAGTGTTAGCTGATTTCATTTACTTTGATAATAAAGAAGTTATCATCACAACTAACAAAGTAGTGGCTACTTCAGATTTGAACATAGTTGAAAAGTACATTAAAAAGTTGAATAATATCAACTCAAATAACATTATAAGCTCTTGACTTCTCCAATCCAAATATTACCTCAAAATCTTAAAAGTACCTTACTACTTAGACCACACAAATTCCTTTATTATATCTAATACAGTAGAAGAGGTAATTAAGAATACTTATATTTTTAATGATGCATTCTGTCTTTATATCATCAAGGCTTCTTCTGAGTCAGATATGGCTGTTATATGGGTTGACATTTGAAACTCTCAAAACAGTACAAAAGCTAAGTGTCTTATTAATAAATGCTTCAATGTAAGATAGTACATTGCAACCATTTAAGGAACCAACATGAACTCTAGCATTTTTTGATACAAGAATTGTTGGAAGTGAGGACACACTACTTTCATCTGTCATATAGATGGTGCTAAATACCAGAAGTATAATGGTTCTCATAAAATCAAACATCATAGGGAAATAGTATGATGTTGTAAGACTAACTTTAAAATTAATTCTTTTAAACTTGAAACTAAGAATAAAAAGCCTTATACTTACTTATTCAAGTGTGTTAATTGCAAAGGCAAACACCAAGTGTTATAAACTTAAGTCCTTATAGTGGGACAGAAGATCAACTCTTGTATTAAGTAACATAAGAAAACTCGATAGAGATCCCTTTACAAACTAATCTACCTTATATACTACTAACCATGGTCCGTGCTCACTACTGTGCACCCTACCCTAAACAATCATGTGTAGAACATGAGGTCAATATATGTTATCCATGTTATATGCCATTATTTATTCTAGAACCTTCTACTCTATTCTCCCAAGTCTTGTGATCAATGTTGTGACCACACCATCAGATTGTGACTGATGTGACAGTGTGACCAATCACTTCTAACCCTAACCCTAGTTGTTCTAAAAATAGAAAATAGAAAAAGAAAAAAGAAAATTAAAAAGAAAAATTAAACCAAAAAATGAAGTCCACTTTTAATGATCTTGACACTAAGCTGATAGTAACAGTTGTTCATTCTGAAAGTATAGATTCAACAGAGAGTGGCACACAAAGAAATCTTAAAAGCTTACTTAATTCACTCAATCATAGATGGGAGTGAACAATAATTATAAAATTCCTAAAAGAATTTTCACAAAATGTTTGAAAGAACAAGCTTCTCACTAATATAATTTGAGAAAATAACAAAAACTTTGACATCTTATTTACTCAGAAATCCCCTTAGTTAGTCATTTGACAACTTTTGAGCTCTATATTCAAGGAAGATGATGATCTTATAGAAGCTTCTTACCATCCTTCTTAGATTATGTTTATAAGATCATTACTAGTTGATAATGATTATCAAAGAGTTATTACTTATATAAACATTAAGTTACATTTTTCACTAAGAAAGAACATTTTTAATCATTGAGATATTAACTTTTAACTTCTTTTTCAATCATAGTATTCTGTTTTTCATTCTTAATGTTTACTCAGATGATCAGCAGACCACCTTGAAGTATCTAAAGAATACTGAGGTTAATTTGAACAATGTTCTAATTATGACAGATGACTTCAATATCAGAAATATTAATTAGGATCTATTATATCCTCATCACTTAATATATTCTAATACACTCTGGAAAGTAGCTGATGGTCTTAACCTAGATTTATCAATCCCTATCAATCCAGTACTTATTCAGTATACAAACAATCCTCAAGATTTGAATTCAGTAATAAGCTTGATGTTTCTCTATGCTGAGTCAAATAAATTCAATAATCATTAAATTTTACCCAACTTACAAAGCCCTTCTGATTGTACTTCTTTATCAGTATTAATTATCATCAAAGAAGAATTTATTCAAAAAAGAAAACAAAATATTATTAAGAATAGTAAAGAAGAAAAAGAATTTTTCAATAAGCTTAGAAATAAGATAAGTAATATTGACACAACTAACATTCTTAATAATAATATACTAGAATGTATGACTCAAGAATTCACTATTATTACTGAAGATCTTTGCAACAAGTATTCTAAACTCATCAATATTACTAAATGTTTTAAAGAATGGTAGAATAAGGAGTATAACAGGAATTTAGCAACCTATCAAGTGTTCAGAAGAAAAAAAGACTAGATCAATTGCAAAAAGATAGTAAGAGTGACTAAATAGGTTTTTTCTAACAATAGAATTCAAGAAATTACTTCAACTAACAAGAAGCCATGAGACATTATGAACTAGATCAGGAAACAGGAATTACCAGCAACAAAAACTATCAAATTTAATGGACTTCTCTACAATAAGCTGGAAAATCTGGCAAGTATTATATCAATCTTACAATTCTACTCAAGATAAGCCTATTAATATATAACTTCTTAATGAAATTCCTATATGTTAATAAGAAGAATGCCTTTATTCTCCAGTACTGAAGCTATTATAAAGTATAGCAGTTTGTCTACTCCAAGACCAGATCATATTTCTTGGAACTATCTTAAAAAGATAGTAAGTGATCTTAAGTATATTACTAATTTTGTTGATATAGCAAATGCCTATATCAATCTCAGTTACTGGCCATTGCATTTCAAAAAATCTATGTCTATTATTATTTTAAAGCCTAACAAATCTTTGTATAATAATTCCAAGGCTTTTTAATCCATTGTTCTTCTCAATATGCTAGGCAAGTTAATTAAAAAAGCAATAAGTAATAGATTACAAGTTCATTCTGTTACTTCAAATTTTCTTTATCCAAACTAATTGGATGGCATCAGACAATGTTCAATGATAAATACTAGTATTTTCTTAACTTATCTCATATGAGTAGAATAGATAAAAGACCTTTACACAAGCACTCTTGCATTTGATATTACTCAATTTTTCCCTTTCTTAAATCACCAACTCCTTGAATCACTAACTTCTTTCAATGATTCTAAATAAAGCAGGTTTCAATACTAGAATCTCCTGATTTTTCTCTAGTTATTTAATCAATAGACAAACTCAATATATGTGGAATTGTTTCACATTATCATTCTTCAAAGCAGACATTGGTTTTGGACAGAGATCTGCACTTTTCCCTATTCTTTTAGCTCTTTATATTGCCATTCTCTTCCATATATTCAAAAAAAGAGCTAAGAATCTTTCAATTTCTATTCCAGTTTCTATTCTTTCTTTTGTTGATGATGGTCTTTTTGTTTCTCAGAAGAAGAGTTATGAAAAGTCCAATATAATCCTTTACTGCAGTTATAATATTATCTTATCTCTCTTCAACTAATTTAGTCTGGTGATTGAACATAATAAATTAGAGGTTTTCCACTTCTCTAGGTCAAAACAGAATACCAATTCTTCTCCACTAAACCTTAGATTTGCAGGTAGCACTGTACTTAGACCCAAAGATACATGGTGATATTTAGGATTTTTCTAAACTCTCTTTTTAACACCATATTTGTTATTATGTTAATAAAGCTCTATATACTATCAAGAACATGAAAATGCTTGGCAATTCAACAAGAAGACTTTCTCCAATACACAAGTATCTGTTATACAGAACTTGTGTTTTCTCTATCACTTTATATAGCTTTCATATTATGACTTAAGATCTTGTGTAAGAGTAAAAGACAACTTTTATATTGAGTAACATAAAATAACTCAATAGAGTTCCAAGTACAAGCTAGTCAACCTTATATATTACAGACCATAGTCTGTGCACACACTACAACTGCCATACCCTAAAGTATATATACTTTCTATAAGACTAACATGTTATTACTATGTTATATAATATTATCTGTTCCAGAACTTTCTATGTTCTTCTTCATATCACATGATTGTATGACTGTGACTGTGATGTCATGCTAAACCCTAACCCTTAGTCAAAATAAAATAAAATGAGAAAATAAAATAAAGTCTACTATTTACAACTTTAATATTTCAGCTCTAGTTGTTATGACTTAAGTCTTTTTAAAGTAAGGACAAAAGACAACTCTTGTATTGGAGTACACAAGAGAACTTGATAGAGTTCCTTCTACAAGCTAGTCTACTTTATATACCTTTCTATCATGGTCCATGCTAAGCTATTTCTAATATACTCTAAAGGTTATATGGTAATTGTAAGGCCAACATGTAGTTATCATGTTGGATGACATCATCCTGTTCTAGAAACTTTTACACCCTTCTTTTCATCACCTGATCTGTGACTGTGTCATGCTTTTTATCTTCTTTATCCTTTTTCTATATAAGATAAAAGAAAATAAAGGAAAATGAAATAAAATCCAAGTCCATTGTTCTTAATTCTGACACTAAGTTTATTGTTCAAGAAATACTAAACTATATACTTATCTCTAGAAACTTCTAAGAGAATAGAATGGAAATTCCTGAAGGTAATAACTACTCTATATAATAACAGATCTATTCTAATGTGTTAGAATTATGATTACATAAGCAAGGAATGATGATACTTAAGTAATTAGAAATAGTCCAGAATGTAAAAATTAAAATAAAAGAGTACTAAAGTACTTAGCAGATACTTCTGGAGCATAGGACTTTACAAGACCACAAAGTATTGCAGAAGAGCAAGAAAATACTGGAAAGGGAAGTTAAATGATATATCTAAACAGTTAGAAGTATTGGTATGTAGCTTGAAGAGGTTTAGAGTATGGAAAATTAAATGAGCAGATGAGTATGAATATAAAAAAGGATTACAAAACATGGATTAGCCAAAAAACATAGAAGAGAAAAGTCTCAGAAGAGTGAGTTCCCTTCTAGATTGTGAGTTACTTGAAAGATTTATATAGCTTGTAACCCTGTAGTTTGGATCATATGCAGATGAAACAGAATTTACAGAAGTTTTGCACATCAGATTGGAGGTTTTGTTAAGAATATTCATGGCAAACAAGTTCCAGCATTTTTTTTTGACTGAAATATCCAGCAAAAAGATAATATGTAATTATATTCAAGTACTTGTATTCAGATGCTCTTAAATGATAGTACAAAAATTTGGTTGTTGAGATGGAGGATGTTATAACTTAAGTTCTAGTACTTAAAAAAAAGCATAACTTATTCATTGAGTAATATAATACCAGTTATAAAGAAATTTACTTGTCTACAAACTTATACTTAGAGTTTTCACTCACAAACTTTACAAGCATTTTTTATATCTGACTAGTCTCATTAGAAGTATTATAGATGAACATGAATCTAAACAGTTTGTAGATGTTCAGGTAGTGTTTTTCCACAAAGATCTATTAATAGAGATTAGTAATTATAATAAAGTTCCACAGAAATTAAGAGTGCTAATAGTAGGATATAAGGAAATTTCTTCTCCTATTTTAGGTAGTAAGTAGATAATAACTTAGTAATACAGGACAAGAAAACAAGTATATGTTATATGTCAAGTCTAACTTACAAAAATAGCCTATCTTCTTTGGCAGTGTTATTTCTTTATATATTAATTTATAATCTGCTTTTTACAATGGTATTATTTTTTTATTTCAATTCCACAAGTACTCAGTCTTTTATGGCAGAGTTTACTTCTTTTTAACCTTGGTCTTCTATAATAGAGTTATCTTTTTCTGAGCCTGTTAGAATGATTAGTGGAGTCTACAGTATTTTTATTATCTCTGGAAAGTTCTAAGTATATTGCTATAAATAAGTATAAGTAGTATATATCTTCAAAAAGTCTTAAGAGAATAGAATAGAGACTTCTGAAGGTGGCAACTGTCTTAAATACTAAAAGAGTTCATTTCAATCTAATGAAATAGTATTAATATAAGAAGAGAATAATGATAGTCAAATAGTTAGAAACTCTAATAAAAATAATTAGAACACTATTAGAAGAGGCAATGAAGATATTTATGGTAAGTGTATGATATTAGAGTTATAAATAATGAACTTGGTTTTATTTTATTTTATTTTTATTTTATTTTATTTTTTCTTTTTCAATTTTTATTTTATTTTATTTTTGGTTTTTATTTTTACTCTTCTATATTTTAGACTTAGGCAAAGGGTAATGTGACTATTACAGTTATATGTTACACAACCATGTGACACAGAAAATATCATAGAAGGTTCTGAAATAGGTCACATTATATAATATGACAACAATATGTTAACCTTATAAAAAACATATGAATATTAGGGCAAGTTAGTTATAGTGTATACATAAACTATAGTCTGTAGTATACAAGGCAGACTAGCTTGTACTTGGAACTCTATTGAGTTCTCTTGTATTACTCAATATAAGAGTATGCTTTTGTCTTATCTCTAAAATCTAAGCTATAATATATAAGAGGAGATTAGAGGTAGAGATTAACAGTATACTTATAGAGTTTGATAACATTTAGTGTAGTCAAGAAAAAAGACTATAAGAGCTAGTAGAATAAGAAGTGACTAAGTGAGAGACAAAATTACTATAGGATTTAACAGTAGTAGAAAGCCCTCTTTTATTATACTTGTATTTAAGAACTGTTAGATATACTATAATCTTCAGTTTGATAATCAACTATTGTTAGAACTACTAGTATTATAGCAACATACTTCTCTTATTAGAACTTACTTTCTAAAACTCTATTTGTTCTTCTGAAGTTGCAACTCTATAGTAGACAGATAGTATAGCCAAGATCATTTACAAAGTTTATAACTCTACATTCTTTGTACAAACTCTCAATCCAACTCTGGAAACTTTTACTTTCAAATATAAACCACATCTAATAGTATTATCAGACTTCCTAGTCTGCTATTACTTCTTTTATACTTCTATCTACTTCCTTTGCCTTCCTAGTTACTTTCAGTTCTAATAGTGTTTTCTTTCTTGAAACACCCTTCAACACTGTTTCTTATTTAGGCAAACTTCTTGCTAGAGCCTTTTCTCTAAATATCATACAATTTTCAAAATAGCTTCATCAACAGAAATATTTTTTTCCTCAATCTCCTACCCATACTTTTAAGCTTTCTAGACAGTTTTGTCTATTACAGGCCCAAGTATTGTCCCTACAGACAACAATTATAATTGAAAAGATGCTTCTATAATTAACTAACCTAATAACTCTCAACCTTTATTTGTTAGCTCTTGGTTAAAACTTTAGCACAGCCAAAATACTAATAACTAACTAGCTAATATTTTTGGTTAGATTGCTAATAATCTTAGCAATACTAATCAAACTTCTAACCAACCTAATCACTAACTTAAGAGAAATTAAAGTTTGTATTTATAACACAATTAGCAGTATTTGGTTATCAGTAGTTCTAGAAATCTAGCTCTAAAGTCTTTACCTACCAGTATGACTAGCTATCTGAAAGTTATAGTGAAGTGTAATAGTGTAAAGATAGAGTTTTGGAACATTTTGAATATAAACCTTACTATAGAACAAGAGCAGACCATTATTCTCAGACCACTTTATGAAGTATATGAATCCAGTAATTTCTCAGACAATAGATTTAGGATTTCCTGGAGGTGAATTTGAAGTGCTTGGCCCTTCCACCCAGTTGTTCTAACAGAATATACAAAGGTAACAACAGATTACTAAGATATCAAACCATTAGTAACTACAAGTTTCAGTTTCATTGGCTATTATCTCAGGAATGACTAAATGAATTTATATAATCAAACTTACATTGAAAAGTGCTCATCAACCTGTCTTTAATGATATATTATATATCCTATGGTAATTAGTATTTATAGGTCTATCAATATAGTGACATAATTAGTTACCTTTTAAAATCAGCCTAATATCTGCTATGACAGATGATAGTTCTATCAAATACAAGTATTGATTATATGATAGAAACAACTTGTGCACAGACCATTACTCTTTTATATATATACCTCTGTGTCTGAGGATCAAACCTCAGACTTAATAATACTTTTTATCTTTTATCAATTATTATATTTGTTCATTATTATTATTCTCCTAAACTTCTGAGAGTACACCCAAGATTCAGATATTACAAACAAGTAAGCAGCTATTAAAAGATCTGATAAAATATCTTAGAAGTCTAAATAAGCTAGTTATGTATTATCTGAGAATATGAAAGATAGAGTCAGAATAACCTTTGACTTCAACTTATGTGCTGTGCCTCTATGGGTCATATAAATTGCATATTTTAGAAAAAAACTTGGTGAATTTTTGTAGATTGGGACCACTAGATGGTCATAAGGTATATCATTATCAATATTGGAAGAGAGTATCAGTTTTAGTTGATTTTCAGGATATAGCTATTATAGTATAACTACCAGATTATATACTAGGTATTTTATCTAAAGTAGCTATCTAGAATGAAAACTACTAAGCAAGTTATCCTGAATACTGATAATTTTTAGATATTATAAATAGAAGTTTATGAAGTTAGTAAAAGTCTAGCAAAAATATCTGAGATGGAATAAAGAGATTGATCTATACTGAAAGAGATTGGAAAGTATAGATAAAAGAAGAAGTATTATCTATGGATTGGATGGATATGGCTGGAACAGAATATAATAGTAGTTTATTTTGTGATACTTTGTAAACAACTTTGGCTTTAGCTTATATACTGTGTTATTTATCTACTGCAAGGTTGCAACTTCAGAAAGAAGAACAGAGTTTAAGAGATGAGTTCTAATAAGAAGTATATTGCTATGAAATACCAAAGTTTAGTGTTTAAAAATATTTAATTATTAGACTAAAGATTACAGTATATTTAAATATAAATATAATAATAGGAGAACTTAGATGTCTCATGGTATAGCTCCAAGTAAAGGTCTTAGTGGTGAAATATTAAAAGAGATTTGAGATAGGAGAACTGTTGTGGCAACCACTAAACACAAGGTCCAATGATAACACAAGCAGTAAAGCTCTCAGTTAAGCAATCAAGTGGGGAAAAGCACAAGAGAACTCAACAAGGAGTCTCTGCTAAATTAGAGTCCTATATATACAAAGTACAC
>Ga0157367_1000121_pt1 | contig 39124 bp, 35 predicted proteins | sample AttbisABBM2_FD_113142 | JGI IMG/M metagenome (GOLD analysis project Ga0157367, IMG submission 113142) | Fungus gardens microbial communities from leaf cutter ant in Botucatu, State of São Paulo, Brazil - Atta bisphaerica ABBM2 | ecosystem: Host-associated > Fungi > Mycelium > Unclassified ... | reverse complement strand
GTCGCAGTCGTCGATCGCGTAGATGCCGATGCGCGGGTCGAACGTGAACGCGCCGAGCGGGCTTTGCGGCGTGAGATAGCGCGCGTAGCCGTACGACGCGTCGCTCACGAGCGCCTGCAGCAGGTGGCTGCGGCCGCTGCCCGGCTCGCCCCAGATGTAGAACGACCGGTCCGGCACGGGGCCCGCCGCCAGCGCGAGGTCGAGCTTCTGCAGCCGCGTGACGAGCTCGTCGTTCTCCTCACTCATGATGAAGTTGTCGAACGTGGCGGGCGGCGGCGTGCCGAGATCGAGCGTCAGTTGACGGGACACAGTCACAATGCGGGTCGGTTGGAAAAACGTGCGCCGGGGCGCGCGGGGTCGATGGCTGCACGCGCGGCCGCACGCACGGCGGCGCGCGGGTTCCGGCGCGGCTCGCTCAGCGATGAAAACGGGGACGTGTTGGCCAAGATGCGATCCCTGACGATTCGATGCGGGGAATTCCGGCCACGCGGCCGGGTTCGGGTAAAATCGCATTTTACCGACCTTCTCGCATTCCCCCATGAATCCTCCGAAATCCGCTCCTGACGCCCAAGGTCTGTCCTATCGTGACGCGGGCGTCGACATCGACGCGGGCGATGCCCTCATCGACAAGATCAAGCCCTTTGCGAAGAAAACCCTGCGCGACGGCGTGCTCGGCGGCATCGGCGGGTTCGGCGCGCTGTTCGAAGTGCCGAAGAAGTATCGCGAGCCGGTGCTCGTGTCGGGCACCGACGGCGTCGGCACCAAGCTCAAGCTCGCGTTTCATCTGAACAAACACGACACGGTCGGCCAGGATCTCGTCGCGATGAGCGTGAACGACATCCTCGTGCAGGGCGCCGAGCCGCTGTTCTTCCTCGACTACTTCGCGTGCGGCAAGCTCGACGTCGACACGGCCGCGACCGTCGTCAAGGGCATCGCGCAGGGCTGCGAACTGTCGGGCTGCGCGCTGATCGGCGGCGAAACCGCGGAAATGCCGGGCATGTACCCGGACGGCGAGTACGACCTCGCGGGCTTCGCGGTCGGCGCGGTCGAAAAGAGCAAGATCATCGACGGCAGCACGATCGCCGCGGGCGACGTGGTGCTGGGCCTTGCCTCGAGCGGCATCCACTCGAACGGCTTCTCGCTCGTGCGCAAGATCATCGAGCGCGCGAATCCGGACCTGTCGGCCGATTTCCACGGCCGCTCGCTGGCCGACACGCTGATGGCGCCGACCCGCATCTACGTGAAGCCGCTGCTCGCGCTGATGGAAAAGATCGCCGTGAAGGGCATGGCGCACATCACCGGCGGCGGCCTCGTCGAGAACATTCCGCGCGTGCTGCGCGAAGGCCTCACCGCCGAGCTGGACCAGAAGGCCTGGCCGCTGCCGCCGCTGTTCCAGTGGCTGCAGGAGCACGGCGGCGTCGCCGACGCGGAAATGCACCGCGTGTTCAACTGCGGGATCGGCATGGCCGTGATCGTGTCGGCGGCCGATGCCGACGCGGCGGTCAGCCAGCTGACGGCAGCCGGCGAGCAGGTGTGGAAGATCGGCACCGTGCGCGCGAGCCGCGAAGGCGAGGCGCAGACGGTCGTGGTCTGAGCGGCATCCAGGCTGCATCACCGTTCATGCAAAACGCCCGGCGCAAGCCGGGCGTTTTGTTTTGGGTGCGCCGATTTCGTCAACGCAGGCCGTTGCTTCCGTAAAACGTCAGCTGGGGCGGGTGGTCGGCGTGGCCGGACATCGCGGCCTTGTTCGCGGTGAGCCGGATGCGTGCGCGCCCGGCCTCAGGGCGCAGCGCCTGCGCGCGCCGCCCGCGCATTGAACAGCAGCGGCGGCACGAGCAGGTACAGCAGCGCGGCGGCCGCCCACACGAGCCCCGGCCACGTGTCGCGGGTGGCTGCATATGTGGCGGTGACGACGAGCGGCCCCGCGACGCCGATCAGGCTCGCGACGCTCGCGAGCGCGCCCTGCAGTTCGCCCTGCCGCGCGTCGTCGACCTGGCGCGCGAGCATCGCCTGCAGCGCCGGCAACGCGAGGCCGCCCGCCGCGAACAGCGGCAGCAGCGCGAACGGCACCCACGCCGCGGCGGCAAACGCGATGGCCACGAGCCCGAGTGCATCGCCGGCAAGGCCCAGCGCGAGCGCGCGGCGCTCGCCGAGGCGCGCGATCAGCGGCCCGATCGCAAACGCCTGCGCGAGCGCGTGGCACGCGCCATAGCCCGTGAGCGACAACCCCGCGATCAGCGTCGACCAGCCGAAGTGTTCCTGGCCGTACAGGATCCACAGCGTCGCGGGCGCCTGCGACACCAGCGCGACGATCACGTAGACGCCGACCAGCGCGGCGAGCGTCGGGCCGCCGCGCAGCAGGCGCAGGCTCGCGAACGGATTGAGGATGGTGGCCGTGCGGCCGTCGCGCGCCGACGGCGGCCGCGATTCCGGCAGCGCGCGCCACACGAGCGCGAGATTGAGTGCGTTGAGCAGCGCGGCCGCGACGAACGGCGCACGCAGGTGCCACGCGCCGAGCAGCCCGCCGATCAGCGGGCCCGCAATGAAGCCGATGCCCATCACGGCGCCGAGCTGGCCGAAACGCCGCGCACGGTCGGGTTCGGCCGTGACGTCGGTGACGTACGCGGTCGCAACCGCGACGCTCGCGCCTGTGATGCCCGCGATCAAGCGCCCCGCGTAAAGCCACGCGAGCGTCGGCGCATAGGCCATCAGCAGATAGTCGAGCGCGGCGCCCGCGAGCGACGCGAGCAGCACGGGCCGGCGGCCGAAGCGGTCGCTCAGCACGCCGAGCAGCGGCGCGCACAGGAATTGCGCGAACGCATACAGCGCGAGCAGCACGCCGTAATGCGTGTCGGTGCTGCCCATGCCGGCGAGCGAGCGCAGCAGCCCGGGCAGGATCGGCATCACGAGCCCGACGCCGATCGCGTCGAGCAGGACGGTCGCCAGGATGGCAATAAGGGAGGGATTCAAGATCGTGACCCTATCGGTGATAGAGTGGCGATTATTCCACGGTTTCCCTATCGGTGATAAATATGAAGGACACAGGCGCGCGGCTCACACGCGACACGGTATTGCGCGCGGCGCTCGACCTGCTCGACGAGGTCGGCATCGACGCGCTGTCGACGCGGCGGCTCGCGGAGCGGCTTGGCGTGCAATCGCCGACGCTTTACTGGCATTTCCGGAACAAGGGCGAGCTGCTCGAAGCGATGTCGGACGCGATCATGTCCGAACGCCGTCAGGCCTCGCTGCCGCGGCCGGGCGACGCATGGGACACGTGGCTCGCCGCGAATGCGCGCAATTTCCGCGCTGCGCTGCTGGCCTATCGGGACGGCGCGCGCCTGCATGCCGGCACGCGGCCGCGCGCGGGGGATTTCGACGCGATCGAATCCAAGCTGGCGTTGTTGTGCGATGCGGGTTTCGCACCCGAGCAGGCCATCGACGTGATGTTCGCGCTCGGCCGCTTCGTGGTCGGCTGGGTGCTGGAGGAGCAGGCGGAACCGGAAGGCGCGCCGGATGCGGAGGACCTGCCGGATCCGGCCGCGTACCCGCTCGTCGCACAAGGGTGGGCCGCGCTGCGCGCGCGTAGCCGCGACGAGGCGTTCGAGCGCGCGATCGCGCTGGTGGTCGACGGCGCGCGCGCGCAACTGGCCGCGCGCCGGGCCGGCTGACGACACGCGCCTCCGCGTGCCGGCGCGCGCCCGTCAGGCCGGCGCGCGGCCGTCGATCACGCGTTCGAGCGCGTCCACCGCGCGCACGGCCGCATCGGCCGCGATGCAGTCGACGACGATCCGCTCCGGCATCGCGCGCAGCCACGTGATCTGCCGCTTGCAGAGCTGGCGCGTCGCGAAGATGCCCTTGTCGCGCATCGTCCGATAGTCGGTGATGCCGTCGAGGAATTCCCACGCCTGCCGGTAGCCGACGCAGCGCATCGACGGCAGCCCGGGATGCAGATCGTCGCGGCGGCGCAGCCGCTCGACCTCGTCGATGAAGCCCGCGTCGAGCATCGCGTCGAAACGCTGCGCGATGCGAGCATGCAGCACCGCGCGGTCGGACGGCTCGAGCGCGACCGGCACGAACCGGTAGCGGGCGGCCGCATCGTCGGCGCTGCGCGGCGCGGCGAGCAGCGCCGACATCGGCTGGCCGCTCAGCATGAACACCTCGAGCGCGCGCTGGATCCGCTGCGAATCGTTCGGCGCGAGGCGCGCGGCCGTCTCCGGGTCGACCTGCGCGAGCCGTGCGTGGAGCGCCGGCCTGCCGTCGCGCGCGGCGTCGGCGTCGAGTTCGGCGCGCACGGCCGGATCGGCGGTCGGCAGGTCGTTGAGCCCCTGCGTCAGCGCCTTGTAGTAGAGCATCGTGCCGCCCGCGAGCAGCGGCGTGCGGCCGCGCGCGGCGATCTCGCCGATCAGGCGCAGCGCGTCGGCGCGGAATTCGGCGGCCGAATACGCGTCGGCCGGGTCGATGATGTCGATCAGGTGATGCGGCACGGCCGCGCGCTCGTCACGGCTCGGCTTCGCGGTGCCGATGTCCATGTCGCGGTAGACGAGCGCCGAATCGACGCTGACGATCTCGATCGGGCGGCGCGCCGCGAGCGCCAGCGCCGCGGCCGTCTTGCCGGACGCGGTGGGGCCGAGCAGGCAGGCGATCGTCGTCGGGGCGGAAGACGGCGACACGCTCATTGGCCGCGCATGAACAGGCGGTCGAGATCGCCGAGCGTGAGCTGGTACCACGTCGGCCGGCCGTGATTGCACTGGTCCGCGCGTTCGGTCGCTTCCATCTGGCGCAGCAGCGCGTTCATCTCGTCGAGCGTGAGGCGCCGGTTCGCGCGCACCGCGTGATGGCACGCGAGCGTGCCGAGCAGTTCATGCTGGCGCTCGGTCAGCACGCGCGAGCCGCCGAACGCGTGCAGGTCGGCGAGCACCGCGCGGGCGAGCGACTGCAGGTCGGCGTCCTTCAGCAGCGCCGGCACCGCGCGGATCGCGAGCGTGGTCGGCGACAGCACCGCGAGGTCGAAGCCGAGCGATTCGAGCGTCTCGCGCTCCTCCTCGACGGTGCCGATCTCCACCGGCGTGGCGGTCATCGACACCGGCAGCAGCAGCGCCTGCACCGCGATCGCGCGGTCGGCGAGCGCGCCCTTGAACTGTTCGTACAGGATCCGCTCGTGCGCCGCGTGCATGTCGACGATCACGAGCCCGTGCGCGTTCTGCGCGAGCACGTAGATGCCGTGGATCTGGCCGAGCGCGAAGCCGAGCGGCTGGTCGTCGTGCGCGGTGTCAGCCAGCGACGGCGCGGCGGCGAAGCCCGCCAGCGGCGATGCCGGCGGCTCCGCCGCGTCGGCGGCGAGCGTCGTGCCGGCCGGCGTGCCCGCGCCGCTGTCCTTGCGGCCGAACAGCGCGTCGTAGAGCGCAAGCGGCTGCGCGACCGGCAGCGTGCCCTGCGTCATCCGCGCCTGGCGCAGCCACGTGTTGCCTTGCGACGGCGTGTGCGTGGCGCCGGTGCCTGCACTGCCGCCGCCGCCGCCCACGGCAGCCTGGCCCAGCGGCGTGTTCAGGAACGATGCGGGGCCCGGCGCGGGTGCGGGCACGGGGGCGATATGCGCGGCGTGGCCGCCCGCGGTGGTTTCCGGCGATGCGCCCGCATGGCGGGCCAGCGAACGCTGCACCGCATGGAACACGAACTGGTGGATCGAGCGCGAATCGCGGAATCGCACCTCGATCTTCGACGGGTGCACGTTCACGTCGACCGCCTCGGGCGGCAGGTCGAGGAACAGCACATAGGACGGGTAGCGGTCGCCGTGCAGCACGTCCTCGTACGCGGCGCGCACCGCGTGCGTGAGCAGCTTGTCGCGCACGAAGCGGCCGTTCACGAAGAAATACTGCTGGTCGGCGCGGCCGCGGCTCGCGGTCGGCAGCCCGGCGCAGCCGTACACGGCCAGCGGCCCGGCCTGCTCGTCGAGCGGCAGGTGCGCGGTCGCGAAGCCGTCGCCGAGGATCTTCGCGACGCGCTGCGCGGGCTCGGTCGCGTTCCAGTGCTCGACGGCCTTGCCGTTGTGCAGCACCGAAATCGCGACGTCCGGCCGCGCGAGCGCCGCGCGACGGATCATTTCCAGGCAATGCCCGAACTCGGTCTGCTCGCTCTTCAGGAACTTGCGGCGCGCGGGCGTGTTGAAGTACAGCTCGCGCACCTCGATCGTCGTGCCGACCGCGCCGGCGGCGGGCGCGAGCACGCCGGTCTGCGCGTCGATGCGCGTCGCGTGGGCGGAATCCGCGGTGCGGCTCGTGATGAACATCTCGGCCACCGACGCGATCGACGCGAGCGCTTCGCCGCGGAACCCGAGCGTCGCGACCGCCTCGAGCTCCTCGAGCGAGCGGATCTTGCTGGTCGCGTGGCGCATCAGCGCGAGCGGCAGCTCGCCCGGCGGGATGCCGCAGCCGTCGTCGGTGATCGAGATGCGCTTGACGCCGCCTTCCTCGAGCACGATGCGCAGCGTGCTCGCGCCGGCGTCGAGCGCGTTCTCCAGCAGCTCCTTGACGACCGACGCCGGGCGCTCGACCACCTCGCCCGCGGCGATCTGGCTGATCAGCTGGTCGGGCAGGGGCTGGATCGCGCGCAGCGGGCGCGGCGCGTGTGGATCAGGGGCGGGCGCGGCGCCCGCGGCCGTTTCGGTGAATTCGGACATGGCCGAATTATAGCGAGGCCGCCGGCGCGCGCCGGACTCGCGATCGGTTACGTTTTTTCACGGAGCCTTAAGGCAGTTTCGGTATGATGACTGCGTCCTGGCGCACCGCCTCTTTCGGCCGTGCGTTTTCGCCCTTTATGCCGTCACCGGCCCGTTTGCCCCTGAAGGAACCCGCATTTGGATACGCTGCTCCATTTCGTCAATCTCGTCCTGCACATCGACGCATTCCTCGGCGATTTCATCCGGCAGTACGGCGCCTGGGTGTATCTGGTGCTGTTCCTGATCGTGTTCTGCGAAACGGGCCTCGTCGTGTTTCCGTTCCTGCCGGGGGATTCGCTGCTGTTCATCGGCGGCGCGTTCGCGGCGACCGGCGAAATGAACGTCGGCGCGCTGATCGTGCTGCTGCTCGTCGCGGCGATCACCGGCAACACCGTCAACTACATGATCGGCCGCTGGATCGGCCCGAAGGTCTTCAATACGCACATCCCGGTGCTCGAGCGCTTCCTCGACCGCGCGGCGCTGCAGAAGACCCACTCGTTCTACGACAAGCACGGCGGCAAGACGATCGTGCTCGCGCGCTTCATCCCGGTGGTGCGGACCTTCGCGCCGTTCGTCGCGGGCGCGTCGTCGATGAGCGCCGGGCGCTTCCAGCTCTTCAACGTGCTCGGCGCGCTGATCTGGGTGCTGCTGCTGGTGCTGCTCGGCTACTTCTTCGGCAACATCCCGTTCGTCCGCCAGTACCTGAACGTGATCGTGCTGGCCGGGATCGGTGCCGCGATCGTGCCGGTCGCGCTCGGCGCGGTGTGGAAGCTCGTGCGCGGCCGCCGCTCGGACGACGCTCGCAAGACCAGCGGGCATTGAAGCGCGCCGGCCAGCCGGCGACGCGATGCAAAAAAAAGCGTGGCAATGCGAATTGCCACGCTTTTTTTGCGTCCGCGCGGTGCGCCGCGCGTCAGGTCGTGCGATGCAGGAACGGGGTTTCGGGCGTCGGGTATTGCGCGTCGCGGAACGTGTCGAGGATCGCGTGATTGGTGTCGCAGTACACCTGCCAGTAGTTCGCCGGCTGCGTGGACGGCCGCACGAACAGCAGCGGGCCTTCCGGCGTGAACTGCAGCACGCCGACGTCCGGCGCCGGGCTCGTCAGCACGTTCGGGATCTTCTGCACCGCTGCCTTCAGGCGGTTGATCGCGTCGGCCGCGTCGACGCCGTTCGCGATCTTCGCGGTCAGGTCGACGCGGCGGTACGGCGTCGCGCTGTAGTTCGCGATGTTGTCCGAGAAGATCTTGTTGTTGCCGACGATCGTCACGATGTTGTCCGCGGTGATGATCGTCGTGCCGAACAGCCCGAGCTCCTTCACCGTGCCGGTGACGCCGCCCGCGCTGATCACGTCGCCGATCTTGAACGGCCGCAGCACCTGCATGAACACGCCGGCCGCGAAGTGCGCGAGCAGGCCGCCCCAGGCCGTGCCGATCGCGAGGCCGAGGCCGGCGAGCAGCGCGGCGAACGACGTGGTCTGCACGCCGAAGACCTGCAGGATCGCGAGGATCAGCAGGATCGTCAGCAGCACCCCGACGACCGAGGTCAGGTAGTCGGCCAGCGTCGGGTCGACCTTGCCGCTGCGCTGCACGACCTTGCCGAGCAGCCGCGTGCCGATGCGGATCGCCCAGCGGCCGACGAACCACAGGGCGATGGCAGCGACGAGGTTGAGGCCGAAATCCAGGCCGCGGGTCATCAGGAATTGCTGGGTGGTGGCGAGGTCCAGGGTCAAGGTCGGTTCTCCATGAAGCGTTGAACGGGATGGCCATGCCGGCAGGCGGAGCATGCCGGACGGACAGGCGTCGGACTTTTATAGCCGACGGGCCGCGGCATGGCAACCGGTCGACGGCGGTGAAATGAAAGTTACATGTTCGCGCATTACGATCCGCAGGAAAACGTTTCCAATCGACCTTTGCAGGAGTCCTCCATGCCGGATCGCATCGCCCCCTCCCGTCGTCTGCTGCTCAAGCGCCTCGTTTCGGGCGGCGGCGCGGCGCTCCTCGGCGCATCGGGAATCGCCGACGTGCTCGCGCAGCGCGCGGCGCCCGCGATCGTCACGTCGGACCGGTTGCGTCCGCAACTGCCGGGCGGCGTGATGAGCGGCGACGTGACCGACACGCGCGCGATCGTCTGGAGCCGCACCGACCGGCCCGCGCGGATGATCGTCGATTACGCGACCGACGAGAGCTTCAGGCGCTTCGAGCGGCGCGTCGGCCCCGCGGCGATCGACGCGACCGGGCTGAGCGCGCGCGTCGATCTCGCCGGCCTGCCGTCCGGCGCGGACGTGTTCTACCGCGTGCGCTTCCAGGATCTCGCGAACGACAAGGTGTTCAGCGAGCCCGTGACCGGCCGCCTGCGCACGCCGTCCGCGCGCGCCGACCGGCCGGTGTGCTTCGTGTTCTCCGGCGACGAAGCGGGGCAGGGCTGGGGCATCAACGAGCGTTTCGGCGGCTACCGGATCTACGAGGCGATGCGGCGCGAAGCGCCGGACTTCTTCATCCACTCGGGCGACCAGATCTATGCGGACGGCCCGATCCAGCCGGAAGTGAAGCTGCCCGACGGCACGCTGTGGACCAATCTCGTCACCGAGGCGAAGTCGCACGTCGCGCAGACGCTCGACGACTATCGCGGCGCGTTCGCGTACAACCAGCTCGACCGCAACAAGCGCCGCTTCATGGCCGAGGTGCCGTTTCTCGTGCAGTGGGACGACCACGAGGTGCGCAACAACTGGTATCCGGGCCAGCAGATCGGGCCCGAGGAGGCGCGCTACCAGACGCGCAGCGCGTCGCTGCTGTCCGCCTATGCACGGCAGGCGATGTTCGAATACAACCCGTTCCGGATCAACCAGCAGGATCCCGAACAGATCTATCGCAGCTTCGCGTTCGGGCCGCTGCTCGACGTGTTCATGCTCGACGAGCGCAGCTACCGCGGGCGCAATTCGCCGAACCGGCAGGCGCGGCTCGATGCCGATTCGGCATTCCTCGGCGCGCAGCAGAGCGCGTGGCTGAAGGCGTCGCTGAAGCGCTCGCGCGCGACGTGGAAGGTGATCGCGAGCGACATGCCGATCTCGCTCGTCGTGCCGGACCTCAATCCGGACGTGCCGAAGGGCACCTACGAGGCGTGGGCGAACGGCGACGACGGCGCGCCGTCCGGCCGCGAGCTCGAGCTGGCCGACATCCTGTCGTTCATCAAGCGCGAGAACATCGAGAACGTCGTCTGGGTGACGGCGGACGTGCACTACGCGCAGGCCGCGCACTACCATCCGTCGCGCGCGAAGTTCACCGATTTCAAGCCGTTCTGGGAATTCGTCGGCGGCCCGATCAACGCGGGCACGTTCGGCCCGAACGACACCGACATGACGTTCGGCCCGGCGCTGCGCTACGTGAGCGTGCCGAAGGACAACCCGCAGAACCGGTCGCCGGCCGCGGGCCAGCAGTATTACGGGCGCGCGAAGATCGACCCGGCGAGCCGCGCGATGACGGTGTCGCTGCACGACCTCGACGGCAAGTCGCTGTTCGAGGTGAAGCTGGACCCCGAAGCGTAGGCGGTCGACGCGGCGCCGCGCTCACGCGTGACGCCGCGGCTCGAACGGCCGCTGCTCGACGTCGGCGCCGTGCACGACGATCGCCGTGCTTTCCGGAATCTCCTCCCACGCGCCGCGCAGGTCGACGAGCGGTTCGGACAGCACCATGAACGCGTCGTCGCCGGCCTCGGCGATGCGCGGGTTGTGCGGGTACAACGCGTGCAGGTGCCGGAACGACGTGCTGTGGAACAGCGAGCGCGACTGCCGCTCGCTCGAGTAGCGCACCGCGATGATCCGCTCGCCGTCGGTCGCGCACACCGTCATGTTGATCGGCAGCGCGACGCCGTGCCGCGCGGCGACGTCCTCGACCGTGCCGGCCATCCGCTCGAGCGCCGGCAACGGCGCCTGCTCGAGGCCGAAGGTCAGCGCGAGACGGAACATCAGCTCCGAATCGGTCGAGCCTTCGATCGTCGGGAACAGCGCCGGATCGATCTTCAGCGTGAGGTCGCGGCGCAGCTGGTGCAGGCCGCGGATCAGCCCGTTGTGCGCGAACAGCCAGCGGCCGTGCCGGAACGGGTGGCAGTTGGTTTCCTGCACCGGCGTGTCGGTCGCCGCGCGAATATGCGCGATGAACATGCGCGAGCGGATCGCGCGCGCGGCTTCGCGCAGGTTGCGGTCGTTCCAGGCGGGATGCACCGAGCGGTAGCGGAACGGCAGTTCGTCGGGATGGCCGTACCAGCCGATGCCGAAACCGTCGCCGTTGGTGGTCGTGGCGCCCAGCTCCGAATGCAGGCTCTGGTCGATCAGCGAATGCTTCGCGCGGAACAGGACGGTCTCGAGGTGGATCGGATTCCCCGTATAGGCGAGCCAGCGGCACATGGGACGCTCCTTCTCGGTGGATCGTTCGCGCATGGTAGCCGAGTTCGCCGCCCGGGCGGCGCGGCGCAGAAGGGGGGCGGAGCGAGCGCCCCGGCGCGCCGGCCGGGGCGGGGCGGCGGTCGCGCGCGTTACTCGCCCATCGCATCCATCACGCGCGCCGAATAGACGAGCGCCGCGCCCGCGTTCAGCGCGATCGCCACGCCGAGCGCCTCGGCGACTTCCTCCCGGGTCGCGCCATGCTTGGCCGCCTCGGCCGTGTGCACGGCGATACAGCCGTCGCAGCGCGTCGTGACCGCCGCCGCGAGCGCGATCAGCTCGCGCGTCTTCGCGTCGAGATGGCCGGTCTTGGCGCCGGCGTCGGCCAGCGCCTTGTAGCCGGCCAGCGTGCCGGGCGACAACTTCGCGAGATCGCCGATGCGGGTCGAGAGTTCATTGCGATATTCGTTCCAGTTCAGCATGGCTCATCCTTTCACGGGTAAGGGACGGCGGCGGGTGCCGCGGTCGCGGGAGATGCACGGCTATTCTGAGCGCCTGTGGTGATGGTTTCGATGCGTTAAAGTGTCAATTTTTAGCGCAAGCGTCTCATGGATGCGTTGAGCCAATTGCTTCTGCTGGGCCGCAGCCACGTCGAGCTGGACGTGCGCTGCTTGCTCGACGGCCCGTTCGCGATGGCGCACGACGCGCTGCCGCCCCGCGAGGCCGCGTTTCACCTGCTGCTGGCGGGCCGCTGCCGGCTGCGCGGGCCGGGCGGGCGCACGCTGCAGCTCGCCGAGGGCGATTTCGTGCTGTTGCCGACCGGCGACGCGCACGTGATCGACGACGCGGTGGCCGCCCACGCCGCGACGGCACGGCCGCTGCACGACCTGCCGTCGTCCGGCGGCGCGGTGCTGCCGGTCAAATCCAATACCGACGCACCCGGCGACGCGAGCGTCGACCTGCTCTGCGGCCGCTTCGTCTACGAGCGGGGCGCGGGCGAGCTGCTGATGCGCGCGCTGCCGGGCGTGCTGCACGTCGGGCTGCGCGAGGCGTCGGGGCTCGCGCCGCTGCAGATGCTGACGAGCGTGCTGCGCGCCGAGGCGTCGAACCTGCAGCCGGGCGCCCGCGCGATCGTGAACGCGCTGGGCCAGGCGCTGCTCGCGTATGCGCTGCGCGCGTACGGCCGCGACACGCAGGTGCCGTCCGGCTGGCTCGCGCTCGCCGCCGACGCGCGGCTCGGGCCGTCGATCCAGGCGGTCATGCAGGCGCCCGCGCAGCCGTGGACGGTCGCGTCGCTCGGCGACGTGTCGGCAATGTCGCGCGCGACCTACGCGCGGCACTTCCGCGCGAAGGCGGGCATGAGCGTCGGCGCGTTCGTCACGCGGATCCGGATGATGCACGCGTGCGCGCTGCTGCAGGACACGCGGCGCGGGCAGGCGGAGATCGGCCAGGCGGTCGGCTACCAGTCCGAGGCGGCGTTCGGCAAGGCGTTTCGCGAGGTGTTCGGCACGACGCCGGGGCGCTGGCGGCGCGCGCATCGCGGCACGTGAGCCGATGAGCGGGGGCCCGGGGAGAACGGGCCGGCCGGCGGGAATGCCGCGCGCCGCGGCGCGTCGGCGCTGCCGTGCGGTCCGGCAAAGCTGCTAACATGCTCGCGCAGTATTCCAAACAACAAGAAAGAAGAGGGCAATTCGATGAACCAGACCAATCTCCAGCAACCGTCGTTCGCTTTCGTCGCGGCATCGTGGGCCGCGCTGCTCGCGGGCTTCGCCGCGTTCCTGATCGGGCTCTGGAATGCCGGCATGCAGCTCAATGAAAAGGGCTACTACTTCACCGTGCTGGCATTCGGCCTGTATGCGGCGATCTCGCTGCAAAAGAGCGTGCGCGATCGCGCCGAAGGCATCCCGGTGACGGGCATCTACTACGGCCTGAGCTGGATCGCGTTGCTGCTCGCGATCGCGCTGCTCGTCGTCGGCCTGTTCAACGCGACGCTGCAGCTCAGCGAAAAGGGTTTCTACGCGATGTCGTTCGTGCTCGCGCTGTTCGGCGCGGTGGCCGTGCAGAAGAACACGCGCGACCTGCAGGGCGCGAAGCCGCGGCTGGCCGACACCGATCCGGCGCAGGAGTGAGCGCCGGCGCGGGCCGGCGGTTCCGTCCGTCCGCCCGCGCACCGAGCGCCGCAGCGCGCCCGCATTCGCGGTGCGCGTCCGCCATTTTTCCGTCGTCATCCTGAATTCGCGCGGTTGCGCGGCGCATGCAGACGCGCATGCGTCGTCGGCCGTCGGTTCGACGTGCCTGCCGTGACCGGCAGACGTCGCATGACATTGTGCAACGATATTTCGATGCACAAGCTGCACTCGGCATGACGACGGCGCCATCGAAGAGGAAACGTTTCGGATGTCGAACACCCCCCCACTCGCGAACGATCGCACCCGTTCCGTCGCGGCGCGCACCGCGCTGATCCTGGAAACGAACAACCTGCGCGGCGGCCACGGGATGACGCAGGCCGTCGACAGCCCGAAGCGCCTGGTATCCGAACTGTCGCGGCAGACGCTGCCGCCGGCGGCGCTGGCGCAGTGGATCGTCACGCACGACGGACTGCCGGCCGACGCGTGCGCGCAGATCGCCGCGCTCGCGGGCCGCGAGATCGACTTCGTCGAGATCGACGGCAATATCGGCTACTACGACGCGAAGAACGTCGGATTCGATCGCGTCGACCCCGCGTGCTGCGACTACGTCGTGTTCGGCGATGCGGACTGCCGGCCGGCGGCGGACTGGCTCGCGCAGCTGCTGGCGCCGTTCGCGCGTGCCGCGCACGACGCGCCGGCGGCGGTGGCCGGGCGCACCAGCTATGCGCCGACCGTGCTGGGCGTCGCCATGACGTCGATCGATTTCATGTACTTCCCGAGCCCGCTGCGCGATGGCGCGACGCGCAACTTCTATGCGAACAACGTCGCGTTCCGGCGCGAGGTGTTCGCGCGCCATCGGTACGAGCCGCTCGACGGCGTCTATCGCGCGCACTGCCAGGTCATGGGGCTGCGGATGCAGGCGGCGGGCGTGCCGATCGAGTATGCGCCGACGGCGCACACCGAACATCGCTTTCCCGACACGCGCCGCGAAACGCTGAAGCTGCGCTGGATGCGCGGCGAGGACAGCGTGGGGCTCACGCCGTACCTCGTGAACGCGTACCTGCCGCGCCGCTGGCAATGGCTCGGCCGCAGCGGCCCGCTCGGCCCGTTCTGCGTGATGGCGATGCGGCTCGGCTACAGCCTGGGCGCGCTCAATCGCCAGCAGCTGCCGCCGCTCGGCGCCGTGCGCTACCTGGCGGCCGTCGCCGTGACGATCGGCGTGTCCGCGGTGGATACGCTCGGCGCGCTCGCGCGCGGCGCCGGGCTGTCCCGGCGCGCTTCCGCGCGGCGCGACCTCGATGCGCTCTCGTACCACCGTCATTGACCGGGCGCGGCACGCCACGCCGCTTCACGGTGCCTGCATACAACCCGGAATTTCTCGTCATACGCCCATGCCTACCTTTGCCAGCCGCCTTGCCTGCCTCGCCGTCGTTGCCGCCGCCACCAGCGCGCATGCCGCCGCGGTCGAACACGCGGGACGCGGCGTGTTTCATTTCGCGTCGGAGAGCGGCTGCCCGTTCGCCGGCGATGCCGCCACCGACTGCAATCGCATCGCGCTCGACGCGCGGGACGTTCGCGCGAACGTCGACACGCGCAACCACGCGATCGTGTTCGCGAGCGACCCGAACCACCATGCGAGCGAGGTGCTCGGCGACGTGCTGCTGCAGGGCAGCGGCGTCGATGCGGACGGGCAGCGCGTGCCGCTGAGCGTGCACGTGCTGCTGCGCCGCTCGGGCGTCAAATGGAATCGCGACGTCTACGTGCATGCGCCCGTGCGCGGCAAGTTCGCCGATGTCCGGATCGATCCGTACCGCATCCGCGTGCGCGAAGGCGACGGCGAGCGCGATCTCCTGACGCCGGAGGACACCCGCGCGCTGTTCGAGCGCCCGTCGTTCGCGGCGCGCGTGGCCCGGTACTTCGTCAACGTGCGCGCGACCGATCCGCAGCGCGCATCCGGCGACGACATCACGATCGCGCTCGGCGTCGGCAGCCTGTCGAAATCGGTGGCGCGCGCGAGCTTCACGTCGAGCGAGCCGGGCCACGCGGAGATCGAACGCGCGCTGGCCGCCGGCACGTGGGCAATCCGGTTCGACGCGCTGAGCGATCACATTCCGGTGTGGGTCGCGCAGCGCGAGCTGTTCCTGTTCGGGCTCGACCAGAGTCCGCTCGTCGACGCGATGCGCACGCGCGGCTTCAGGAAGCACGACCGGATCGAACTGGGGGCGCGCAACGGCAGCGGGTATCTGCGCGTGAACGGCCGCGAGGAGCCATTCGCCGGTGCGGCGGCGGCGGGGCGTGCGTTCCTGCAGGAAAGCTTCATCGGTCTCATTCTCGCGTGGCATCGCGCGGCGGCGCCCGCCGCGCCGCGCGACGCCGGGGCTGCCCGCGGGGAGCCCGCATGACGACGGCCGGTACGCGACGCACCGCTTCCGGGCAGGGGCAAGGCGGCCGCGCGGACGGGTTCGCCTGCCTCGACGCGCCGGTGCCGTGCGGCCTCGCGCGCATGCAGGCGTATCTCGTCGACCGCATCAAGCGTGCGGCGCTGCGCCGGCTTCATCGCAGCGGGGACGGCGAGCGCTGGATGCTGCGCATGTACCTGATCGGCGAGGAGGCGACGGAATGCGCGCTGCACGACGAATTGACGGGCGACGCGCCGGACTGGATCGCGCAGCGGATCGAGCGGCATCTCGCCGACGAGCGCCGCCACGCCGCCGCGTTCGTCGATGCGCTGCAGGCGCGTGGCGTTCAGGTGGACGGTCCGGGCCGGCCCGACTGGCTGAGCCGCCGCAAGATCGCGCGGTGGCGGCGGATCGCCCGTCGCCACGCGCCGCACTTCGCGCACGGGCTGCTCGTGCCGGCCTATGCGACGGGCCTGTGCGCCGAGCAAATGGCGATGCGCGTGCTCGCGCGCCATTGCGGCGTGATCGGCGCCCGGCACCCGATGTATCCGCTGCTGTCGCGGGTGCTGACCGACGAGGTGCGCCATGTCCGGCTCTGCACCGAGACGCTGCGCCGTCTCGTCGCACCGTCCGAGGCGGTGCGGCTCGCGGCGCTGCTCGACGAGATCCGGGCGGTCGACGCAGGCTTCGGCGTGACCGGCGCGCTGGCGATGTACGCCGCCGGATGGTTCCACGCGCTGCGTCCGGGCGCCCGACCGCCCGCGTCGGCCGCATGACGCCGCGCATCGTCTATCTCGCCACCGCGGATGCGCGCGGGCATCTGATGCGCGCGCAACTGCTGGTCCGCGCGCTGCGCGACGCCGGCGCCCGCGTCGACGTGCTGACGACGTCCGATGCCGGCCGGCAGTTCCTCGCGGCGTTCGGCATCGACGCTCCCGTGCTGTCGCGTCACTATGCGGTGCAGTTCGATACGCGGCAGAACATGCTGCGCGGCGACACGAACCGCAACGTCGCGCATTACGTGTTCCGGCCGACGCGCATGGTGTGCGATATCGCGCGCCTGCGTGTCGCAGTCCGTCATGCGGATCTCGTCGTCAACGATTCGTTTCATCCGGCGCTGCTGTTCATGGGCATGCTGCCGCGCTGGCGGCGCAAGGTCGTGCACGTGTATGGCGGCAGCCTCCGGCGCGCATTGACCGCCAACTTCGAAGGGCGGCTGCCGGGCATCGTCGCGTGGGCGTTCGGCCGCATCGTCGACCGGCAGATCGACGCGGCGCGTTGCTGCATCGAGCACGATTTCGCATACGACGTCGCGGAGTGCGCGCGAACCGCGCACTACCGGTTGCCGACGCCCGTGCCGGTTGCCGGCGAGCAGCCCGCATCGGACGCGCGCATTGCCGCCGTCTACCTGAACCCGCATTTCCGCGACGTGTCGATGGCCGGCGCGCTGTGCGCGGGCATCGGCGACGCCGGGCTGGCCGCGCATCGGGTCGGCGAGGGCTATGCCGCGTGCGACGGATGGCGCGGCGTCGATCCCGACTGGGTCACGCGCGCCGCGCACGCGCAGCTGATCGTGTCCGCGCCGGGAATGGCGGCGCTGTCGATCGCGCGCGTGTATCAGCGGCCGATCCTGCTGGTGCTGACCGACCAGCCCGAACAGGCGGCCAACGCCGCGCGGGCGGCGCAACTGGGCCTTGAACATCGCATCGTGACGTGGCGGGGCGACGCCGCCGAATTCCGGCGGCAGGTCGGGCAGGCGGCCGACGCGCTGATGCGCAGCCCGGGCGCGCGCGCTCCGGCCGGTGCCGGACGCGAGCGCGCACGCGCGCGGATCGACGCGTGGACGACATGTCTCCTCGGCCTCTGTTCGAACGCGACGGCGCCGGCACGACGATCCGACGCAGAGGTGCTGACGCCGTGAAGCTTCCCTTGCCGCTTTTCCTGCGTCGGCTCGACATAAGGCAGGCGTCGGCCGCGTCGCTGGGCATGCTCGCGGGGCTGGCGATCTTTTTTGCGCTGGAGCGCGGCGTGACGCCGCGATATACGCTGGTCACGCCGGCCGATGCGTGGATTCCGTTCATCGCGCTGTCGTGGTTCGTGTACGTGGGATTCTTTCCGTTCGTGATCGTCCTCGCCGCCGGCGCGCCGCCTCACGCATTCGCGGCGTTCAAGCGGGCCGTGCTGGCCGCGTTCGTCGTGAGCGTCGCGTGCTTCCTGCTGTTTCCGGAAGCGGTGCCGCGCCCGGACGTGACGACGATCGACAACGCGTTCGTGCGGCACCGGCTCGCGCGCATGTGGCAGCTCGATCTGGCCGCGAACGGTTTTCCGAGCCTGCATGTGGCCGTCACGTGCCTCGCGTGCCGGATGCTCGCGCCGGCGCGTCGTCGGCTGGCCGTCGTCGCGATCGGCCTGCTGATCTGCGTATCGACGCTCACGCTCAAGCAGCACACGCTGGCCGACGTGCTGGGCGGCGCGCTGCTGGCGGCCGCGAGCGCGGCATGGGCCGAACGGCGCGCGCTGCGCAGGGAGCCGGCATGACCCGGCACAACCCGTTCGCCGGGGACAATGCCGAACTCGGCCGGTTTGCGCCCGACGCGGCGCTGCTTCGGCTGCGGCCGTGGCGGGCGGTCGCCGCGCTGGCGGGGGACTGGATGCTGATCGCGCTGTCGTTCGCGGCCGCCGCGCACATGCCGCATCCGCTCGTGTACGCGCTCGCGGCCGTCGTGATCGCGCGCAGCCAGCTCGCGCTCGGCGTGATGATGCACGAGGGCGCGCACGGGCTGCTCGCGCCGCGCCGCCGGATCAACGATGCGCTCGGGCAGGCGCTGGCCGCCGGCCCGCTGTGGCTGTCGTTGCGAACGTATCGCAGCGGCCACCTCGAGCATCACCGCGCGCCGATGCATCGCGACGACCCGGTCGCCGCGGTGTTCGGCATCCACGATTACCCGCTCGCGCGCCGTGCGCTGATCGCGCGGCTGCTCGCCTACGCGTGCGGCATCGGCTATGTCGCGAGCGTCGCGAAGCTGGTGCGCGGCGAGTTCCGGCATGTGCTGCCGAAGGTCGCCAAGTCGCGTGGATACGTCGTGTGGGAGATCGCGTCGATGCTCGCGAGCAACGCGCTGCTGTTCGGCGTGCTCGCGCATGCCGGGCATCCGCTGCTGTACGTCGGGTTGTGGATCGTGCCGTCGGTCACGCTGCTGCCGCTGGCCGGGCATGTCCGCGCGATTTTTGAACACGCGGGGCTGCCGGCGGGCGCGGATCAGAGCCGCAACGCGCGCACGATCGTCCGGCGCTCATGGCAGACCTTCCTGTTCGGTCCGCATGCGGTTCACTTCCACATCGAACACCATCTGTTCATTCGGGTGCCGTTCTACCACCTGCCGAGCGTGCATCGGCAACTCGCGCAGCGGCAGTTGCTGCCGGCCAACCGGCTCTATGCGGGATATGGGCGGGTGTTGCGCGACGTCAGCATCCGGTGACGGGCGAAGCGGCAGCGGCAAGGTGCGATGCGCGCGGATGCGAGGCCGCTTCGGCTTAGTCCGGGCCACGGACGTTTTCGCGACGCGAGAGCACCGGCCGGCGCTTCTCGGCCGCCAGCGTGAATTCAAGCAGATCCCTGGCATGCAGGTGCGCTTCGTTGGCAAGGTGTGCATGCCGCCGGACCTCGTCCAGTTGCGCATCGGCGCGCCCGGGCGCGTGGCCCCCGAGCGCCGACCGGGCGGCGCTTGCGTGATCGTGGGCCCGCGTCGCATGTTCACGCGCCTTTCGGGCGCGCTCGCGGATCTGCTGTTTTCTGGACCGGATGCTCGGAAAATCGGCGGATGCACGGTGCGAGCCGCCGTCGGCCAGCCGTTCGAGCGCGGTGGCACATGCATCCGCGCCACGCGCGTCGAGCGTGGCGAAGCGGGCCGTCTCCGTCGCGCGCTCGTGCGGGCAGCCCGGCACATCGTCGACGCGGCGCCGCGCCGCGGTGGGCCCGGGCGTGTCCTTGCCGTCTCTGCGCGCGAGCCGGGCCGATGCTATTGCGAGCAGGATTACCGTACCGGCGACACCAATCAGAATGGTCGTCCACATTGCATGGGTGCGGCGAATGAAATGGTGGCCAGGGCAGCCGCCGGACGTCGCGCGGATCACGCGCCGCGCCGGAGCACGATCAGCTCGACGGGCCGATCAGGAACTGTTCTCGACTGCGCCCGGTGATCCAGAGCGGCTCGCGGCCACGGCCGCTCCAGGTCGCCCCGGTCTGCGGATCGCGATACTTCGGCTGCACCACGCCGCGCCTCGGGCTGCGGCGCGGCCGACGGGGCCGGTCGCCGAACAGGTCCCGGGGCGTCAGGTCGTAGCGGGCGATCTCCTCCCTGATCCGGGAGACGGCGGCTCGTTTCTCTTCCAGACGAACCGATTCGGCCTGTGCCTGAAGCCTTTCAATTTGGGCCTGGAGTTCTCGATAAGTCGTCACGATGTTCTCTTTGCGGTGTGTAAAGGCGCAAGTGCAGCTACGTCGCAATTGAGCCGGCGACGCGAAATGGACTGGAGGCGATGCCCGGCGCGACATCGAAATGACAAGCGCGCCGTGCGAGATCGTTCGCCAGGCCGCCGGTTCCGAAGCGGATCAAATGCTGGGGCGTGGTGAACGGCTCATGCGGCGAATGCCCGGGTGCCCGATCCGGTCGGCTGAATTGCCGGCGCGTTTCGCGTTTCCTGTCTTGGTGGGAATGCGAACGCCGGCAATTCCGAATTCGTATGGGTGTTGCAAGAATGCAATACATATCTTAACGGGGTTAATATGGATGAACCCGTGACTGATTAAAACTGGTAGATATGACAGGCTCGCTGCGGAAGGTTGAGTGGGATGTCACTATTTATTCTTTCGGTGCCGCTGGCGCGGTTGCATCGATTGCTTTGGTTTAAATTGAATGCGCATTGAATCGCGCATGTTCCTGCGTCACCTGGCGAGGTCGTTTTGTCAGGTTTGTAAAAGGAAGCCTGCGGTATGATGCCGAAGTTTTCGACATGAATTTGAATCAAGCCTTCGCGCGATTAAAAATGCGCCGAGCCGTTCAAAAAATCAAAATTCCGGAATCAAGCATTTCAAAAAATGAATACCATATCCAACCAGGGCGCCATGGAGCTGGGCAAGCAATCCAAATACGAGTCGATTTACAACCCCGAGAAGCTCTATGCGATCCCGCGCACGATCAAGCGCGAGGAGATCGGCATCACGGGCGCGCTGCCGTTTTTCGGCGTCGACGTCTGGAACCATTACGAAGTGTCCTGGCTGACGCCGCGCGGCGTGCCGCGCGTCGCCATCGCGACGATCGTCGTGCCGTGCGCGTCGGCGAACGTGATCGAGTCGAAGTCGATGAAGCTGTATTTCAACACCTTCAACAACACGACGTTCGCGGATCACGCGGAAGTCGAGCGCATCGCCGCACGCGATCTGTCGCACTGCGCCGGCGCGCCCGTTTCCGTCACGCTCGAACCGCTCGAACGTGCCGCCGCGCTGCGGATCGGCGCGCCGGCCGGCACGTCGATCGACGACGAGGACATCGATATCGGCACGTTCAGCGTCGATCGCCAGCTTCTGGCCACGCATGACGAGCAGGTCAGCGAAACGCTGTACTCGAACCTGCTGAAATCGAACTGCCTCGTGACGGGGCAGCCCGACTGGGGCACCGTGGAGATTGCGTACGAAGGGCGGCGCATCGATCGCGCGGCGCTGCTCCGGTACGTCGTGTCGTTCCGCAATCACGAGGAATTCCACGAGCAGTGCGTCGAGCGGATCTTCAAGGACATCCAGGATCAATGCGCGCCGACGCGCCTGACCGTCGCGGCACGCTATACGCGCCGGGGCGGCCTCGACATCAATCCGGTGCGCAGCAGCGCGCCCGTGCACGACGCGCCGAATACGCGCCTGGTCCGGCAATGACCGCGCGCCGCGAGCCGATCGTGGAGGCGGCTTCTCACGAAATCGAAGCCGTCATCGAGCCGTCAGCCATGAACGACGAGCTGCTGGTGCTGGTGCGGGTGCGCGATTCCGGCACCACGTTCAAGATGTCGCCGCGCGAGCTGAACAAGAAGTCGTGGCTCGACAAGTTCTCGCGCGAGGACGTCGCGCACATCGGCTTCCTCAATGCGGCGACGTACACGGACCAGCTCGTCCCGCTGTCGTACTTCCCGACGCGCCAGCATCAGCTGACGCCTGCCGTGCTGCTGCTGTCGCTGCTCTATGCGGGCTTCCTGATGCTGTCGAACGTGACGGGCGCGCGCGTGATCGCGGTCAGCCTCGATTGGCCGCCGCTGTTCGATGCGGTCACCTTCGGCATTCCGGCCGCGCTGGTCGCGTTTCCGATGACCTACGCGTTCAGCACGATCATCACCGAAGTCTACGGATACCGGGTCAGCCGGATGGTGATCTGGGGCGGGCTTGCCGTGAACCTGATGTTCATCATCGGCACCTGGCTGCTGTCGCTGCCGCCGGGCCTGCCGAGCTGGGAAGCGCAGAACCCGACGCTCGCGGCGGCATACCCGGCGCTCGCGCTCGAGTTCGCGCGAACCTTCGTCGCGTCGACGGTCGCGTACTTCTGCGGGGAGTTCATCAACACGACGTTCCTCGCGAAGCTCAAGATCGCGAGCGCGGGCCGCCATCTGTGGGCGCGCATCGTGTCGAGCACCGGTGTCGCGATCGTGATCGACAGCGCGCTGTTCTGCATGATCCTGTTCTGGGGCAGGCTGCCGGACAACGTCGTGCTGACGATGATCGGCATCCAGATCGCCGTCAAGCTGACCTACGAACTCGTGCTGCTGCCGGTCGTCACGACGGCGTCCCGGCGCCTGAAGCAAGTGGACCAGATCGACTACTACGACTATCACACGAACTTCAATCCGTTCTCGTTCAAGGATTGATCAGGCGCGACTCGGTCACGACGCCGAGCACCGTGACGCTCTCGCTCGACGCATTGACCGTGTCGGCGGGCGAGGGCCGGGTGTCCTTGAGCCAGGCGACTTCGCCGTCGCGGATCACGCGGCGCAGCGTCGGCTCGCCGCCGTCGATCACGGCGATCACCACCTGCGCGTCGCGCAAGGCGGTGCACGGCTCGACGATCACGATCGAGCCTTCGCGAAAGCGCGGCGCCATCGACGGTTTCGTGCGCGCCGCAAACGTGCCGGGCCGCCGCGGCGTATCGACGGTCAGCCAGCGCGTGTTGCGGGCAAGGTCGTATTGCCCGCGCGCATAGCCGAGCATCTCGTCCCAGCCGAGAATCGGGATCGGGTAGACGCGCTCGCTCTGCAGCAGGTAGCCGACGCTCGATCCGAGCGCGTCGGCGATCGCCAGCACGGTGCTGATGCGCGGATCTTCCGTCGACATCGACAGCACGCGGCTCAGCGTCGCGGGCGAGATGCCGGTCTTGCGCGCGAGGTCGGCGTCGGTGAGGCCTTGCTGCTGCATCAGCGCGCGGATTCTCGCGACCATCCCGACCAGCCGCTGGCTCATTTCCATGGTGCGTGTGCGTTGCGCCCGGCATGCGTGCGCCCGCTGCGGGCCGGGCTGTTGCGTCGTGCGCGTCGTGCCGCAGGCGACCTGCGCGGCAGGCGCATGCCGGATGCAAGTGTCATCTTCATTGGGAGGCCCGTCGCGCAATCATTCGCGACATCAGAGCAAAAGGAATGATCGTACCCTGACGGGCGATCGAAATGCACGACGGAGAATTCGACGCACGGCTTTCCATTGGGCGGGCGGCATGTCTTCAAGACTCCGAATGATATGCGCAATCGTCTCCGGTCATGAGTCGGGTTCGTGCGGTGCGAAGCCGATGGAGGGCGATGGCCTTTGTCGCGTCTCCGTTGTCATCCGATCGCCCGACGACTGTGATCTCACTGGGCATATCGTGCTTGACCGCGCCGGGCAGCGTGGTTGTTTGTATTTCTTTTCCCTTTCAAAAAGAGACCTTTTGTTAACATACTTCGCTATCATGTCGGCGAAGACTGAGTTCGATACCGCGAACGAGAAAAAAATCATGAGAGACGTTTCAACCGAGCCGGCCGTCGTGCCGGCAAGTGTGCGACAGCGCCGCGAGGGCAGGCGCCGCACGCGCACCTACCGACCCGCATCGGCTGACGGCGCCTGAGCGTCCGTCCGATCCCATGTGTCGCGGGCGGCGGCGCGGGCGTGCAGCCTGCGTACGTCGCGGCCCTTTCCGTTGTCGACCAGCAGCCGGTCGGCCTATCGAGCCGATCCGGTAACGGCGGCGCGCGGGCGCCCGTGCGCCCGTGCGCCGAACCATGAAGCCGGCTCGCTTTCGGCCGATCGGCACGGGCAATCCAGAACACGACAGCCAATACGTCATTGGCAAGCAGAAGTGGCGAGGGACCAGGATGGATTTGCAGGCGTTGAAGATATTCAAGGCCGTCGCAGACGAGGGCGGCATCGCTCGCGCGGCTACCGTGTTGAACTGTGTTCAGTCCAATGTCTCGACGCGGCTGCGGCAGCTCGAGGCGCAGCTGGGCATCGCGCTGTTCTATCGCGTCAACGGGCGGCTCGTCATCACGAATGAAGGATCGCAGCTGCTCGGCTACGCGGAGCGGATACTGCAACTGGCGGACGAGGCACGCTCGATCGTGAAGGGCGGCGGCGAACCCGCCGGCAAGCTTCGCATCGGCGCGACGGAGGCGACTGCGGCCGCGCGCCTGCCGCGCATGCTGGCCCGCTTCCATCAGCGCTATCCGAAGGTCGACATGTCGATCGAGACCGGCTCGATCGAACAGATCACGCGCGCGGTCATCGGTCATCGTCTCGACGTCGCGCTCGTGCCCGCGCCGGTCGTATCCGACGAACTGGCCGATGAAGCGGCGTTCGACGAGGAACTGCTGCTGATCACCGCGCACAGTCACCCGGCCGTCACGTCGGCCGCCGATCTCCGGGACTGCAGCTTCCTCGCGTTCCGCTCGGACGGTTCCCATCGGGCGCGCTTCGAGCGCTGGCTGGAGGGCGAGGGGCTCAAGCCGAGGATCGTGCTGGAATTCGGCGCGCTCGAGGTCATCATCGCGTGCGTCGGCGCGGGCATGGGCGTATCGCTGATGCCGAGATCACTGATCGAGCGGCGGGACTTGACGAATGTCATCAAGTGCCACGCCATGCTTCCGGATGTCGCGAGGAATCAGGTGCGTTTCGTGTGGCGCAAGGACATCGCGCAGCACAGCGCGCGGGACGCCTTCATTCGCAACCTCAAGGGGCACGAGTTGCGGGCGTCGTAGCGTACGGGCCTACAGGTCGCACGTGTCGCAGACGTCGACGGCCGGCGCCGTCTGCGCGAGCGCTGCCGACGGGGCGGGGCGGCCGACGAAGCTCTCCGCGAGCTGGCGGTGATTGGCATGATGCCGGCTGTCGGCGCGCCAGATCATCGTGGTCCTGACGAGCGCGTACGGTTCCGGCAACGGGTGGCACTGGATCTGATCGGTGAAGCCGAGATTCCCGACGACGGCAGCCGGCATGATCGCCGCGCCGAGTCCCACCGCGACGCAGCCGACGATTGCCTCCGATGAGTCGAATTCCAGCATACGGGTCAGCGGCACGCCGCCTTCGGCCAGCCAGCGCTGCAGCCGGTTGCGGTATGCGCATCCTTCTCGAAAGCCGATGATCATCGTATTGGCCAGATCCTTCGGATTGCGAATCACGGGATGGCGGCGATCGGTCAGCAGCACCAGTTCCTCCGCATCGAGTTCGATCTGGTGAAGCGCGTCATGCGAACCGGGGCCGACGATGAAGCCGACGTCGAGCGCCTGGTCGAGTACGTCGCGCACGATGCTGTCGGATGTCGCCACGTTGACGCGCAGTTGTATCTCGGGATGCTGGCGATGAAATTCGGTCAGTGCGCGCGGCAGATGCAGCGTCGCGGTCGCCACGGTCGCGCCGATGCGCAACTCCGTGCAGGGCTGGTCGGTGCTCTTCATCACCTGCCGGGCCTCGTCGGCCAGTTCCAGCAGCCGAGCCGCATAGCCGTGAAGCACCACGCCGCGCGGCGTCACCGTCAGTCGCTTGCCGACGCGGTCGAACAGGCGCGTGCCGAGCATGTCCTCCAGTTGCCTGATGCGTGTCGAAACGTTCGACTGAACACAGTGCAGCCGCTCGGCCGCGCGCGCCACGCCTCCCTCGTCGACCACCGTCTTGAAAATCTGCAATGCCCTCAGATCCATTCGTTTCGCCCCCGCAATCGGCCCAATCCAGTCGTCGACCTGAAACTCGCCCAATAAGAGAATTTCTCTTTATTCGGGTAGTTTCATTGCTTTGAAATCTGCGGGCAACTGTTTCTTAAAAAGCGAACGGAATATCAAAAATATAAATTATCCCGCTCGTTCGTCAGTAAATAGAATTTGCCTGGTGATTGATGTCGAGGCGGATTTTTCTAATTCGATGCCGGTCGCGCAGTAATCGAGGGCTGATTGATTCCAGGGTTTCGACGCGCCCGGAGGGGCGTCGGAACGGGATGAGCGGCGCTGCCGAGAGGCAGGCGTCCGGGGAGATTTTGTCCTTCGATTATTGAATCCGATTGTGGTGTATCTGATTAAATAATTCGGGAACGAATATGAAGAGAATTAGTGTCGTCATTGTCGGCATGGGTCAGCGCGGGCTGACGCTCCTTGAACGATTGCACGCAGTGCTGTCGGAACGCGAACTGGATGTCGGCATCGATCTGCATCTGATCGACCCGTCCACGCCGGGCCAGGGAATTCACGAATGGAGCCAGCCGGAACATTTGCTGGTGAACACCATTGCCGCGCAGATCACGATGTACTGCGACGAGTCCGTCACGGATGCCGGCCCGGTGCTGCCGGGGCCGTCCTTCCTTGAATGGGCGCTCGATCGCGGCTACAAGAAGCTCGACGGTCGTTACATCGTGTCGGACGAGGGCGAGCCGGTGGACGAGAACACCTATCTGCCGCGCGCCGTGCTGGGCGAATACCTCACGTGGGTGTACGACCGCCTGATCGACAGCCTGCCGGATTACGTGAACGTGATCAATCACCGGCGCAACGCGGTGGACATCGTGCCGATCGATGCGAACCGGATCGAAGTGCACCTCGAGGGTGGTTTCCGGATCGATGCGAATTACGTATTCCTGACGATGGGGCACAGCCTCGGCGGCAAGGACGGGTTCGACCGGAAGTTCGACAACTGGGTCGAGCAAGGCAAGGCGGGCAACAGCCATCTGGCTTACTTCAAGTCCCCTTATCCGATCACGTCGCTCAATTCGATCAGTTCGCAGGCGCGTGTCGCGATCTGCGGCACCGGCCTGACGGCGGCGGACGCCATTTCGGCGTTGACGATCGGGCTCGGCGGCCGCTTCGAGAAGGTGTCGTTCGACCGCTATCGCTATGTGGCCTGCGGACGCGAGCCGAAGATCACCGTGTTCTCGCGCCAGGGCCTGCCGGCGGGAGGGCGGGCCGTGAACCAGAAAGGCACCTACGGCCAGTACAAGGCGAAATTCTTCACGCGCGATTTCGTCGACGTATGTCGGGCGAAGAACCTGGCCGAGCGCGGCAACGCGCAACTCGATTTCGATCGCGACCTGTGGCCGACGCTGAGAAAGGAAATGGCTTACGTGTACTCGAGCTCCGTGTCGGGCGTGTGGGCGGATCCGGCGAGCTACGAGATCGAGCCGGAGATCGGCGCGGCGGTCGACCTGTTGATGGTGCCCGCCGCGCATCTCGAGTTCGTCGACCAGGACGCGTACCGCAAGTACGTCCGCAGCCACCTGACCGAGGACATCGCGGACTGCTTCGCCGGCAACGTCGACAATCCGCGCAAGGCGGCGGCCGACATCCTGCGCGACATCCGCGACAACATCCGGCACGCGGTCGACTACTGCCGGCTGACGCCGGAATCGCACCGCCGCTTCCTGTCGTACTGGTGTTCGATCAGCAACCGCATCGCAAGCGGGCCGCCGAAGGAGCGGAACATGGAAATGCTCGCGCTGATCGACGCAGGCGTGCTGTCCTTTTTCGGTCCGAAGCCGGATCTCGGCTACGACGAGCAGCACCATTGCTTCACGCTGTCGACCGATCGTTTCGCCGAGCCGGTGCAGGAGGCGTTCGACGCGCTGATCCGCGCGAAGGTCGACCTCTTCGAACCCGAAGCGAGCCCGTCGCCGCTGGTTCGGAACATGCTCGCGTCCGGCGTCATCACGCCGTTCGAAAACGGCGACTTCAAGCCGAGCGGCATCGAGATCACGCAGGGCGTCAACGTGATCAACCGCGCAGGCGACGTGATCCCGAATCTGTGGGCGCTCGGCTATGTGGTGGAAGGCGCGCACTTCTATACGTACGTGCTGCCGCGCCCGTTTTCGAATTCGCGCGGGCTGCAGGATGCGGGCCATGCCTGCATCGCGATGGCGAACGACATCGAGGCGCGCTGCGAGGCGGAGCAGCCGCTGGCCGCCGAAACCGCATGACAGGAGACCGAACCATGAATCGTCGAAACTTCAACCAGGGGGCGCTCGGCCTCGCGCTGGGCGCGTTCGCGGCCCGGCAGGTCAACGCGCAGGACGCGGCGGCCAGGACGCCGGAGAAATCGCAGTCGAAGGCGAAGACGTTCGTGCTCGTGCACGGCGCGTGGTATGGGGGCTGGTGCTGGAAGAAGGTCGCGAAGGAGCTGCGCGCGGCCGGGCATTACGTGTCCACGCCGACGTGCCCGGGCGTGGGCGAAGCCAAGCACCTGCTGTCGAAGGACATCACGCTCACCACCCACGTCACGAGCATCGTGAATCACATCCAGTACGAAGGGCTGAGCGACGTGGTTCTCGTGGGCAGCGGCTTTTCCGGGCTCGTCATCAGCGGCGTGGCCGACCGGATTCCGCACACGCTCAGGACGCTCGTCTATCTCGATGCGCTCGTGGTGCCGAACGGCGTGTCCGCATTCGACGCGCAGCCGGCGGAAATCACCCGCAAGCGGCTCGAGCAGGTGGCCCGCGAAGGCAACGGCATCGCGATTCCGCCGCCGCCGCTCAGCACCTACGACATCGTCGCGGAGGAGGACAAGGCATGGGTCGGGTCGTTGCTGACGCCGCATCCGGTCGGTCCTTACCAGGAGAAGTTCCACCTGAAGAACCCGATCGGAAACGGCGTGCCGCGCATCTATGTCGACTGCGTCGCGCACTCGTTCGCGCCGCTCGCGAAGCTCAAGAAGGACATTCGCGCGCAGCCGGGCTGGATCTGGCGAGAACTGGACGCGCGGCACGATCCGATGGTGACCGAACCGCACCTGCTCAACGAATTTCTGCAATCCATCTGAAACGATAAGGAGAACATCATGTTGAACGGATGGCAGAAAGTCAGCGCGCTGATACTGAGCTCGCTGCTGCTGCTGGCGGCGATCGCGTTTTCCGCGGCGCTTCCCAAGCTGGCGTCGAGCGTCGGCGTGATCGTCTGCATCCCGCTCGCGATTCTCTGCATGTCGAAGGAGAGCCGCAAGAAGCAGACGCTCTGGTATGCGGCGGGCATCTTCGTGATTTGCGTGCCGCTCGTCGGGAACGCGCTCGATGCGCCGCAGCTGCTGGCGGCGATGGGGCGTTTCTCGCCGGTGATGGCGCTGCTCGTCGGCGTGTCGCTGTTCCGGCACAGCCTGACGCGCTCGGGGCTCGCCGCGCTCGTCAGCAGCCGGCTCATCACGCCGCCCGCCGGCGCGCGGAACTCGGTGCGCGTCGCGCTCGCGACGATGGCGCTCACGCTGTTCACGAGCCAGGGGGCGATCTCGATGATGGGCGCCGTCTGCGGGCCGCAGGTGAAGAACCGGCTCGGCATCGCGCGGATCACGATGCGCGCGCTGTGCGCATCGATGTTCGTCCTGCCGACGACGGTCGCGTCGGCGTCGATCGCGGCGGCGATCCCGCATCTGGACACCGCCGCGGTGCTGTTGCTCGGCATGCCGCTGGCGCTGTTCGTCGTCGCGGGGGCGATGACGCCGCATCTCGAGCTCGACGACGGTCCGGGCAAGGCGCGCGAGGTCGACAAGCTCAAGCCGATCGTGCTCGCGGCGATGGTGACGGCGTTCGGCGTGATCTGCTACGTGGCGACGAACAAGCTGACCTGGTCGTTCGCGTTCGCGATGGTGTCCGGCTACGCATTCGAGCTGTTGGTGCTGTCGGGCGGCAAGGCCGCGCAGACGCTGGCGAAGGAAGCGCCGAAGAGCATCGACGGGATCGCGCCGGAGCTGTTGCTGCTCGCGGCGTCGAGCCTGCTGATCTTCACGATCCAGCACATCGATCTCGCCGCGTACCTGCCGCAGGCCGCGCGCGCGCCGCTCGCCAATCCCTATGCGATCGGCGTGCTGCTGATCGGCGTGCTGCCGGCGATCACGATGCTCGGCGTGCACCCGATGATCCTGTTCGGCATCTTCTTCCCGCTCGTGGATGCGACCGCGCTCGGGCCGACGTACGTCCAGTATCTCGCCTGGACGTCGATGTTCGTGATGTCGAACCTGCTGTCGCCCGTGTCGATCTGCTCGATCCTCGCCGCGACGAGCCTGCAGATGTCGAGCCGCGACACCAGTTTCGTATCGAACTGGCGCTTCTGCGCGCTCGGCATGGCGATCGCCTATGTCTACGTGCTCGCGCTGCTGAAGTTCCTGCCGCACGGCTGACGCCCGCGCGCGAACGTTCCGGATGCGCGGCGCGCATCCATGACCCTTACCGACACTCCATCGGACACCACCATGAAGATACTGTTGCTAGATTTGCTGAGTCAGCCGCTTCAGGATTCGCTGCTTGCGGACAACGTGGTCTACCGCCCGGATCTGCTGAACAAGAGCCAGGACATGCTGGCGCGCACGCTGATCGAGGGGGAGATCGACGCGCTGATCTCGAGCGAGCCGGTTCCCCGGAAAGCGATCGACGAATGGGCGGCGGCGCGCGCATCGACGGTCTACGTCGTGCGTGTCGTGATTCCCGATCCGAACGCGCACGACCTGCTCGACTATGCGCCGTCGGGCGAGATCGAGGCGGGCCGCAGCGTGACGCTGCAGGCGGTCGGAAAATCCCTCGGCGACGCGTACGTGAATGCATTCGACCTGCTCGAAGGCCGCTGGGTCAAGCAGGCGCTGCGCAGCCGCTTCGCCGTCGACGAAGCCGCGCTGCCCGACGTCGTTGCCGGCCGCACGAAAGTGCTGCTGGTCGGCGCGGGGCTCGTCAATCTCGTGACGGGCTACCGGCTGCAGCAAGAGGGCTATGCGGTGCATTTCGTCGATGCGCGGCCGGATCCCGGCGCGGCCCGCGCGTGGACGGCATACGGATGCAGCCACGGCGGCGACGACGCACGCATGTTCACGCTGTCGGAGATGGACAACTACAACGACCGGCAGGTCTCGCTGACGATGAACAGCCTGTTCCGGCGCAGCGTGACGGAGCTCGGCTGGAACGTCCACTGGCAGGAGACGCTGTCCGACGGCGAACTGCGCTGGGTCCGGGAGTTCGAGGGCATTCCGGTCTGGCTGGCCGACAAGTACAACGAGGACATCTTCGCGCTGTCGCGCGCGAGCCATCCGAAATGGACCCGCTGGATCGACGACGATCCGGATTTGTTCACGGCCGCGCTGATGCGCGAGGGCATCCTGCGGCTCTACTCGGACAAGACGCAGTTCGCGGCCGCGGTGCGGCGGCAGAACCGCATCGGCGCGACCCGGCACGTGCTCACGCCGCAGGAGGTTGCGCAGCAGCATCCGGCGCTTGCCGATGCGGTGCGCGGCGGCCATGTCGCGGGCGGCGTCCATGTCGTCGGCTTCACGGTCAATTCGCACAAGTTCGTCCGCGAACTGCTGCGGCGCCTGCGTGCGGGCGGCGCGGAGTTCACGTGGGAGCGCAGCGTGCAGAGCCTCGAGCGGGATGCGCAGGCACGGGTGTGCGGCGTGCGGATCGACGGTGACGTGCTGGAGGCCGACCACTACGTGCTGTCGACCGGCGCGTACGGCGATGCGCTGCTGAGCGGCACCGAGACGAAGGGCAAGATCCACGGCGTGCTCGGCGCGTGGCTGCGCATTCCGAATCTCGAGCCCGACCTGCGCCACTCGCTGAAGCTGGCGCGCAAGGGGCACATCACCGAGGACGCGAACATCACCGTCGCGACGGATGAGCACGGCCGGCCGATCCTCGTGATCGGCTCGGGATACGGCCATACCGGCGTCGATCCGCGCAACGTCGACCTCGCGCAGCTGCGGCAGATCTACGAGGGGCTCGTCGACACGGCCGCCAAGTACTTTCCCGCGTCGCACCGCGCGGCGGCCGAGGCCGGCAACCTGCGGGACAGCTTCAAGTACTGCGTGCGCCCGTGGACGTCGTCGGGCCTCGGCGTGTTCGAGATCCTGCCGGGCGCGAACGGCGGCCGCTGCGTGATCACGGGCGGGCACAACACCGGCGGATTCGCGCAGGCGCCCGAGATCGCGCAGGCGGTGTTCGACGCCGTCGAGCGCCGCGAGCATCCGATGCATTTCGCCTACCACCCGAACCGGCCGGGCGTGTTCCTCGGCGCGTCGGCGCCGCTGCCGCAGACGCTCGCGCATCCGGAAGCCGTGCTCGGCTGACGGACGGGGCGCGCGGGCGGTTTCCCCGGCCGGCCCGCGCGCCGTTTCATTCATTCCATCAAGACTGGCAGACCATGAAGATCACCAACAAGAAACCGACCCAGCGCGAACGCGACTATGACGCCCGGGCGCGCGAGGCGGCCGAGGAGTCGCAGCGCGTCGTGCGGAAGATGAAGCAGGAGGTCGGTGCGCGGCAGACGCAGGTGCTGAAGGCGGGCGCCGTGGCCGCGCCGGACGTGTACAGCGCGCACGAGGCCGAGGCGGTGCTGGCGGAAGGCGGCAACGCGGTCGACGCCGCGGTCGCGGCGGCGTTCGTGCTGGCCGTCACCTATCCGGAAGCGGGCAACATCGGCGGCGGCGGGTTCATGAACATCCATTACGACGGCTCGCCGTACTTCCTCGACTACCGCGAATGCGCGCCGGCGAACGCGCGGCGCGACATGTACCTGGACGAAGCGGGCGAGGTCGTGCCGGGCATGTGCGTGGTCGGCCGCCATTCGGTCGCCGTGCCGGGCACCGTGCGCGGGCTGTGGGATGCGCACCGCCGGTTCGGCAGTCTGCCGTGGCGGCGGCTCGTGGCGCCCGCGATCCGCTACGCGAAGCTGGGCTTCATCGTGCATCGCCAGTTGATCGAGCGTCGCGACGTGATGCTGGCCGATTTCGAGGGCAAGACGAACTTCACGCAGTTCTTCGGCAAGATGGAGGAGGGCGGCGTGTTCCGCCAGCCGGATCTCGCCAATACGCTCGAGCGGATCGCGCGTTACGGCGTCGGCGAGTTCTATCTCGGCGTGACGGCGGACTTGCTGGTCAAGCAGCTGACCGACCTCGACGTGCCGATCACGAAGGACGATCTGCGCCAATACCGCACGATCTGGCGCAAGCCGCTCGTCGCGGACTGGAACGGCTACCAGGTGGTGACCGCGCCGCCGCCCAGCTCGGGCGGGATCGGGCTGCTTCAGCTGCTGAAGATGAAGGACGTGCTGAGCGCCGCATTCGCGGGCGTCGAGCACAACTCGACGCAGTACGTTCACCTGTTCGCGGAAATGTCGAAGCGCGTGTTCGCGGATCGCGCCGAATATCTGGGCGACCCGGCCTTCCAGGAGATGCCGGTCGACGCGCTGCTGCGTCCCGCCTATATCCGCCGCCGCGCGGCGGAGGTCGATCTCGCGACGCCGACGCCGGTCGACGCCGTGCAGCCCGGGCTGGAGGAGAGCGAGGAGACCACGCACTTCTCGATCGTCGACAAGTTCGGCAACGCGGTGTCCAACACGTACACGCTGAACTCGAAGTTCGGCAGCGGCATCGTCGTGGAGGGCGCGGGCTTCCTGCTGAACAACGACATGGACGATTTCTCCGCGAAACCGGGCGCGGCCAACCGGTTCGACCTCGTTGGCACGGATGCGAATGCGATCGCGCCGGGCAAGCGGATGCTGTCGTCGATGACGCCCACGATCCTGACGAAGGACGGCCGCGTGTCCATCGTGATCGGCACGCCGGGCGGGTCGCGGATCTTCGGATCGATCTTCCAGGTGCTCAGCAACCTGCATTCGTTCGACATGTCGCTCGCGAAAGCCGTCGCGAAGATGCGCGTTCATCACCAGCTGCTGCCCGTCAACACCGTGTACTGGGAGCCTTACGCGCCGATCGAGGGCGCGCTTGCCGACGAGCTCCTCGCGCGCGGCTACAACCTGCGGCCGCGTTTCACGAACGGCGACATCCAGGTGATTCGCGTCGACGGCGACATGCCGGAAGCCGCGTCCGATCCGCGCGCGCGCGGCACGGTCCGTCTCGCCAACTAACCCTCATGCCCACAGGATTCCCATGAAAACGATCGATTTGTCGCGCGGCGTTCCCGATCCGCAATCGTTTCCGGTCGACTCGCTGCGCGCGATGGCGGCGGCCGCGCTCGAGCGCGACGCCGGCCGGATGCTGCAATACGGGCCGGCGTTCGGCTATCCGCCGCTGCGCGAATTCATCGCGTCGTGGTTCGACAGCAAGATGTCGAACGTGCTGATCGGCCACGGCTCGCTCGAACTGTTCAATTTCATCTGCGACGCCTACCTGAAGCCGGGCGACGTCGTGTTCGTCGAGCGCCCGACCTACGACCGCGCGATCACGACCCTGCGGCAGCATGGCGTCACGATCGTCGGCATCGACGTCGGCGACGACGGCATGTGCATCGACGCGTTCGAGCGCGCGCTGCGACGCCACCGGCCCAAGCTCGTCTACCTGATTCCCGATTTCCAGAATCCGACCGGCGCGTGCATGAGCGTCGAGGCGCGGCGCACCGTGATCCGCTGCGCGCGCGAGCACCGGTTCCTGCTCGTCGAGGACGGGCCTTATGGCTTGCTCCGCTATCGCGGCACGCCGCTGCCGTCGCTGCACAGCATGGCGCCGGACCTGACGCTGCATCTCAGCTCGTTCACGAAGCTGATCAGCCCGGGCGTCAGGACCGGGTTCCTGGTGGCGCCGGACGAGGTCGTGAAGCGCGTCGCGAGCGTTGCCGAGCGGCACTACATCACGCCGAGCTTCTTCGCGCAGGGCATCGTGGCGGCGTGGTGCGAGAGCGGCCAGCTCGCGCCGCAGCTCGACCGCCTGCGGCACCTGTATGGGCCGCGGCTCGAAACCTGCGTGCAGGCGATCGAGCGCTACCTGCCCGGGCGGCTGTTCGTGAGGCCCGAAGGCGGGTTTTTCGCGTCGCTGCGGCTCGGCGCGCGCATCGACGAGCGATCGCTGCAGACGGCGGCCGCGGAGGCGGGGCTCGTGCTGTCGTCGGGAACCGCGTTCTTCGATGCGCATCCCGGCTACCAATTCCTGCGCGTGCCGTTCTGCGCGCTGAGCGCCGCCGACATCACCGAGGGCATCCGCCGGCTCGGCGACGTGGTGGACCACCTGAACATGGCGGCGCGCAGCGGCAAAGCGCATGCCGCGATCTGACGAGGAGGAGACGTCGTGTTGACACAAAGCGAAGCCCGCTCGCCCGACGGGGCCGCGGCGACGCTCGCGCAGGCGAGTGTCGAATACGTGCTGGTCGCGTCGTGCCGCGCGCAGCGCGGCATGATTCACCGCGTATCGAGCCTGCTTGCGGAACTGGGCGGCCACGTGCTGGATTCGGCGCAGTACAGCGATCCGTCGTCGCAACGGCTGTTCATGCGGATCGTATTCGCGGTGGACGAAGGCGGCGCGACCGAGGCGGCGCTGCGCGCGGGCATCGGCGTGCTCGATCACGGGGCGGACCTGCAGTGGCAGCTCTTCGTCGCGCGGCAGCGCCCCCGGGTGCTGCTGATGGCGTCCAAGCTCGGCCATTGCCTGAACGACCTGCTGTTTCGCTACGCGAGCGGCACGCTGCCGGTCGAGGTGTGCGGCGTCGTGTCGAATCATCGCGATCTCGCGCGGCTCGTCGACGGCTACAACGTGCCGTTCCATCATTTTCCGTTGCCGCCGCATGCATCGGCCGACGCGCGGGCCGCGCAGGAGCGGGGCATCCTCGCGCTCGTCGCCGCGCACGACATCGAACTGGTGGTGCTCGCGCGCTACATGCAGATCCTGTCGGCCGGGTTCTGCGATGCGCTGAAGGGGCGCGTCATCAACATCCATCACTCGTTCCTGCCGAGCTTCAAGGGCGCGCAGCCATACGGCCAGGCCCACGCGCGCGGCGTCAAGCTGATCGGCGCGACCGCGCATTTCGTGACGCGAGATCTCGACGAGGGGCCGATCATCGAGCAGGACGTCGCGCGCATCGATCACGCGATGTCGCCTGAGGCGCTCGCGGCGATCGGCGGGGACGCGGAGTGCGTGGTGCTGGCGCGGGCGGTGAAGTGGTTCGCGGAGCGCCGAATTCTGCCGAACGGCAACAAGACGGTGGTGTTCCGGTAACGGGAGAAGCGGATCATGACGGACGCACGGCCCCGTGAAGGGGCCGTGCGTCGTTGCGTTGCGAGGTTGAGTTAGCCGAACGCCGCGGCCGTTTCCTCGGCGAGCGCGTGCACCAGCGCCTCGGCCGGGATGCCGTCGTCGCGCCGGCGGCTCAGGCCTGCCGCCTGGCCGGCCCACATCGAAATGAAGTCGGTGCGGTTCGCGGCGCCCGCGGCCTTGCGGATCTCGGCCGTCAGCGCGTTCTGAACCGGATACGCGGGCACGTGCTGCTCGAACTCGGCCATGCGGCGGATGTAGTCGTTGACGATTCCGCGCGCCGGGCGCCCGGTGAACGTGCGGCTCGTGCGCGTCGACGTGTCGGCCGCCTGGCGGATCTGCGCCTTCCACGCGGGATGGATCGGCGATTCGGCGCTCGTCAGGAAGGCCGTGCCGAGCTGCGCGGCCTGCGCGCCCAGCGTCAGCGCGGCGGCGATGCCGCGGCCGTCCATGATGCCGCCCGCGGCGATCACCGGCAGCGACACGGCGTCGACGATCTGCGGCACGAGCGCGAGCGTGCCGACCATGCTGGCGTCGAGGTCGCCGAGGAAGGTGCCGCGATGGCCGCCTGCCTCCGCGCCCTGCGCGCAGATGATGTCCGCGCCGTTGGCTTCCCACGCGCGGGCTTCGGCGACGCTGGTGGCCGTGCCGATGACGAGGCTGCCGGCGTCGTGCAGGCGCCGGACGGACGGCGCATCGAGCAGGCCGAACGTGAAGCTCGCGACCGGCACCTTCAGCTCGACGAGCGCGTCGAGCTGCTCGCGAAAGTTCTCGCAATACCGTTCGAGCGGCTGTCCCTGCTCGAGGCCGAGCTCGGCGCGAATCGGCTGCAGCCGCTCGAGCGCGCGGCTGATTTCGTCGTCGGTCGGCGTGGGCGTGTCGAGTACGAACAGGTTGATGGCGAACGGCTTCGACGTGCCGGCGCGGATCGTCGCGACCTGCGCGCGGATCGCCTCCGGGCTGAGGCTGGCCGCGGCGAGCGAGCCGAGACCGCCGGCGTTGGAGACCGCGACGACCATCTCGGGCGTCGAGCCGCCGTTCATCGGGCCTTGCACGATCGGCAGGGCGATGCCGAGCCGTTGGGACAGCGGGGTGGAAAGCGAGCGTGGCATGGGTTGTTCCTCGGAAATGGAAGGGAAGGACAGATTGGGGTAGCGGTTGCCTGCCGGCGCCGTTCTGCGACGGCGTGCCGCTCTTAGAATGGGTCGGATTCGTCGCGCAGGACTTTTTCCCGTCGGCGTGCGGCGGCGCGCTGGTCGGCCTCGTACAGCAGCAACAGGAATTTGTAGAACAACGAACCCGCGACCGCCGCGATGCCGACGGTGATGACGATGGCGTCCAGCATGTAGGCTTCTCCTTGATCCTCATCGGCTGACGCGCGATGCCGGCAGGTAAAAGAACATGCAGATAATATGAATTTTATTGCGGGTGCGGGATGAAAAATACAGATATGGGGTTTCTCTAAAAGTGAACGATTGGCGTCGCGCAAGAGCGGGGCGCGGGGTGAGCGTGGCGCAGCAGGGTGTGCGGCGCAGGGTGTCGGCCGATTCGCTTGGGTTGATTCCGGGATGGATCAGGGGGCGGCGGTCGGAGTTATGTTCGCGACCGCGTCTGAACGTGAGAATCGGTGAGCCGACCGGATGCGGGCGAGGGGGGGAGCAGATCGAGAATTCGGCGACTGGGTTGCGGCGCTGTTTGATGATGCGCGACAACTTGCCCCGGGTGCCGTGGCCGCTCCGGGGCAGGCCGGTGGTTTGGGCGAGGCGCCGCCGATATTGAGGCGCAAAAGAAAAAGGGCTTAGCCGAAGCTAAGCCCTTTTTCGTCCATCTGGTAGGCCGTGCGTGACTCGAACACGCGACCAACGGATTAAAAGTCCGCTGCTCTACCAACTGAGCTAACGACCCAAAGAGGCGAAATTATAGCGGCGGGTTTTGAGCTCGTCAACAACCCGGAGCTAAATTATTTCATCGTCTGCAGCTTGCCCTGTGCCGTCTGCGCCGCGCTCGACCCGCTGTACTGCGAGACGACCTGTTCGAAGGTCTTCTTCGCCGCCGCCTTCTGGCCTTGCTCGAGCTGGTTCGTGCCGATCGCCAGCATCGCATCGGCTGCGCGCGGATGCTGCGGGTACTTGCCGACGATGCCCTGCCACGTCGCCGTCGAACCCTTGTAGTCGCGCAGTGCGTACTGCGCGTTGCCGAGCCAGTACTGCGCGGTCGGCTGGTAAGGGCTCTGCGGATACTTCGCGATGAAGCTGCGGAACGATGCGGCGGCCGCCTTGAAGTTGCCGTCGCGGAACTGCTGCTGCGCTGTATTGAACGCGTCCGTCTCGCCCGGCTGCACGGTGCCTTCGACACCGTCGACCGTCTTCTGCTGCGGCTCGAACTTCTTGAGCCGCGTATCGAGATCGGTGTAGTACTCCTTCTGCTGGCGTTCGAGCGTCGTGAGCCGGTTCGTCAGATCCTCGTTCTCGCCGCGCAGCGTCGCGACCTGCTGGTTCAGCTGGTCGAGGCGGGCGGTCTGATCGAGAATCGTGCGTTGCGCGGCCGACAACTGGTTCGCAAGATTGTCGCTCTTGCTGCGCAGGTCGAGCACGGCGCGGCGCGCTTCGTTGTCGTCGAACATGCCGGCGTGCGCCGGCGCGGCCGACCACGCCGCGCCGGCGACGCAGAAGGCTGCGGCCACGCGCAGCCAGGATAGACGGTGCGTCATACGGCGATTCTTCCGTTACTTACTGTTGGTAGACGAGATCCGCGCGGCGGTTCTGCGCCCACGAAGCTTCGTCGTGACCCGCTGCCTGCGGCTTTTCCTTGCCGAGGCTCACGGCTTCCATTTGCGAGTCGGCCACGCCGAGCAGCGCCATCGCGCGACGGACGGCTTCGGCACGCTTCTGGCCCAGCGCCAGGTTGTACTCGCTCGTGCCGCGCTCGTCGGTGTTGCCCTGGATCAGCACGTGACGCTGCGGATGGCTCTTCAGGTACTGAGCGTGCTGCTGCATCAGCGGCTGGTACTCGTCCTTCACCGAATAG
>Ga0157367_1000120_pt1 | contig 39283 bp, 25 predicted proteins | sample AttbisABBM2_FD_113142 | JGI IMG/M metagenome (GOLD analysis project Ga0157367, IMG submission 113142) | Fungus gardens microbial communities from leaf cutter ant in Botucatu, State of São Paulo, Brazil - Atta bisphaerica ABBM2 | ecosystem: Host-associated > Fungi > Mycelium > Unclassified ... | reverse complement strand
ACTCAGGCAGCGGCCCGCGGGCCGCTGCCTGACGTGCTACGGTTTGCCTTTTCTTCTTCATCGGCATATCCATGACTTTTACACCTCATGATATGCCTCGCCCACGAAATCACGGATAGGTCCATGTGATTCCGTTCTATGCCTTCGCGCCCGACATCCGGAAAATTGTATCTACGACCAACGCGATCGAGTCACTGCACATGCGGCTTCGAACGATCATCAAGGCGCGCGGCCACTTCTCGGCGGACGAGGCCGCGCTCAAAACTGATCTAGCTGGCGCTGCGCAACGTCGTGGCCAAGTGGACCGGTTCCCGGCACGATTGGACGAGCGCCATGACCCAGTTCGCGCTGCTTTACCCGGAACGATTCAACATCGGAGTCTGAATCTCAACCCGCCTCACACGGAATTCCGGATACCTCCGCCCGGCATGTGTCCATCGCCACCAGAAGCACCATTGGACGCACTCAGCGAGAACTGCAGCTGGGCCAACACCTTAAAGTCTCCTGGATATGCACCACGTCACGTGGGACGACGGCGCCCACGTACCGTTACTCCGCCACGGATGGTGCAGAATACGCGTCCGGGTACCGCGACTTTGCGCTCTTCATGTCTCGCGTACTCGTCTGCACTGTCACTACCCCGAACAGCGCGACCACGAACTACATCGCGTAAAAGCCCTTCTCACTCAGCAGCGTCGCGTTGAAGAAACCAACGACCAGCAGCGAGATCGCGAGCAGCAGCGCAACTCAGCTGAGCGCGCAGTAGATGCCGGTGACCGGAATGCTTCCCGCGCGGTCGCGCACGCTCTTTTGCAGCGAGATCGCCGCATAGAGGCCGAATGCGAGCACGGTGATGTAGTAGCCATTCTCGTTGAGCTGCATGCCTGCGTACCACACGCCGATCAGGAATGCGGCGAAACCAGCGATCAGTGCGGCCCACGGCGACACAACCAATGCAAACGACGGCTGCTGGATGGTGCTCCGGTTCATCGCTGTTGCCCTCTCTTTGTTGTCGGCCCTTGTTCGGAATCGTTTTTCGTTGGAATACGTTCCACGCATGGCAGCATGCGTTGCCGCGCTGCACGACGCTTGCGCTTACTCACTAGGCGCCACGCTGCGCACGCCGCCAGCGCCCCGGCGTCGTGCCGAGCACCGCGCGAAACGCCTTGCCGAACGCTGCCTCGGACTGATAGCCGACTGCCTGCCCGATCTCCGCCTGACCGCGCTGCGTGTCCTGCAGCAACACGCATGCATGCATCATCCGGATCTGCGCGACGAACGCGCCGACGCTCATCCCGGCCTTCTCGCGGAAATGCCGCGCATAGGTCGCGCGCGACATCGCGGATGCCGCGCCGAGCGATTCGACCGTCCACGCTTGCGCCGGCGCCTGCAGCACGGCCTGGACCGACGGGCCGAGCCGCGCATCGGCAGCCAGCGCGAGCCAGCCGGCCGGCACGCGCGCATCGCGGCCATACGCGCGCAACGCGTAGGCGAGCAATGCCTGCCCCAGCGCGTTCACGATCGCGCGCGCGCCGGGCTGCGCGTTCGATGCCTCGGCGCGCAGCACGCTCGTCAGCAGTTGCAGCGACGCGGGCCCCGACGCCTCGCGCAGCCCGACATGCAGCACGCGCGGTAACGTACGCATCAGCAATTCACCGGCGCCGCGCGCATAAATGAAGCGCCCACAGAGCAGGTCGACGCTCGCATCGGCCGGATCCGCGGGATCGCGATTCGACTTGACCGGCAGCACCGCGCCGCCGGCCGCGCCCGGTTCGCGCAGCGACGCGACCGGCCGTGCGCCGCCCCCCTCGACATCGGACAAATCGTGCGCGTCGCCCGCCGGCAGCAGCACGAAGTCGCCGTCGGCCAGCCGCAGCATGCGCCCATCGGCCGTTCGCAGCCGGCACGTTCCGGACAGCAGCAGGTGAAATGCCGCTTCGCCGGGCGGCAACGGATCGTGCGGCATCGCGAACGGGCCGTCGAGCAGGCAGCGCACGTCGAGCTCGACATGGCTGCGGCCCAGCGACAACAGTTGACTCAACGCGTCCATGAGACGTTTGCGCTAAAAATTGACACTCTAGCGTATCGAAACCCTCAGCGCGAACGCTCAGAATAAGTCCTGCATCGCCCGAGATCGCGGCATCCGCCGCACGACCCACCTCTTCTCGAAAGGACGCATCATGCTGAACTGGAACGAATACCGGAACGAACTCTCGACGCGCATCGGCGAAATCGCCAAGCTGTCGCCCGACACGCTGGCTGGTTACAAGGCGCTGTCCGGCGCCGGCGCCAAGACGGGCCATCTCGACGCGAAGACGCGCGAACTGATCGCGCTCGCGGTGGCCGTCACGACGCGCTGCGACGGCTGTATCGCGGTGCACACGGCCGAAGCCGCGAAGCATGGCGCAACCAGGGAGGAAGTGGCCGAGGCGCTCGGCGTCGCGATCGCGCTGAATGCGGGCGCGGCGCTGGTCTATTCGGCCCGCGTGATGGACGCGCTCGGCGAATGACGTGCGCATGAAGGGTGCGGCGCCCGCCGCATCCTTCACGGACGATCGCCGGCGCTGCCGGCTAGCCGACAGACGCGCCGCGGTGGCGTACGCCGGCGCCGCGAAGTCGGCTACCATGCGCGAGAAGATTCATCGCGAAGGAGCGCTCCATGTGCCGCTGGCTCGCCTATACGGGTAATCCGATCCATCTCGAGACCGTACTGTTTCGCGCGAAGCATTCGCTGATCGACCAGAGCCTGCATTCGGAGCTGGGCGCGACGACCACCAACGGCGACGGGTTCGGCATCGGCTGGTACGGCCGTCCCGAGGAATTGCCGTTCCGCTACCGCTCCGTGCATCCCGCATGGAACGACCGCAACCTGCGCGAAGCCGCGCGCGCGATCCGCTCGCGGATGTTCATCGCGCACATCCGCGCGGCAACCGATACGCCCGTCCAGGAAACCAACTGCCACCCGTTCCGTCACGGCCGCTGGCTGTTCGCGCACAACGGGCTGATCCGCGATTTCCACAAGCTGCGCCGCGACCTGACGATGAAGGTCGACCCGGCACTGTTCCCGACGCTCGAAGGGTCGACCGACTCCGAGCTGATGTTCCGTCTCGCGCTGACCTACGGCCTCGAGCAGACGCCGCTGCCGGCGCTCGAGCGGATGGTCGGCATGGTCGAGGAAACCGCCGCGCGATACCGCGTTGCCGAGCCGCTCAACATGACGATCTGCGCGACGGACGGCGAGCGGATCATCGCGGTGCGCTACTCGAGCGAACGGCAATCGCGCTCGCTGTTCCACAGCACGTCGTTCAAGCATCTGCACGAACTCTATCCACACAATCCGCGCATCGCGGAAGCGGGTGACGACGCGTTCATGGTCGTGTCGGAGCCGCTCGTCGACCTGCGCGGCGCATGGGAGGAAGTGCCGGAAAGCATGGCAATCGTCGCGCATGGGGCCGATGTGCAGCAGCGGCCGTTCAATCCGCGGCACAAGTAGGCCGCGACGGCGGGTGCATCGTCAGCCGCGGCGCGTGAGCCGCATGCGGACCGCATCGAGTTCGGCGGGCAGCCGGCGCGAGCGCTGACGCGACCGCGTCAGCGCGGCAAAGCCGAGCCGTTCGTAAAGCGCGCGAGCGCGCTCGTTACGGGTCAGCACGTCGAGCACGATGTCGCGGCTGCCGTCGTCCGGCAACGCGCCGGTCTCGAGCGCGTCGCGCAGCAGTGCGGTGAAGATGCCCGTGCCGCGCCGCCGCTCGTCCGTCGCGCAATGCGCGATGAGGATCTGTGCACGCCTCGGCGCCGGAATCTCCGTTTCGAGTACCAGCCCGCGCAGCAGCTGGCCGATCGCGCGACGCACACCGAAAAAGCGCGCCAGGGCCCACACGACGTGAAGGTCGTCGAACATCGTCCGGCGCCCGTCATGGATGGCCATCACGGCATGCACCGTGCCGTCGGCGCCGACCGCGACCCGATGCCGGCGCCATGAGAACCGGCCGCGACGCGAGCGGAACGCCTGTTGCAGGAACGCAATGCAGCGCGCGTCGCTTTCACCGAGGAAGAAACCGAATTCGCCGACCCCGGACGCGAACACGAGCGCCGCGCATGCCGCCGCATCGTCCGCGCATGCGGCGCGAAACGGTATCGACGCACCGGCATGCGGCGCGTCGAAGGATGGCGCGAGCGCCGCGGCGGGCATCACGTTGCCCGCCCCGCCAGGCGGGCCAGCACGGCGACGGTCCGGCTGATCTGCGCCGGCTCGTGCGTCGAACAGATGAAGAAACGCAGGCGCGCGGCCTTCTCCTCGACGGCCGGATAGAAGATCGGCTGCACGTTGATCCCTTCGTCGAACATCGCATTGGCCCACTGCGCGGCTTTCAGCGAACTGCCGGTGATCACCGGCACGACCGCATAGCCGGCGCTCGTGCCGGTGTTCAGCCCCGCGGCGCGCGCCTCGGTCAGGAACTGCCGCCCGCGCGCCTGCAGTTGCGCCACCCGCTGCGGTTCGGCCTGCAGGCGTTCGAGCGCGGCCAGCGACGCTTCGGCGAGCGTCGGCGCGAGTCCGACGCTATAGAGAAAGCCCGGTGCCAGATGGCGCAGCATGTCCACGAGCGGCTGACAGCCGGCGATGAACCCGCCACACCCGGCCAGCGTCTTGCTCATCGTGCCCATCCACATGTCGACCTGGTCGGGCGCGACCGCGCAATGCTCGCGAATGCCCTTGCCGGTCGCGCCGAGCACGCCGAGCGAATGCGCTTCGTCGACCAGCAGGAACGCGCCGTGGCGCGTCTTCACGTCGACGAAGCGCTGCAGATCCGGGAAATCGCCATCCATGCTGTACAGCCCCTCGATCGCGATCAGCACGTGCCGGTATTCGCGACGCACGCGCGACAGCAGTGCGTCGAGCGCCTGCCAGTCGTTGTGCGCGAAGCTCAACCGTTTCGCGCCGCTCAGCTGTGCGCCCTGCACGATGCTGTTGTGCGCGAGCGCGTCGTGGACGATCAGGTCGCCGGGGCCGAACAGCGCACCGATCACGGTCACGTTGGTCGCGTGGCCGCTCACGAACGCGACGCAATCGTCGGTCTCGTAGAACGCGGCCAGCGCGCGCTCGAGGTCGCGCTGCACCGGACGCTCGCCCGCGACCATCCGGCTCGCGGACGCCGACGTGCCATAGCGGTCGATCGCGGCCTTCGCCCGCTCGGATACGGCCGGATCGCCGGCGAGACCGAGATAGTTGTAGTTCGCGAAGTTCACGTATTCGCGACCGCCGATCTGCGTGGTCGCGCCGGCGATGCCGTCGTGCACGCGGAAGAACGGCGAGTCGACGCGCAGCTTCTCGCCCATCTCGCGCATGATCCTGACCTGCTGATACTGCGGCATCGATTCGAAACGGCTGCGCGCCGACGCGGCCTGTGCCGCCGGCGCAGCGGGCATGCCGGGCGCCGCGGCGGCTTCCGTCGCGCGCTCCAGCTGCCGTTTCAGGGCTTTCGCCGCCAGTTGCTGGCGAAGGTGTTCTCCGAGTGCCATTGCTTCCTTCGCTGTATCTCGAAAAGGCGCCATGTTACGCCGGTGTTTTTAGAAAGCGTGGTATCACGCGCCGGAAAACTCGGCCCATTGCCAGGCGTCGGGATCGGCCAGCAGCGCATCGACCAGGCGGAAATTCATCTCGTGGCTCGGGCGCAATGCACTCACGCGCGCGAGCAGCGGCGCGCCGGCCAGCGCAAGATCGCCGACAAGGTCGAGCACGCGATGCCGGACGAACTCTTCCGGCAGCCGCATCCCGCCCAGCACGCGATTGCCGACGATCGATGCCGTGCATGACGGCCGCGCGCCGCGCAGGATCGGCACGCCGCGCACATAGCCGGCGATGATCGCGGGTACGGCCCACTTCACGCGCCCGTACGAACGCGACGGCGCGATTTCAGTCGCGAACGCGTCCGGTGTCAGCGCGCCGTCCCAGTGCATGTCGCCGAAGCCGCGCAAGTCGTTCCTCACGTTCAGTTCGTAGCGCGCTGCCGGCTCGATCCGCATTTCGCGTCGCTGATCGCCAGCGCCGTCCGCGACCACGACCGGCCGCAGCACGCGGATGAAGCGCTTCGGCGCATCGAGCGCGAGACGGCCGCACGCGCGAATCGCGTCGACCCACGGCGCGGCGCTGCCATCGAGAATCGGTACTTCCTCCGCATCGAGCTCGACGATCGCGTGATCGATCTCGCATGCCAGCAGCGACGCGAGCAGATGCTCGATCGTGCGCACGCCGACCCCATCAGCGTTGCGCAGCATCGTGCAAAGCGGCTGTGCGCGACGCAGGGCGGGATCGACTTCGAGCACACCGAGTTCGCGTCCGTTGCGCATCCTTCGAAACACGATCCCGTGCCGGCCGTCCGCCGGCGTCACTGGATGGATCCGCACCTGCACGCGTCGACCGGTATGCAGACCGTGGCCCGATAACGCGAGTGGCCGCGCCAGCGTTCCCGCGCTCGGCTGCCACCCGGAGGGCAGCTTGATTCGGGCGATCTCCACGTCGACCGACACGCTTGCGCCCCTTGACTCGTTCAATTTGAACCCCGCTCGAGTTCGGCCCGCGCCTCGTCGCCCAACGCATGCCGCGCGACCAGCGCTTCCGCCAGCTCGTCCGCCGCCGCAACGTTCTCGTCGCCGTTCTGCGCATCGAGCAGATCGACGATGCGCTCGGCCAGCGTATGCACCGTCGCGCCCTCCGCGATCGCCATGATCGACAGCTTGACGCCGAAGGTCTCCTCGACGGCCATGCCGAGCTCCATGCCCATCAGCGAGTCCATCCCGAGATCAAGCACCGACCGGCCGGCATCGACGCGCTCCGGCGACATGTGCAGAATCCGCGCGATCTGGCCGCGCAGCGCCGTCTCGACGAGCGCGACGGCCTCGGCCGCCGGCAACGTTCGCAATTGCTCCAGCAACACGCGATCCTCGCTCGACGTCTCGGCCGCCCCACCCGTCTGCATCGCCGCGTAACGGCGTGCGTGCGCGGCCGGCATGCCGCGCGAGACGGCGCCCCAGTCGAGGCGCACGACGGCTTCGCCGGCGGCCCCTTGCGCAAGCGCGCGTTCGAGCGCGGCCATCGCCTCGTCCGACGTGATCGACGCACCGCCGATCCGCGACTGCAACGCCTCGCGCGTGCCGGCGTTGCGGGCCAGGAAGCCGACGTCCTCGATCGGCCCCCACGCCATGAACATGGCCGGCTGGCCGGCCGCGCGACGATGCGCGACCAGCGCCTCGAGGAAGCCGTTGGCGGCGACGTACGCGCCCTGCCCCGGATTGCCGAGATAGGTCGTCGCCGACGAGTACACGACGAAGAAATCGAGCGCGCAACGCTGCGTCGCGCGATGCAGGTTCCATGCGCCCGCCACCTTCGGTTCGAGCACGGCCGCGAAGCGCGCGTCGTCGACGTTGCGCAGCAGTCCGTCGTCGATCCGCATCGCCGAATGCAGCACACCCTTGAGCGGCGTCCCGCGACGCTCGATCTCGCCGATGAGGTGTTCCAGCGCCGCGCTGTCGGTCACGTCGCATCGCGCGACCGACACGTGCGCGCCGAGCGCGTCGCGCCAGCGATCGGCTTGAGCCTGCATCGCATCGCCCAGTGCGCCGCCGCGACTTGCGAGCGTCAGGTGCCGTGCGCCGCGCTCGATCATCCAGCGCGCGGTCGCGAAGCCCAGCCCGCCGGTGCCGCCGACGATCAGGTACGCCGCCTGCGGGTCGAGCCGCAGGGTCGGCACCGCGACGCCGCGCGTCGGTACCGGCGTGCCCGACGGATAGGTGACCAGCACCTTGCCGATCTGGCGCGCCTGCTGCATGTAGCGGAACGCTTCCTCCGCACGCGCGGCCGGGAACGCGCGGTACGGCAGCGGATGCAGCACGCCGTCCGAGAACAGGCCCATCACTTCCGCGAACAGCCGCGTCGTCAGCGACGGCAGCACGCCCATCAGCTGATCGGCGTCGATGCCGAAATAGCTGATGTTGTTGCGGAACGGCCGCAGGCCGATCTGGCTGTTCTCGTAGAAGTCGCGCTTGCCGAGTTCGAGGAAACGGCCGAACGGACGCAGCGTATCGATGCTGCGCACCATCGCTTCGCCGGCGAGCGAATTGAGCACGATGTCGACGCCTTCGCCGTGCGTGCGCGCGAGGATCTCGTCGGCGAACGCGAGGCTGCGCGAATCGAACACGCGATCGACGCCGAGCAGGCGAATGAACTCGCGCTTCTCGTCGCTGCCGGCCGTGGCAAAGACTTCCGCGCCAAGATGCCGCGCGATCTGGATCGCCGCGATACCGACCCCACCCGCGCCGCCGTGCACCAGCACGCGCTCGCCGCGTCGCAGCCGCGCCAGTTCGCACAGTGCATAGTATGCGGTGAAGAACGTCGTCGGGACCGTGGCGGCCTCCTCGAACGACATCGTGTCGGGCTTGCGTGCAATCGCGGTTGCGCGCGTGACCACGCGCGTCGCGAACGATGCCGGCGCGAAACCCAGCACCGCGTCGCCCGGCGCAAAGCCGTCGACGTCCGGGCCGACCCGCGCGACGCGCCCCGACATTTCCATGCCGATCGTCGCGCCCGCGAAGCCCGTCTCGACGGCTTCGTCGGACAGCAGCCCCATCGCGTACATCACGTCGCGGAAATTGAGCCCCGTCGCCATCGGCGCGATCTCGACCTCGCCGGCAGCGAGATCGCGCGCCGGCATCGCGAACCATTCGAGGTTGCGCAACGAACCCGGCATGTCAAATGCGAGCCGCGCTCCCGGGTGGTCCGATGCGATCGACAATGCGTTGTCACGCTCGGCCGCCTGCGCGGCCGGCAGCATGCGCGGCACGTAGCGGACCCGCGGCGCAAGCAGCACTTCCTCCTCGCCGTCGTCGCCAAGCAGCGCCATCGCGAGCTGCAGTGCCGGTTGCTCGACGGCCTGATCGACGTCGATCAGACGGATCGGCAGCGTCGGATACTCGTTCGCCATCACGCGGCCGAGGCCCCACAACGTTCCATGTTCGGGATGTGACGACGTACCGGCAGCAAACGGCGCACCACCGCGCGTCACGACGCACAGTCGACCGCGCGCCGTCGGGCCGGCCGCCTCGAGATCGCGCGCCAGCGACGCCAGCGCGAGCGCGCCGCCGTGCTGCGCACGCATCACGGCCGCACCGTCGGCCGAGTCGAGCGATGCAAGCGGCGCGACGAACACGACGTGCGCCGGGCGATCGGCCGGCTGGCGCACCGACCATTCCGCGGCGTCGCGCGCCGCTGCCGACTCGACGCGGCAACCCAACCGCTCGAGTTCGCCCGCCAGGGCGATGCCGAACGCATCGTCATCCTCCTGCACGATCAGCCAGTGCGCGCCGTCACGCTCCGCCATGCAACGCATGCGATCCTCGTCCCGCGATGCGCCGGCCGTTTGCTCGTCGGCAACCCGCTTGCGCGCGACGACGAACGTCGGCATGCCCTCGAGATCGAGGCCTTGTTCGGTATCGCGCACCACGTCGACCAGTCCGGCGCGTTCGCACATCGACTCGATCACGGCGGGCGCCAGCGCGCCGTACGCGCCGGCGGCAACTTCGCCGCCGGCCGTGCCGAACACGATGTCCGAGAAGCGGCTGCGCCGCGCTTCGCTAATGACGACGAGCCCGCCCGGGGCGAGCCGCTCAACGATCGCCGTCAGCGCCGCGAGCGGATCGGGGTGATCGCCCAGCATCCGGTTGACGACCACGACGTCGAACGGCGTCGCATTGCGGCATTGCGAGAACAGCGGCTCGTCGGTCGCGAACGTCAGCGTCTGCGCATGCGCTTCCGCATCGAACCCGGCGAGCTGCTGGTGCGTACCCGCCAGCGTGTATTCGCAGCGACCGGCCGGCACCTCGACGTCGAGCGGTTGCAACACGTCGCCGTTCGCCGGGCCGATCTCCAGCACGCGCAGGCGGCGCACATGCGGCCACGCCGCGACGGCTTGCGTCACGCAGGCGGCGAGCAGCGCACGCGCATGCGCCCAGGTCGGCGACGCATCGAAGAACTGCTCGACCAGACTGCGCCCCGTCGACGACAGCAGCGCGCCCGCGGGCGCCGCGTCGCGCAGCACGCGCGGCAGCGCCGCGCCGACGTGCGCCAGCAACGTCAGTTCGGCGACATGGGCCGGCGATGCCGCCAGCACGTCGCGCCACAGCGCGTCACGCGCGGGCATCGCCGCGCAGGCCTCGTCATCGCGAACCAGACGATCGCCGTCGAAACGGGCCAGCCCGTCCTCGACGACGATCTCCGCCAGTCGCGCGACCTGTTGCGGATGCGCGTCCATCGGCAGCGCCGGCCGGGCGAAGGCGCCAAGCGCATCCAGTGCGTCAAGCGCATGCAGACCGGCTAGCACGTCGAGCAGCGGCAGCATTTCGGTCAGATGCTGCGCGCGGCGCGCGAGGTCCTCGCGCGCCGCGACATGCGCGGTCGCACGCTCGACGAGCACGCCCGGCTGTGGCAGCGCGGCGGCCGTGAAACCGCCCGGCAGCGGCCGCGCTTCGAGCACGTAGGCAAAGCGCGCCGGCGCGCCGTGACGGCGCCCGGCGAGATCGACGCGACGGAAGCGGCACGCGGAAAGGCGTGCGACGATCCTGCCGTTGGCATCGATGAATTCGAACGACGCGACGATCGAATGCGGGCTGCGGCGGTGAATGCGCGCCAGCACGCGACGAATCGATTCGCCGCTCAGGAAATCGACGCGGCCGATCTGGACCGGAACAAATGCCGCATGCGCATCGTCCGGTGCGGCCCCCGCCTGCCCCAGCACCGCGAACAGCGGATGGAAACCGCTGTCCATCAGCGCGGGATGCAGCAGATAGTCCGACCGCGCACGCGCATCGGCGAGGACCGGCGGCACCTCGAGCTCGGCAAGCGCATCGTCGCCCGACACGCACAGCGACCGCACCCACCGGAACGCCGGCCCGTAGCTCAGGCCGATTGCCGTCGTGCCCGCATACAGTGCGTCACCGGACAGCGCCGGACACGACTGCAGGCGGGCGATGACGGACGCCTCCGGCGTGCTGTCCGCATCGAGCGTATTGCCGCTTTCGAGCAGGCGCCCCGTCACGTTCAGGTTCCACGGGCCGTCCGTCATCCGGTCGCGCGTCTCGATCGTAAACGATGCCGTGCGCACGTCGATCGCGAACCGGAACAGCTTCGCGTGCTGCGGCTGGAACACGACCGGCATGCGGATCTCGACGTTCTCGATGGCCACGTCCGGCGTCCCGAAGAACGTGCGCGCCGCCGCGAGCGCCATTTCGACATAACCGGCACCGGGGAACGCGACGCCACCGTCGACGACGTGATCGGCGAGCATCGCCACGCGCTGCGGATCGAGCTGGTTCTCCCAGGCGAACGCATGCTCATGCAGGCGATAGCCGAGCAGCGGATGATCGACGCGCCGGTTCACGAGCCCGTAGCCCTCGATGCTCGGCACCAGCCAGTAGCGCTCGCGCTGCCACGGATAGGTCGGCAGCGCGGCGTGCGGCGCGTCGGGCACGAAGCGCTCGAGATCGACGCGCGCGCCTTGCGCAACCGCCGACAGGATCGAATGGACGAGCATCTCCGCGCTATCGTGCTGGCGCTTGAGCGTCGGCACGACAACGCCCGGCGCAACGCGCGCCGCAAGCGTCTGCTTCACGTAGGTGCGCAGGATCGAGTGCGGCGCAATCTCGACGAACACGCGCACGCGATCGTCCACCAGGCGGGCAATTGCGTCGCCGAAACGGACCGGCTCGCGAATGTTGCGCCACCAGTAGCCCGCATCGAGCGCGGTACCCGGCAGCGTGTCGCCGGTCACCGTCGACACGAATCGCGTATGCGTCTCGCGCGACGCGAGATCGGCCAGCCCGTCGCGCACCACCGGCTCGATCGCGTCCATGCGGCTGCTGTGGAACGCGTAATCGAGGTCGAGCATCTGGTAGAAATGGCCGGCGTCCGCGAGCGCCGCGCCGAGCGCGTCGAGCGCCGCTTGCGAACCGGCGAGCGTCACCGCATCGGGGCTGTTGGTGCCCGCGATTTCGATGGCTGCGGCGAGATCGAGACGCGCGAGCCAGTCGCGCGCCGCGGCTTCGCCGATGCCGGCCGCCGCCATCCTGCCCGCGCCGCGTGTCAGGCCCTGCGCACCGCTGCGAATCCGGATCACGCGCACGGCCTCGGCGAGCGTGAGCGCGCCCGACGCCCAGGCCGCGGCGATCTCGCCGACGCTGTGGCCGACCGCCGCGTCGAAGCGGATGCCGCGCGCGGTCAGCACACGCGTGATGCCGACCTGCATCGCGAACAGCAGTGGCTGCGCGTTCTCGGTCGCGGCGAGCCAGGCGGCGTCGACACCTTCGCGCATGACTTCGACGAGCGACGCGTTGCCGTCCGCACGCCAGAGCGCATCGACTTCGTCGAGTGCCGCGCGAAACACGGCGTCCTCGCCGTAGAGCCGCTTGCCCATCCCGGCCCATTGACTGCCGTTGCCCGCATAGACGAACGCGACCGGCGCGTCGCCTTCGACGGCCTGCCCCTGCACCGCGCACGTCGGCAGCCCGCGCGCCGTCGGCTCGGCAAGTGCCGCGAGCGCGGCCAGCCCTTCGGCCCGATCGGCCGGTGCGACGACCGCGCGATGCTCGAGCCACTGGCGACGCCGTGCGGCGGCGGCCGCGAGTGCGGCCCAGTCGGCACCCGACTGCAGGCGTGCGAGATGGCGCGCGGCGACGGCTGCCAGTGCCGCCGGTGAACGTGCGGTGAGGACGAGCGGCGGCAACGGTGCATCGATCCTTGCCGCCGACTGCGCGGTGGGCGCCGGTGCCGCCGCTTCGGTGATGACGACGTGCGCATTCGTGCCGCCAAAGCCGAACGAGTTGATGCCGATCGTCAGCGGTGCTTCGCCGCGCTCGAGCGGCGTGAACCGATCGACCACGCGCAAGCGGCCGCCGTCGAAATCGATGCCGGGGTTCGGCGTGTCGAAATGCAGCGAACGCGGCACCGCGCGGTGCTTCAGGCACAGCACCGCCTTCAGCAAGCCCGCCATGCCCGACGCCGTTTCGAGGTGACCGATATTGGTCTTGACCGAACCGATCAGCAGCGGATCGGACTCGGGCCGGCCGCCCGACACCGCATCGATCAACGCACGCGCCTCGATCGGATCGCCGACCGCGGTGCCCGTCCCGTGTGCCTCGAGATACGCGAGCGTGCGCGGATCGATGCCCGCGCGCCGATACACGGCGCGCAGCAGGTCCGCCTGCGTCGCCGCGGCCGGCACGTTGATGCCGCCGTGCGAATGGCCATCCGAATTCACCCCCGATCCGGCGATGACCGCGTGGATCGTGTCGCCGTCGGCCAGCGCCTGGTCGAGCGGCTTGAGCAGCACGAACGCACCGCCTTCGGCACGCACGTAGCCGTCGCCGGTCGCGTCGAACGCACGGCAGCGGCCACGCGGCGACAGCATCGACGCCTTCGAGAAACTGACGAAGCCGAACGGATGCAGCAGCAGGTTCACGCCGCCGGCCAGCGCCATCGCGGTCTCGCCCGACTGCAGCGCCCGGACCGCCTGATGGAGCGCGACGAGTGACGACGAGCATGCGGTATCGACCGACATGCTCGGGCCGCGCAGGTCGAACAGGTAGGACACGCGGTTCGACGCAATGCTGAGCGTGTTGCCGGTGGCCGAATACGGATCGATCGTGTTCATGTCGTCCATATTGCGGTTGCCGTAATCCATGCCCGCCACACCGACGAACACGCCGCAGTCGCGTCCGCGCATCGCGGCCGGACGCACGCCGGCGTCCTCGAACGCCTCCCACGCGAGTTCGAGCAGCAGCCGCTGCTGCGGATCCATTTGCGCCGCCTCGCGCGGCGAGATGCCGAAGAATTCGGCGTCGAAGCCCGCGACGTCATCGACAACGCCCGCGGCGAACGTGTAGCTCTTTCCGGGCTCGCGCTTCGACGGGTGCTGGTAGAACGCCGTACCGAAACGGTCCGGTGGAATGGCCGTCACGGCATCGCGTTCGTCACACAGCAGTTGCCAGAAGTCGCCGGGACTCTCGACGCTACCGGGGAACCGGCACGCCATCCCGATGATCGCTATTTGCTTGTTCATGCTCTTTCTGCTTTGGCCAGCGTATCGCGATCACACGCGCGCGGCTCGTTCGAATAGGTGATGGCCGACATCAGCATTCGGCCCAAATCTTCTGCGCGGATATCCTGTGCGCAGGCATCGGCACACGCGTCGTTCTTCCAGACGAAATAATCGCTGCGATCGGGCAGGACACCGAGCTTGTCAAATACGCGCCGCAACGCCGGTACGTGATCGCCGTAGAAGCACACGATCGTCTCGCGGTCGCTTCGCCGCAGATGGTCGAGCAGTCGCTCGATCATCCGGTTCGCGTTATCCAGATGACGCAAGTAGGCAGTCAGGTCGTGCCACGCGTCGTCTTCGCCGAGCGCATGGTAGCGGGCAGCTTCGCCAGCGGCCACCGCTTCGAGATGCAGCGGCCCGTGGTTCTCCATCGTCATCGCGAAGATGAACGCGGGGTGCTCACGCGGTGCGTCCAGCACGTCGATGATCGCGTCGGCGACGGCCGCGTCCGCAATGTACTGCCCGGCGCGCGGACGACCGTCGAAGCTGCGGATGTCCATGAATGCATCGAAGTGCATCAGCGGAAACACGCGATCGCGCCCGAAGAAATCCACGTGGTACGGGTGCATCGCAATCGTCCTGTAGCCGCCGCGCCTGAACCATCCCGCGAGCGACGGGCACACCTTGCGTAGAAATGCGTAGGGATAGAAGCGCGCATATCCGAGTCGCTCGGCCGGTATTCCCGTGAGGACGGCAAACTCCGTGCGCATCGTATTCGCGCCCCATGCGGGAACGATCAGCGCGCCGTGCGCGATCGCTTCGCGGCGTGCGCGGTCGAACCCTGCCATCAGCGATGGCGCGACCGCCGACGTCGCGCGCCGGATATCGAAGAACGACTCGCTCTGAATCACGATGACGTCCGGCCCGCGCGGCGGCGAGCCGGTCGCGTATTGGCTCGTACCGGCCGCGGTGTCGAACGTCTTCAGCGTCGCTGGCCGCAGACCATTGAGCAGATACGCGACGAACACCGCGAAAAACCCATGTCGCCGCTGGTCCGCCGTCGCATCGAGCGTCAACGGCAAGCGCGCCGCCACGCGCGCGCCGATCAGCAGACAGGCAAGCGCGACGGCCGCAGCGACCGCGCGCGGCGGCGCATCCGCATGGTCGAGCAGGCACCCTGCAACGAGCAGCACGACGCCGGCCGCAATCGCGACGACCTTGCCGACGCTCAGAAACGGCAGATAGAGGCGCGGATGGGCAAACAACTGGCTGAACAGGCTGAGATCGGTAAAGACGAAGGGCTCGCGCAGAGATTCGAACTTCGCGTTGCTGATAGCGGCCAGCAGCGCCACCAACGCGGCTGCGATGCCGGCGGAAAACACCGGCCGCGACGTGGCGATCAGCACGCACGCTCCGACGAACGACACGGCCAACCCATGCAGAAACACGGCACGCAACGGTCTGCGCAACGGCGCACGCGGTACCGCGACGGCGTCGAGGGCGAACGACGCGGCAAGCATCGCGGCGAAGGCAAGTGCGTGCACGCCAGCCATGCTAGCGCCCCTCTCGCGGCAAATACGAGAGCTTTCCGAGAATGGCGTCCGCCAGCGCGGCGGGCAGCAGCGTCAGCAAGCGCATCCCGAGCACGAGCATGCCCGGAAAGGCGATTTCCGCACGCCCCGCATCGAGCTTGCGCCGGATATGGCGCGCGGCGCGATCCGCCGACCACATGAGCCGCTTGTCGCCCGGGAACACGTCGCTCATCGCGGTCTTCACAAAGCCCGGCAGGATGACCGACATCCGGATGCCGTCGCGCGCGAGCACTGGCCGCACCGAATCGCCGTACGCCTTGATCGCCGCCTTGCTCGCGCAATAGGCCGGCGAAATCGCCATCCCGCGCAGCGCAGCGATCGAACTGACCATCGCGATCTGGCCATGGCGGCGCGTCCGCATGCGGGCGATCACTGGCAAGACCGCATGCAGCGCGCCATACAGGTTCGTATCGACGACGGCCGCGGTGCGCTCCAGGTCCTCCCAGTCCGCTACGTGCGCAAGTGTGCTGGCGATGCCCGCATTGGCAATCAGCAGATCGAGCGGATGCGCATCGTCGAACATATCGAGCCAGGTTCGCATCGCGTCGGCGTCGCAGACGTCCACCCGCCCCGTCTCGATGACGGCGCCGCGCGCGCGGCACGCGGCTGCGACGTCGGCAAGGCGCGCGTCATCGCGACCGATGAGCCCCATCACGACACCGGGCGATGCATAGCGCAGCGCAAGCGCGCGCCCGATCCCGGCGCTCGCGCCGGTGATCACGATGTGCCGTGACTTACGTGACGGCATCGCTCACCTCCATACGTGTTGCCTCCAGTCGTCGCACGGACCCTGCCACCGCCATGTCAATCCCCTTACGCGTATAGAAATCCCCGTTAATCTGCGTGTGGTAGATCACGTAATCCAGAAAGGCCTGAAACAGTCTTTCATCCGGTGGCCCCGCATGCCGCCAGAAGGTATCCAGCCCACCTTGCCACGTCAGGCCCGGCATGTCATAGATGGCGGTACCCAGTGCAACGAGCGGGCAATGGTGGTAAAGCGCCGACATCCCGGTCGTGCTATTGACGAGCACCACGCCACGCGTATGGTCGAGCAAGGTCGGCAGATGGCCGGCATCGATGAACATCACGCGATCGGCGATGCCGAGTTCGCGCGAGAGGCGGCCCACGTGGCCGCGATAGTCGAAATGGCCCGTGTCGAGCGGATGGTTTTTCACCACGAGGTCGTGCCCAGCAGACGCATTGAGCGCAAACGAGCGCAGCACGACATCGATCGATTCGCGTACGCCTTCGAACGGCGAGTGGTGGACGATCTGCGCATCCGCGTTGACCTGGAGCGGCAGCAGGTAATACGGCCGCTTGCTGGCAAACAACCGGCGCGTGACGCGCTCCGCCTCGCGGTCGTACAGCGGTTGCCGAATCGCGCGCGCCGCGAGACCTGCGTATTCGACGAAGCCGTTACGCGGACGGTGGCTGCGATAGTTCGGAAAGCGCGCCTGGTGCAGTGTGTTCGCGGCCCGGTAGCGGATGTCGTGAAACGCGCGCACCGACAGCTTGTAGCCGGTCGCGCGCCCGAGGTCGCGCGGCGGCGTCGAGTCACGCTGCGACAGATACCATGCCGGATCGCGCGGCAGCAACGACCGGCCATTCACGCCATACCGCTCGAGCGTCAGCCAGTGCGGCCGGACGTAGCCTTCCTCGAACACATGCACGGCGGCACCCTGATCACGGGCAGCGAAGTGCACGGGGCGATGGATCGTCCGACAGTCGCCGAACAGGATTACGTCGGTCACGCTGTCGGCGCGCAGTGCATCCGCATACCACCTCGCCAACTCCCCCGCGGGCCCCGTGTAATCGCACGACATGCCATTTCCGGCATAGACCAGGTCCCCTCCGCAAAAATTCACTCTGCGAACACGATGCCCACGGCTACGCAAGGCATCGGCCAGCCGGCTAAAGAACGGCGATGCCGTGCCTTGCAGCACGAGAAATGAGCGTCGCATTATTAATATGATTAAACATTTTCAATATTTTTACGCATTCGCCCGGAATTGTGCCCCGAATGCGTCGACCGCCGATTTAAAATCAGCGCCTGCTTGTATTTTTGACCCCGGATTTATAGGTAAAAGATTGTATCGCTTTCAGATACCCTGCTACAACTGTCAATCTGAGAAAACCGCGACACGCCAATGGCCGCGGCAACATTACCGGTTACCGCCCGCCACCCCGGCCGAACCGTAAAATCGGCCGGCCACGGATCCGGCGCCATCCGCTAAAGCTTGGCGAGCAGGCGCTGAAGTCCCATGTAGAGGGATTTTCCGGCCGTGACCCGATACTCGGCATAAGTGGTAAGCAACCACATTTTCATTTTGCCTAGCTGCTGCACCGCCCAATTGCGTCTCAACCGCCCCTGCCCCATCGTCTGCCGCTGTGCGTGAAGCAGCGCGATCGCGCGTTGCGCGTCGATCGCCATCCGTGAAACCGGGTGCACGTAACGCGGATAGCGCAGCAGCGTGCCCGCGACCAGTTCGTCAAGCGCGAGGCGGCGGCGACGCCGGGACCAAACTGGGTGCGAGTCCGGGACGTCGACGGCATCGCGCGTTTGCGCACCCGGCGATGGCATACCCGCAAAGACATCGTGCGTCAGCCCCCATCCCGCATAGAACGGCGCACCGTAGCAGACGACGCGCTTGCCGCGGAGCAGGGCCTCGAAGCCGGCCAGCGACGTCATCGTGTGCACCTCGTCCACCTGTTCGAGACACGCAATGACATCCGCATCGGGTGCCACTGCGTCGGCAAGCTGTTGCGCCTCGTGCAGCGGGACCGCGCCCGCCCGGTTGCCGCTGACCACGTCCGGGTGCGGCTTGAAGACGATGAATGCATCGGGGTGCGCCGCACGCACAGCCGCGAGCAGTTCGAGGTTTGTGGAAATCCACGGCGATCCCGTGCGAATCGACGCATCGTCCTCGACCTGGCCCGGCACCAGGATCACGGTTGCAGGCCGCGGCTCAGGCAGCGCGACGCCGCCCTCGCCGACGTTGTACTTGCCGAGGCGCGTGTTGACCAGCGCGGCGCGCACGGCTCGTGCGTCCTGCCGCTCACCGTCGTCGAACTCCGCTTGCTCGAGAATCAATTCCAGCCGCGACGGCGTACGCGGATCGAAATAAATACCGAGATCGTCGATCACCAGCGACAGCGGTGCAATCAGGTTAGAGCCGAGGCCGACCGATCGAATGAAGCCGTCCTCCATGCGCAGCACCGGCAGATTCAGCTCGCGAGCGACGGCGGCGACTTCGGGATGCCGCGCGCCCCATAACACGACGGAGCGTGACGGATCAGGCGGAAGACGCCGCAACGCTTCCGGGCTGGCGACGAAGCGCACGCGCGCACCGCCCTGCCGCAGGAAAGGCGCGACGACGCTGCGCTTCCACAGGCTCAGGCTGACGCATACCAGTTCGCCATGCGAAACAGTGTTCATGCGTCGCTGTTTTGCGAGATACGCGATCACGTCGAAGATGGTGCCGCGTTTACCAGTTTCGGGATTCACGTATCGGCAGTACTGCAGGTACGCGGCGTGGAACAACTGAACCAGTGTTGCGCTACCACGGCGTTCCGCCAGCGCGGGCGCAGCCGGATGCCGATCGTCGGACAAGCCCCAGCCGGCATACCACGGAAGCCCGAACGTCACGACGGACTTGCCGCACATAAGCGCCTCGAAGCCCATCTGCGACGACACCGCGTAGACCTTGCCGACACGGCTCAGCAGCGACGGCGGGCTGACGTCGAGCGGCAACAGCCGGGCTCGCGAATCGGCGATCGCATCGTCGACGAGGTAGCCGGCTTTCTTGCCGCACGTCACGTCCGGGTGCGTCTTGATCCAGACGGGCTTATCCGGGTTTTCGGCGAGCGCGGTGGCCAGCATCGCGCGAAACGACGATTCGTCGGCGCCGCCGAGGCGAACCGCGACGTCGCCACGCGTCTGGTCGATGACGAGAACGGCGTCGTCGCGCCATCCGTCCGGCGGCACGAAGTCAGGCGCGTGATTGTACTTGGACAGGCCGTGGAGGACGATCAGGGACATCGCGCGGCGGGCGGCGGCGCTGGCATCCGTGGATTCATGGTCAGCTGCGGCCGATTCCTTGACGAGTGCTTCGAGACGGGATGGGCGGGCTGCATCGTAATAGATGCCGAGGTCGTCGATGACGACAGAGAATGCGGCGCCGCCCTGCACGCCGAGCGACACCGAGCGCAGGAAGCCGTCCTCAATGCGCAGCACGTCGACGCCGGCGCGTTCGGCCCAGGCTTGCGCACGCCGGCCGCTTTCGCGAAGACCCCAGCCGAGCACGCCAGAAACGCCGGACAGTTGCCAAGGCAAGCAGCACTGCACGACGCCATCGAGCCATGGGCTCGTGCCGCACCACGACCAAAGGCCGACGCTCGGAAATGGAACGGCCCAGCGCGACGGACGGTTCATGGATGCACCTCGCCCTGCATGACGGGCGTCTGCGCGGTGGTTCGCACGGGCGGCTTGCGGAAAAGCGCCTTCAACTGCCGCGCGAGACATCGTGCGTAGGGTGCGCGCGCGTAATGATGATCGGAGCGACGGCGATGGCGCCACGATTGCTTCACGAGGCCGTCCGGGCCCAGCGCGTACGGGCTCGAATCCAGGTACGGCACGCCGTGCGCTTCGCAAAATTCCTTAATGCGCGCATTAAATTCAAGCGCCAGTTCGGTGCGCTCCCGCTGGGTGGCGGCTACCTGTTGGCGAACCGCGGCGGTTTCGTCACGCGGCGCCGCCTGATCGGCAAGGGTCGGCAACGGTGCACTCAGAACGGCCACACGATGCAACTCGGCGACTTCGGAGATGAAGTCGCAGTAGTTGCGGATGGCGCCATCGAGCAGCGTGGATACCGAACACGCCCGAAATTCGGCCAGCTTCCAAAGCGAATAGGCCGTATCGACTTCGCCGAGATTCAGCAGCACCCAATCGTGTCTGCTATCCGCCAGGCGCTTTTCGAATCGCGCCAGTGCGGACGTGATGGAATGGCGGTTACCGATGCCGATAGCCGTCGCGCCAGGCACATACTCGATATCGAAACGGACGTACGGCAGCACAAACGCAAACCACCGATGCTCGAAAGCACGAACGTGGGAGTCGCCCACCGCCAGCACGTGACACGAAGTGCGCGTCGACACGCGCGATGCAATCGATCGCCAGCAGTCAAGCAAGCGCTGCACGCCAGCTTCGTGCATACGCGCGCTCATCGACACACCACGTCGGCGATTTGCTGAAGACGATGCGCCCACGTATGGCGGCTCGCGACATGTTCGGCACCGGCTCGAGCACGCTCCAGATCATTCGCCGACGGGCCGTTGCGCAGTCGCGCGAATATCTCGCGGGCATCGTCTGCGCCGTGCACGACGTGACAATAGTCCGCGAACATCGCATCGACCGACGCCGCCGGCGTGGTGACGGCAATACCGCCACATCCCAGAATCTCCACGAACCGCCGGGAAAACATCGTCGGCGAGTCGTCCACCGTATTCACGTTCAGGGAGACGAGATAATTGCGATACATGTCTGCCGTCTTGTCATGCGGCAGCGAGCCCTGAATCTCCAGCCCCGGAAGACTCGGGAAGCGATAATGGCTCGCCTTGCGCCCCGAATTCCGGTCGACAACGGTCAGCCCCAGTCCACTGTGGCTCGCGGCCTGAAACAGCGCGTCCTGCCACACCCGGCGCCGCGCATGATTCTCACTGCTGTAGCTGCCGACAAAATTGGCGCGCCGATGTTTGAACCGAAAGCCGTTGAACCCGTGCGTGCGAGGCTGAATGGCGAACATCAGCGTGTGCACAGACGCGTGCTCGCCCATCACGGCCTTGTAGCGCGGAATCGCGTTCGCGTCCACCGTGAAGACGTGATCGAAGAGCTTCGCGCTATCGATGAAGCGGTCGAAATGGACCGAGTCCTCCTTATTCCAGAAGACTGTCGGAATGCCGCGGTCCTTCGCCGCGGTCACGAGTCTCGCCAGCGCGCGATTGTTGCGCTCAGGACGATCAGGATAGGCGGCGATCTTATACCGCCAGCGCTCGCGCGCACCCAGCCATGCGGACTCCACGAGCAAATAGTCCACTTTCGCGAAAGGCAAACGCCATCTATAGTCGATCGGGCCCAGCGACACGACGCGTGCGTCGTGCCGGATGCTCGATTCCGTCAGGCCATCGGCGACCAAGGCTATGGTGGGCAAGTTAATCAATGTACTCGACGCAAACGATTTCCTGACCGGCACACCAGCGCACCGGCCAGCCCGCAAAGAAACTCAATAGTCTTGCAGGTCAGATAAGCAAAAATAAATCACACGCATTATTTCAAATGCTATACAATTTTGCCACATTATCATTACAGATTGGTCGCCACGGCTTTCAGAGAACAACTGCCGACCATGGCGACCTGACGCACATGCATCTGCCGGAGAGACACGCCGCGAATCTCGTAGAAGGAAGGGTTGCGCCCCTGCCAGCGACAGATTCAATGCAATGCCCGGAAACACGATCGGGATCGTCCAGCTTTCCCGCGAACGGCATCAAGCCAAACAGTGCACGATCAGCGAACCTTCTCGACGAGAAGCAAACCATCGAATTGCTTGTTCGGCACCTCGAACTTCATGAATCCGACGGCCTGGAACGCACTTCCCTTGAAGCCGATTACGTATCCGTCATCGGAAATCGGCGTCCCTTTGAATCTACGCAAAATATATTGCGCAACGCCGTCGTCGAGGTTCGATCTCACTTCCGAGACGAATGGAATCGCAAAGTAAGTTCCTTCCGGATACTCGCGCGTTCGATCCGTCAATCCACTGGAAATGAACTCCTTCAGCTCAGCGAACGTCGATAGCTCGAGCGCGACGACCTTTGCTCCTGCGAACGCCTCGACCTCTCCGTCGCGATACCCCGCACGAAGATCACCTCGTCGGAACACAGTCTTCCGTACGTTTGGCTTCGCGGCCGGCGCTTTCGTCTTTTCCTGAACCTCCGGTCGATATACCGGTTTCTCGTACGCCTCGAAGTCCGTCAGGCTGTCATACACTAGGAACGGATGCTCCCCGAAACCGACGCTCTCCTTGAATTTGTTTAACGTCGATGCCTTGTTCAGGCTGTAATAGAGGTAGTTGACGAATCTCACCTGCGGGTGATCTTCCATGATCCGCTGCAGCAGCAGATACACGTTGAAGTTCATGACACCATTCTTGACGTGATCGTCATGGCACATGATGTGATTCACCTTGGCGATGTTCCCGTACAGCAGCGCTGTAACAAACGAGATCAACCGGCCATTAAGGAAAACGCCAACGAAAATATCGTTGTGGTACGCACATCCCGCCCGGTTCCTGATCAAAAACCCTTTCGGCAGCTCGTAGAAGCTTTCCGGTATCGGCTTGCCCTGGCGCATCGGGTTCGACACGCGAATATCCCGAATCTCCTCGAGATGATTCTCCGGCTCGGATTTCTCGTACCTGTACCCTAACCTGATCGCCTTTTTGATCATGTTGCGACTCTTGTCGCCCACCATGAACATGTAGCTATCGAGGTCCGCAGGTACCACAAGAGTAGCCATCGGCATCTTGTAGACTGACGCCACACTGTCCCGGCCGCCGATCTGGATTCCGTAGTTCTTTCTTCCGTAGTCCTTCGCAGTAGATTTCCTGGCTGTCAGGTCCATGGCGTGAAACCACATGTCGGTATAGTCGGCGCACCGTTCGTCGCATCCTGACTGGGCAACCATCAAATTCGCCTTCAGGTATCGCCCGGCGTCCATCCCGTCTTTCTTCAATCCCTCGTCCAAGGATTCCTGCTCGAGTTTGTAAGGGCACTCAAGACTGATCTGCTCCTTTCCCCCGCGAAATGCCGCGAGTGCATTGACCAAGCTGGCGCGGATGCCCTGAGGCGGTTGCACTTGCGGTGGAGCGGCCGTCATACCCTGAAGCACCACCGGATCCTGATATCGCCACGGATGAATCTTGATCCTGGAGACACTCCGATGCAGAGGCACCTTGAGATCGAGCCGACTCCCCGAAATATTCTTTCTGAAATATTTGTAATATCCGATCTTCGAAGAGAAATATCCGAGCTCGGTTGCCACCTCACCCGTCAGTTCGTCCCCTTCGACAACGATCACCATTTCGCTATCGTTCTCGGGCGACCAGCGGACATCTGCCGAAATATGAATTTCTTCGACGCCATGCTTTCCCAGATCGAGAACGAACGGCCTGTCAATCGACGCACTGATCGTCGTGAACCTCGTCTCGCCCTTTATCATACTTAGTACATCTCGCAAATTGATTTTTCCAAGTTAAGACCTGCCTCAACAGACTACCGGCAAGACGCCAGTTCGACCCATGGCCAATCAGGCGACTGCCGCAGAAACGCCCCCCTCTACCGGCTGAAATTTTGCGTCGACTATCGCCGTCAGCACGCCGACAACCTCTTCATGGTCACCGAGCACCGAGCGGTAGCGGACCTGATCGACCTTGCTCAACGCGCTTCCTTCCTCAACCAGCGCCCAGATGTTCGACCCCGAGCCGATGTAGTCGCTGATCTTGGACGGAAGATATGGGTTGATGCCCTTTGCAGCCGTGACCTGAGAATCGTTCACGACCAGAACGTCAAAGTCCTTGGTTGCCCGCAGAAAATCGAAATACTGCAAATACGGGTTGATCTTGATCACGTCCTCGAGCTTGACGCTGCGGACGAATTCCCTCGCTTCGCCGACCTGCTCGGTAAACACATGCAGCGCCAGCCTCTCCCGATAATCATCGGAAATTTTTTCGATGCCGCGAAGAAGGTCCTCGAGGTTTCTCTTTGAGTAAAACGCGCCAAAGTATCCAAGGTTGACCCTGTCACCCGGAAGATCGTATTTGAAGTTCGAGACGGAATAGAACGACTTGTCCAGAGTCGGGTGAGGCGAGATGATCGATTTATCCAGGACCATCTGCTTGATGCGCTCGTCATCGATGCCGGACAACATGTAAGCCTGTTGGTTATGGCACGTGAAGACGATCTGGTCCGCCATGAGATATGGCAGGAATTCGCACCAGTAAAAGAGATTCTTGCTCGAATTCGGCACGATGCCGATACGGCCGCATGCTTCAACGATCACGCGCAGGAACTTTTCCGAGACGTCGCTTTCCCGGATTTTCGATTCGATGTCACGCAGGAGCGGATCTGAAAATTCCGCAATCCAGCGAATGGATGGCCGATCGTTCTTCAGCAGAAACGCCGCGAAATGCGATGCGGGCCACATTGCCCGGCTGTAGACGGTCTCATACTCGGCGCCGGACCGCGTCGCCCATTCGACGGCCTTTCTGGCGAAATCCTCGATTCCGTTCCAGTTGGAGAACGTCGTCGGCGAGTCGATCACCTTCTTGCTCTCGATCAGATCGAAAGGAATCAGATTCAGATTCGCGTCGCTCTTTCTCACTTTCGCCATATTGTTTTGAATAACATCGACGACGTCACCGGCCGCGCGCACGCGCTTAGCCATCACGCAAGCACTCGTATCCACGAACGGCGGGAAACAGTACGAGATGACCAGGGACTTTGCCTTGCCCTTGTTAACGATATGGAACGGAAAGTCATAGAGCCCCATCGACCGGATGAGCGACAGGCACGCATCGACCTCATGCGGCGTGCTCTCCATGTAGCGTTTGACGAACCCCGCCTGCGCCTCGATCTTGCTTCCCAGGAACGTTTTCATCCCGGGTTCGGTATCGACGCGATCCCTGATCGCCGTCAGCCGCTGTATCACGTCGAGGCGCTGCCGAACGCTGAAGTCGAATGACGACGGCTGACGCGATACCGAATCGCCCGTGATTCTCCGGAAATAGACAGCGTCCTGACGCTCGATCAAAGCCAGTTCCGGCCGGTGCTTCGCAACGAGATCCGAGAAATAGACAACGTCTTCGCCGCTCTTCAGCGCGATGTCAAACTCGAGCTTCTTCACCCACGCGGTCGGCACAAGCTTGCAGGCAACCATCGTGACGATCGACGTTACATCGCGATAGGAGATGTCTTTCTTCTCCAGCGCCTTGCGGTATTGCCTATTGATACCGTTTTCCGTATCGACGACGTCGCCATTGACGTCATGAACACCGCACAGCACCATGCCGTCGTCCGATCGGCGAATGTACATCTCGGACAGGAGGTTGGGCGCGATATAGTCGTCGTTGTCAATGAACGTGACGTACCGCCGATTCGCCAGTTTGATCCCGACGTTGCGAGCATTCGCGGCGCCACGCACTTCGCTTCGCGTCAGCGTCACCTCGATATCCCGATGCTCCGCAGCGAACTTCTTCACCATGTCCGTCACGCCGACTTCGTCGCCATTGATCACGATCACGATCTGGATCAGGTTCTTGTCGACGGACTGCCCCGCGATCGATGTGAGGAACTGCGGCATCGTATCGAGCCCGCGATAGCAGGGAACGACGATGCTGATCCCGTCTCGCAAGCCAGCGGTATCCGGGGCCGCCAGCCGCTTCTGCGGCTTGCGGCTTCCCGATTCCATGTCGAGCACATTTTTGACGAACACCCGCTCCTTGTTTTGCCATGCCTGAACACCGAACAGGACGATGGCCGCATTCTCTGGAGGACTGATCTCGACAAAGATGTCCTGATCGCCGCGATTCCTCGCGAAGTACTTGTAGTCGCCGACGGCGGCCGAGGTGCCGATCCCTTTCGGCGTGGGCAGCCGGGCGCCGGTCGCATCGAAGCATGCGACGCGCGTCAAAATCGTCTTGTAAACGAAGGCTTCCGCATTTTTCAGATGGGCGCGCAGCCTGACGGGCTCGCCGCCGTCAACGAGGCACGAAACCCAGACGGGATTGCGGCCGAGCTCGATCAGCTCGCCTTTCCCGAGCTTCTGATTGAACAGGTGTACATCGGGAAGCTGCGTCTTGATGAGCAGGTCGTTCGGCAACGCCGGGATGTCGTCGAAAACAGTCTTGCCTTTCTTCGACTTCGTTCGCCGCCAGATCCTGAACAGCTTCGACGGCAGCGAAACAAAATTCGACCAGCTATTGGTCGAAGTCAGCAACGAATACCCGAGCTCGAACGAAAGCGAGGATTTCGTCTTGATGACCGCAACCTCTTTCCGCTTGTTGTCAACGACAAGTCTGGCGTTCTCCCTGGCTAACGCGAAGATCTTGTCGTTCTGAAGGCGCACCTGCCCGTCGACGTCTTCATAGATCCTCAGCTTCTTTCGCAGTTCGATGTTTTCCGCCAGAAGCACCTTCACCAGTTCGTTGGTGCCCGACGTGGCTTTGGCCAGTTCCGCGAGCTGCGTGAAGATCGGCTGTTGCGCCAGCCTTACCATCACCGAAATGTCTTCCGCAGAAGGTTTGACGATACTCTCAGGAATTTCGCGCACAACTTGCTGCGGAGCAGTCGGCACGATCTGCTCAGGGAAATCGGCGGCTGCGTGCGCCCCGGTATAGCCAGCCGATTTTCGTTGTCGCTTCTTATCTCGAATTTTCATGTGCACAGTCCCTGATGCTCGACACACCCAGGGCGACGAGAGATATTTCTTGTATAGGAATAAGGATGTCGAGTCGATCACCGCGCATTCGCCCGGCGGCGACGACTCGAATGACCCGGTCGGTTACTTCGTCTTTGCGAACTCCACGACTGCCTTGAACCAGCCGGAATTCGGATCCACGACAGGCTGCTGCCCGGCGGAATCGCGACTCTCGCTGCTAGTCCAGATGATGCAGCCGTCCGCGCCGAGAGCTTTCAGCGCGGTCAAGCGCTGGCGCATCTGTTCGTAGGTGAGCCACGTGGTCTTGCCGGTGACTTTGCCCGACTCCCAGACCTCCGGCGTGACGTACGGCAGGATCTTCTTCCGCGGGAGTTGCCGTGCCGCTTCTATGTTGTATTTCGCGCTATTTCGCCATGCCGAATAATCGACGCCGTCATAGTTGTATAGAGACGGGCTGTAATAGTCGACATCGTCAGCTAGGCTGGCGTACATCGCATTCAGCCGCTCCGCGTCCCGCAGGCGCTCCGCATGCCATCCATAGGTATTTTGCGGAATTGTTGCGTAGAGGCCCACCGCCGCATACGGATTCTCGCGTTTGAATTTTTTGACGACGTCGGCGATCTTGCGCGGCGTAGCCGGATTGAATCGATCCCAGGCCTCGAGATCCAGCGCGACAATATCCGACCCGGCGCGATCGGCCTCGGCCTTGATATTGGCATTATCGGCCACTGGATTCTTGCGATCCGCACCATTGAAGTCGAGCAGCCTGTTCTCGTAGACGAGGTTGACGTGCCTCACGTTATATCGCTCAAACCACTGCGCGTCGATGGCGCCGCTGACGACCGTTCCATCCTCCACTCTTTTCACATACGGAATAAACGAGTAAATGTCAAACGCATACGCGCCGTTCGACAACGACAATGTCGCTACTGAGATAAGAAGTATCAGTGCCTTCATGGGACAGAGGGACAAGAGAGAATCCGATCACGAAAGAGAGGCGGCAGCCCAGCGTGTACCGCCTCCACCGAATTTGTAACGTGCCGCGGTCAATCGTTTCGACTGATGCGCCAGACGCCCTTCGTATCGACCAGACACTGGTCTGCGCGCAGCTGCGGCTTGATCTCCTTAAACGCGTGATGGTCAACCAGCATCACGAGAACGTCGGCCCGCTCAAGCGCTTCATCGAGCGCAATCAGCTGTGCGCCTGCGTCGGCCAGCTTCTGCGGCGCTGCGTCGATATGAGGTTCGACGGCCATGACTCGCCCCGGATACATCTTTGCCAGCTTGAGTGCGATGTCGACCGACGGGCTTTCGCGCAGGTCATCGATGTTCGGCTTGAATGCCAGCCCGAAGCATGCCACCCGGATATCACTCGCCGGCTTGCCGTTCGCCGCAAGCGACTCCACCATCGCCCGCACCTTGGCAATCACCCATTCCGGCTTACCGTCGTTGACCTCGCGCGCCGTGCGGATCAGTTGCGCTTGCTCGGGCGTCTTGTTCACGATGAACCACGGATCGACGGCGATGCAATGCCCGCCGACGCCCGGCCCCGGCTGCAGGATATTGACGCGGGGGTGATGGTTTGCGACCTTGATCAGTTCCCAGACGTCGATTTCGAGCTTGTCGCAGATCAGCGACAGTTCGTTCGCGAACGCGATATTGACATCGCGAAACGCGTTTTCCGTCAATTTGGACATCTCGGCAGTCCGGGCGTCCGTGATCAGCAGTTCGCCTTGGACGAAAATCCGGTAGATATCCTGCGCTTTCACTGCCGAGATGCGGTTGATGCCGCCGATGACGCGATCGTTTTCGACCAACTCGCGGATGACCTGGCCGGGCAGCACGCGTTCCGGACAATACGCGACGCAGACATCGCAATCATCCCGGTCCTTGCTCGGAAAAGTGAGGTCCGGACGCGCGTTCGCAAGCCACTGGACCATTTGCTCTGTCGTCCCGACCGGCGATGTCGATTCGAGAATGACGACGTCGCCCTTCTTGAGTACCGGCGCGATCGATTCGCTTGCGGCCTTCACATACGACAGGTCCGGCTCGAAGTTACCGCGGAACGGTGTCGGCACGGCGATCATGAATGCGTCGGCCGACTCGACCCGAGTGGTGGCGCGCAGCCAGCCTTCCGAGACGGCGGCATGAACGACAATGTCAAGCTCGGGTTCGACAATATGAATTTCGCCTCGATTTATCGTGTCGACCGCCCGCTGGTCGATATCAACACCGATCACCTTGATCTTGCGCGACGCAAGTACGGCGGCTGTCGGCAAGCCGATATAACCCAGCCCGATGACGGAGACAGATTGAATGGAGTGATTCACGGAACGTCCTCAATTACGTGTTGGCGCACGGCAAGTCGTCGACTTGCCGCTCATGGCAGATAGGCAGGCAAACCGGGGGCTTGCCTCGCGTAGAGTGAGATCAGCCGGCGAATGCCGGCACAACGTCGGACGACCGTGCAACCGGCAATGCGACGTCGTGGCCGACACCGCCGCCTGCAAGCTGTCCGACGATGCGCTCGCACGCTCGCCCATCCCCGTAAGGATTGTGCGCACGCGCCATCTCTTCGTAGCGCGCCGGGTCGTCCAGCAGTTCGCGACAGGCTGCAACGATTCGATCGCTGTCCGAACCTACCAGACGCACCGTGCCTGCAACAACGGCCTCCGGACGTTCGGTCGTGTCGCGCATCACGAGCACCGGCTTGCCGAGCGACGGAGCCTCCTCTTGGATCCCGCCCGAGTCGGTCATGATCAACGTCGAGCGCGACATCAGATAGACGAACGGCAGGTAGTCCTGGGGACTCAGCAGATGGACATTCGCGATCCCGGAAAGGATATCTTCAGCCGGCAGCTTGACTTGCGGATTCAAATGAATCGGATAGACGAAGTCGACGTCCGCATAACGGGCCGCGAGTTCGCGAATCGCGTGACAGATGTTCCGTATTCCATCGCCGAAATTCTCGCGCCGGTGAGCCGTTACCAGCACCATGCGACGTCCGTCGCGCAGGGTCGGAAACGCATCGCGCATCTGACGCCGAAGCGCGAGGTCCCGGTCCAGACGCTCGGTCACCGTCAGCAACGCATCGATGACGGTATTGCCCGTGACGATGATGTCTTCGTCACGCACGCGCTCGGCCAGCAGGTTCTCCCGCGACGCTTCAGTCGGTGCGAAGTGAATGTCCGCAAGCTGACCGGTCAGCTTGCGATTCCCCTCTTCCGGCCACGGCGAATACATATCGCCGCTGCGCAACCCCGCTTCGATGTGCCCCACCTTGATCTTCAGGTAGAACGCAGCGAGCGCACTTGCGAACGTCGTGGTCGTGTCGCCATGCACGAGCACATAGTCCGGCCGAAACGCTTCGAGAACGGGGGTGATCTCGTTCACGATATCGCAGGTAATCGACTGGAGCGTCTGCCCGGCCTTCATCAGATTCAGGTCGTAATCGGGCTTTATCTCAAAAAGTTCGAGGACTTGATCCAGCATTTGCCGGTGTTGCGCGGTGACGCATACGCGACACTCCACGCCCGGCTTCCCCCTTAGCGCATGCACCAGCGGCGCCATCTTGATCGCCTCTGGCCGCGTGCCAAACACGGTCAGAATTTTCATGATTATTTGTTGCTTTTGTTTTGTATACGCCCCGGTCAGGGCAATTCGCCGGGATGCGCTCGTGCCAAGACGCGCCGCGGCCCCCTTGTTGTTACGTTACGCAATTCGTCTCCGCGTAACGTAACGTTCTACAACCATCACCAGAAGATCACCTTCGCGGCAACTGCCATCTGATACAGGATCTGGGTAATCCCGCGCGCGATCTCAATGCTCTTCGATTTAACCTTCGGCAACACCATCAACTCGTCACCTGCAGCAATCTTCGTACCACTTTCGGCAAGCTCAGCCTTGCCGTTCTGATGAATCACGACGATCTTGCTGTTGTCGGCCTTTTGCGTGTAGCCGCCAACATGCGAGATGTAGTCGTTCGCCGTCATGCCCGACTGCCATTCGACGGCATTCGGGAAAAGCACCTCTCCATGCACCATGACAACGCTGGTTCGTTGGGGAATATTGATGACGTCGCCATCTTCGAGAATCACGCTCCCCATCGTCTGCTCGTTGAGAACGACTTGCCCCTTGAACTCGGTCTTGCTGGCAAGCGCGGCAAACTTCGTGATGCCCTCCGCTTCCTTGGCGCGCAGGTTCGCTTCTTCGCTGGTCGCGGACGGCGTCGACAGCGCCGCTTCCTGCAGCTTCTGAAGCTCGACGGCCAACATCTCCTTCTGCCGCTCAGCCACCGATTTGCGGTACAGCTGGGCTTCGTCCACGCGCGACAGCGGATTCGGCTTGATGTGACTCAGGACCTGCGCCATCGTCGAGCCGTATGGCAACACTAGCGCGTGCTCGCCGGAATGCGCGCCTTCGACGCGCACCTGGATCGTGCCGGCATAGCGATCCGACGTCACATTCAGCTGGTCGCCGTCGTTAAGCTTGACGTTCGCGGCATCCGAGATCGGGTAGTACTCACTCGTCCGCTCCGAACCCTGCCGGCGTACGATGCTGACGTGTGTCGCCCCCGGTTTCGGCCGCGCAACGGCCAGCGCCTGCTGCAACGTGATCACGGGAGTCGCGAACTCGAAGTCATAGGCGTTGTACACCTCGCCGCGCACCGTAAAGACATGCTCGCGCGGCCCGACGACAATCACGTCGCCGTCGGCCAGCTGCAACTGGTCGATCATGCCACTGAGCAGGAAATCGTAGAGATTGAAGTGCTTGCGCACGGCGCCGCCTCGCTTTACCGTCACATCGACGTAGCTGCCTCGATCCACATCGACACCGCCGGCCTTGTCGATATAGGAAAGGATGCTTTCCGAAGCGATACCGCCATACATGCCCGGCTGCTTGACGTATCCCGTCACGTACACCTTAACCGGTTGTGCAACGTCCAGGCTCGCATAGACGTTCACATTCGCCTTGTAGACCTTGCGCACTTCCGACAACACGCGGCCGTTCAAATCGGCATTGCGCACACCCGAGACCGTGACCGGTCCGACGTTTGGCACGAAGATGTTGCCTTGCGGATCGACGACCAACTGCCCATCGAAATTGAATGCACCCCACATCCGTAATGTCACGGAGTCGCCGATGCTAACCTGATATCCCGGGTTGAAGCCGGTACCTCTGCTGTTATGGAAGGTACCGCCGAACAGCTGCGAACCGAACATGCTGTTCGGCGCTTGCGGCGCCACGGTGACGTCGACAGGACTGGGCGCGGCGCCACCCGGACCGCCCTGCTGGCGGGCGAACGCGCGCTCCTGCAGCACAAGCGCTGCCGCAGCAGAAGGATCGTCGGGGCTGTAGCTAAAGCCTGTCGACGACACACGTTGCCGGCCAGTGCCATTTGCGGCGCCGGACAACGCAGTGTCGCTGTCATTCGACGAGATGCCGAACAGCGAGTCCGTGATTGCGGCCGAGGCGCTTGCCGTCGCAGCGCCCAGGAACAGCGCCGCCAATGCCTTCCGGCTTCTTGATAGATTGGTCATGTCAATTCCATGCACTCGTCGGTTACCACACGATTTCCGCTACTGCGCGGGCGGGTCCGACACGTAACCGCGAGCCAATTTTTGTTCAATGCGATGAGGCGTCGCCCGGCACCGGGCAGCGCACCCTCAAACGAACCGGAATCAGGTTCTGTGGTCTTCAATGATCGACTGCGCGAGCCGGACCACGCCAAATAGCAACACCAACCCGACGGCGAGCGACGCCAGAATGTGTAGCTTGCGCGGATACTCCGCTTCTTCCGGCAGATTCGGCATCACGATCACCGAAAGACTCTTGGCCTTGTGAGCCGATTCGATTCGCGATTTTTCGAAAGACGACAGCGACACTCTGTATAAATCCGTCGCGAACTGCAGGCGCGACTTCAGCTCCGCATACTGCGCGGCCGTACGGTTCATCTTGCCGTCCCCCGGCGAGCTGAGCTTGGCCTTCTCTGCCGAAATCTGCGCAACCAGCGCCGACAGCGCGTTACGCTTCGCGACGACGGGCGGCGCGTCGTTATTCATGAACGTCTGGAGATTCCGCAACTCCGCCTCGAGCTCCGCCTGCTTCGCCTCCATCTCGACCACCATGCGCCCACCCGCTTCGGCGCTCGCGGCGGGATCCAGCAGGCCCGTCTTGTTTTCGAATGCGATTACCGCGTCGCGCGCGCCCTTCACTTCGTCATACGACCGATCGACCTCTTCCCGCGCAAACTGCATGTTGTTCCGGGAAATGCGGTGCGACAGCTCGTTCAGAAACGACTCGCTCTCGCTGAGCAACGCCTGGTTGAACGCGCGCGCATATTCGGGCGTCATGCCCTGCGTGCGGATCGTCATCATTCCGGTCTTGTCGTCGACCTCGACATCGACCCGGCGCATGTAGTACTTCAGCACTTCTTCCCGCGTCGCATCACGAGAAAGCCGGTTGAGCACGTCGAGCCCGACGTGGCCGAATGCGTCCTTCAGCTTCAGCCGCGCGTCAATCTTCGCCAGCATGTCTGGCGATTCGATGTACTGCCTTAGCACGATCGCGTCGTCTCGCGCCGTCGCATCGCCGCCGCCGGCCAGCAACGCCTGCAGATTCAACCCGGCACCGATCGACCGGCTGGAATCCTTGACCAGCACCTGAGACTCGCTGACAAAGCGGTCCCGGGAAATCAGACCGAGATACAAGCCGCATGCGAGCAAAGGCACGACAATGAACGCTGCCGGCAACCGGTATTTACGCAGCTCACCCAACCAATCAGACATTGTTTTCTTGTTTGTAGACTTCGATTGCATCGTTGACGTCCGGGTAATACACCACCTTCCCGTTGCCGATCAGCAATCCGACATCGCACAATCGGCTCACTTCGTCGAGACCATGCGACACGAAAATGAACTGGCTGATGGCTCGCTTTTCCTCCATCAGCGCTTCGCTTTTTTTCCTGAAAACTGCATCCCCGACCGCCGTCACTTCGTCGATTACGTAATAATCGAAATTGAAGGCCATCGAGAGACCGAAGCCGAGCCGCGCCCGCATACCGGTCGAGTAACTCCGGATCGGCATATCGAAGAAACGACCCAGATCGCAGAAATCCGCGACGAAGCGCACTTTTTCCGCCAGCTCGCCCCGGCCAGCATAGAGACGCGCGACGAATTTCACGTTTTCGCGGCCGGTCATGCTGCCCTGAAATCCGTTCGACAAACCGACCGGCCAGGAAATGCGCTTGTTGGTCACTACCCGCCCGCTGTCGGGCCGGTTGATGCCGCCGATAATGCTCAGCAACGTGCTTTTGCCCGCACCGTTCCGTCCGATCAAGCCAATACTCTTGCCAGATGGAATTTCCACATTGACGTCCTTGAACACGTAATGCCGGCCGGAAGGCGTCTTGTAGGATTTCGTGAGATTTTCCAAGCGTATCATGAGCGCAGCAACGAAGGTTCATATGCCTTGTAAAGCACAAGCCCGGTAAACAGGACAGCCAATGAACTGAACGCCAAATACGATAGGTTCACACGCTCGATCGCATAAGCCGGCACGATGCTGTGCCTCAGCAATTCAAATGCATGAACGAGGGGATTCCACAATACCCAGCCTCGATATTCCGCGGGAATGGTCGCGAGCGGATACATCACGGCACTGCCAAAATAAAAGGGGCGCAACAACAGCGGAATCACCTTTTCGCTTACCGGAACCTCATGGCCGATCACCATAAACACCATTCCGACGCCCAATCCAAGCAGCGCAAGAAACGCCCAGATCGCCACGATTTGAGGCACGTCGGCCAACGTGACGGATTGCCCAGTCAGCCAAAGAACGACTATCAGCACAACAAACACGGTCGCGCTGATAATCACCTCGAGAATTGCACGCGAGATCAGCGTATCCACGGGATGGACGGGCCGATAGCTCAACAGCCCGAGATTTGCCTCGATCGCATTGAGCGAGCGCAACGCAATGTTGAGGAACATGAAATACGGGACAAGCCCGCAGATCAGGAACACCGGGAATGAAATACCGGGCATTGCATGCTTCGCGATCAATCCGAGAATCGCGTACAGCACTAGCATATGGAACACCGGCTCGACGAATATCCACAAATAGCCGAGCCGATGCTTGCCGAACCGGGTCTTCAGTTCGCGCAAAAACAACGCATAAACGACTCTTCGCTGAATCGCAAATGCCTCGCCCAGCCTGGAATCCCCGTTTGGCGGTTCTGCCATACTCAACCCCGGTCCCACTTTTATCGTTTGCGCCCCGTGCACGGTGGACTTTTTGCCCCGTACCCCTGAATTTTTAAATCACCTCAATCAACCGAGGCGCCGCATTATACCAGCTTACATGCAAGAAAACTTCCTTACTTTTAAACCTGTTAACGCTTCTACACATGCTTTCGATTCGCGCGACGTATCTACTGCGCAGCAGTAAAAAATACCTTCCCTTAGTCGCACAATGCGGCCCCGGGAGTTATCGCCGAGATGTCTTGTAAAATCCGGTAATAATCAGACCAGATTCGGCTTTAAACTGCCACATTCCCCTCACCGCGGAGCCCACATGCTCGATCTCGCCACCGCCCAGCAATTCCTGATGACCCGCGGCCTCGACTTCGGCCTGAACCTCCTCGCCGCGATCGCCCTGTGGTTCATCGGCCGCTGGGCGATCCGCATCGCTACCCGCCTGCTCGGCAAGGTCGTGCGCCGCAGCGGCAAGGTCGACCCGACGCTCACCGATTACCTGACCTCGGTGGTCAGCGTGCTGCTGACAATCCTGCTGATCCTCGCGATCCTGCAGATCTTCGGTGTTCAGACGACATCCTTCGCCGCCCTCCTCGCCGGCCTCGGCCTCGCGATCGGCACGGCCTGGGGCGGCCTGCTCGCCCACTTCGCCGCCGGCGTGTTCATGCAGGTGCTGCGTCCGTTCAAGATCGGCGACGTGATCAGCGCGGGCGGCGTCACGGGCACGGTGAAGGAACTCGGGCTGTTCGGCACGACGATCATCACCGCCGACAACGTCGTGACGATCGTCGGCAACAACAAGATCTTCTCGGACAACATCGCGAACTACAGCGCGACGCCGCATCGCCGCGTGGACCTGACCGCGAAGATCGCGAACGGCGTCGACGCGGCCGATGCGATCAACCGCCTGAAGACGCAGATCCAGTTGATCCCGAACGTGATGAAAGTGCCGGCGCCGGACGTCGGCGTGCTGCAGTTCACGCCGGAAGGCCCGCTGCTGTTCGTGCGTCCGTCGACGCAGCCGGAGAACTACTGGCAGGTGTACTGCGACACCAACCGCGTGATCCTCGAGACGTTCCGCGACGCGCAATACCCGACGCCCGAAACGCCGATCTCGCATCGCAATACCTGACGGAACGGTGCCCCCCATTGCTTCGCTGGATTCTGACTGAAGCAGCCGGCGTCGAGCAGCCGGATCAGCCGATACCGCACATCGGCAATCGATCGGACCGCACGAACCGCACGGACGAAAAAAGCGTGGCAACTACCACGCTTTTTATTGCGCCGAAGCGAAAACGCGCCGGCTCAGTGGCCGCGCGTGTTCTGCGTACCGCCCGAATGCCGCCCGCGCACCAGCTTCCACAGCGCGCCGAGCGCGACCGGCACGATCGCCGCGCCGATCCCCGCCAGCACGATCACGTTCAGGTATTGCCGAATGAACGGGATGTTGCCGAAGAAGTAGCCGAGCAGCACCAGCAGAAGCACCCAGACCACCGCGCCGATCACGTTGAACAACTGGAAGCGCGCGACGCTCATCGACGAAGCCCCGGCAACGAACGGCGCGAACGTGCGCACGACCGGGATGAAGCGCGCGAGCACGATCGTCTTGCCGCCGTGCTTGTCGTAGAACGCGTGGGTTTTCTGCAGCGCCGCGCGGTCGAGGAAGCGCTCGAGCACCGGGATATGGGTATTGAATACCTTCGGGCCGATCCAGCGGCCGATCAGGTAGTTCACGGTATTACCGGAAATCGCCGCGACCAGCAGCAGCGCGATCAGCGCGCCGATGTGCATGTCGCCCGTCGCCGCGAACGCGCCGCCGATGAACAGCAGCGAATCGCCGGGCAGGAACGGCAGCACGACGAGCCCCGTCTCGCAGAACACGATCAGGAACAGCACCAGATACACCCACGCGCCGTACTGCCGGATGAAGTCGCCGAGGAACGCGTCGATATGCAGGACCAGGTTGACGAAATGAAGCAGCGTATCCAAATGCGATTCCTCGAAGGCGAAAGGGCCGAAACGGCCGAAAAGCGGAAGTGCCCGCCGGACAAGGCGGCGCGCGGAACGGACTCATCATACCGAAACTACCTTAAGGCTCCGTGAAAAAACGTAACCGGCCCCGGACACGGCATACCCCCGCCGCCTCGCTATAATTCGGCCATGTCCGAAATCACCGAAACGGCCGCGGGCGCCGCGCCCGCCCCCGCTCCGCGCCCGCTGCGCGCGATCCAGCCCCTGCCGGACCAGCTGATCAGCCAGATCGCCGCCGGCGAGGTCGTCGAACGCCCGGCGTCGGTCGTCAAGGAGCTGCTCGAAAACGCGATGGACGCCGGCGCCAGCACGCTGCGCATCGTGCTGGAAGAAGGCGGCGTCAAGCGCATCTCGATCACCGACGACGGTTGCGGGATTCCGCCGGACGAGCTGGCGCTCGCACTGATGCGCCATGCCACCAGCAAGATCCGCTCGCTCGAGGAGCTCGAAGCGGTCGCGACGCTCGGGTTCCGCGGCGAAGCGCTCGCGTCGATCGCGTCGGTCGCCGAGATGTCGATCACGAGCCGGACGGCCGATGCCGCGCATGCGATGAAGATCGACGCGCAGACGGGCGTGCTGTCGCCTGCCGCCGGCGCGACCGGCACGACGATCGAGGTGCGCGAGCTGTACTTCAACACGCCCGCGCGACGCAAATTCCTGAAAAGCGAGCAGACCGAGTTCGGCCACTGCCTGGAAATGATTCGCCGCGCGGCGCTCGCGCGGCCGGACGTCGCGATCTCGGTGCTGCACAACGGCAAGGCGGTCGAGCACTGGAATGCGACCGAACCGGCGCAGCGCGTCGCGAAGATCCTCGGCGACAGCTTCGCGACCGCACACCTGCCGCTCGACGAGCAGGCAGGCCCGCTCGCGGTCTACGGCTGCGCCGGCCTGCCGACCGCGAGCCGCGGTCGCGCCGACCAGCAATACTTCTTCGTCAACGGCCGCTTCGTGCGCGACAGGCTGCTGACGCACGCGGTACGCGCGGCCTACGAGGACGTGCTGCACGGCGACCGCTATCCGTCGTATGTGCTGTTTCTTGACCTGCCGCCCGAAGCCGTCGACGTGAACGTGCACCCGTCGAAGATCGAGGTACGCTTCCGCGATTCGCGCTCGATCCACCAGTACGTGTTCCATGCGGTCCAGCGCGCGCTGGCGCGCCACGCGGGCGCGTCGCCGGAAACCACGGCGGGCGGCCATGCCGCGCAACTCTCACCGGCGCCGCGCGGGCCCGCTTCATTCCTGGACACACCGCTCGGCCAGAGCCAGGGCCACGCAACCGGCAGCGGCGGTAGCGGCTTCTCGTCGCCGTCATCTTCATCGTCGTCGGGCAACACGTGGATGCGTCAGGCGCGGATGACGCAGGGCACGCTGCCCGTCGCGCAGCCGCTCGCGCTCTATGACGCGCTGTTCGGCCGCAAGGACACGGGCGCGGGCACGCCGGACGGCACGACGACCCTCGCCCGAGATTCAGCCGACGCACCGGTCGCGCCGCTGCCGGGCTTCCTGGCTGCGCCGATCGCCGCCACCGCGCACGACGAGCAGCCGCTCGGCTTCGCGCTGGGCCAGATCCACGGCATTTACGTGCTCGCGCAGAATGCGCACGGCCTCGTGATCGTCGACATGCACGCGGCGCACGAACGGATCCTGTACGAACAGTTCAAGAACGCGCTCGCCGACCGCTCGGTCGCGGTGCAGGCGCTGCTGCTGCCGATCTCGATGACGGCCACGCCGGTCGAGATCGGTACGGTCGAGGAAGAGCGCGACACGCTCGAATCGCTCGGCTTCGATCTGGCGGTGCTGTCGCCGACGACGCTCGCGATCCGCGCGGTT
>Ga0157367_1000117_pt1 | contig 39666 bp, 25 predicted proteins | sample AttbisABBM2_FD_113142 | JGI IMG/M metagenome (GOLD analysis project Ga0157367, IMG submission 113142) | Fungus gardens microbial communities from leaf cutter ant in Botucatu, State of São Paulo, Brazil - Atta bisphaerica ABBM2 | ecosystem: Host-associated > Fungi > Mycelium > Unclassified ... | reverse complement strand
GATCAATGCAGTGAGGGCTCCTTGTCGAGTTCTCTTGTAATCCCCACTACTAGATAGTCTATTGAGAGCTTTGCTGAAGTAAGCAAACTACGAGTGCCATTACGGCGAGTGGTTGCTACAACAAAGTACCTTCTCCTGTACCATCTTGTATGACAATTCAGGAGCTGAGTTCCCAACTGTGGAATTGCAATCTATATCATTGCCCATTCTATCGTGATAAGGCGTTGCTCAGCTAGAGGACATCATCAAGGAGTCTCTGGAAATATTTCTGTAAGGTAAGTGTACTCATCCTCTTACCTCACAGTTGAAAGCAGGAGATTGTCCTGAAGAATCATCCATCCCTGTGTGATTTATCGGTAATACAGTTGGTAAAGTCGAGTTGGAATCTTGTTGAGAATGCATAATTACTGAAAAAGAAAAAAATTTTCAATCCAATAGTCCACTTATCAATGGCTAATTTATTGGTGGCAGATTGTTTAACTTAGAGTTAGAGTTTAAAAAGATAAACTCTGATAATAATATTTATCTTATTTGTTATTTATTTAAATTCTAAGCTTTTATAAAATTTTTGTCATCAGTTTAAATTTCAAACTAATTTTTGGCTTTATTTAAAAAATATTTTTAAGTTTCTCAATATTTAACAATTACTAATATTTTCTTATAATGAATTTTGTAATTTCTTTTTTTTATTTAATAATTTGAATATGAAGATTATTAGCTTTTATTTCTCATTTATATACTTTATTAATATCTTTTATTATAAAATCAAATATATTTACTTCAAATATTTCTTATTACTTTCTTTGTTATAACTTAAGTCAAAAAATTAAATGAAAAAGAATCTTGTATAAAATTTCATACAAGAAAATTCAATTAAGTTTCTAGTATAAAGTTATTTATCTTATCTATTCTAAAAACTATACATTATATATAAGATTAATATATGATAATTATACTTGTTTTAGAAATTTTTATTATTTTTTTATATTATTATAATTATCTTTTTATATTTTATAAATAATTATTTCATAAACAACATATATTAGAGTTTGTTATATCTTATTTTTATATAAGTAGTAAAGACTATATTTTTACTTTTCTTATTGTATATTCAAGAATACAATATATATTTCTTATTGTTAATAAATATTTAAGCTAAGTTTAAAATTATAATATATATTATATTTTTATATAATAGTGACAGTAAAATATATAATCAATACATGATAGTTATAACAGTTATATATAATATTATACTACTATTTTTTTTATTAAATTTTAAATTAGAAATAAAATAAACTGAAAATAAAGATTAAAAAAACTAAGTTTTTCATTTTTAACTCTAATACTTTTTTTACTTTAATTTTTGGTTTTCTTAACTATTAGATATAATGATTTTGTAATATTCTTGATAAATCTTCTATAATAATTTTCCAAACTTAATATATTTTATACTTTCTTTTTCTTTATTTTTACATTTTTCAGTTTTAATACCATTTCTAAAAAATTAATTTCTTTTTCTTTTATATATATTTTTCTGGTTTTATATATAAATTATTTTTCTCTATTCTATCTAAAATTTTATCTATTAATTTATTATGTTTTTTTAGTGTTTGTAGTTACTAATATATTGTTAATAAATTATCAATATCTATAAAATTTCTAATAAATAAGTTTGTTAGATCAAAAAACATCACTATTCATTCTTTTCTTTTAAATTCAAAATTAAAGATAAAGAATAATTGTTTTTTAGTCCAACTATTTAAATAACAATAATTTTAAACTATTCTTCTCTTTTTATCATTTTTTAATACAAAAAATACTAGAGAAGTTTATAAAGACTTTAGTAATCTAATATAATTTCTTTTTAACTAATTATTTAAAAACTCTTATACTTTTTTTTCTTTATTCTAAACAAGAAATAAATTTTTCTTTTTTTTTGAACAAATTCTTTCTTGAAATTTATAACATAATTTATATGCTCTTTGAAATAAACATTCATCTTTACCTTATAAGTAATTTTTCTTTTTATCTTCAATATACCATTCATATTTTTTACTAATATAGCTTTATTTAATAATATATCTAATGTTACTTTCTCATATATATATATTTTTTCTTAGCCTAATTTTATTTAAACTTATTTTTATTCTTCTTATATTACTTTTCATATTTAAATCATTTGATGTTTGTATATTATTACCATTTATTCTACTAAGTATAGCAAATCTGTCATAAAAGCTTAGTCAAAAACTACTAAACTTTGAATTACTAGATTCTTGTTTTTCTTAACTCTCAGAAGTCTAAATAAATAATTGTATAGTAACAATATATGATATTTAAAATAGTTATTTAGAAATAAAGACTGTTAGACAAGTTACTCTAATTTTAGTAATTCTTGAATATTTAGAATGAAAATACAATAAGTTGTTAAAAGTTCAGTAAGAATATCTGAGGTGAAATAAAGAAATGTGATTTACACTAGAAGAGATTAGAAATCTCTTTACTTTATAGTATTAGTCTATAAAACTTTGTAGAGTTTTATAATCTCTAAAAGAATTTAAGTTTTATTGATAGAGTATTTTAATAATACAACTTATTTCTAGAAAAACCTAAGAGAATAGAGTTTCTAAAGATAGCAAATATTCTATATATCTTTATTATACATTTTAATCTTTCTTAGTTAGCTTATATTATAAAAAATAATAATAACAACATAACCAAAAACATTTTTAATAAAAGACTTTAGAATTTTAGTTAGAAAAGAAAGAGAAGTTACTAGTAGTAACAGATAAGAATAGACAGTAATAATAGATATAATTATACTTGGTAAAAGTTAGTAGTAGAAAGCAGTAGAATTTATTAGACAAGCATCATAAAATTGATAGTAATATTTGGTATTCTAAAAAAGAAGAGAACTTTATAAATCTCAGCAGTAATATTGGAGTGTTAGAATTTTACAAAAGAAAAAATTATCTTATACATAGTTTACTATGTATTTTACTTTTTCTTTTGCTAAATATTTCTTTTTTTATAGTTAAAATATTTTTTATGTTATAACTTTTCTCTGTATTACATAATTGTGTAATATGTAACTATAACATATGTCACATCTCTATTATTTCTTGTAACTTATATAACTATTATATATAATATAATATCATACCTTTCATTTAAGTTCAAAAATAAATAAAAAAGAAAAACCAAAATTAAAATAAATGGAAAAGACAAATAAAAGAGAAAGAAAATAAATAAGAATCAAGTTTATTATTCACAACTTTGATATCTTACTCCTTTATTATTATAACTTAGACCTAAGTATTAAGACAAAAGTATACTTGTATATTGAATAATATAAGAGAACTTAATAGAATTTCTACTATAGAGTAGTCTACTTTATATACTTTTAAAGCTATAACTAAGTTCTACTTCTTAACTAAGTTTATAGAAGAAAATAAACTATAAAAAAAAAGAAAAATTGTAAAAGATCAGAAAATAAAAGATAACTTAGAAAATTTCTAATATTTATTCTATTATAACTTAAGCTTAAGTAATAGAATAAAAGAAAAACCTTATATTAAGTAATAGAATAAAAGAAAAATCTTGTATTAAGTTAATATAAGAAAACTTAAAATACAAAGTATCTATCTTATATATACTAAATTAATAGTTTATACTTAGTTATATCTAATTTATCCTAAAGGTTATATATTATATATAAGATTAATATACAATATATATATTTGTTAAGAACAATTCACACTTGCTAAGATTATTTACAAATAATATGTGTTATAACAACCATTAGACACAAAGTCCAATAATCACACAACAAGCAAATCTCTTAAGGCAGATATCTAGTGGGGATTTCACAAGAGAACTTGACAAGGAGTCTTTTCTTAATTAGAGTCCTATATATACAAAGTCCTCATGGTCCGTGTTACTAATAATTAACCCTGCCCTTATGTCTATGCTCCTTCCTTATGTTCACCTCAAGGCCACCATGTTGTATACATGTACCCTGATGTCATCTTCCAGATCCTTTTACCACATTCTAGGCCTTATGACGTCACATCATGTGACTGTGATGTCACGTGCCTCTTCATTGTCCAAAAGAAAAGAAAAGAAAAAGAAAACAAAATTCTTATAAAGTCAGAAAATAAAAGAAAAAGAAAATAAAAATTGTTTATGTCCAAAGCGTCCCATAACAGTATGAAAAACAGAATAAGTAACATATTAGAACTAAAGATAGAGTTAAAAGAAAGTTAGAAGTAATATTATACAAATAGAGCAACCTTGGCTTTAATAAAAAATATTGTGCCTAACTTAACTTATTGTATAGTTGTATTTTTTGAAAAAAGCTTAGATATACTTAAAGCAAGTATAATACAGTCTAAGTTGATTATTAAACTAGAGAATTATATATAATAGCTATTATTCTTAAATATCAAAAATATTTTATAATAATATTACTACTATATATACTTTTGATTATCATTCAGAACTCTATAGAATTGATAAGAAATAAAGGTTTAGTCCTCAAGTTGATAGGTAATTAAAATGGAATATAATTTATACTGAAAAAGAGTATAAATGTCAGTATTATATAACAATGTTATATAATATCATTTGTTTCAGAATCTTTTATATTCTTTTATATGCAATATGATGATATGACTATGACTGTGATATGATATAAAGATACTTGAATCATTAAGAATCACCAAAGAATATATCTTGGATAAAAACAAAATAATAGAACCAGTAACATCAGAAAATATATCAATAGTATTAGCACTAGCACTAGTAATATTGAAACAGGCAGTTACATTAAAGAGTATAGTCTCAGACCTAAAATGGTTTAAATGAAAAATAGCAATTACATCAGTAGAATAGGAATATAAGTTCACAAAGAATAGGCATGATTACAGAACCAGAACAAGAATAACCTACAGAGGCAAAGAAGTACTCATGGAGATTAGAAAGTCTAAGGATAACTATGATAAAAATAGAAAGTTTAGATACTTTGATTGCAATATATACAGATATATAGCAAAAGACTATTGAAAACTAAAGAAGGAAAAAGAGACAAGGAAGTACTACAAGTGTCATAAAGTAGGACATCCTGTGAAAAACTACAAGTTAGAGCAAAAGATAAAGAATAGAAGCATATAGAAAGATTCAGACAATGAAGATAATGATAAGCAGAAAGATTTTGTTGGAGGTTTGGAGTAGGCATAGTACAACAAATCTCTGTACATAGTAATTCCCAAAATTGGTACATTATTCTGTATTGATGAGATAATAAAGAGAGAGAATTAAACATGCAAACAAATGTTAAAACATTCAATAAAAAAGAATTACAGTTAAATATACTGGTTGATTCTAGTTGTACTCATATTGAAATTGACAAACAACTGGTAAAAGAAGAAAAGATTAAGATAAAACCAATGGACAAATCATTTAAGATTTTCAATGCAGATGGAACCAAAAATAGAGAAGTTATAAGATTTGTGCTACTAGAACTAGAAATCAATAGATATATGGAATAAATTGATGCAGCAGTCACAGACTTAAATGGTATAGACATGTTTCTAGGATATGACTGGTTAGTTAAACTATTACTTCTTTCTTTCTTACTACTATCTTATATAGTAGTACTCAAAAGAATTTTAGCAAATATATTCTTTCCTTTTGATTTGAGTACTTCTTCTAACTTTTAAGAGTTTTTTAAGAATGGATATTAACATGGAGGTTGATACTTCCAGAGGTAAGTCTACTATATTAAGTACTAACAACTTCAGGGCTACTTCAGTGCATTCAAATATATTTTCCATTGGTTATACAGAATATATTCAAGCCTTGGCCAACAACTTTATCTAGGCCAATCAGGTTGATATTAGCAAGTCAGAAAAATTAGCTTTATCCTATGTATCCCTAAAGGTAAGAGAATTTAAAAGGCTGTTTAAATAATTATTGGAGTCTACAATAGTACTCTTGACTTTTTGGCATTGTTTGGGAGTCAAATTATTCAAAGATAGATGATGAGGTTTTGTTTTCTTTAAATGTTGACTTTCCAAAAGGGAAATAAGGATATAATTTGATGAAAGGAAAGCTATTCTCAATTGTTGTTTTTCTATAATCTTTTTAATATGAAGGTGTATGAGAATGAGATCAGTAATTGCCTTGATTCCTAAAGAAGATAATATGCAAAAGACACTAGTAATCTATATTACCACTCTTCATTGCATTTTTCTAAGCTTTTTGAGAGAATAGAATATAGAAGCACATTTAAAGTACTACAGTATTAAACTATAGAGTGCAATAGGCATAACATACATTCTGTAAAGAAGTTGTTTGTCTGAAGGTAATAGTCTCCTAATAAAGTTTCCCAACATCTTCATACCTTTGATAGTAGATATTGCTTTGTTGGAATAAAAGTGAATGTGATGGCAAAAAGAGAGTTTTATATCAAAGATGAAGTCTAGGTATCTCCAAGTATTCTTGAGTCATAAGATAAGACCTTCTAAAGAACTAAGATCCAAAGAAAGAGAATTGAAATTTTTTATAGACCTAGAAAAATGGAAGACTTCTGATTTTCCATGTTCAATAGTGAGTCTGAATTGTTTGAAAAGAGAGGAGATAATGTTATAAGTATAGAAGAGAAAAGTGCTTGATTTATTAAAGCTCTTTTCCTGAGAAATGAAAAAACTATTATTTGCAAAAGAGAAAGTAGAAATAGAAATACTAAGATTAAAATTTTTTGATCTTTTTTAAAAGATATGAAAGATAGGTCCAATATAGAGAGCAGATAGAATGGGAGAAAGAATAGACCCTTAGCCTACTCCTATATTTTCCCTAAATGAGAGAAAAACAAAATTGTTCTATATATACTAGGTTTTTCTACTTACTAAATAATTAGAAAAGAAGAAAGAAATTTTTGGATTGAAACCCACTTTGTCCAAAATAAATGGGAGAAGCCAGTGATTGAGCAGTGGGAAAAATTGAGCAATATTAAAGGCTAAGGTACTAATATATAAACCTACATCTGTGGTAGATCATTGTTTCAATCCTCCAAGCTGGTAAGAATGAATGAAATTGGAGGAGATGTATTAAACTTGTAACCTTTTACCAATTCAATGAGTTTTATAGGTATGTTGAAAAGAATAATTAGTTGAAACATCTTTAGAGAGTTGTAGATCAATTTATTTAGTAATATTGACAAAATTTAATAGACATTTATTATCATCTATTAAAAACTTTAAGTGTCACCAAGATATATGATCCAATTCTAAAGTAGATGAACTGTTGTATTTCTTTATGGCATCTTTGAACTTGTTCTTAGGAAAAGAAGGCTATTCCAATATTAATATAATAGAAATCTCATCAAGTAGACTTGTGTTGATTAATAGATCTTGAGTAGAATTGAAGGTTTGATATAATGCTTACTACAAATCTTCTAATTCAACATATGAGCATTCATCAAATTAAAAAGCTTCAATGACCAGTAATTTGTATTTTTTGACCCAGCTTGTTAAGTCCTATGGTCTTTTATTCTTTAATGCAATTTCTTGAATTTTCTCATTGAAGAAAGATTATTTGGTTCTTTTGATAAATTCCTTAAAATACTTCCAATCTATTAATGATTTGAAGGCATAGTACATGTTCAACTTGATGCTGAATTCTTCATTTTACCATGCTTTAGAACATTTAGTAATATTGACACATTTAGACTACTTATTGTCAGAATTGTGAATATTAGACTTAGTTTATTTTCATTTTCCTTCTCATTTTTAGGGTTAAGGTTAGTATGATACTACAGATCATTGTCACAACTATCACACAATCATGTGATATAGAGAAGGTCATAGAAGATTCTGGAACAAATAATGTTATATAATATAGCAACAATATATTAGTCTTGTAGAAAGCATATATACTTTAGAATAGGATAGTTGTAGTATGTATATAGACCATAGCCTGTGATATACAAGATAGACTAGTTTATACTTGGAACTCTATCAAGTTCTTTTATAATTACTCAATCTAAATAAGTTCTTTAGTCTAATTCTTTAGACTTAAGTATCAGGTACAGTTTACACTGAGAATAAAAGTCTGTAGAGTTGACTTAGAAAAGTACAAACTTGTGGAATAACCTTGGCTTTAGCTTATGTGTTGTGTTATCTGTCTGCCATATGGTCATAACTTCAAATGAAGAAAAGAAGTCCAAAATGGAAGTAAGTACTAACTGGTATGTCATAATTGAACACTGAAGATTGAGTTCAATAAGAGTTATCTTTGTTGATTATCAGATTATCAAATTACAATGTAACTACTAGTCTTATATACAATTAAATAGTATAGGAGATGCTTGAGGTTTCAGTAGTATAGATTTTATTTTTCTGAGTGGAGATTTCAGTAATGAGATACCAATAGAAGTAGAAAGGACTCTGCCATGGAAGACTGAGTTGAATAGGAGTATCTCTGTCATAGAAAACAAAATACCCAAATAGGAGTATCACTGTCACATAGACATATTATGAAAAAGGTGGCTATCATGGAATATTATGTAGTAAATGTTGAGGAGGTAGTATTATTATGGAGATATATTCTTTGGATGGGTGGACTTAGCATATAACATTAAGATCATAATACTTATTTCAAAGAGATTTAGAGATGATTGTATATTCTTAAACTTTATCTTCTAGTGATTTTTTATCAAAAATGTTCAAAGTGTCAATATTACCTATGGCATTATTGAAATTATTGATGAAATCATTCTCTTTCTCACCATACTTAATGATAGCTTGTTGCTTGTCTTGAACAAACTCTTTATTGATGGTAATGTCAATAATTAAAGAAGTATAATCTAAGAGACTCCATAAATCTAGTAAAATGAAATAATTATTGATTTCTGCTAAGTTATCTTACAGAAATATAAGATAAATAACTGAATTTGAATCATTTGGATTGTCAGCATATTGAGTAAAGATCTAGTTAACTAGAATAAAAAATCTTAAATTAAAAAAATTAGTGATTTCTATTAGTATATCAGTATGAGTGAAATAATGAGAATACACTAGATTCCAATTATTATCTCTAATGTTAAAGTTGTCAGGAGTATAGTATGAAGTACATATATAGTACCAGCCAGATATCAAAGCTAAGCTTAACATTGTATACTTTTAGTATAACTAGTTCAGTAGCTGGTTTATTTCTAACATAATGTTAAGTAGTTGGCAGTTTAACTTTTAGTAAAACCATTCTCTTTAAATAGACAGTTGTTAGCATGGAAGCATAATATGGCTAGGAGTATCACTAGAAACAGTACAAGTTGCTTAGCTGTATATCTCTATTAGACTGAATGTTCTGTGAAGCAGTGTTTACTAGGTCTTTTAGAAACCCTATAAGACTATCAAGGCTCTGAAACTACAACACATGACATAATTCTTAGGTGTAGCTATTCATATAACTTCTATGGAGAAATCACATGTCTTGAAAGAGAAGTACTATCAGAAGTACAGTATGAAGTACATATATAGTACCAGCTAGATGTCAAAGCTAAGCTTGATATTGCACACTTTTAGCATAACTAGTTCAGTGGCTAGTCTGTTTCTAAAAAAAGTCCCTAGTCATAATGAGAACATTGTTAAGATTAACCTTAATATTCTTGAGATATTTTAAGATATTTTGTTTTTTTATTTATTATTTATTTTTATTTAACAATTTATTATATGAAGACAGACTATGGTAACTACTTTGTAACTATATAAAATAGGACTAAACTAAATCAAACTATAAAAGAGAAAGAAAATAAAAATAAAATGAAAAGAAAATCAAAGAAAAAGGCTATGAGATAGCTAGCATAGACTACAAAGTTGCAGTATTATGTAATGCTCTTTCTGGAGGTGAAGACATTTGGATTAAACTCTAAGAAAGATCTAAATTGAAACATAGTTTCTTTTCCCAGATTCTAACTCTTGTTAAATCTTTTGCAATCATATAAGATGTGATATCTTAATTCAATAGAGTATTCTCCTATCAGAGCGTAATTGGTAATTGCATGAGTAGCTCAAGTACAGAATAAATTAGAAAAACTAAAGTTTTTGATCTAGAGACCACTCTTGGTATAGGATGAAACCAAGTCCAATAGAGTAGGTTTAGAAATTTCATTCTCTTGAGATTTAATATCTTAAAACTATTGTGCTATTCTTCAATAATATCATTATATTCCTTCTTTTTGTTCAAGTCCTAGGAAAACTTGCTTAAATGAAGACAAATCAGATTGAATGCTTTGGTATTATTGTCAACCTGAGCATGCAAATGCCAGTTAATGTCACTGTGGCAATTCCAAAATTTTACCAAATTATTTGAATTTTTACTGAAGAATTTTCAAAGATTCTTAGAAATTGCTATCAATTGGATTTGATAAAGATAAATGAAGAAATCAAATATTTTCTTGCCATATGAAGAGTATCAGTTATAATAATAATGCAAGAAGTACTGGGTATTTGAGTTGTTTGGTTGATACTATATCTGATAGTTCTACTTCCATAAATATAACATTGATGGCATAATGAATAGTTTTCTTCAAGAGATTGTTGAAAGAATGTACATAGAAGATAGACATGGTGATGTTGTTCTTGATACTGATATTAGAGACAACGATAACTGTAGAGAAGTGTTTGAAGAAGTATTAATGACAATTTCATTGAGATATTTACAATAACATTTTTTGCTGTCTTTATTAGAGCAATTAATGTTATAAAAAAATATTCTGTTGATACAATTGGTAGAGTTAATGACAGAACTCTTGATAGCTTTCTGTTGTTTAATCTATGATTAGAAGAGAGAGTAGTAATATAGAGTTGATTTCTGCCACTCAGCTTTTGAAGATGATAATGTATAGAAATGAGCTCTGCAATAGATTTGATTCCAAATAAAGGCAACATGTGAAAGGCTCCTAAAATCTAAATCACAGCTCTTTGCTGCATTTTATTAAGCCTGTCAATAGGATATGAGAGAAGTACTTTGTTATAGAACCAAAGGAGAAAACTGTATAGTGCAATAGAAAGAATGCATATTTGATATAAAAGTCATTTCTGGTACAGCAAAAGTCTACAAGTGGAATTGCTTATCATTTTCATGTATTTTACCATTGATAGAGCTTTATTAGTGTAATATTTGATATGTTGGTAAAAAAAGAGTTTCTTGTCAAAAATGAAACCTAAATATTACCATAAAGATTTCAGTGAGAGTATAGGACCACCAATAATTAATAAGTCTAAAGGAGGGGGTTAAAGTACCATAAGATCTAAAGAAATAAAAGACTTCAGTCTTTCCATATTCAATAACCATGCCAAATTGGTCTATAAGTGAAGAAATGATATTATAACTACAAAAAAAGAAAAGAGTTGGTTTTTTCCAAAGATTTTTCTTGAGAAATAAGAAGACTGTCATCTATAAATAATAAGAAAGAAACAGGGATTTTTAGATTTTTCAAAAATATAAAAAAGTAGAGATAGATATAATGTTAACAGAACAGATGAAAGGGCAGAATCTTGTTTAATACCAACATCAACATTGAAGAAGGGAGAAAAGAAATTGTTCTATTTATATTGCATTTTCCTGCCAATTAAATAGTTAGAGAAGAAAGATAACACTTTAGGGTGGAACCTAGCTTTGTTAAGGATAAGGAAGAGAAGTTGGTAATTTAGGAATAGGAAAAAATTGTGCTATATTGAAAGCCAATGTGCTTATAAAGATATTCTTGACTTAGCTAGACTAAATAATATAAGTGAGAAACATACCTGCATCAGATGTAGATTGTTACTTAATTCTGCCAAACTGATGAGGATAAACAAAATTGTTAGTAATAGTGTGAAACTGTAATCTTCCACTGATAACTTTTTCAATCAGTTTGCTAAGCATATTAAGCAATACAATAGGGCAAAACAACTTGGGTGAATTATATGATGATTTAAAATGTGATGGCCAATTTATGCAAGTATTAGCAATATTGATGATTGAAACTAAACAATCATTGACATTGATAACCTTTTTTAAGATTTTTCATGAGATTTTGTTAGGGCCAGAAGCAGAGAAGTTATTACACTTGCTGATGGCATCCTTGAATTCTACTTTTGAAAAAGGTTTCCATTCTAACACTGGCTTTGAGGAAATCTCATCCAATATCTTGATATTAACATAGCAATTATGAACAGAATTAAAGAAAAGATATAAAGCTTGTCATAAATCATCAAGTTCAATATATGGACTACCATTGAATTGAATTGCTTTGATGGCCAGTAGTTTGTGTTTTCAGACCTAATACATTAGGTCCCAGGGATTTTAATTTTTTGAAAAATTTCCAATTGCTAAAACTTTTAGAAGATTTATAACTTGCTAAATTTAATTGATACTCTTTGTTCCACTAGTCCTTAGACCTCTGGACAATATTGACTTATTTTGAGTGTTTGTGCCATAAATGATCTTGCTTTCTAGTGAAGTTTTGGACTGTGTTTTCCAGTGACTCCTTGTTCAATAACTGTATAGTGTTGATTTCTTTGAAACACTTGATGATGTCTGAAGTGAAATTAGCTTCTTCTTCATTGTTCTTGATAATAGTATATTGAATGTCAGGAATGAATTCTTTGATAATTCAAATATCAACAATGAGGGGAGCATGATCAAAAGGAAATTGTTGCTCAGAAAGGATAAAATAGTTATTAAGCTCTGAAGAATTGGGTTGCAAGAATATGAGATCAGTAACTGAATTTGAGTTCTCCTCATTATCAGCATATCTAGTAGGAACTTGATGAACAAGATGAGAGAAAGACAAATTAAAAGAGTTAGCAATATCAAAAAGTAAATTACTATGAGTAGAATAGAAAGAGTAATCTGAATCCCAGTCTCTGTCTCTAATATTGTCAAGTGCAGTTCACACTGGAGGTGAAAGTCCACAAGATGGACTTGGAGATATGTAGACTTGTGGAACAACCTTAGCTTCAGCTTATGTGCTATGCTATCTGTTTGCTGTGTGGTTATAATTTCCAATGAAAGAAAGAAGTTCAAATAGAAGTATATACTGATTGGTGTGTTGCTATTGAACACCAGAGATTGAGTTTAATAAAAGTTATCTTCATTGATTATCAAACTAGTGAATTACAGTGTAACTACTAGTATTATATACAAAAAGATACTATAGGAGATGCTTAAGGTTTCAGTAGTATAGCCCCTATTATCCTGAGCAGAGGTTTCAGTATTAAGACACTGAAAGAAGTACAACTCTGCCATAGAAGACTAAGTTGGATAGGAGTATCTCCACTATAGAAGATAAAATCTCTGGATTGCTGCATTACTGCCATACAGACATTTTGCAAGGAAGGTGGGCTTTTAGATTAGATGTTTATAAGGAGTATCACTATAAAAATGTATTTTTCAAATGGGTAGACTTGGCATATGACAAATATTAAAGTCACCAGTCATAATTAAAACATTTCAAATATCAACTTGAGTATTCTTAAGATATTTTAAAGCTGATTGATTGAAGTTAGAATATATGTTGAGAAGAAAAAATTCAATACCATTGTTGAAAAAAGAAAAACAATAGATGTCTCTATGATTCAAGATGTCTTTATGAAAGGAAAAACACAAACTAGATAGCCAAACATTAATATAGGAGATGACATATGAATAGTTATTTTTGCTTAAAGAGGTCCTTGTAAAAGTGATCCAATTGGGATAATTGGGGGCTCTAACAATAATATCACCTTTTTCATTTGATAAGCTAGAGATAGTTAGTTAAATCAACCAAGAAGATTCTTAAATAAGAATAATATCGAAGTCTTTGGTGATTTCCAAAAAGGTATTGGTTAAAAATTTGTTTTTTCAAACATTTTGAGAAAAGATTCTGAGGTTCTTGATAATCATACTTATGCATCGCTCAAGGCTGAGTGAATTGACTTGGTTCTATTGTCCTGGATTTTCTGGTATTTCTTTACATGCCATTCTCTATTGAAGTGATACTTCCAGAATAGACAAAGGTTAGAGTCAACTTGATGATCTCTCTTGTATATAATATATTTAAAAGAGTGAGAACATAGTTCTCCTTGTTTCATTTTAAGTCTAGGTGGATTAATTTTGAAATTTGCCTTGCAACACCATATGATATGTTGATGATGTTTACTCTTATAAAGCCTGTTATACTTAATACACCTTGAACCTTGAACTTGACAAAAGAAAGTGGTATATCTCCACTTTTAGTATTTTTTGCACTGAGTACCATCTGAATTCATGTTTGCACTACAAATAGTTACAATATAGCTTCCAATATTGAACAACCTGTTAATGAGATTCTTAGCTTTATATCCACTTTGGGTATCTTAGATATCAATCCAAATAATTGCCATGTCATATTTGGACAACACTTTGATAACATGAGGTTTTGACACAAGCAATAAGTTGTTGAAAATATAGTTAGATTTGATGACTGAGTTAATAAAATCTGAAGTAATGGAAATGTTAGTATTTTCCAGAAAGTAAGAAATACCTATTATTTTCAAATAGGATTTTGATTGAGAAAGTCTAAGAGCCTTAATATTCTCTAAGATGATGTTTTCTATATTCCTAACAAAGTTTTCAATGACTTGAAGATTGGAAGGTGATGCTACTTTGTTAGTAACAATAGTCACACCAATTAGTCCTAATTAGACATAGTCTGACATAATATCTGACTTGATGTTTCTGAAGGCTTAATTGGTATTAGCAATATGACTACTAGAAGAGGCTATGAATTTGCTAATATTGTCTTTACCCATAGGAATAATAATTTGCTTTTATAAAGAGCTCTTAGTAGTAATTTTGATATGAAGCTTAGGCTTATTTGAATTGTTAATAATTTTTTGTATATTTTCTATCTTTTTTGCTGGTAAGTTTGGGTAGTTTTCTTTCAGCTTCAATATGTTGGAAACATTAGAGCCTACTACTTAGTATATAATTGTTTTTGGTTGGTTTTAACTATTGTTATTGGTTTTTTTCCTTTACCAAAAAATTTGGACTTTTCCAATACTTTCTTAGATAGATATGCTAGCCTTAGATAGATATGCTAGGATGGGAGAAGAGATTCTGACAATTTTAGCTACTTTGTTCTTGAATGTACTAGAGTATAAAGAGGGTTTGATCTTTGGAACTTTAGGAGTAAATTTGTTTGTTATACCATTTCTAAAAGAATTATTATCTTTATCAATGACAATTGTATCCTAACCAAATTCATAGATAGAAAAAATAAAATTTCATACAACTTCACCAAAACCTTTGAGTTCTGGAATATCATTTATCAAACCTTTTTTAACCTTTCTAGACTTGATATAATCTGCTATATGTAACAAGGAAGTAAACATGTTCTTGTCATCAATTTCAAAGAATTCCATAGATTCAAAGATAAAAATGGGATAAGCTTTACTATCCCAAGCTTTATATTTAGTAGGTTGGTTAATATTGTAGGCCAATGGAATCTCATAATAGTTCAGCTACAAACACAACTCTTGAGTACCAGTTGTCTCATGCTTACCTTATGGAGAAGGTGTGGTATTTAGGGCTAGAGCCTCATTAACTTCATATTATTTACCAGTCTTGATACTATTGTCAGATATCTGAATAACTGGATTATCATTCATCTCTGAGTTTGCTGTTACTAATAGAGCAATCTCCTTTGCTTTAACCTGTTTGCTCTAAAGAGGGTTGTTACTTTGAATTTATATTCTTTTATAGTAAGAAAGTATAGATATCTTAGAGAGAATAAAGAACTCTTTGGAACTATTGTGGAATGGGAACAATGGTCTCTCTCTCATTATATTCATGTTAATATCCATTTCTATGTTTAAAGATATTTGGCCCAATATATTAAATGATAGAGCTTTAATAGTAGTAGATAATGTTATATTTGCTAATTTTCTTATAGGCACTACTATACAAGATGGTGGTAAGAGAAAAAGAAACAATATTAAGACATTCTGTTGTTTATCAGAATAAATATTAATAATGAAGCAAATAATATCATTGTTAAAGAAAGAAATAAGACTAGTATTTCTATAATTTATAATATTTCTTCTAAGGGAAAAGCAAAGTTGAACAAGTCAAAAATTGATATATGTTATGACTTTTGAGTGTTTATTATCATGAATTAAATGTCTTGAGTATTACAACTCAAAGATTTTAGAGTTGGTCAATAAGAAGAATCTTGTATTAGAGTTAACATAAGAGAACTTAATAGAGAACTCTGTACAGAATCATCTACCTTATATATTTAAAACTAATAGTCTGTTTTCTACTACATTAGCTTACCCTAAATAACCATGTATAAAATTAACATATGTATAATTATACTGTATAATATTATCTTTCCAGAATCTTCTACCATTTTCTATTATGACATGTGATTGTATGACTGTGTGACTGACTGCTGTGTAATACCAAGTCATGTCAAGTTCTAACTCTGACTTCTAAAATAAAAATAAACAGAAAATAAAATAAAAGTGAGAGAGAAATTGAAAATAAATAAAGTCTACTATTTTCAACTCTAATATTAAGAATATGGTCTACAATGAATGATTAAAGGTTTTCACAATGGTATCTTCTTCTTTATATGTTAAACTAGGAATAGTTTATATGATAGACTATGGGGGCTTTTAAATAAAAATAATGTTGAACTCTTTTTGGTTTTCTAAAATTATATTAGTAAGAAGACTGTTCTTTCAAATATTCTGCAAAAAAAATTTAGGTCTTTTATAATCATATACTTTCCTTGCTTACAATTTTGGGTAGATTAATTTACTTCTATTCTCATGAAGCTCTTGGTATTTTTTTAAGTATTATTTTTTTATTGAATTGGTGTTTTCAGAATAGACAAGCATTGTTGTCAGCTTAGTAATATCCTTTGTAGTTAATGCACTTAAAGGAGTATGAACAAGGTTTTCTTTTTATCTTGAGTCTAAGTGGGTTAATTTCAAAGTTTACATTACAATATCATGCCATCTCTCTATGATGTTCAACTTCATAAGGATTATTACACTTTATACACTTGGAGTAGTGTGTGTAGCATGCAAAAGTTGTGTGATCCCATTTTCAATAGTTTTTATACTGAAAAATGCCTAAATTCATATTTATATCTCTAATCATAGTAATGTGACTACTAATGTTAAAACATCTGTTGATTAAATTCTTAGTATTGAATTTGCTTTGAGAATACCAGATAATATTATTCTTGCTTCCTGTCCTCATGTTATTAAGGCTTCATCTAAATCAGATATAGCTGTCATTTGAATTAATATTGAAAATATGTGTCATTTGGAGGACTATTTCAATAATATCAGCTATATAATAAGAAATACCTAAAATTTTGAGATATAATTTATACTGTGAGAGATATGGGCTCATGATTTTGTTAGAGTCTACTACATTAATGTTTTTGATGTATTTATTAATCGTGTTAAGGTCTAAGTTGGCTATGATTTTATTTGTAATAATGACAATGTCTCTGTAATATTTTTGAATAAAATTCACAACAACTTTTGACTTGATATTTTAGAGAGCATTTTTAATGTTAGTAATATGCTTGTTTGACAAGGCCATAAATCTGTGTGAATTAGTAAAACTTATTGGGATGATTATCTGTTTTTCCAAAGAGCCTTTAGTTATCATGTTGATTTTTGGCTTTTCCTTCTTATTGTCATTTAATACTTTGTGTATATCCTTGATCTTTTTAGCTGAAAGATTGAAAAAGATTTTCTTGATTTTCACAATATCTTTGATATTGTTCTTAGATACTTGAGCATACAAACATCTACTATGAAAGAAAAAAGGATTGAAAGATGATGAAAAGAAAGTTATTTTAAATTTGTAAAATTTAAAATTCTTCAAAACTATTCTGCTTAGCCTTGGAGAGATAGGAGAAAAAATTCTGGAAACATTAGCTTGTTTACCAGATTTCACAGATTCTCTTTTGTTTTTGGATAAGACTTTTAGGATCTTAGACTTGAATTGCAAAGCTATGCATTACCTAAAGGAGGAGTTATCTTTATGGGCCATTAGTTTATTCCATTCAGATTTGTAAATAAAGTCCCAGGATACAAAACCAAATTTCACAATCTGAGGAATATTCTTAGTGGTTTTGTTCTTAAATTTCCTTTGTCTTATGAAGATAGTCATCTTGTAGAGTAAGTAAGTAATATTCTTAGCATTGCCTTCCAAATACTCATTGACTCCAAAAATAGAAATAGGATAGAAACTACCATTTCATAGTTATATATTTGTAGATTGATTGATTGAATAGGAGATAGTGGATGATTCAAGCTTCTGAAAGTCATATATGTTAATATTATTGGTACTATAAGGTTCCAGCATTGTTTATATAGCTTTAGTCTCATCAGTATTATCCCTTTTTTGATAATTTTCATAAAGAACTTAAAGAAATCAAGAATGCTTACATTGTTAGAGGTAAATTGTACTTATTAGATTATCTGTAATAGCATAAAAGACAGAATGGAAAGGAGACTTAGTCAATCAAGTAATAGGAGAAAGATAGGAGTGAGTACTACACAGATAAGATGATCTGGCTTTAATAGTCAATATTGTACCTAGCCTATATATTATATGGTCATAATTTTCAGGTAAATGAAAACTTGGATAAAAGAGTGCAAATATAGCACAGTTCAAGTTGATTATTAGACTAAGAAATTGTATATAGTAAATATTATCTTTAAATACTGGAAAAGAGGTTCTAATAATAATAATAATATACTATACATACTACTATTAGATATTGCAATATTGTTGGCTGAAATTCTATAGTTGTTAAGCACAGTTTGCACTTGAGGGTGAAAGTCCATGGAGTTGGCTTAGACATGCATAGAGTATAGAAACTTCATGTGATGAGCTTGGTGATGTAGACTTTTCAGAACAACCTTGGCCTCAACTTATGTGTTGTGTCTCCTACAAGCCATGTGGTCACAATTTCAGAGAATAGTCTTGTAAGGAGTTATAAGAAGAGGGATAAAGTGTATCGCCATTGATACCAGAGATTTAGTGTCAACTTTAGTCAATTATCAGACTAGCTATTACAAAGAGGTCACTAGCCTTAAATACATAAAATAACAAAAGAAGTAACTAAAACAGATATCTGAGCAAGTGTTTTATTAGTAAAACACTATATAGGAGTTTAGATTTGGAGAGAGGAAAACTCTATGTAAAGTCCAAGTAAATTTGCAGAGTTTGAAGGAGATAATTAGACAATGGATACAGATGAATATGACTGTGGATTTTGACTCAAATAAAGTGAAATAACTATGGACTTTTGGTAAAATTAAGTCTATTATAAAGTATCAAACTACCAACAGAGTTTTGGACACAAATAAGACCAAATAACCATGGGGATTTAATGTTATATTAAAATCAAACATATCTCAGATATGTTTCAGAGTTTGGGATATGACAATAGTATTTAATATGAAATTGAGAGGTTTTTGTCTATAGAGTAATATATAATTAGAATGGAGCATGATTGGTTTCAGAAAAGAGTAAATATGTTTGAATAAGTTGTCACAAACTTCATTCAGCTTGTATCTTCACAACTAATGGACTGATTTTCACAAACTAAGTTATACTAGAAAGCTCTAAATAAGGACTATCTGTATATATATAGGATATACAAAAGCAACAATAAACAACCAAGATATCAGGTCATCAGTAACTATAAAATCTTTATTTGCTAATATCTCATGAATGACTAGACAGATTTGCACGATCGAACTTGTGTTAGAAAGTGCTCATCAAATCATTTCCAATGATATATGGTATATTACATAGTAATAAGTATTCATAGAGATACAAGCATATCAATATAGTGATATAATTAGTTACCTTTCTAAAAATTAGCCTGACAGCTACTATGATAGATGACAGCTCCCATCAGATATGAGTTTTGATCATATGATGGCAACAGCTTATGCATGGACCATCACTCTTTTGTATATATATACTTCTGTGTCTAAGGATTAGACCTCAGACTTAACATCAATTTATATCAATTATTCCTATTAATACTACTCATCACCTATTATTATTATCTCCTTATACTGAACCTCTGAAACATCATTAAGTTCAAGTATCATAACTAGTAAGTAGCTCATTTGTGATATAAGTTTGTTATTACCTAAGATAGATAGCAGATGTCATTAGTTAGTATGTAATACACATTCACAAACTCAATAATATCTTTGAAAAATTTCTTCTGAGTCTTAAAACTGCCATCATTATCTCTGATGCTAGCATTAAAAACAATGTGATACTTCAATATCACACATTTATTTTGGTGGCAGTATTTATGCTATCAATGTTACTTCTACTGAAGTGAAACTCTTTGCAATCAGATGCAGTATCAACCAAGCTGTTCAAATTCACAATCCAACACATATTACTGTAATTACTAATGCTATACATTCTGCAAAAAGAATCTTGAATTTCTTTCCTCATCTTTATCAGCTATAGTTAACTGTATCTCTTAAGATCTTAGAGTTTTTATTGAAAAAAACTCTAACAATTCCATTACTTTTTGGGATTGCTTTAACAGTATTCATTGGAATTGACATTCAGTCATAGATAAAGAAACTAAATAGTTATTAGGCATGATTTACACTGGAGGCAAAAGTCTACAGAATTGGCTCAGTAATATACAGAGTGTGTAAACTCTATGCTTGGTGATACAAACTTGTGGAACAATCTTAGCTTTAGCTTATATATTGCACCATCTATCTGCCATATGGTTGTAACTTCAGATAAATGAATGAAGTCTGAGATAGGAGTGAGTGCTAATTAATGTGTTGCTTTTGAACACCAGAGATCAAGTTTAATAGGAATTACTTTGTTGATTATCAGACTAGTGAATTGTAGTATAAGTACTAGTCTTATATACAAGTAGAAAATATAGGAGATGCTCAAAGTTTCAGTAGTATAGTCTCTATTACCCTGAGCAAAGGTTTTAGTAGTAAGACACTGACAGGAGTAAGATAGGAGATCTCTGTCATAGAAGACAGAGTTAAATAGGAGTATTTCTGTCATAGAAGACAGAGTTAAATAGGAGTATTTCTGTCATAGAAGACAGAATATCTGGATTGTTGCATCACCACCACAAGAATGTATTGTGAGAAGGATAGCCATTATAGAAAACAGGCTTTTTTCATAAAGACAGAGAGTATGGTATTATCATAGAAACATATCTTCAGCATGGGTAGATCTGATATATGACAGTATTTCTTTCTTAAGACTAAGTCTTTGAAGTCCTATCAAGTTTATCTAAAGAATCTATGACAGTGCCTAAGTTAACAATATATAAACAAAAAGGAAAAAAATTTCATCTTTCTTCTATATTATCATGTCTTCCCCTACTTCTTCTAACATTTCCCAAAATGACACTGAGATGCTTAAAGAGTAGCAATGGAAGATGTAGAGAAGACATGAAGAGAAGCAATGGCTCCAGACCTACTTGGAAGAAGTAGTAGAGGCATATTATATCAAGCAAGCTTATCACAAAATGAACAACTCACTTATTTGTGATATCTGAACCTTGGGTGTACTCTCAGAAGTTTAGAAGTGATTTAGAAGTTCAATAATGATGATTAAGATCAATACAGATAATAAAGGATAAAGATTAATAAAAATTGATGTTTTTAAGTCTAAGGTCTAGTCCTTAGATACAGAGATATATATATAAAAGAGTGATGGTCCATACACAAGCTATTGCTATCACATGATCAAAAATCATATCTGATGGGAGCTGTCATCTGTCATAGTAGCTGTCAGGCTAATTTTAGAAGATAACTAATTATATTACTATATTGATATACTTGTATCTCTACTAATACTTATTGCTTTGAAATGTATTATATATTGTTGGAAATGGATTGATGAGCACTTTCCAAAGCAAGTTCAATCATGCAAATCTGTTCAGCTGTTCATGAGATAAGTAGACAAAGCTTTTACAGCTACTGATGGCCTGATATCTCAGTCATTTGCTGTTGCTTTTGTACATCCCACATATGTGCAGATAGCCCTCATTTGGGGCTTCCCAGCACAACTTATTTTGTAAAAGTTGGTCTACTGGTTGTGGAGATACAAGCTGAATGAAGTTTATAACAAAGCTACTCAGAAGGCTAGAAAGGTAGCAGAGACTAAGATAAGGGAGGAAGTAGAAGCTCATAGAAAAGAAAAAAAAAGAATATAGTTGGAGTATCTAAAACAACTCTGGAACACTACTCTTTTGGGGGATATCAAGACTTTTCAGGTTGTAAGGTATAAATGTAAGAAAATTACCAACATCTTCTCAGAAGACAAGATAGGGCAACAGTCCTCCAAGAAAACTAAAGAAAAGCAATCAGGAGAGTACTGTATGGATGCTATGGTTAAAATAGAGGGTGTTAACCCTTGTGGAAGGCATATATATACTAGACAGAACTGCTTGTTGTACAATAGTAGATGAGTAAAAGAAACCCTTTGTTTTTTTCTTTACTGATAATTATCTTCTTCATAGTCATTTTCTTGGATATACCAGATGTATTACTATCAAGCAGTGATGTATCTTCTATACTAACAACTACTCTCTAATAATAATCTTTACCTATGGTGTAGTATTAAGTGCCATTGAAAAGATACTTCAAGAACTTGTCAAAAAATACTGTGGATAACCAGAAGAGAAAAATGGCCCAATTAGCAAGGATTAGGGCTACAGTCAAATAGAAGTAAGGTTTAAAAGAGAATTCATGGTGTAGTGATAAGGAGAGCAAAAAAGAAGACAGAAATAATAATAAGAAATCCAAGAATAGGCCTAAAGGAAGTTAGGGAAAGATAGAGGAGGGGACCCTGTCATCTACCTCCTGCTAAAATAATAGCTTTGTTTTTTACATTACTTTAAAATTTATTTTCTTGGGTTGTTGTATTTATACTGTATGAGTAAGAAAATTAAAAGACAGAAATGAAAATGAAAGTCTGAAAGTTTGGAAAGAAATCCTATAAAGAATACATGGAAGCTGGGGTTAAATGAAAATAAATAGATAGATTTTATAAGGAAGATAATAATAATAATCTCTATTAAAAGGACATAGAGGTAAAGGATGAGTCTAATAGCATGAGTAAGACAAAAGTAAACCAGGCTTGGCAAGATATGTGATATGGAAATTGGATACCAAGTTAGTGGCATAAGTGAGTTCAGATATGATAATCCACTCAGATTTGTCTTTGGTATTTTCATACCCTAGCCAGATCACCTTGTATAGGAGCTTGCATATCCATTGATGATCAATTTTGGAGTTTACTGTTCTAGAAATTTCATACTCAGGTTCTCTATCAATTATAACTGGTGTAGAAGCCAGTTATGTTCTCTTAGGAAAAGAGTTGGACATAGCAGGTTTAAACATGGACATATAGAAAACTAAATGAACAGAGCACATACACTCTGGCAGATGGAGGATGAACAATAGTGTACTAGGCTGAGAAATGATTTTGTAGGATCTGAGATATTTTTCAAAAAGCTTTTTTAAAGGCTAAGTGGTTCTAAAGAACTGAGCTTTAACAAAGACTTTGTCTCCTACTTTGAAATTAGATGTTGGGGAATGTCATATATTAGTAGATTTCTAATAATGCTGTTGGACCATAAAGATCTCAGCTTTGAGAGTACTCTATAATTCATCAAGGTCTATGGTAAAATCACAGACTTGAAAGAAAGCAATATTGCATTCAGGGTGAACTGTAATGTTTGGATGATATCTCTTATTAACAAAGAATGAAGAAACACCAGTAGTAGTATCTGGAGCATTGTTGTAAGCAAACTCTGCAAGAGATAGAAGTTTGGACCAGTTGTCTTGCTAGTAATTATAATATACATGGAGGTATTGCTTAAGAGTCTAATTTATGTATTCAGTTTGTCCATTATCTTTGGGGTGGTAACCTGAAGTGAAGTGAAGCCACATGTCCAGAGCAGTACTTAAAGAATAGAAGAAGTTCAATACAAACTCTGAGCCTCTATCAGAGATAACATGGGAAAGAATGCTGTGTTTGGAGAACACATGGAGAACAAACAGATATGCTAGATATACAGACATAATGGTATTATGGGCAGAGATAAAAATTGCTTGCTTGGTAAGCTGGTTAACTATAACTAAGATAGTGTCAAACTCAGAGAATGATGGAAGTTCCTTGATGAAGTCTATAGAAATGGAATTCTATAGTTGTTCTGGAATAGAAAGTTGTTTGAAAAATCCATAGAGCTTGTGATGTTATGGCTTAGATCATATACAAGTAACATAGAACTTGCAGAATTGTTGTATATTAGTATAGAGGCTGGGCCAGGAATATCCATAGCAAACTAATTTCAGTATTTTGTTTTGACCAAAGTGTCCAACAAGGATGTGATCATGATTATACTGGAGAACATATATGCAGAAATTACTAGTAGATAGTATATAGATTCTATTATTTAGAAAGAGAAGACTATTGGAGTCCATAGACCATCAGCTATCTATGGAGATGTGTTTTGTAACAATTGGGTCACTAGAAAGAGCTAAAAGAATGTTTCAGTACAGAATGTCCAGATCAACAACTGTAGCTATGTAAAAGAAAGGAAATAGAAGGAAAGTAGCTTATATAGAGGCCACAAGTTGTTCTTGAGTGAAGATTAGTTTAAAGTTGTGAGGGTTGATTGTGGTATAACCAGTATTCCTCTTTTTAGGATAGACATCCCACTGTCTAGTGAAAGTATCTAGTTTGGTGTCAAGACAACCAGAATAGAACATGATGACAAGATTGAACTGAGAGAGATACTTGGACCACTGTGCTTGCTTCTAGATCAACACCTTGGTAGTAGAAAATTACTCAAGGTTTTTATGATCTATCTAAATAGTATTGCCAAATTGTAAAAGTTTCAAAGATAGTAAGCAATTACTTGTCATATGTATTATAGTTTAACTCTACCATAGTAAAAATGCAGGAGTGAAAAGCAACTGAATGAACTTTATTTTATTCATTAACAATAGAGAGGATTGTAGTGAGAGCACAGTCTGAAGCATCAGTTTCTACAATGAATTGAGCATTGGGAATCCAATAAGTGAGGATAGAAGCAGAGATGGATACCTTTTTGAGGGAGTTGAAAGCATCATGACAAAAGAAGTCAAACTCTTAGAGAATATCCTTCTAGGTGAGTTAATGGAATGACAATGTCTGAGTAGTTGAAGATAAACCAGCAATAAAAGTTAGTGAAACCTAAGAAAAATTGAGTATCCTTGACTTTCTTGGGCTCTGGCTAGTCTTGAATAATCTTTACTTTGTTGTCAAACATAGTAAGACTAGAAGAAGAAAGAATATATCCCAGATGCTCTACTAACTTGGAGTAAAATTTGTATTTCTCTACTTTGACATAAAGGCCAGCCTTATAGAGATGCTTGAATACCTTCTTAACATACTAGTGATGTTTGAATATGTTATTTGAGTAGATGAATATATTGTCCAGATATATTATGACATAAATGTCCAAAATGTTAGAGAAAATGTTGTTAATAAATTGCTGAAAGGCTGTGGAAATATTAGTAAGACTAAAAGATATTACAGACTACTCAAATGATCTGTAACAAGTTCTAAAAACAGTCTTCCATTCATCACCATCAGCAATGCAAACTAAATGATAAGTATGGCAAAGATCTATCTTTATATATATCCAAGCTTTGTGAGGTAAGTCTAATAGATCAGAGATAAGCAGGAGTAGATAGCAATCCTTTTTGGAAATATGGTTAAGACTGCAAAAGTTGACACAGAGACATAGTGAAGCATCTTTCTTCTTAATAAATAAGACTGGTACACTATATAGAGAGAGAGTTGGTCAGATGAAACCAATATTGAGGTTTTCCTTAATAAATTTCTTGAGAGTCTCTTGTTCAGATGCCAAAAGAAAGTATATAGGGCCAACTGGAGGTTGAATACCTTCTTTCAGATAGATTTGGAGGTCATAAGGATAATGAGAAGCAAGAACTTCAGCTTTGGTTTTACTGAAAACATCAGCAAATTCATGATACTTAGAAGGGACATTAGAAAGATCAGGAGATTCTGCAAGTTTTGTGAAGTTAGCCTAAATGTCTGAAGAGCAAAGACAGAGTTCAAAGTTGCTAAAGCTTAGAAGTTTTAATGCATGCAAGAATATTGTAGCACTAATAATAGCAATATTAGGTCACTTAGAGGTAAACACAGAAGTTTTAAATACAGATATGGAAACTGTGGAGTGTCAGAAGATAATAGAGATGCCAATATTGTATTGGCCATAATACAAGAAGGACCAAGATTTTCCTGCAAAGATAGACAGAAGTTTATCAACCTATTCATTTAGTCAATTAGTAGATTGTGTTAGGTAAACCAGTTGTATCTAAGGACCAAAGAGCAGAAAGAATCAAGCAGAGTAACATAAAAGTCCAGATTTATATAATTACTGGGAGGCAAAATTATGAGCAAGTTGGTAATTTTGGAGATAGTGCTGTTTGATGAACTATCAAATAAGCAGAGAGCAACTGGAGGAGTTGCAGATGTCTTTAAGTAGTAAGTATCCACAAATTTTGAGTCTACAAAACAATGAGTAGACCTGGATTTGACAAGAGCTCAGAATAGGATTTTATCAAGGTAATCTTAACCAAGGATTAAGAGAGAAGTAAGAGAGACAAAGAGAGAGTGAGGATCAGAAAGAGCAGATGTGTTTAGTTGGATGGGACTTATTACTGTGCAGAGAAGTTTAATGTAGCCCTCAGTTTATACAGAGTCATGGGGGTTACTCTCTATTTTTCCAAGAGTTGCTTAGAAACAGTTGTTAAAGTACTGTAGCCTTTAGAAGTGACTGTGGTCTACTTCTTGAGACAGGAGTCCATCTTGTAATCTCTTGCTCTGCAATAGAAGCACAGATTGTTTTCAAGGTATTTCTTATACTTGTCACTAGTCAACTTGCCATTTCTAGCCAGCTTGAAAGAGAGATTTATCTGCAGAGAATTGGGTTGTTTTTTGGAAGTGGAAGACAGAGATGATTTGGCAAATAAAGCTACCATAGATGTATTTTCCTTGTCCTAGGAGGTTATTGCATTACTAGCAGAGAAAGCTTTACCTTGCTTCTAGAAGTAAAACTTGAGAACCTTTTTTTCTGCCTATCTTACACAATGATATTTGCAGTTGCATTTGTAGTAGCAATAATCAATAGTCATTGCTAAAGTGTACATGTTCTAGAATGAGATAGGTTTACCTTGTTTCTGGATAAAGATAAGATTTTAGATCTAATTTGGAAAACTCTAGTAATAGCAGTGGCATAGAATACTATTCCCCTAATCTAGTTGAGAGACATAGCATATAAAATCCATGTTGTAAGTGGAAATCTTGTTACTAGGCTTCATATGAAGATTATCCAGAATGTTGGCTGCTTTACTAATAGGGTCTAAAAGACCAAAATGTCAACATAATTTGTTAACAAACAGGTTCTAGTTAGAAAGCTAATCTTGTAGAATGCCCTGGTCTTCCTGGTTGAGGCCTACCTCAAACTAGTCCTGAGTGACTCCAGTGAGATAGATCACTGCAAAATTGATTTTCACAATATCTATATTGAATTGCATGGGATTAATACAGAAGTAGAGATAATATTGAAACAGAAAATTATTAAGCTTGTTAGGCTTGGTACTGCTAAAAGTTTTGGGGATATGGACTTGAGTTCCCCTTGAATTAACATTATGACTAAGAGTTTAATCAGTTGTAAGAGTGTTTGCAAGTCATTCAAGTATATTAGCTAACTGCTCATTAGTATTATCACTATAACAGGGTTTTGACTGTGAGCAAGTAGTAAAATTAGGTCTATTAGAAGCTAGATTAGTAGCAGGAGCATTCTCCTAGTTAAAATTATTGTCTATAGGGACAATACTTGGCCAAGTGATAGGCAAAACTGTCCAGATAGGTTGAATAGTACAAATAGCAGACTTTAGAGATAATTGATCTCTTTGATGAATATGTCTTGAATATCATAAGATATTTGGCAGATATGCCCTAAAGAGATTGTCACTAAAATATAAGATTATGTTGAAAGATGTCCTCAGCAGTAGAACTAGAGTTGATTCTGAATGAATTGAAAAGTTATAATGGGAGAAAGCTATTTGGACTTTGAAGTACAAAAGTTGCTTTTTGCAGATAAAACTACAACAGAGGATTTAGCAGATAGAACTGCTCAGAAGCAACAGCAGACTTGGGAGTCTGATAATATTGTTAAGAGCAATTCACACTAAGGGTGAAAGTCTGCAGGGTTGGCTTGGAAATGCACAAACTTATGGAATAACCTTAGCTTCAGTTTATATGTTATGTTATCTATTTTCCATATAGTTGCAACTTCAGATGAATGAATGAAGTATAAGATAGAAGTGAGTGCTAATTGATATATTGCCATTGAATACTAGAGATCAAGTTCAATAGGAATTATCTTTGTTGATTATTAGGCTAGTAAATTACAGTATAACTACTAGTCTTATATACAAGTAAGAAATATAGGAGATGCTTGGGGGTTCAGTAGTATAGCCTTTATTGCCCTGAGCAGAGGTTTCAGTGGGGAGACACTGACAGAAGTAGGATTCTACCATGGGAGACTGAGTCAGATAGGAGTACTCCTATCATAGAAGACAAAATATCTGGATTGTCATTACCACCATAAGAATGTGTTGTGAGAAGAATGGCCATTATGGGAATTGGGCTTGTTTCATAGAGATAGAGGGTATGGTATCACTGCAGAGATGTGTCTTCAGCATGGATGGATCTAACATATGACAATAGTTTAAATATATACCCATCTTCCTATATAAATTGTCATGAGACTTTAGCAAGAAAGAAGAAAGTGATTCAATCATCAATCAATAACAGATGACATTTCAAGTATTGGACTACAAAGAAAATCATTTTCTCGATCTACTTGATGATAATTACTTGTCTATCAAGCCTTCTTATACAAAAGATAGTCTTCAGCTCAAATTATTCAGTCATTCTAATTCTCTATATCTAAGAGTAACCAGAGCCATTACAAATCACACTCTTACAAGCAAATACCATCTAAGATTTTTGCCCAAAGAAGAATTCAAATATTTGTGCAATTTATATCCAATCAAATATAGGCATTATATCCTTTACAAATGTAAAAAGTTCAACAATTATTGAAATTCTAACAGGGAGTTTTTAAAGTATTTTGTTACATTCCTTGATTTCAATCTAGGAGTCTTTTCTTTCCATAAAGGAATTACTTGATAGTAATTTCACTGTCATTACTTCACTTAGACTTAAGTATTTTCTTTTTCTTTTTCCTTTTCTTTCTTTCTTTTTATTTCATTTCATTCTCTTCTATATAAGTAGTTATGATGTAGCTACCACAGTCTCCCACTGCAATTAGTATAATAAATAGTTTATTTTTAAAAAAACTAGTTGGTTAAACATAATTGTTACAAACTTTATTCAGCTTGTATCTCTACAACTAGTAGACCAATTTTCACAAACTAAGTTGTGCTGGAAAGTCCTAAGTAAGTGCTATCTGCACATATGTGGGATATACAAAAGTAACAATAAACAACCAAGATATCAGGCTATCAGTAACTGTAAAAGCTTTGTTAGCTGATATCTCATGAATGGCTAGATGAATTCACACAATTGAACTTGCATTGGAAAGCATACATCAAACCATTTCTGATTTTATATAGTATATCCCAAAGAAATAAGTATTGATAGAGATACAAGCATATCAATGTAGTGATATAATTAGTTATATTTTAAAATTAGCCTGATATCTACTATAATAGATGATAGTCCTATCAGATATGAATTTTGATCATATGCTTATGTACAGACTATCACTATTTTGTATAATGACTTTTTTATCATTGATATCTGTATTAATCTTCATCATTATTGTTATCATTATTGAACTTTTAAATCACTCCTAAACTTCTGAGAGTATACCCAAGATTTAGATATCACAAACAAGTGAGTAATACATTTTCTGATAACAATTTAGAAGTAAATTAAAACACAGGGACTATATGGTTTACAAGATGCCCAAAAGAGTGCAAAACATGACATCAGAACATATTGTTTATATCAAGAACATAGAGATTATAGCTAACAGATGACAAGGATAAAGAACAACAAGATATAGGAAAAGAATCAGATTCAACTAATCTAAAGGATCTACCAGAGTATATTCAACTGTTCACACACTTGTTCAATAAAAAGAAATTCAAGAAATTACTAAAACAGAGAAAATGTGACTACAAGATCAACCTAATAAAAGATGCTCCAAAGAAATTAAATATAAAAGCCTATGCAATAACAGTCAAAAGGGATAAAGCATTGAATTAACAGTTAGACAAACAGCTCAAGGCAGGACTAATTGTGGAATCAAGCTTACAATATGCTGTACCATGCTTTTATATTTCAAAGAAGAACAGATTACTATGATTGGTACAGGACTACAGGAAATTGAACCAACACACAATAAAAAACAAAACACCACTATCTTTAATTGAGAAAATAATTAACAAGCTCAAAAATACTAAGTATTTTAACAAGTTGGATTTTATCTAGGGATATGATAATATACAAATCAAAGAAGGAGATGAATAGAAGGCTATATTTTTAACAAACAAAAAACTATTTAAATCTTAAGTGATATACTTTGGGTTATGTAATCTACTGGGCATGTTTCAGATAGTGATGAACAATATCTTCTGAGAACTCTTGCATAAAGGAGTACTAGCCAACTATATGAATGACTTTGTTATATCTGCTAAGACCAAGAAAAAACTAGAGAAAAGAACAATTCAGTTTTTGAAGATAGTGGAGAAACATAATCTCTGCTTTAAACACTCAAAGTGCAATTTTAATGTTGAAGAAATACCCATTCTAGAAGTAGTAGTTGAAAAAGAAGAAGTTCAAGTGGAAAACAACAAGGTCAAAGCAGTTAAAAAATATAAAACCCTTAACAAGATAAAATAAGTAGAAAGCTTCTTAGAGTTTGCAAACTTCTACTAATACTTTATCAAGAATTTCAGTCACATGGCAAAATCTCTCATCAAACTCAAGAGAAAGAAAGAATGGAAGTGGGATAATGAACATCAAAAAGCATTCAAAGAACTTAAGAACAAGAATGTGTACTTACTCTCCCAAAGAGAGAAGGAAAATTCAGAGTAAAAATTATAAGATATACAACAAAGAATAATAGAAGCACTTATGAAATAAAGACAATGTCTACTAAACACTATAGAGAAATTTGAAGTCTAGATAGATCACAAGAATCTCAAGTATTTCCAAGAACTGCACAAACTTAATGTATGGCAAGCATGATGGTATTTGAAGATGCAAGACTATGACTTCATTCTATAACATATTCTAGGAAAGATAAACACAAGAGCAGATATACTATTTAGAAAAGACCAAGTGGATATAACAAACAACAACAAGGACATCAAGATGCTCAAGAATGAGCTATAAACAAGAAGAGTCAGTACAGAAGCAGAAGTAATAGTGCTTAGAGAAAACCAAGTGGTAGAAGAAACCATATTATTAGACAAAATCAGAATGAATCAAACTAGAAAACAAGAGGTATAGAAGGAATTAAAGAAAAATGAGAGACAGATATGAGAAGATAATAGCATAGTTTATATAGAAGAAAGGATATATGTTCCAAACAATCAGAAGATATGAGAGCAAATTCTACAAGAAAACTACAGACCAGTAGATATAGAATATTTAGAACAGCAAAGAATGCTTGAGTTGATAAAGAAGAATTTTTGGTGGCCAGGGATATGGAACAACATTAAGAAGTATGCCTAAAGATATACAAAATGTCAACATAACAAAGTGCAACACATGAAAAAGACTGGAGAACTTCACCCATTGGAAATACCTGAAGGATTATGGCAGAAAATCAGTATCAACATCATAGGACCACTTCCAGAATCAAAAGACAAAAATTTAATAGTAGTTATTGTAGATTGATTCACCAAGATGATCAGACTCAAGATGACAACTACAGTAGTATTATCAGAAGACATAATCAAAATCTATCAGGATGAAATATGAAAAATACATAGAGTACCATGAAAGATTCTTAGTAATAGAAGACCTTAATTTGTCTCAAAATCCATGGAAGACTTAACAAAGGTATTAAAGACAAAAATGATACTATCTATAGTATACCACCCTCAAATAAACAGTCAAACAGAAAGAATCAACCAGGAGATCAAAGTATTCTTGTAATACTATACAAAATGATTGGACAGAATGGTTGTCAGCAGCAGAATTCCAGTATAATAACAAGAAACATATGGCTACAGGGCATACTCTATTTAAGTTAAACTTTGGAAGATACTCATGGAAAGAGGATCTGATGGTAAAGACAGAATTATCAAAGCTGGAAGATTTTCTAGAAGGACTATGGAGAAGCTGGGAAATAGCAAAGAAGTCAATAGAAATAGCAAAAGAAGCTATGAAAAAGCAGTTTGACAAAAAGAGACAAAACCCACAAGAACTGAAGAAAGAAGACAACATGTGGTTGGAAGCCAAGAATATCCATTTGAACTGACTCTCAAAGAAGTTGGACCAGAAAAGATACAGACCTTCTAAAATAAAGAAAAACATTGGTTAAGGAGTGTTTCAACTGGAACTACCAGAAGAATGGATGATTCACAATATGTTTAACAAAGACCTTCTGACACAATGCAGAGAATCACATTTCAAAGGACAACATATGAATCCAGCACTACTGGAAATTATTAATGAAGAAGAAGAATATGAAGTAGAAAAAGTATGGAATCATAGAAAATGAGAATATAGTATATAATTCTTGGTTCATTGGAAAGGTTATGGGAATGAACATGATCAATAGATAGCAGAATTAAGGTTACCACATGCTAAGAGGGCAATAAAAGAATATTGGACAAGAGTTTCAAGTTGAAACCTATAAAAGAAGGGGGTAAAATCCCAAATTGACATCTCAATGTTGTACCAACATTGAGAAATCTAAACAAATGGCCTACCAATTCATCACTACACCTATCTCTTCTAATTCTTATATTGCTTATATGGCTGACAACATAGATCTTATAACAACTCTGAACAAGGAGAAGAAGGATTAGACTAGAAAATATCAAAAAATAATTTGAGGACTGAAGACTATGGCCAACATTCAGCTACAACTTCAAAAAATAGTCAAGTTAATCAATGCCACCAATATCAAACTTGTGGATATCAAAAGTATCCCATTATAAGCTAGTAACACATACAATAAACAAATCAGAGAAGATATATATAGTATAACTAATGACTTATAAAACATCTTACATAAAGATATGGAGAAACAAGTGTACTATATTCAAACATTACTAGCAGATGAACTAGATCAATGCAAAGGAAAAAGAGATGAACAAGTCAAGAAACATATGAAAATGATATAAGACATATACCAAGACATATATGAAGAGAATCCACAACCAATGATTATTAATGAAGGAAAACAAAAAGAAGGTGTTCTACAAAATAAAGAAGTATTTTTATATAAGCCATATAACATATCATCAGAATCTGACAAACAGAAAACACCTGAATGTGTTTTCATACAAGAAGAAATCGATAATCTCTTAGAAAAAATTGAGAATGAGATATACAATATTGAAAAGAAGTTGCAGCTGAATTCATCAAATAAAAACATAATTCAGATGTGAGCAGATGTGAATTTCCAATTGAAATGTATTCAAGAGGGCCACCACACAAATTTTTCTTTATTACATTAAAATTACATGGACAAATCATTATAGAACCTACAAAGAAGTTGGTCATATCCTATATGGTTAAATATTTAGCATTTTTGAACTAAGTTCATAAGGATATGAATGCTAAAACAGGGGTATTGTTATAATTGATACTTGATGTCTTATAGGTAGTTGCTTCATGGATAACATGTATTGGAGTTTGTTCATTTCTGCTTTCATCTATCTACTATACCTTATTATATCCTCATGTATAATTAGTCAGTATCATATATAGTAGTAGAAGTTTTCTCATGTTTTCTCTATTTCCTTAAGGATACTTTATATATAACTCATTGTCAATAGGTATATATAGCTGTATATACTATTCCATATCCTTATACTTTATCAATTGACTCTTTTCCCACTCTTACTCAAGTCTTTGCCTAAGTTGTAACCTGAACCAAGCTAAGATTGTAATAGAGGGTGTGACATGATGTTACAGGTGATGGTCACAAACATCACGAAGCGTGACATATGTCACAACAGTCACAGTCACAGTCCTGAATATCATATAACTTGGTTAAATATCATAAAAACTACTAAAAGGATTTAATTATAGTTTTAGAGTAGATTTAATATGCATAGATCAACTACTAGAGATATATATCTAAACTTAGGTCTAGGTCATAATATCTATCCACATCTATTGCATTTAGACTTCTGAGAGATCTAGCTATGGCTAGCTCTTTTGGACATCTAGGTATTAAGGCCTATTTTTAATTTTGTTGCTGTTACTGCTACTGATTTAAGTTTCCACTTCTTGTATACATCCTCTTTTCTAGTTCCCATTATTATAGAATCCTTGATCTTGGTAGCTATTGTTCTAAGGCTTGTCTACTGTTGTTTATCTTTTAATTACTTCCATCTCTTTATGTCTTCATCTTCTCTTCTGCTTTTAACTACCTCTAGTGGAAATCCAGGATTATGGCCCTTTCATACTATTCTACTATTGATTTAGGAGGTCATTCACTCTCCATCAATCTTCTCCTGACTTTTACATTTAGACTTCTCTTAAATTCTTCTCTTTTCTCATATCTTGTAGTCTTCTTGAAGATCTAAATGTATTCTTCTACTATTTTCTCTCCTTGTTTAAGAAGTCTTAGCTCTTTGACCTTTGTTGATTTCTTATCAAAATTTTCTTTTATCCCTGTCAAAAAATTCTCTACTATTTCAAACTTTCTTGTTTCATTTACTAATTCTTCCAATATATCTTTTTATACTTCTATAATTCCTTCCTGTATATATGATAAAACCCAATTTACTTAAACCTATACTTTCTAATTAAATATTTTACTATCTCAATTCTTTTTTCTTCTCCTACTTGCTAATCTTCTCTTTAATCCATTCTTGCTGCCAATTCTGCTATCTGTTATTGTAAAGCTATAATAATCCTATTCTGTTGTTCTATGATTTGTTAGAGTCTCTGCTAAGCCATTATGTTGATGAATAGAGAGAAAGGGAATGATATAGATGATGATGATACTGATAACAAGATGAGTAATAATAATTGAGAAAAAATAAAAAGTGTGTATATTTTTCTTAATACTAGTCCAGGTAAAATACCTTTCCTAGCTTTAGCTTACTGACTACCTGTTTACCAACTATTGCTTTAAGAAAACTGTACTAATATCTTTTTCTTTATTTTTATTTTTATTTTAATTTTGAATTATCTAATGTCACTAGTCATATATATCAAGATACTTTCAAGAGAATATGGAGAATGTGTAGTGTCAGGATGGAACTTGCTTCAAGTGAATATCTGCAATCAGCCATACAGAAAGAGGTTATATCAAGTATGGAAACTTATCCAGGAAATGAATGTGGGAATCCATGAGATTAGATAAATATCTGAGTTGCAGATCAAGCTTGGAAGCTTATTCATGGATAAGCAACATGATCTTAGATGATGACCTTGGCCTGAACTTATATGTTGTGGCTTTATCTGTTGTGTGGTCACAATTTTAGATGAATAGAGAAAAGTAAGAAGAGAGTTCTTAGTTGGATCTTAGTTGAAAAAGTGAGGGAATGAGTATTGGGGAATTTTTAGTTGATTTCCAGACTAAAGACTACAGAGTATTTACCTAGTCTTATATACTAAGTCTATAGTCAGAACTATAACTAAGAAATAGTAGTATAGGGAATAACTAAGGAAACAGTTTCTATAAAACAACCAGAAGCTTAGGTGATAAGTTACTAGAAGATAAAATATGAGAGACTGATCTATGTGTAAGCAATCACAAATGCAAAAGTATACATAGTATGGTTAGAGTTCCAACAGGAAGTCAGAAAGCAAATATTTTGGATGTCTCAGAAGTCAGTCTATGACAATATAACTAATTGTATGTGATCACAATCATGTATAATAGAAGATTATAGAAGGAACTAGAGTTATAACATTAGAATATATAATTATAGCATATTATTCTCATAATGTATGCATGTTGGACTTATAGACATCACATAAACATTAGGGGAGGATAATTTAAGTATATATAGTGTAGAAATACATTGAAGACTCCTTGTTGAGTTCTCTTGTGATTTCTATGAGATTCTTTATAACTTAAAACTACTTAAGTAAGCTATTATTTATTTAGATTAGTGGTTTCTATAACAAGATACTATTCTATTAACTTATATTGCTACTCTGTATAGACACCTCACAATTGAAGTGCAGTATAAGCCTTTTACTCAAAAAATTATGAGTACAATACTTTAACACTGCTTACTTAAACAATAAGCAACATATAAATAGTAGTCTGGGCTTAGTTATTATTATCCACAATTATCTATGCTAAGTAACTAGATTCTCTTTATGTCTGAAATCCAGCTTCTTCTTTGAGAGTGACCAAAAGTTATAATAACCCTATTAGAACAACTATGGTAGAGATATAATGTTTTATACTTCAGGCTTCAGAAATACTATAATGCCTCAGTATAATTCTTGTAGTATCTTGACATGTTTATTTACTATTGCAACTCCTTTTCTATTATATTGGTCTGGTTTATCAACTAGTAGGGTCTGAATGTAGTATACTTGATATTCCATATCTCTATATAAGATGTTTTATAATTCTTTTTATATTCTATATATTCCTTTCTAGTTGTGTTTTTGTATTTTTCTTCTGCTTGTAATATAACAGTTCCAATGTATGTGAGTTGATCATTAATATTATTAGCTTGTTTTATAATTTTCTGAATCTTGAGTTGAATATCAGATATGGTTTTGATCCCTCTAATTAATATGTAATATTTTTTTGTCCAAATAAAACAATGAAGAAGTGATATGATAAAAAAAGATAGAACTCTCAGAGATTGAAATAAGAAGATAATGTGTGGCTGGAGGAAAAAAATATCCAATTGAAGTAACTCTCAAAGAAGTTGGACCAGAAATACTATAGACTCTTCAAGATTATAAAGAAAATAGAATAAGAAGTGTTCCAACTAGAACTGCTAGAAGAATAGACAATACACAATGTGTTTCATGAGAACTTATTGATATAATGTAAAAAACCATAATTCAAGAGACAACATATAAATCTGGTACCACTACCTGACATTATCAATGAGAAAGAAGAATACAAAGTGAAAGAAGTATGAGAATACTAAAAATAAGTCAGGAGTATGCAATTCTTGGTATATTGGAAAGAGTATGGAAATAATCATGACTAAGGAATCACTGAAACAGAATCATATCATGTATCAACATCTTAAAAAAGCACTGAAAAAAACATGTTTTACACCACTCAATTTGCAACTGCTCACACTTCTCCCAATCCTTATATCCAATGTACTATCAATAATCTTGACTTTATTATACTACTCAAGAGAGAAAATAAAGATTGACCTTTTCATAGATACTTTTGCTGTTTTTCAACTTCTCTATAGTTTCTTAAAGAAAGTCTCCAGTTTTTATAATTCTTTCTTTATTATTGAATATTCTTTTCATAGGTGTCTTCCAAAATTAAGTCTTGTTATTATACTAAAATTCTACTACTGATTTCTTCTCAATATCACTATTTCTGCTTCTGTTGTTCATTTTCTCTTCCATTATTTGTTCCTGAGCATCTTTATGTCTTTTTTTCATGTTAACTTGATCCTTCCTAGATAATATATCTGCTCTTGTATTTATTTTCCCTGGAATATGGTATAATGTGAAAATCATAATGTAGCTTAAGATACTATTTTGCTTGTCATCCATTGAGTTTGTGTAGTTTCCCAAAATTTTTGTAGTTGGTCCAGACTTTTCTGTAGTATCTAGCAAATATTTCCACTTTGTTAGAGCTTTCACTATTCCTAGTAATTCTTTGTTGTTATAATTTCTCTCTGCTATCTACATTATTCTTGATAAAAATGCAATCAGTATCCACTCTAAATTTTCTTTCTCTTTTGAGTAGAGTGAGTACTGGTTGACTAGTGATTTTGTTTCTCAATTCTTCAAATGTTTTTTGATATTCTTCTTTCTATTTTCATTTATTCTTGTGTTTGAGCTTGTTGAGAGGTTTTGTTATATAATACAAGTCCTTGATAAAGTGTCAATGAAAATTTGCAAACCTTAAAAAGCTTTCTACTTCTTTTATCTTGGTAGTTGTTTTTGATTTCTTAACTACCTTGATCTTTTCATCTTCCATTTGCACTTCTCCTCTTTCAAATACTACCTTTTGAATAGATATTTCTTCACCAGTTGTTTATATTTGTACACATGTTGAGTTTCTTCTCTTTGTTACCTCTTCTTTGTGGAATAACATATTGCTTCTTTGAAGAATTACTATATACAAAGGTTTGTTATACCATGTCTGCTCCAAAATTTTGACAAATTTTTAGTCAACCCTGTCTTCATCTCCTAATTTCTCTTATACACTTTTCTTTTTCATCTTCTATCCTGACCTACAATCTTTTATGAAATATTCTACTTTGTTATATTTGTAATGCTTGTCTCTCTTTTTTTATTGTAGCTGTCTTTGGCTTTTCCATTATCTATGAATAATTCTTGTCCTCTATATATAATCTCAGGTCCTATTCTGTAATTGTAATTTTATCTTCTCTCTGAAGATTCATATTCTTTTTTAACACATATAATGGCTGCCTTCTATTCTTTAGTAAAGATATTATGTGGGTGTTGTCTACTTTGGTATTTATGAATAATGCTTCAAAACTTTAATCATAAAATTAGTAATATGCTTTTTTGATTTCTTGACCAAATTTGTTCATAATCCTTCTATCACATCTATCTTCTTCTATGTGTATATATCAACTATGCCTCTTTAAGTCAGGCCAATACTATAGTGATCTTGTTGTCTGCTACTATAACTCTGTTACTCTTGTGAAACAATTACATGCTCCATCAGTCTTCAAATTTTGTCCAGTCCTTATCAAATTATCTTGAGTTTGGAATGATGTTTCTTTTGTGTTGCCATCTTTTATATTATTTCTGCTAGTGCTGATGTTGTCTATACTTAAAACATATCTTTATTGCTTAATACTCTTTCTATAACTTTGTAGCTTTCTTTTAAAGCATTTTTTTGGTGATTCTAAATAATCTAAGTATTTCTTTAAGTATCTTAATGATAAGGGCTTGGCTTGGGGTTACTAGTCCCTACCTTGTTCTATTTGTTATATCTATTTAGTGTTGTAGCAACCACTTGCCGTAACGGCACTTGTAGTTTGCTTACTTCAGCAAAGCTCTCCAATGGGCTATCTAGTAGTGGGGATTACAAGAGAACTCGACAAGGAGCCCTCGCTGCATTGCTCCTCTATTTATATAAATTACATGTGG
>Ga0157367_1000116_pt1 | contig 39723 bp, 35 predicted proteins | sample AttbisABBM2_FD_113142 | JGI IMG/M metagenome (GOLD analysis project Ga0157367, IMG submission 113142) | Fungus gardens microbial communities from leaf cutter ant in Botucatu, State of São Paulo, Brazil - Atta bisphaerica ABBM2 | ecosystem: Host-associated > Fungi > Mycelium > Unclassified ... | reverse complement strand
TTTCACCGCCGGCGTCAAAGAAGTACGCGCATGGACTATCCCTGTTGGCGCCACCGCCCCACAGGCCGCCGGTAAAATCCATACCGACTTCGAGAAAGGCTTCATTCGCGCACAAACGATCGCATTTGAAGACTTTATTACCTATAAGGGTGAGCAAGGCGCGAAAGAAGCGGGCAAGATGCGTTCAGAAGGCAAAGAGTACATCGTTAAAGATGGCGATGTGATGAATTTCTTGTTTAACGTCTAAATAAGTTTTGTTGTCTCATGAGGTGTCAGAGCATCTCCTGAATCTCACAAAAACCAATAAAATCCACGCGGTTGCGTGGATTTTTCATTCCGCATTGTCTCATATGATCTCATGAAAGCGCGGTCTAAAATGAGTACAAAGATGAGTACAATCCGTTTCCATTAACATTTTAGGTGAGTACAATGACGGTATAAGAAATAGACAAGGACCCGCTATGCTCACTGATACGCAATGCCGCAGTGCCCGGCCGAAAGAAAAACTTTATCGAATCAACGACTTTAATGGTCTCTACCTCGAAGTGAAACCCAATGGCAAAAAGGCATGGCGCTATCGGTTTAAACTCAACGGTAAATCAAGCATGTTTGCGTTGGGTGAGTACCCAGCGGTAAAGCTCTCCGAAGCGCGAGAGAAATGTGAGCAAGCGAGAAAGCAAGTCGCAGATGGAGTTAGCCCGATACAGGCTCGTCAGTTAGATAAGATCCGCAAGGTCAATGACTCATCTAACACCTTTGAGCTGATCGCCAAAGAGTGGTTGCAGATGAAAGACTGGGCCGAAATTACCAAAACTCGCCGACTGGATATGCTTGAACGTGTGGTTTTACCCACAATCGGTAAGCTCCCTATCAGGGAGATCACCCCACACCACATTCTTAAAATTCTTCAGGAAACCGCTAAACGCGGCGCTCCGACTGTTGCCGCTGAAGCCCGACGTACAATTTCATCCATTTTTGAGCTGGCGGTAGCAACGCTCAGAGCAGACAGTGATCCTGTCTGGCCGGTACGTAAGGCACTACCGGCAAACAAAACTCAGCACAAACAGGCATTGAAACCACAGCAAATCGGGAAGCTATTAGGCTGTTTTGATAACAGTCGCGGCACATATCAGGTTAACTATTGCATGTGGCTAATGTGGTGGACGCTGGCGCGACCAGCCGAAGTCACCGAAGCAGAATGGGCAGAATTCGATCTTGATAACGCATTGTGGACCATTCCGGCGACGCGCATGAAAGCCCGCAGAGAGCATGTTATTCCCCTTCCCTCCCAAGCAGTGAAAATGCTCAAAACGCTACGGGGATTAACCGGGCATCGACAGCATCTTTTTCCGGGCCGAGACAACCCACGAGGCCCGATGACATCGCATTCACTGCGTCAGCTACTTAAAAGCTTCGGCTGGAGCGGAACGTATAGCCCGCATGCCACCAGAACTACAGGAAGTACTCGTTTAAACGAGATGGGCTATCGGCCTGATGCTATTGAGGCCCAACTTGCGCACGCTGATACCAACAATGTTCGTCGCACATACAACCATGCAACCTATCTTGATGAACGGAAAGTGATGATGCAAGACTGGGCGGATAATCTGGACAAATCGGTAGCAGAATTCAGTTAGAACTTATTGCATTTAGTGAACCAAGAGCATAGAACTCATTCCTCAAGGTCCGCTTGTGCCAGAAGCAACTCTTCATGCAGATATTGCTGCTGTAATAGCAACCGAACTCGCAACACAGGGTTTGTTTAAAGCAACATTGCCATTAGTACTATGCACAGCAGCATCACGTAGATTCGCGCATGCCAGACATCGGGGACGGCGGGGATCGCCCTGCGGCTGAAAACTATTCCCGCCCAGCCGGTCACCAGGAGCAAGCCCAGGATTTTCAGGCTGATAAATCCCACAAAGCCGCCTGCCGGAATTTTGTGCCAGCCGCTCATCGCATAGGTCACCGCACCGCACAGCGCCACCGGCAGGGAAAGCGGGTTGGCCGCGCTAATACACGCGCGCATCGCATGGCCGTGTCGTCGTAACAGTGGCACCGTCATTACGCTGCCGCCCACGCCCAGCAGTGCAGCAATCATGCCGACTAGCATACCGCCAACGGTGACCGTTAAAAGTGTTAAGCGACGCGGCGCGCTGCTGTTGAAGAAACCTTTGCGCAACAGACAGTCCCCAATCGTCGCCAGCATATAAATGATAAAAAGCGCGCGAACCAGCGCTTCGCTCAATATTCCCGCCAGCCACGAACCGGCCACCGCGCCCATGGCGATAAACCACAGCAGCGGGAACAAGATGGATGAAGAAAGCCTGCCCGCACGCCAGTTTTGGTAGCTGACCCAGCCCGCGTTAAAAATCATCACCGCCGTCGAGGTGGCGACGGCAATATGCATCGCACTGCCTGCAAGCTGCGGCTGCCGCACCAGCAACTGGTAAACAAAGGGCACCACCACAAAGCCGCCGCCGAAGCCAAAAAGTACCGTTGTTATGCCGGTAGTAAAACCGGCCAGTGCAATAATCATCAGATCGTTCAAAGAAGTGTCCCGCTTGAAAATGAGGCAGTAGCTTATCGCGCCAGCGCCCCGCTTCCCATTTGCGCAGCGCTCAATTACCCTTACAAACTGGTCAGATGGGGGCGGATGTGCGAAACGGAAAAATTGACGATTTCGATCGGCTGGATCGGGAGGTTGTGGCGCTCGGCAACGACTATGCGCAGGGATTTACCCTGCCGCAACACCAGCACCGCCGCGCGCAGCTTCTGTATGGCGCAACCGGCCTGATGCACGTCTCAACCCGTGACGGGAAATGGGTGGTGCCGCCCCAGCATGCGGTATGGATCCCCCCCAAAACCCTGCATGCCGTAAAGTTTGTGGGCGTCACTACGCGTAGCCTGTATATCGAACCCGCATGCGCGGCCAGATTGCGTAACATCAGCCGCTGTGAAGTGATTGGCGTATCGCCGCTGTTGCGGCAGCTACTGCTGGAGGTGGTGGATTTGCCGCCGCGCTATGACAGTGTACGCGATCGGGCGCTGACAGATTTGATGCTGCTTGAACTGGCGGCAATGCCGGTGCGCGCGTTCGATATTCCTTTGCCGCAGCAGCCCGCGCTGCTGGCGCTGTGTCAGGCTTTTTTACTCGCGCCAGCCATCCACGATCAGGCCGAGCGCTGGGCCAGCGCGCTGTTTATGAGCGGCAGCACATTTCGTCGCCATTTCCGGCAGCAAACCGGCATGTCGTTTTCCGCCTGGCGTCAGCGAGCCTGTGTGGTCAGCGCACTGTCATTGCTGCTAATGGGCACACCGGTGAATGAAGTCGCGTTGTCGCTCGGTTATGAAAATGGCTCCTCCTTCGCGACAATGTTCCGTCGGGTTACGGGCCAGCCACCTTCGTTTTATCACCCGACTTAACAGGTGTAGTTTACCTGCTGCCACAGGGTCAGCCTGTAAGTTTCTCTGCGCCACTGGCTGAACAGACGCATGGCAGTTGCTGTTTTGAGGTTAGAATACGCGCTGTATATGTATAGCCACGGCAAAGGAGCAATGCTGGAACAATAACGTCCGCTTCGTGCCAGAAGCGGAACTTGCTTACATCGTGCTATGTTAGTTTGCCGGGAGCAGGTCAGAAGAAACTAAGGATATGCATCAAACATTGGCGGGGATAAACATTAGAATGGCACTGATATTTTTTGTATTCTGAAAATTCACTGTCCCTCATTTAGATACATACTACAAATGCTCCTTCTTCTGAAATTCCTTCATCCTTATTTGATGTTTTCAAATCTGGCGGCCTGGGGCCTGGCACAGAACCTTGAGGGCCTCGGGCTCTTTCACTCTATAAATGACCTACCTTTACAGGTCGGAAATGACGTTATCTATCCCTGGAATCTAAGCCCGACGCACGGCGTTAATGGATTATCGGGTTTAATGACTATCTTGCTCCTCCCGATCGCACTACTGAATATCCGTGCCGGATTTTACCTTAATCGGTGCATGGGCTGGATAAGCCTATTTTTCTGGATCTCGCCAGGGGCCTTTAGCCTGATGGGTTATGTTCCTGACTTTACTAGTTTCGGTCCTGATGTGTTCCGGTTTGGGAGCGACTTTACGGGCAGTGTGTCTTCTGCGGCAGCCAATTTGCTTATCTCAATGGTTGCCGGCTGGTCAATCATTATGCTTTTCAGCGCGCTCTGGAAGAAAAATACCTTCAAAAATGCTTATGACCACATCTGGTACGTACTGGGTCTCATCGCAGCTCTTTATTACGTTACGGACAGCGGCCTGCCTTCCTATAAAGAGGACCTGTCTGAAGCTGGTGAACGCACCACCCTGATCATGCAGCACTATCGCAACGGCGAGCAAAACCTGGAAGATCTGTGTAAAGAACCGGACGTGATAAATCAGGTTCCAGATTTATGCAGCCTGGCGCCTGAGATGCGGTGGTCGCTACAGGACAGCTTTGCTTCAAAAGATATTTTGCGCGCCAGAATAGATTTACCCGACTGGGTGACAAGAGTGGCATACGATCGGGGCATCGGCAAACAGATTGAGACGTTCAATGCTCTGGCATGTTCTGCGCATGCGTTCAGGGGTAACTGTGAGGTTGTCCCCATCGAGATGGATCTTAACGGTGTGGATTATAAAACGCCCGGGGCCTTTCTAACCCCAGCCTATGCCCAGAGACTTCTGCGACTGCATGAATCTATGCAAAAAGCCGACTCACGTATAAAAGATATCGAGCAGGGGCATAACACGCGTTATTTTGTGTTTCTTATGCTGGCCTTTGTCGCGGGGGGTAAGCTTGCAAATACGTCCAGGTCAATGGTCAGCCATGATACGGTTCGCCCACGCTCATGGCTGCTCTCCGGTATAAGGTTTATCGTTCACAACACGCTGCTGGTGATAAAGTTCCTTACAGCAGCACTGGTCTTGCCGCTTCTGCAACGTCTGGTACAACGGGTTAAATGGCATACCGCCCGCATTAAAAACAGAACGCCCAAAAGCGCGGCAGAACATGCTGCCTCCTCCGGTAAAGGGTAACCAGTTGACGATCGTGCTATGGCCTAGAGCTGGTGCGAGAAGAGCAGACCTACAACGTATCCCAAGAGACTTGCCGGACGGAGACCGGTCTGATTCCCATCAGGTCAAGTTTGCGAGACTTTTTTATCCACTTCTTTTCGCTGCGGCACGCTATGGACCACTGTGCCGCTGCAACGGATTTCTGAAGAAAAAGATACTGGAAATAAGTCTCGTCCACCGCAGACAGAAAATGGCCCAAAATTATCACTTGCTTAACTCCGCTCAGTCCCTCGAAAAAGTATTGGTGTTTAGCGATAAGTTTCTGTGAGGGTTTAAATGTCGCACAGAAATAGTCATCAATGATGCTGTTAGCCTCCATGAGCCGCGTATCCATATCTGCAATATCTGCACTGCCGCTTAGAGAGGCGCGGGATTCAGGCTCCCAGGCATGTCCAAGGATCAGTTCATCGTCCCTTGCTTCGGCAGAACCATGGATGTGGAGCACACGATCTGTCCCGACGCCATAAACGCGTCTCAGTGTGCTGGTGTAGTTAAAGGTGAGAAAAAGTGCTTGCGAACTAGTTTAGTCAGGCGGTTAGGCGAACGTTGACAAGAAGGTATCGGCAATTGACGGATCCACTGACCGAATCGGCTACGCATGCCCTTTAAGAGGCGTCTGACAACCTGATCCACCTCATACTGGTAATCATGATGACCTGCGTCACTCCAGTCCTCATCACCGTATGAACTCATGAAATGGCCGAGGTTGTTGATGAGCATGTCGGTATCGAGGTCTGCAAGCGCGGTTTCGAAGTCACACCAGTCATCATCCACTTGAAGGTATTCTTGCACATCCCGATAAATATCCGAATCCATGGCCAAAAGAAATTCCTTGAAATGCCATAGGCTAGAGGGGATGTTATGGCTGAGATCGAAGCCATATCCAATGACATAGAGTGTAATTGTCTGCATAGCCCCTCTCACGACAGATGACCTGTTTGCGTTGAAATACCAGAATATCTCGTGTTTTATAACAGCAGATACCTTACATCCCCGGAAAATTATGGAAAAAATCAGCCCCACAACAGTTCAGTTCATCAAACTTGGTGAGGCAGGTGAATGGGAGCAGCAGTGCCTGTCGGAGGGCACGCTTCGGTTTGGTTATCATAAAACCCCAGACAATCTTTGCGTTGACGATCAATGGGAAGACGTTCACGAGATATGGCTTAAAGAGCGGAAGGGGAACAAGGCCAGCGCCAGCAGTGACGTCAGGCAGATCAAAACTTTCTACACGGCGGATGCAGATACACTATTCATTACCATTAAGGGGGGATTTCTTTACTGGTGTCGACCCGTGGGGCCGGTTGAGGTACTGGCAGATAGTAGCCGGATCAGAAAAACGAAAGAGGGGTGGCAAAACACCAGTGTAGGGGGCGCGCGATTAACCACGGATCACCTTAGCGGAGACCTCTTAAAGGTTCAGGGATACCGGGGTACGATCTGTAACGTAAGCGCACATGATTACGTTGTACGAAAAATCAATGATGAAGATCTCCCTGCGGTGTCTGATGCTAAGCAGGCTGAAGCAACGTACTTGGTCGCGATAAAAAATCTGTGCCAAATGCTGACCTGGCAGGATTTCGAGCTACTGGTAGACCTTGTTTTTTCAACCAGCGGATGGCGGCGTACCAGTATTGTCGGTAAAACCCAAAAAACGCTGGATCTTGAGCTTGAATCACCCACCACCAGCGAGAAAGCTTTTGTTCAAATTAAATCATATGCGGACGCGCATGCTTTCAACGATTACGCAAAACGGTTCAGAGAAACCAGTGCTTATGAACGGATGTTTTTTATCTGGCACAGCGGACCGTTATCCGAAAATATTAAAGCCGAAGGCATCACGTTAATCGGCCCCGACAAGTTAGCTGGACTCATTCTGGACAGTGGTTTATCAAGATGGCTTCGTAAAAAAGTTTCATAATATTCCAGCTGTTACTTCAACTCATCGGCAGTGAATCAACGTGATAAGGCTCCGGAAACGGGCTTTACCTGGAAGCCATCGAAACACAGCCGCAGGCGCGAGATGCCTACTCAAGCAGTTCGATGAAATTTATCGGCCTGCCGGTAAGCGCAGTCGGGCTGACGATCCAGGCAGCCGAAGGGGGCAAAAGGTATGATGACTGAGATGACTCTTGTGTCTTGAATACACAGTCAATAATCACATCTTTGATCAATTTCATATTGTTCAATAGTTGATCACTCTGCAAAAGTCTGCAGTTAAATGCTCTTTTTCAAGGATCGTATGGGAATTAAAAAAATTTAGTTCTTCAGTTTAACTTAAGTCTGATTGATATAATTTTAACAATCTTTTATTTAATTTTAATATCAAAAATTTAGATAAAAATTAGTCGTTAAAGATTTCAAAACCTGCAAAAAACACTGTCTTATTGAACAGTATCCTCTGACGTGATAGTTTCAAAATATTACTGTTATTCGGGAGGAATCTTATGGCGACCTCTGTACTAGCTAACTGGCATGGCCATGATTATCAGGCTCGTTATTTCTGGATTGAGGCATCCCGACTTAAAAATCCCCAACAAGATTTCGTCGCAGAAGTTTCTTATGAGGCCGACGGCCCTAAGGCATTTGATGATGTCATTACCCGTTATAACCCCCCCCGCCGCAGCTCTGGACCCGAACGAATTCATGCTGACTACTATCAAATCAAATTTCACGTTACGCAGGCTGTTAGCTTTGGATTCAAAGACCTGACTGATCCTGCCTTCATAAGCGCTAAATCCTTCTCAATCCTTGAAAGACTCAAACAGGCAAAGAGCACTGAGCCTGCCAATTCTGCTTTCCACCTTGTAACGACAGATAGAATTATCGATGCAGACCCGCTTGGTGAGATAATCAGTAATGTGGATGGCTCATTACGACTCGATAAGTTGTTTGATGGCACGACCGACAGGAGCCGTAAGGGAGAGGTTCGCAAGCTCTGGCGTGAACATCTCAAGCTTTCCACTGATCAGGAGTTGGAGCAGGTACTTACTGGTTTTCACATTCAACAGTCACAGCCCACGCTTGAAGCGATGCGTGAAAAAGTTAATACCAGCTTTCAGATCATTGGTCTGATAACCTGTGAAACTAGTTCGGAATTCCGTTTCGATGGCGCTGCGCGCGCCTTACGCAGTCAGAAACGTTATCGGTTTACCCGAGAACAATTCACAGCCCTTTGCGTGGAAGAGAAATGGATTATATCGGAAGCACCTGAAAGCTTCAGAAATGTTGCGCTACGTTCTTTCAGTGATGGGCCACTGGACATCATGGATGCACTTCCGGACTACACACTCTCCCTGCTTTCTCTCTTCGAAGGTCGCTTTCCCTCCCCCGGCATTGAGTGGAACGATGTTATTAAGCCTCAGGTAGAAACCTTCCTGACAGGTATAAGGCAGACGGAGCATAAAGTTCGGCTGTATCTAAATACCCACAGCTCCATTGCAATGCTTGCCGGTAAATGCCTTGGTCACAAGTCAGGCGTAGAAATCGAACTGGTCCAGAAAGGGAGAATGGGCGACTCCATCTGGTCTGAGAACGAATCGCAGGATGAACCTGATGCGGTTATCGAAACCGAGACTGTCGGAACCGGAAGCGATGTTGCTGTAGTGCTCAGCATCGCGAGAAACGCACTGCCAAAAGCGCGCGCATACATACTCGAAAATCAGCCTGACATAGGACGTATCATTCACGTAACCCCCGCAAACGGGCATGGGCAACGCTCTGTGAAAAACGGTTCACATGCCGTAGCGCTTGCCGAACAGATATCCGATGCCGTCACGGATGCAGATTTACCGGTTGAAGCAAGCCTGCATATTTTCAGCGCTGCGCCAAATGCCGTTAATTTTTATCTTGGCCAGCACACCGATTTTCTGGGGACATGCGTCTTTTATGAGTTTGACTTTCAACGCCAACGAGATGGCTCCTACCTTCCTTCATTCAAGGTTTAATCACCATGGAACTTCAACCTCAGTTCAACGAATTTTTAGCAAATATCAGGCCGACTGATACACAGAAGGAAGACTGGAAAGGTGGTGCAAGGACACTGCGCGAGCGTCTGAAGAATTTCGAACCACTCAAGGAAATTGTCGTATCAACGTTCCTGCAGGGCAGCATTCGTCGTTCAACGGCAATCCGTCCGCTCGGCAATAAGCGCCCTGATGTTGATATTGTCGTGGTGACCAATCTTGACCATACCCGGATGTCTCCCACTGATGCAATGGACCTGTTCATCCCATTCCTCGAAAAGTATTATCCGGGTAAATGGGAAACTCAGGGGCGCTCTTTTGGTATTACCCTCTCCTATGTCGAACTGGACCTGGTGATAACCGCCATCCCAGAGTCAGGGGCAGAAAAAAGCCAACTTGAGCAGCTCTATAGGTCAGAGTCAGTTCTGACTGTTAACTCTCTGGAAGAGCAAACTGACTGGCGCCTGAATAAAAGCTGGACCCCTAATACGGGATGGTTGTCTGAGAGCAACGGTGCGCAGGTAGAGGACGCCCCCGCTTCAGAATGGAAAGCACACCCGTTAGTGCTTCCTGACAGAGAAAAGAATGAGTGGGGCCGGACACATCCACTCGCGCAGATCAGATGGACCGCCGAGAAAAACCGTCTTTGCAACGGTCACTACATCAACCTTGTCAGGGCGGTGAAATGGTGGCGACAGCAGAACAGCGAAGACCTGCCGAAATATCCTAAAGGCTATCCGCTGGAGCATCTGATTGGAAACGCGCTGGATAATGGCACCATATCAATGGCCCAAGGGCTTGTTCAACTGATGGACACTTTTTTATCGCGCTGGGCAACCATTTACAATCAGAAAAGTAAGCCGTGGTTGTCAGATCACGGGGTTGCAGAGCATGACGTGATGGCGCGCTTAACAGCCGAAGATTTCTGTTCATTTTATGAGGGTATTGCGGGTGCGGCGGAAATTGCCCGTAACGCGCTGGCCTCTCAGAATCCTCAGGAAAGTGCAGAACTCTGGCGCCAACTGTTCGGATCCAAGTTTCCTTTACCCGGTCCTCAGGGCGGCGATCGCAATAGCGGATTTACAGTGCCAAGTAAACCAGCAGAACCACAGAAAACCGGGCGCTTCGCTTGAGTACAGCCGTTCAGCAGGTGCCAGGGGAGCTGCAGGCAGCGTTCACCCTTATCAATAATGACCCCAGGTTACGGACGAACAATGCCTGGGCGCTCTCTGCTGACAAGAGATGGTCGCTTAAATTCACCGCCAGGCTTTCCGTCCCCTGCTCCAGGTTCATGCCAGACAACAGCGTCTGGCATCTGGTCCTCTGGCAGGAAGAGGCTCAGATACGCATAGAGATTTATCCCGATAAATCGGAAGGTATTTCAGCAACATTTCAGCACCAAAATTACAACTTTTCGGATGCGTCTACCCGCGGATGGGCATCAGGAAATCCGTGCCTTGAGAATACGCCCGCCGCATTTGGTCGTAACTTATGGGGGCAGGAACCCGAAGCTTTGCTCGACCGAATCAGCTGGCGACTCAGCAGGCTGCTGCTCTGGATTGATGCCGCTGCACAGGAAAAACTGGCCACAACCGGGGATGCTGTTGAACTCCCCGCCTTCCCCGGTCAGTCACCCTTTATCATGATCGGTTTTAGCGAACAGACTGATGATCTCCCTTTCTGGGCATCGAAAATAGGAGAATGGGGGTTTGCAAGCAGCACTGAATTGCCCGGTGCGCGCGGTACCCGCTTTTTGCGTGAGTTTTTTGATAACAAAGGAAAGCTAATCCGGACAACCAAATGGTCCCCCTTTATGCGCAAAGGCGCGAGAACAACGAACGCAGTGTGGTCTGTTTTGCCTACCCTCCCCGTTCTGGCTCCCTGGCAGGCACCCAGGACTTGGCAGGAGCTCAGCCATTGCTTCGCACAATGCGGGTTATCACTGCCGGACCTCTTTTCAGATATTGGGCGTTCTGTTAGAGCCCTGCGCAAGCAACGCGCGCCCGGATTACTCTTGCTGGGTTTTCCGCTGGAAAACAAAATTGGAGATGAGCCAGCGCGCATTCACTGGCTGGCGCTGCGTCTGGCTGGTCTCAGTAATACAATGACAAAACGCCCCGGATTCCGCTCAACGGAACGGAATCGCAGAGCCTGGGATCGCGAACAGCCACTTTCACAGGAGCCCATCAGGTGGGTGAGGACACACAACTGGGCGGCCGACCAGCTCAGAACGCGAGGCGAAGCAACTAACGACATCCGCAGTAAAAAGGTACTGATAATCGGTGCAGGCTCACTGGGCAGCATGATTGCAGAAAACCTGATGCGCATGGGTGTTGTCAGCCAAGGCATTCTGGACGCAGATATCTTACAGACCGGAAATCTGAGCCGTCACGCCCTGACAATGACCTCAGTTGGTCATAACAAAGCGTCCGCCTTGGTTGAACATCTTAATCGTATTCTGCCTGACGCAAGTGCACGTTCATTCAGCTGCGCGTTTCCCCCTGAGAGTGAGGTCGCAAAATACTCATTGCGTCAGTACGACGTCATCATTGATTGTACCGGTGATGATGGTGTCCTTAAGGCATTAGCGGCATTTGACTGGCAAAGTGAAAAAATATTTATCAGCCTGGCGATGACATGGCGAGCTGAGGGTTTATTTGCCTTTGCTGCCAGTGAAACAACGTTTCCGGTTAAGGATGCTTCCAGCCGCTTCGACGCCTCGGTGTCACCTGATATCGAGATGGATGAGGCGAGAATAGAAGGGATCGGTTGCTGGCACCCCGTCTTTCCGGCCCGTGCCGATGACGTACAGTTATGGGCGGCCGTCGGTACAAAATTCATTTGCAGGGTGGTCAGCGCGCCAGGGAGAATCTATGAATATTTTAAGCAGATGCCTGATGGCACTGTTGAGAGAGAGTCGCATGAGTATTAAAGATGTGACTTTTTCCAGTGAGGGTGCGCTATATACGGTCGTCCTTAGCTCCTCAACCATTGAGCAGATGGTTTCCGAATGCCTTAAAGCTGGCGTGAATGAAACAGGCGGCATTCTGATTGGCTCATATAGTGAGGACAGTTCGACAGCTATGATCGTGGAGGCCACGACCCGACCTCCGGATTCACTCGCTGGCCGGACTACATTTCAGCGGGGCGTCAGAGGGCTGAGGTCATTACTTCATACCCGCTGGAAAAAAGGATTGTATTACGTTGGTGAGTGGCATTTTCACCCAAGAGGCTCACCCGAGCCCAGTGGTGATGACTTCAGGTCCATGACAAGCATTGCAGCAAACCCTGGTTACCAGTGCCTAGAGCCTGTAATGATTATACTCGGAGGGGATCCAGCAGGCTCTTACAGTCTGAGTGCCTGTGTATTCCCCAGGGGAGACGCTCCCATCAGACTGCGAGAGGTCCAGATTTAATGTCTGTCCCCGTTGTTCTCCAACAGACCATGGTCTTCAGGCCCGAAACGCCACTTTTTGCGGCCCGACTGAGCTTCGCGCTCTGCCGGTTCGCTCAGTCGACAGATACTCAGGCTGGCCAGCGAGCCGAGGTATTCATTGTGTATGGCGTCACTTAATCATCGGTTCCATGAATGATTTCGGTTGAGGTGCTTAATACAAACCAAACACGCTTACAAAACCGCTTTCCGAAACAAGAAAACGCGGGATTGCAGGAATGATCGCTTTCAGAGCGACCATTACCAAACCATAAAGCCTGTGTCATTACCATCTGCCCCGCCGTTGATTCAAAAAGAATGCTGTCATCACTGTCCGCTTTTCGCTCACAGCGGACCTTCTGCTCAGTGACTTCGGCCGCTTCGTACCAGAAGCGGTGCCCTGCCCCTCGCTCCTAGCAGAGCTTCCGCCCACTGCGCTTGATCGATGGGCCAATAGCAGACAGGGCCGTAGCCCTTCATTTCAGAATGATGCCAAAGGGATATACGGATATGTCGCTGACTTGTTGCGGGTATCGTCGATTTCCTGATTGAAATCATCTATATATATCCTCTTGAAAGACACACCAAGAAGAACCTCATAATGATCAACTAGTTGAGTGAATGTACGAGCACCACCATGACGACCATCCTTGAGCGCTTTGTACAGAGTGGTATTTACCGATCTGATATTTGACGTGCTGGGGGCATCTTTTGACGCTTTTATGAGCTTCTGTAGGACAGTCAGTGTAGTTGATTCGCCTTTGATTTTCCTTTTCTCATCATCCGTCAGAGAAATGAACGTCTGGAGTACCCTGATAAGACGTTTCATTCTTGGGTCTGATTCAGCTTTCAGCGGCTTTGTAATCCCGCAGCCACTCTTTTTACTACCACCAGAGGACTCGCCCGTAAGGGGATTGTATGATGGAATTTCCTCAGGTCGCTGTCCGTTCAACTCGAACCACCCCTTTGCTGCATACAAACCACAGGTAAAATACCCTGTAAGCTTTGGATTCTTCCTGCTGGTGAACAGGAAAAGGTAATAATCCGTCGTTAGTAATCCATCGTGATAAGCCGTTTTCACCTGTCCCGGTAGCAGAACCGACCGGGTGATGGCCTCAACATTGTAGAGTTTATACGCCGCATCTCTTACCGCTTGAGTGGTCTTGCTGTACTCCTTAGGCCAATCCATATAGCTCTCCAACTTGATGTTTTCAACGGTAACAAAAGTAACAGCGTAACATGCAGTCATATCAACGATCTTAGTGTCCCACCCATTTTGAGCAATCGTATCAAAGTAACAAAAGGGGAATATATTGTGGTTCGTCGCCCTCTTTACGCTTTCTAGCCCACAGCCAGTACCTCTCGGCCAACAATATTGCCGATTTCTGTCGAATGCAGCTGCGGGCGATTTCGCTGCGAAGACGCTGATAATGAGGAAATGTGATGGATTAATGGATGTAAGAACATGAAAAATATTTAATGTCCGCTCATCGCTCAAAACAGGCCAGGATCACCTGCTGGCTATGCGCATCATAAAAGAGCCAAATGTCCCGTCTAGTTTATCAACCGGGATAAGCTGTAATTGACTGAGTGGCTCTCCTTAATGTTTTTTCTCAATCAAAAGGTATGGGTGACACCAGTCAGTTACCTCTTCGTAGGAAACAAACCCATCGTGCTCCAAGGCACATACGCCCTTATGACTAGCAACGTAATCGTATACAGCCTGGCTTTCCAGGCCCTGCAACATATGCGACAACAGCTTTCGTCGCATCACATCTGATTTCCAGCGTTTACGCGATGCCTTATCTTTCCAGGTAATGTTGAATGGCTGCCCTACCGCATTGGTAACGCATTTACCGTAACGATTTGTTTTAGTTGTGTTTTCGTAATGATCCAGCAGTAAAGCCAGATCTCGTCGTAAAGGTTTCAGAAGACGCTTCCATCGTTTCAGTACTCGTTCAGCCTCTGCCTTACCTAGCTCACGATTCAACAAGCGTCTTGTGCTGGATTTAAGTGATAGGGTAACAAAACCAGCATTGAATACGCTGGAAAACCGGAATTGCTTAACCAGCTCTTCCGCAACGTGCAGTACCCGGCAGATATAGCTCGTTTCAAGTACTTCAAGGCTTTTTGCTGACACATCGACAGACCACAGCTCATGTCGTAATATCTCAAGTTGGCATCCCTTGATGTCATAGTTGTGACCACGTGCCAGACACGCCCATTTCATGTCAGAAGGCAGACTCTGAAAGCCTGTGCCTATTTCAAAGGATCTCCCACCGATGTACGCGGTTTTATAAGATTGCCTGTAAGCCACCGTCAACGGCGTCTCTTTCACCAGATCTACACCGGTTTCAGCCAGTCGCGGCAAGAAGTTGAAAATGAATATTTGGTTCTTCTCTGTAGGATTCTCGTTATAGTAATCCAGCAGTGCATCCAGATTGATTTCAAGCGGCTCAAGATTGTTCCATACATCGACTACCAGTTCCCTGAAAGCAGTGTTAGGGATATCGCGTTTAGACTGCTTGTGTTTAGCATGCTGCCCATGGTCGATCGCAACGCCGATCAGTTTATCAAATGAGAAACTTTTACGTTTGGTGAAAATGTCTGTCAGATAATGGTAGCGATCCTTACGGCTAAGGTATTCCTCTCTGTCGTTGCCAAACAACTTATGCAGAAAACGTTGAGAAACAGCATATTCCCGGCAAGAGCTTTGAGCATTGGAATACCCTGTTAGTTTGATGATCCCGGACTTTTCAAGGGCCTCCATTGCACGCTCATGGGTCGGCCCACTTTTCTTAAAGACGCCGGGAAGTTTATGCCTTCCCAACTCAAATGGTATTGGCACAGAATAAGACCATTTTTTATCCTCCTTAATCTTTGCTTTTTTCCTGTTCTTACGACTACAGGTAGCGACACAAATAACATGCTGAAGAAATACTGCTATATTACGATAAAAGGGACGCTTTAGGCTTGGCACACCATTATAAGGAATACTGAAAACTACCGCCTTGAAATAATCCAAGGTTGAATCTGTCACAAGGATATTGTTATGCGTAATGTATGGCTTCATAATTCACCTGTATATCGAGGCCAGAGCACAATGCCCTGACCCCATTTATTTACAGCTGAATTACTAAAACTTTACGTGAACTCAACAAGGTTCAGATGCTGGATAATGATGATAATATTGGAGGTTGGAGCCTCATGATAGCTGATACTGGATAATGGCTATAGTATGCAATGACATATATACAATAATACAGAGATAGAGTGTATATAGAGCATAACAGATACGTCTATATACCTTGTAGAAGCAAATAGAGAATAAATATCAGCTTAACCAGAGTGGGATTAGCGGATACGTAAAATGTTATCGATTATTAAGCGGTAAAACTCCGCCCCTGTGATATTCAACAGCGGTTTTAGACGCATGTTACTTCTGGCTTTTATTCTTTTTGAAACTTCGATTTTGCTCAAAATCGCCGATCCTTGTAGCCATCAGAATTAGGTAAAACCATTACCGATTTACCCCTACCATTATACGAGATGCGAATCTAACACAAAAAGACACCGGTAGTTAGTCGGTTTACTGTTATAAAACTTACCAACAATGGGCGGTATTGAGGGAGGAATTCGAGATGCAAGTAGCATGAAGAACCACCTCATCTGGCGTAAAGACAAAGATATGGCGGCCATAAGACCGCCATAATAGGAAGGATTAAATCGAAACTAGCGTTTTAACCGCTTGTGTCCCTCACGTTTTTGACCTCGTGTTTTGCGCTTTCGCTTACGGATATTCTCCACAAACTGGCTGACGCCCATTTCTTCCTTGGTCGCAAATTCTGGCTTTAATGCACCAATAACCTGCCCCAACTGAGCCATACAAACAGGCCAAAAAGACCAGACTTCATGTTTGTTGAACAGCTCTACCTCATTAAGCTTCAGAAGGCTGCTGAACTTACGAGCCAGACGTCCTTTTGAATCACCACGCCTTAACACATCTATCCATGCTTTGATGCCATTAGTTTTGGGCCGGTCATTGGTAAAAACAGCATTCATAAGTTCTCCCTCCAGTTTACGCTTATAAACCAGCAAGCGCTCAAAAGGGTTATCGAGCTTTCCAAGGTCAGACAACATCAGTGCTTTTTGCCTGAATCCACGTTCACCGGGACCAATAGACTCAGGTTGAATACGTATTTCTATACGCAGAAACTGGGGGTACTCTCCCTTGTCAATTTCAAGGAAAAACTCCCGCTTACGCTTCCCTTTTTCATAAACATACCTTGCATGCTCAGAGAATGTGAGCCGCTTAAATAAAGTAGCATCTATTTTTCCATAAATTAACCCTGACAATTGGGAATCTGCTGCGCCAAGAGATAATCCGGGCAGCCCTTGGGGCTTATCGTGGTCTTTATAAACTGATGATTGTTTCAATCCCCAAAGATAATCATTCAACTTGCACCCATAGAGATCCAGAGCAATATCCAGCCGGGTGACCCATGCTCGCCTCAGCAGTTGATTAAAAGTCTCACCGAGACGGTCAACTAACCACTTAAGCAGCAAATCCATCTGTTTCCCTGTCATGTGCTGGGGATGAAACTGAATACTGAATCCACCAGTTCCTGCTGCTTTTGGCCCCCACATGAGATATGCCAACATTGGAGCATCAGATTTATTACGTGAAATACACAAACCATATTTGTAAGGGTGACGTGTTCCAGTTGCGTTCCGTGGTGATTTCTCCTGCACAAGAAAGTTTTTCCACTCCCGCCCCAGTAAGGACTGTAATTTCTGCATAAAATCAGCTTTCTCCTCATCACTATGGAAACGGGATACCATTGAAAGCCAGTCGATGCGCAGCTTCATCTTATGCCAGTAATAACTGTCGCAAATCTTATTTGATGTATTAAATTCAACATTCTTTTTATTAAGCAACTTGTTCTGTTTCATTGGTGTTCCTTATCAGGCATTAACCCGATTGAGGAACAGAGAGCATCAGCAACCCATCAGCTATAAGTAGTAATCTTGGTGGACACATTGTTTAGTTTAACCAGCGTCAGCGTTGGCTGATACGTTCCCTGTTCATGGTTATACGTGTGTGAATAACGTGCTGTTAGACGTTCATGCACTCACTGAACACGCTGGCGATCAGCCAGCCACTGGTTAACTTCATGTTCGTAGAAACCTACCGAACGGATACCGATACGGACCTGCCGGGGGAATTCATTACGCTGGAGCATCCTGTAGAGTGAAGCCCTGCTCATGGCACAACGTTCAAGAACTTCCGGGACTTTAATGATCTTCATGACTGTCATAACAAACCTGCCTAAGTTACGCATCGGCTGATGCGAACAGGCTTTTACAACCATGAATTTGGTGAATTTTCGTCATATATGACAGTCATAAGATAAGAATTAGAGCGTATGACCGTCATAGGCATTACCACTCTTTTAGTGTCGTGAAGGATCATTCTTGACGGTCATAATTATGACGGTCATGATAAGATACTATTCGCCAGTGACTTGGAGATATAAGATGCCAAAGCCCCACAGCAAGAAAACGCAATCCCCTTCACAAAATGTCTCTGATCAAAACAGCATTAAAAAGGATAGTCGGACCAAAATCTCTGAGACTTTCGGCCCTGTAATGGAAATGAACGTACATGAAGACACGCGTGAGCGACTGCGCGGAATTGCAGAGTATTTAGAGGGTGCAGATTATGCTGAAAAAACCCGCGGGCTTGGTCCTGTTTACAGAAAAGCAGTAAATGATCTCATTAATATTTTTTATATTGATAATTTATTCGAAGCCAAAACAAAATCTGCCAAAGTACTTTGGAAGCTTTACCAAAATAATTATGAATTGCGTGTTATTGATGCCTTAGAAAAGAAAGAGCGAATTAAGCTTTTATCATTAAAATTCCCAAATCCTGTTCTGTTAGAGAAAGGGTTGCTTACACCCAGCGAGAGTAAATGGAAATCATCTGAAATAGACAAATTAGATGATCATCGCTGGGTGATAAATACTCTAGAAAGCCTCAACAATAAATAACTAAAAAACGGTGTACCATGGCTCATATGCGTGACGAGTTCCCTGATAAAACGAAGAAGATACTACAGGAAAGAGTTGCTAATCGTTGCTCCAATCCCGGATGTAACTGTCTTACCTCTGGCCCTAATTTCGATGCAGAAAAGGCTACTCGCATAGGTGTTGCGGCGCATATAACAGCCGCAGCTCCGAATGGCCCCAGATATAACTCCTCTCTTTCAAGAGAAGAAAGAAAACACATATCTAATGGAATATGGCTCTGCCAGAATTGCGCAAAGCTCATTGATAGTGATGAGAAAACCTACACTGAACACGCCATTCGTAGTTGGAAAAGTGAAACAGAATGCAGGATAAGAAATGAGCTTGAAGGCGGGAATTTACTCGACGAGGATGCTGATCTTCAGGGATGGTCATGTGGCCATTGCAATACTTTTGTTGCCGAAGGACAGATGGTGTGTACAGGTTGCCAAGCTGAAGTAGCATATCACGCTACGAAGTATGAAGTTATTGAGGCCAGGAAACTCGGCGGATTATTTGGGGCAATGATAGGCGGGATGCTTAATTTTAGTGTGCCAAACCTTCTGAATTCATACTTTAATCTGAATATTCCCAATAACTGGGGGCTTGGCTTGTATTCATTATTCATTGTCGCAGTACCAGCAATTATTGGCGCTCTGCTTTTAGAGGAAATTAAACATAGCCAATACCGGAATAAACCACCACGTTTTTTTCGCCAACGCAATATTTGACCTTAAAAATTATTCAAATATTCGCCTGCTTGCGCTGATTTTCATGCTATCACCACAGCAGTCATAACGCGTTGTGGTTGATATATCTCTATGGCCTGCCAGCTGGCGTACAGTGTTGATATACACACCTTGCTCCAGTAAACGGGTGATGAAGGTGCGCCGCATATCATGCGGGGTAAACCGCGCAATGCTAGATGTTTGTTGTAACTCAGCCAGGATGCCCGTTAACCCGGTTGTTGTCAGCGACTGACCGACTACCTTACCGTTACGCTGAATTCGGCTAAACAGCGCACTTTCAGCTTCGTTTGCGCTGACTTTAAGCCATGCGCGGATAGCTTTATCCACTGTTTCCGCCACGTGAATTTCACGGTATTTCCGCCCCTTCCCTTGCCTCACCGTCAGCACTCCGTTGTCATAGTCCCGACGCTTAAGTTTAACCAATTCCCCAGCCCGCAGGCCTGTTCCGCAAAGTGTTAGTACAATGGCAACATCACGGCAACGCCGTACCGGTTGCGGATGCTGTTTTGCGGCCTGAATCAGTGCCCGGATTTCCTGCTTGTCTAACGCCCTTCCCTTACGCTGAATATCGCCGCTCACGCGCTTTACTGACCGTATACGTGCCAGCGCTTCGGCATCAAGGCAATTGAGGTTAAAGGCCGTCTGCGCAACGCCCCGCAGTGCTGACAGCGCCATGTTCACCGACGACACGGCGTAACCGTCATCCAGCAGTGCCGCACGCACTTTGGCGACGGCAGCATAGTTAAGTTGTTCCCACGGGTAGTTATCTGCATCCGTACCTCGTTTAAGTATGCTGGCACTGCGGTTTAACAGGCTGGTTATACCTCGACGCCCTGTTGGTGCCAGACCGCAAATATAGGCATCAAACACGGTGGTTTGCACTACCGGCACAACCTGACGTAACGCAGCCCCGCTCATGCGTTTAACCCATGATAACGTACATTAAACCAAGTAACTGTTCGCATCAGACCAGCCCTCGTTCCGCCATCGAGACCGTTTCAGTGCCAGCAACGATAAAGTGATCAAGCAACCGCACATCAAGCATTTGCAATAGCTCCTGAAGCTTTTTGGTCAACCGGATATCGCAGCGACTGGGTTCAGGCTCGCCGCTGGGGTGGTTGTGGACAAGGATGACTGCGGCGGCGTTATGTTTCAGGACACGTTTGATAACTTCGCGGGGATGAACGCTGACCGAGTTTAATGTTCCCCTGAACAGGATTTCGCGGTGCAGCAGCTGATTCTGATTATCGAGCAGGATGATGCCAAACTCTTCATGTTCAAGCGGTGCTAGCTCAAGCATCACGCACCGACGTACATCATCAGGGGAGCAGAGTTGAACACCACGCTGATAGTACCGGCTGATAATGTCACGCGCCTGGTCAAGGATATGGGTTTCACGTTGGGTAAAAATGGTCATGTCAGAACTCCCGTTCAATGAAGTAAATGGCATCGGGAAACAGCTGGCGGCGGGTTACGCCAGTACGCAGGGAGAAGACTTTACGGGGCATGGTGGCTCGCCCGTTGCTGTCGAAGAAGCAGAGCATTTCTTCGTCCATTTTGACCAGAAGGGACCAGTGAAACTGGTCGCTGAGCATAATCAGGCGGGAGTGGTCAGTGACGTCAAGAAACCGCTGCATTTCCCTGAAAAGCCGCCCGTCTGATAATCCCCGCTTCCCGGCAAAGGGCTTAGTGATTTCAACCGGGAAATGGCGGCTGTAGTGCCCTTTCTGCAACACCTGAGCTATCAGCCAGTCTAAACGGTCTTCTTCAATCCCTTCAGTCAGCCATTCATGTAAAGGCCAACGCTGCTGATAGGTCTGAATAAGCCGGTTCATTAACGGGCGTCGTTTCACTCTGCCGTCATACAGCCAGCTCAGCATGTTAACCATGCAATAAGCACCGCAAAGACAGTCCAGTTCGCCTTGTTGAGACGCACGTATCCCTCTGTTATCAATCACAGATAATTCCCCATAAGATAGTGATGATTAGTGTGGTGGGATTAGCTTTCCCAGAGAACGGTAATGGTGTAGACGTTCATGGCGTGATACTGAATAAAGTTGGATTGCCAGAGTTCAAATAGCTCCCTTCCGGCGTTAACAGGCAGATCACCAACATGAGCAAGAAAGACATGTTTCTGACTCCAGCTGATATCAATTTCCTTTTCCAGTTCGGGGTATACCGTCCCCATATAACTGAAGTCGGTGATGTAATCAAAATACCATTCATCATTGCGTAAAATAAGCCGTATTTTGACGGGATGATAACCACCCTTTTCGGCGCTGTAAGTCAGGTCTTTAAATAACAGACTGATGGCTGTGATTTTGGCTTTATGCGGCGATGGATTTCCCGTTTCATTTATTATGATATTTATTAATTCCTGATCGACGGGCATAACTAGCCCTTCCTGATGGATAACACTCATCGTTTTTATTCCGGCAAATATACATTTGAATTGATGATACAAACCAATAATTGGCCATTGCCCATACTGACTGTTTAGACGATAGACGTCCTCCTATCAGGATGGGATAATAAAATGAAATGCTAAGTTGGCAATTAGTTTGTATCAGCTACTGGACAATATGTCACTATCCAGCAATGTTATTTTACCAGGGTCATGCTTTTAATGCAAATAGTTTCACTCAGGAACTAATTTGGTTGTTATTTTATAAACTCATCTAAAAACATAATTAAGCTTTTCCTCTTAGGGTTATCTAGCTTATTCCAGGCTTGCTCGAGACGTTGTTTTAATTCAACGTCAAGCCCAGTGGCATAGTTAATCGGGATATCAGAAACATTTAAATCCTCCATACAATCAATAAAGAACCAACTGATTGGAGTTTTTAAAGCAACGGCAATTTTGACTAAATGAGCAATATTGATCTTATTCGTTCCGCGTTCATAGCGGGAAAGTTGTTGTTGAGAGATATCGATAGTCTCTGCAAGATCGGCAGCAGTAAGCCCTGCTTCTTTACGTCTGGTCTGAATACGCTGCCCTACCAGCTTATCAGCTGAATCTGCCATCAGTTTAACCATCATTTTATCTCCAGAACGTCCATAAGAGGAATTCTGGGGCTTTTTTACTCTTGCATGAACATCAGTAATGGACATAAAATTAACTATTACATCATTTATAGACAAAGATAGCTGCAGCCGAGCAACTAAGCTGGATTGGAAGCCCGCTCAGTTGAGCAGCAGATCAAAGGTGGCAAAAAGGAGAACATTGTGGCAACCACCATTACTGAGATAACGGATTGCTTTGAGTACTTTTTTAGCTCTCTTTACCGGCGAGAATTTGTCAAAACACTGCGTCTGAACGAATGTAGCGAGCGGGAATTACTGCCTCTGGTTCGTTGCTATTTGCTGGGTTGGTTTGCAGATAACGTCTCACCGGAAGTAAAAAGCAAACTGCCAGGAACTGTATCCGGGCACGGTTACATTGATTTTGTCATTGATGATGTAGCCGTTGAGTTTGCAGTACGTAAACCAACTGCGGCACGTTCCAATGTCTCCGCGACCGTCAACAGTACAGAAGTAAAGAAATTGATGAAGCATGACAGCAAAGCCTTGCTTGTGCTGTTTGACTTCTCTGACACGCCCTATTCAGAAGAACAGATTGAATCCTTCCGCAACTGGCCCTCCCTGGGGCGTGGGAATCACCGTAAATCAGCTTTCAACGTAGTGTATTTCTTTGTGGAAAAACGCAGACCGCTGGCACTGGGAAAAATCACCAAAAACATCCGTATCACTTAACAGGGAATTAATTAATGAACAGAAAACTGTTGGCCTTATTGATGGCAGCCATAACGCTACCTGTAGCAGCAACACAGTACGTAAAACCTGGAGCGGTTCTAACCTTGAATCCGGGAAAGAGCAATGCTGAATTCAACATTAATGCCTCAACGCGGGATGGTTCGGGCGTATGCAATATGGATGGTAAGGTACAGCAAATAGCTGCTGGAGAAAACCAGATGCGTCGCTGGGTCTGGAATGACAAAACCAGCCAGTGTGTTGCTGTAATTAGTGAACTGAAAAACGGTAAGGCCAGCGTTATGACTCGTGGTTGCGAGGGATACTGCGGGGCTTCTGCGGCAGGTGCAATGGATGGCCTATTTAATAAGAAATAAAAGTATCATTAATTTACGAAGGAATCTTAGATGAAAAGAACAATGTTTCTGGTATTAATAGCGGCTGGTTTACTGGCTGGCTGCGGCGAGAAAACACCAAAATGTAGTAGTGATGATGCAAAAAATCTGGTCGTGGACATTGCCAGAAAAACAATCGAGAAGCGCATGACACTGGATAAGGATGTGCTGATTTCTGTTGAAAATGTCAGAACAATAAGCCATGAATCAGAGCTTGATGTTTATCAGTGTGCGGCTGATTTAACGTTCGCAAAACCTGACCTGCAAAATTCCCTACCAATCACCTATCGGATTCAGAAAAATGATGAAGGTAAAGGTCAGTTCTATATAAACGTATCAGGCTTATAATCACCTTAGCTGAAGGTTCCTTTTGGGTAAAGTAACTCATGCTTTATTCCAAAAGGAAATTTTTTCTAAGAAACTAACTACCCCTTTCATGGCTGTCATGAAATAATACTAATATCATCATTACAGGTCCAAGTTCAAAAAATATTAACTTAGTTGACATAATTTTTTCATGACGCTCTCTTAATAAGAGCGCCATCCCTGAACTCGCTTGTTTTGTCAGTTAGGATAATGGATTATCCAAATGCCATTCCATGATAACTTCATCAAGAACATCTTTATTATTTGATATCAAAAACCGTTTAGCTGACGATCTAATCTCATCATTAACATATCTTGCAAAATTCAAAGAGTTAAAATCTTTAAGGGGATTAATTGAACGACACAAAGCTAATGAAGGTGATAAGACAAAGATAAAACCATTCGATAAAGTATTTTTATCGCCATTAATCACAAATGGAAAATCACCGGTAATGAATGGCAATGATGAATCTGACTTTAATATATACGTCTTGAACCCATCCATTTCCATCTCATTTAATATAAGCATAAAACTAGCAGCCCTTTTAACTAGCTTCACTACTGACTTACTTATAAGATCCCGAATGGCATCAGCATCAGCATCAGCATCAGCATCAACATCAGCATCAACATCAGCAGAAAGGAATTCTGCCAGTTCTAAGACATTCTCATCAACTAAAAGGGGAGAGAAACTCTCCGAATCGCCCATGTAATGATAAAGGATTTCACCATGTTCATTTAAATAATCCATGCATTCATGTAGTTCATTATTTAAATTCATAAATCTAGCATCCACAGTAGGCAATCTAGATAACATTATTGAGCAGAGGATATTTATCATTCGAATTAAATCATCATCATCAACTTCATTTATGGATGAATCATCAATTATAACATTATGAATGCACTCCATAATTTCAGGGTAAATTTCTTCAACCTTACCAAATAAATCCTCAATCAGTCGTGTGTCGTTCCTTTCTGTTTCCAAGTCTAAAACAGTATTTCTATGCACCTCAAAGCCAAATTTCTCAACATTTCTTAAGGCACATGCTTTGGGCGGAATATATTTTGGAATGTTTGGGTCCTTTTTCTCCTTACCAATCAAGTCGATATAAAACACACTATCAGAGCTATCCGGAGAGAAAGATCTTAAATAACATTTTGGAATGTAATGATGATTTTTACTTTGTCTTTGCACTGACACGAATTCTATCTCCTAAATCAAATAATCAATCCACACCTGCAACTACTTTCGGCACTCAGCATCATAATTATAAATCCCCTCAACGCTGCCACGTGTATGCCCCAATACGGCCTCAGCAATCTCATTGGGACACTACAAATGAGACAACCCCGTTCGTACTGTACGACGCAGATCGTGCGGCGTCCAATGAGGTATATCAAGCAGTTGATCGCTTTCACGTAAACGCCATGAGTTTTCAGTTAGATAATTCTGCTGGATTGGCTTGTTAGTGGCTTGCGAAGGAAACAGATATTTGTCGGAGGTAAGCCGTAGTACTTTGAGAAAGTTGATTGCCTGATCAGATAACTATACGTAGCGCTCTATCCCTGTTTTGGCTTCTCGCAGATGGTAAATGAATGATGCCTTTTTCAAAATCGAAGGCCTCCGGACTGACGCCGCCGAGATGACTGTGGCGCCGGGCCCGATTGTAGAGCACTTCAATGTAATCGAAGATAAGCATCTCACCGAGATCTGGATCTACGTCATGAGCGCAAGTTAATAGTTTTAGAAATCAAGCTAATTAGCATAATATCTCTTAACTGAAGGGATATGGAGCCGCAGAAATAAATGAAGACACGGCAGTATGCGCAAAAATCAATCTTCGATCTGGAAGCAATCTTCGAACAGTCCCGCAACAATGTTAGTGAACTTGAACAGCTGTTGAGCGAGCTGACTTTTCGCAACACTGCCAGGGCGCGGACTCTGACGTCTAAAATCGAGCAATCTCTAACTGCATTTAGCGACCGCAGCGAGGTCGCCATGTCGGCTTCCAGCCCATCAACATGTAATCTCGATTCGGCGTCCATACAATTTTCTCAAGCAGTGCCCCACAATGCACCTGCAACTGTAGAGCAACTGCAACCGAAGGCCATCCCAGACACTGCCATGCGACAGCAATTCGACAAAGGCCAAATCGATCTAGGTCCACTGCCGTCTTTCTCTCCGTCAGATAAAGCAAATGATGCGCGAGCAATACTGGCAGCATGGACAGCCCTCGAAGCACTATCGCCTCAAGGTTATAAACGCCCAGAGGATATGGCAACCGGCGACCGCTCCAGGGTTGCTCTATTGGAGCGAGGTGTTCCATGGGGACCAAATGCCCGCAGTAAGCCCAGTTATAAGCTTTATTTCGAGGTCGTCCTCGGCTCCATCGCTCTCGACAAGGCGACGGACGAGCTGGTCAACGTTTTTGGCGAGGATGAGGAGCGTTCACGCCCGGACGGTAAGAAAGCGGCCATCGGCTCGATCCTGATCGACAAAGAAGGCTATGTGCTTGAGGACAAAGGCGTTGCCGTTTCCAGTTTTGCCTGGGCACTCAAGCCGGCTCTCGACCTGAAGCTTGGGAGCTTAGGGAATTGGCCGAATGTTGAGCCGCGCATTATCGAGCATCTGGATCGAATGGTTCGCCGTCACAACGAGGATGGAGAGCCCATACCGATCGATTTGGATGTCGTTCTTAACGCTTATAGATGGCTTGTGTCTCAGTTCGGTGTACCCGAACATTTGGTTGAGCCACCCACATTCGCGATTAAGGTGTTTCATCATTTCAAGGCCAAGGCGCCGCCTGAACCTTCGTTACTGAATTCCTTCTATCTTGAAGATCTCGGTGAAGCAACCAAATTGCTCGAGACGGGCAAAGCCGGAGCCGGTTTGCGCCGCTACATGGGAATTGGCAGGCCTGAACAGAAAATCGACGTGCTATCGCCCATTTCCGCAGTTGAGCCATTCGTCGCACCCTCGCTCATGCCGCAGGCTCGTTGGCCTTCGAAAGGCGGCCATCCACTGGTGCTGCTTCAACAGGCTGCCGTGAATGCGGCGCGTGCTGAGCTGAATGATGCTCCAGGTATCATCGGCGTCAATGGGCCTCCGGGAACCGGAAAGACCACTCTTCTGCGAGATATTGTCGTTGGGTGCATTCTTGATCGGGCCACGGCGATGTGCGGCTTCAATAAACCGCAGGATGCCTTTTCCACAACAGGCGAGAAGCTGGCATTCGGCTCCAATGCATTCCTGCACTTCTACAAGTTACATGCATCCTTAAAGGGCCATGAGATCGTTGTAGCGTCCTCCAATAACAAAGCGGTCGAGAACGTCAGTAAAGAGCTTCCTCTCAAGGAAGCCAATGGTCGTCATGAACAAATCGCCTATTTTCGGTCCATCAGCGACCTGATTGCGAACCCCAAACGCGTCGGCTATTTCGAAGCCGAGGCCGAGGGGGACATCCCCTCCGACCCAGTCGAAACCTGGGGGCTGATCGCCGCTGCTCTCGGCAAGAGCAGCAACCGAGGCGCGTTCCAGCAAGGTTTCTGGTGGAATGAAGACGGTGGTTTCCTTACCTACCTGAAAGCAGCTCGCGGCATAAATGTCATGCGTGAGATCAAGGACGAACGAACAGGCGAAATCATCGATCGCGTAATGCCCAGCGTGGTTGTCAATGAGCGGCCCAGCACCAACGAAGCGGATGCTGCTGCGGCCTGGCTGAAAGCGCGAACCGCATTTCTTAAACTCAAGGCAACGGTAGACGCCGAAATCGCCAGCATCGAAGAGATGCGACGGGATATCCAGGCGCTCAAGGGAGCGATCACCGAACTTCAAAGGGCTGAAGAGCGTCGACCGAGTCTGAATGAAGCCGTCGAAGAGGCACACCAGATTGCTGAATCCTGCCAACGGGAGCATGAGAAGGCAAAATCGCAGATCGAGCAGGATAAGATCATGCTCGACAGCCATCTTGCTGGCCGTCCAGGTTTCTTCTCCCGTTTGTTCGCGACTGCGACCTGGAAGTCGTGGAGATCGACACTGCAGAAGCTCTCGGCGACCTTGCAGCAATCAGTCTTACGGGCGCAGGAGACAGACGGTGCCCTGGAGCTTGCAAGGGCTGAGTGGAGCAATACTGAGTCCCAGTTACAGCAACTCGACCAGGAAATTTCCAGCAAGTGTCAGGCTGTCTCGAAATTGAAGGCAACCGAGGCAGAGGCACGAAACCGCATGGGAGACAGGGTCGTTGATGAGAGATTCTTCGAGCGCGAGCACGAGGCTATCCACCTGACTGCGCCATGGCTTCCCGATGAGGTTCATCGCGTGCGGGAGGATCTGTTCGCCGCTGCCCTGACTGTGCATAAAACGTTCATTGATGCTTCGGCCAGCCGCTTGCAACACAACCTCGGGCTTTTGATGTCGGGCATGGTGGCTGGTGCCTTCCAGTTTTCCGCTCACCGTGAACTTCTCCCCGACCTTTGGTCGAGCCTTTTCATGGTTGTGCCGACCGTGTCCACGACATTCGCCTCTGTTCGGACGATGTTCGGGGATCTGCCACCAGAGAGCATTGGCTGGCTTCTGGTAGATGAAGCGGGCCAGGCCGTTCCTCAAGCAGCAGTTGGAGCTATCATGCGGGCAAAGCGCTCCATCGTGGTAGGTGACCCGTTGCAAATACCACCTGTAGTTTCACTTCCTGAAAAGCTGAACGCCGAAATCTGTAAGTTCTTCAACATTGACCAGATCGAATGGTCTGCCCCCGCTGCATCCACGCAGACCCTTGCTGATCAGGCATCGCGCTTCAAATCCACCTTCGTCATGGACGTAGGTGATCGAGAAGTCGGGCTGCCACTCCTCGTTCATAGGCGTTGCCAGAACCCAATGTTCGACGTTTCTAACTCCATCGCGTATGCCAAGCAAATGGTCCATGCTGTCGGGCCTAAAAGACCTGGATCTATCGGCTCGGCATTGGGGAGATCTTGCTGGGTGGATATCAATGGCGATGCTGAGACGAAGTGGTGTCCCGATGAGGGCGAAGCGGTTGTACGATTGCTAAAAGAGCTGGCAGCATCGGGCATTACAAATCCAGACGTATTTATCATTACACCATTCAAGATCGTAGAGCAGAATATGCGTCGGCGTCTCGACAGCGAAACTGATCTGCTGCGGGCGTTCGGCGTAAAGTTGGATGAGTGGTGCCATGATCGTGTAGGCACAATCCACACGTTCCAGGGCCGAGAGGCAGACACGGTAATCCTGTTGCTGGGTGCGCCGAAAGCGAGTCAGCAAAGGGCGCGTCAGTGGGCGGCAAGCCCGCCAAACATAATCAATGTAGCCGTCTCACGCGCCAAGCAAAACCTGTATGTGGTCGGCTCGGCTGCTGCATGGGCAGGGGCGGGAACTAGTCTTCAGGTCCTGCATCGTCAATTGGCGCAATCAGCCTGACAATCTTCGAGGTGGCCCTCATTGTTGAGGGCACATCGTGACTAATTTTCAGCTTGGTTTTTTCACGGATCGGTTGTTATGTGCCATAACCGAGCTATAAGAACAGTAAGGTAGGATTGTCTACAAAAGATAGTCAGTCCATAGTGCATTACGATTGACACTAATAACATGTGTTACTTGAGTCCAAAAATAAGACAAGGATATGCATAACAATGCTAACTTATAAAGTTGAACATACATAAAATCCGCTGGATATAATACAGGGATTGCAATATCATCAGCGCAAGACCTGGCTTAACTTATCAACATCATTTAATTTTCTTGGATAGCAAACAAAAAAGGCAATATATTGTGCTAAAAAGATCATCTGAGTTAATGCAAGCATTTATTGATTATGAAGTTAGTGTATTGGCCGATATGCCGATGCCTCATATGCCAACTCTGGGAGATGGATACGAGGCGATTACGAGAGATGTCTTAATGGAAGACTTTTCCTTGCCTCCCGATTTAAATTTACAGGTCGTATCTGGCTTTGTATCCATTGGTGGGAACATGCTAAAAAATCAAGTGGATTGTATGCTTGTTAGCGGAGAAGGGAGAAGATACGGAAGAACAGATAATTACATTTATGATATAGACCAAGTCCTATGCATATTTGAAGTTAAGAAAACCCTTACGAAAGCGGCATTATCAGATGCTGTAGATCACCTATCTGTGATTCGTAAAGCTTATTCCGAATACTTTGAAGATAAACTAGAAAATGATAAGTATGTTCCTGATATTGAAAGTGCGAGAACTCATTTCGCTCAGATAACTGGAAGGGATGGACCAAAGCATTATTATGAGATAAATGATCTCCCAGTCGAAGATGCACTCTTATTTTATACCCTTGTTCAAGAATCCTTAGCTCCAATTAGCATTATTCATGGTTATAACGGATATAAAACAGAAGAGGGATTGCGAACTGCCTTTATAAATATTCTCGAAGATAAATTCTCGAATGGTGATAAATCTTATGGTGTACCATCGATACCCACACTAATCACATCCAATGAGTATTGTTTAGTCAAAACAAGTGGATTTCCTTTTATTGTTTCGAATGATGATTCAGAATGGATTCCATTGGTCTCAACCAGATTTAATTCTGCTGAGATTATTTTAGATACGGTCTGGTCCAAAATATCACACTATTCTCAGTGTGCGATGCCATGGGATGACGGTGTTTATATAAATAATATTGCACCAATGTTGATCGCCAAGGTGGGGAAAAATTCTGAAGCGACAGGTTGGATATACAAAACCATTGAGCCTACTGAAGGGGCGTTATTAAGGGAAGATAATATCACTTGGAAACCAGAAAAAATTTGTGCAGTTCACATTTCTATTATTAATTTAATGGCTGCATATGGAGAACTTTCTCTGTCTGAGGAGAACATATCTTACTATAAAGATAATTATTCCGTAGACTTATATGAAGAAATGTTATATCTATCAAAAACACGATTATTCATGATCAGCGGAGACGCTTTAAAACCTATAAACAACATGACACTAGTTCTATCTCTAGAAGATGGTTCTGGTTATGTAGCATCAGAACGTGACAGACTTGACAAATGGTGTGAGATCAATAACGTGTCGGGAAGCATCATGAACATTATTACGTTTTGACTTAACGGAGCAGCTAACCAAATATTTTGATTTGATACAGTTGAAGATTTTCCCAACAATTCATTCATGGATTCATCTCAATTATATTGTTGGACCAACCATATTGGAAACAGATGAATAACGCATAGTGGACCTAACACCTGACTGTACTGTCCGCTGTGAGTTCAACGGATCGATGCAACGCTATCCTTAACCAAGGGGGACGTTAGCAGCATTATAATATGTTAAACAATGGGTTAGACTATAAGTACAATAACTAAATACGGAGTATGAAGGTTGAAAAAAAATTATCATGGTTCATCTCCAGGCGCGATCGATACTATCCATAGTGGAAATATTGATTGGACTTTAGGTGGTGGTGAACTAGGTCGAGGGTTCTATACAACACCTGATATTTGGGTTGCTTCAAAAGCTTCTTGGAATTGCGACAAAAACGAAGACCTGGCAGTTGTAGAGTTAGTCGTAGCCAATGTAGATTATGTGAGACTACATCAAGAAGTATTTGACCTACATTATGCTCAATTAGAACGCGAAAAAATAAAAAAACTTCACGGTAATGGCCCTAGGGAACATATTTATTATTTTTTTGACATCATTCAATCACCTATAGTTGGTAAAGAAAGATATAATATAAATTTGCAGCATAAGTGGCAATCAGATACGGCTCAGCATTTATTAAACTCCAATAAAGTCACAAGGAGTATAAAATGAATATTGTTTATGATTTCATTGAAAATGAATTTGGGAAGTTAATTTTTCCAATTGAAAGACCCAAACACACAAGTAATTTCTCATCTTTTTTTATAGATTATAATCTTTACGCTAACGAATGCCGTATCTTTGATTTTAATGCAGTTCAAGATAAACAATTGGAAGTACACCTTCTCTATCAGATTGATTATAGCCTATTTGTCGTTTCGCACGTAACATATGGGGATATATATTTTAGAGCGGGTTATATAAGCGACATCTGCGAATATGTAGGCCACTCTCAAAAAATAGCCAAAAACAATAAGTTCTTGAGGCTATTCCCTATAGATAATGATCAGTTAAACTATCTGTGTGAATATAAAAAATTCTTTTTCGTCGGATTCGTTGATAGGAACATCGACCGCTACGATGAAGATCAACACTAATTACAAGCTTAAACGATACCATTAATTACTTTCATCATTTAAGTTAATATTTTTAGATATTCCTAGCTGCTAGGACAACTAATTTAACATCATCCCCAATAGTTTTAATCGTCCTAGCTTGCTATTTCAGGCTGTTTGTGTCAAACGGGAGATTACAAAAAATATAATACATTTATCAATTGAGATAAAATCTCTCAAAGAGCATGAAAATCAGATACACATTGCTAATTAAACAATATAATTGAGCAAACCAACCTCCGTGACTCAATCAAAGCGGATCTTATGACCTAAGTTTCCGGCAGAACCGAGCCAAAAGCGAACATTGATATCATCAACCGGCCCCAATCTTCAGAAGGAACAGGGTCCCTTATTGCTTAGCAAGTTTACTAAAGATGCTGGTTCAGCCAAATACTCGTGCCTTCAATGTCATACGCTTTTTCCCCAAATCCTTTCGCAAGCAGGGACACTGGTAAATACTCGTCGTATTTATCCAAGAACTTTTCTGGAACATCTTCGGCAAGATCAAATGCAGATGGTAAACCTGACAACAGCATTTTTTTAAGCGCCTGTTGAACAGTTGCTACACTTGCATCATCAATCTCGATAACACCTGCGAAAGAATTAGCTCTAAAACCACAACGTATGAGCAAGGCTGTAATCGTATTCACAACTTTATCCCCCATCCAGGGAATTACGTAGCAGTGTTGCCCACTCGTAATAAAATACTCATTTTGCAGGTTATAACGCTGAAAGTTACTACACCCCTCCGCAAATAAATTTCTGGCGTCAGCATCGGCATAGTCTACTCTCTTGCTACCTATCGCTATGCGGTAATCACTTTCCCTATAGATAGCGAGCATTTCCTGACGAACGGCATCATGAACAGACATACCTCCCCCACTAAATTGTGGTGGCTGACCGCCTTTGGTTGCCTCTACATAGATAACTTTTTTCTCTGTCTCGATCTCTGTCACTTTCCAGCGCCGCCCACCGAAGATGATGTGTTGGTCTGGTAGCAGTGGTGAGTCCACAGGCACTGTTCCAAGGGTTCTGTTTCCGGTGACAATGCGGAACTCTTCTGGTGTATTGAACACGGCATAAAACGTATAATGGTTAGTCAGTTTCTCTCCCTCTGCCCCAACAACCATTTCCCCACTAGCAAGTTGAGTGAGCAGGCCACATGCCCCCATATGTTTAAGCAGGCTTTTGAAATCGCCTAAATCCACATTACGGAACGGGCCTGTTTGACATAGCTGTGACCAGAGCTGATCGGCACGAACTCCGCCCCATTGCGCGGTAATTGCAAGAATCTGGTGTAGCAACGTGGAGTAATGCATCTGTCGGGAATCGGCAGGCTCAAACCATTGTTTAGAGATCATCAACCTGATCATTGCCATCGACTGCACCAACTGGAGCCGCAGATGATCAACGATACTGCTACTCACAGTAAGCTCATTTTCTGTAATTAGCATTCTGAGTACTGATGGGGAGTCGCGTCGCCCAGAACGCCCCATACGCTGGCGCAAACTGGAAACAGAATGTGGTGGCGTAACCTGGATAACCGACTTAACCTTACCGATATCAATTCCCAACTCAAGCGTCATTGTACAAACAGCTGTTGTGGGCAAATTTCCTTTCTGAAGACGAGTTTCAAGCGCCTCCCGCAATTCCTTGGCAAGGGAACCATGGTGGGGAAAGAATTCATTGGGAACAATATGTTCCTCACACATGTCGCTCAGGGTCGCCGCAATGCTTTCAGTGCGCTTTCGGCTGTTTGCAAAGACCAAATGAGAATCGCCACGGCAAAGTCTAAAAATGTCAGCGCAAACGTCATGTTCAGCTGAACTCTGAAGTTCTTCCTCTTTTTGGATCACTCGCTCCAGGTACCCTTTGACCTGTACCTGAAGAGTGGCCGTGCTATTACTATCTGTAACAGTTACGCAGGGGAGTCGTTTGTCCGGGCGCAACATTTCGGGCACTTTCTCCAGTTCCCCCAGCGTGGCACTCAACGCAACGCGGGGAATTGGATTTACCTGGCGACCTAGCACATGGTCAATTCTATTGAGCAGAGAAAGCAGCTGTACACCACGCTCTGAGCCAATAAAAGCATGAAACTCATCAATAACGATGTATGCGACTGAAGAAAACGCCTGTTTGAGCCAGCCCATTGAATTTATGAGCAAAGACTCAAGTGACTCAGGTGTAATCAGTAAAATGCCAGCAGGGTTCGTCCGAGCCTTCTTCTTTTTGCTTTGTGGTACATCCCCGTGCCAGGGAGTCACTGGCATTTCCAATGCATCTCCAAGGCTCTCAAGACGACGGTATTGATCGTTAATCAATGCCTTCAACGGACTGATATAGACGATGCCAAATCCATTCGTGAGATCTGCAACTGCCGAACAGGCAGGAAGAAAGAAAGCCTCTGTTTTACCCGCTGCTGTACCTGCACTGATTAGCACGTCTCGATCACGGGCTAAAATTGCCGGGATAGAACTCTCCTGCAAGGGCCTTAATGTAGACCACCCCTGCTTGTAAACCCACTTACGGACGCGGGGATCGAGGCTATCGTAGGCACTGCTCATAGTTTGAAGTTCGCCAGTCCGTCGTCGTCATCGCTTTCCTCCGTAGTGGCGTCATCCATATCGCTGGGCCTGTCCTCTTCAATCGCCACACCCTCGATTAGTGTTTGCCAGTTCATCGTTCTGTTTTGTTCCAGCACGGCAAGCATATCCAGAAAACCTTTTATGGTATTACGAGGGGTACGGAAGTAAGCGTCTCCAATGGTTTTACTGCAGTGATGCAGAAATCCAGTCAGTGCCTCATCTGGTACCAGATAATTCTCTGGATCTCCACCTGCATAAACATGACGAAGATTTCTCAGCAAAATATACAGTTCCTCAGGGGTGAGGCTGGCAAGATGCAAAGTGGGGGATGAGTAGTCAATCACTCCTGCTTTTTGCGCGAACCGGTTTTCCGCCAGACGCGACTGGAGCGCCTCATAGCTGTAAAGACCTTTACGCGGATCGAAAAGAAACTCTGGCGTACCCCCGAGGATAAAACCAATGTTCTCGGCTGAGCCTTGCAGGCAGTCATTCAGGATCCGCAAAATCTGTTCGTAGTTCGCTGTTCTTGCTTGCGTATTATTCAGCTTAAAGAGGTTCACCATTTCGTCGAGGCTGACCAAAAGACCGGCATAGCCTGCCTGGCGGACAAAAAGGCTCATCAGCTTCAATGAATCATAGAATGAAGCGTCTGAGATAACAGTCCGAACGTCGAGATCGTTACGGGCATCAGTTTTGGTGGTGTACTCTCCCCGCAACCAGCGAATAGCATTGGATTTTAGCGTTTCGTTATCCTGCTCATGCCCGCGCCAGAATGCATCAATGACCTTCGCAAAGTCATATCCACCGACCATATCTGACAGAGCTGCCAGGCGTTTATGAATAACTGATGAAACCTCGGAGCCGTCCGTATCCGCTTCCTTTCTTGCCTCCGTAACGAATCTTTCAACAACGCTAAGTAACGCATTACCATCCGGCTTATTTCTGGTGGACATGTTTTTCATAAGCTCTGAATAGAGGTTACGAGCCTGACCTCCCGATGAGTGAATACGTCTATCAGGAGAAAGGTCAGCACTGACTGATACCAGCTTCTTCTCTAGCGCAATAGACCGCACAACACTCAGAAAGAACGTTTTACCAGAACCATATTCACCGATGATAAGTCTGAAGCTTGCCCCACCGTCAGCAATCCTCTCAATATCCTGATGGAGAGCGGTGATCTCATTCACACGGCCAACCTGGATATGCTGAATACCTATCCTTGGCGTTACACCTGATTTAAGTGACTGAATAATAGCGTCGCGTTCTTTCACTCTTATACGTGTTACAGACATTCACTATCCCTCTAATTCTTTGGCGATTTCCAGGTCAACCCAGATATCATCATCGGCATCGTCCAGTACTGGAGCATCAACCACCGCATAGGACCAGTCATTGATCACCTCAAGCGCACCGCCGAGCATCAAATTCAAATTTCCGCACAATTTTGTCGCCTCTTTTCGGGACCACTGTTCTTTCTCCAGCAAACTGCGATAAAGCTGGTTATGTGCGGAGTCAAGACCCCTCGCCTCCGTTAATGAGGCTGGAGCGCTTTCTGGCTCTTCCAGTTCTTCTTCGGTGAAAATTGTGTTCAGCAATTTACGAACATCATCCGTGGCAGATTCGTGGCGGGCAAGTACATTAGCATCCAGTGTGAACCCTGCTGCTGGCTGATCCGTTGGTACAGACGAGACGAGATCATGTTCAGTTGCGGAATGCTGATGGATATTGCTTGATACGGATGAGGGATCCAGCCCCAGGCTTGTATAAATCTTCTCAAGCTGTTTGATTTCGGCAGGCGTAATTCTGCCATCAGAGCAAGCAACACTAACGATAACCTTACCCACAGCTGATTTTTCCGCAGCACCAAGTAATTCAATCCGGCTTTTCATTCCTGTCATATTGGCTGGGGTATGAAGTTGCCACGTTAAATACGCATGTAGAGAGCGTTTTTCATCATCGGTGAAGCCAGTATTGTTGTTGATGGCATTCTCAAGCACTTTCTGTTCAGCTTGATCAAGAGAATCGTCAATCAAGGCGACCATCGTCCCTAATCTGAGCGTCATTACTGCTGAGATAAATTCAGGAGAAGGTGAGAAGCGTCCACCTTCGGCGGCAGGGAATAGAACAAGTGTCCCATCAACATCCGCCTTCACATGGTGATAATACGGGTCAGGTGCCAGACCGTAACCCATTTTCAGAGCAAAGGCCTGCATCAAATCGGCCTCTTTTTTATTGATCTTAGTGGGGCAACTGGCATTCATATGTGCCCAAAAGTCAGCAACTGAGACTAACCCCTCCTTGACGAGAATCGCCTCATCAGCCCAGCGTTTGAATGAGCTTAAAATTTTTTCTGCGCTTTCATTAACGATCTCTGAAGGGAGCAACATAATTGCAGCCGTATCATTGACTGACGTACCTTTCCTACCAAGGTAGCGACTATAAGCATCAAGTTCATCTGTACATATGTCGGCAAGAGCCATAATTTTCTGGACAGGGCTCTTCAACGCACTTGGATCAGGCAGGTCGGGAACAGGAAGTCGAACACCTCGCAAACTAGGACTTGCTGGTGTGTAATCTAACCTTAGGCGCGTTTTATTCGCCTTAACGACCATCCCTTCACCATATTTGAGGGTGTAACGCCGTTTGAAAAGCGCAGCAAACTCTTTAGCACAGCGGCGAGCCGGGGTACGCAGCGAATACTCGGTATGGTTTATTACCCAGTTCAACGCCAGTTCAGCTGATACAGGAACTCCTTCATGTACAGTTTTTGCCAGAGTCAGCTTAAATTGCATGCCGTTGCTGAAACCAGAATCGCTATCGAGCACAGTGGTTAAACCCAAGTCCGGGCGCAGAATAGACATGGCTTCGAGTAATTGGGCCGAATATCCACGGAATGAGCGGTTCTCAATGAATACCGATCTTAACCGAGCGACTTCATTGAACAGATTACGGAACTCAGCATCAGGGAATTTTTGGTCGGTGGAATCTACAAGCGCTTTTCTTTCTAGGCCGTAGAGGTAGATAAAAACATAGCCGATAGGACATGATGGATCAGATCTATCGCTGGCGAGCCAACTGACATACGCACCGCGTGCTTCTGGGGAAAGAGAGGAAAAACTGGGCCAGTATCCTAATGAACTGTCTTCATAAAGATAGGAAGTGGGTTGTATCTTAAATGTGTCATCAATTAGTGATGCCTCACTTCCATCATCATAATAGCCGCCTGACTCCTGACCGGAGGACTTCATACGTTGCCCCACGTAAATGTGGCCACCACTAATTGCTACACCAGCTACAATTATCATCTCACCCGGAAGTACCCATCGAGCTAGTGCACCTGCTGACTTTGAGGTATTCCGGTAATGATTGGTTGTCACCCGAAGTTCAACATCCCGGCCGCCGCTCAATGTAAAAGTTGCAAGGTTATCGTCTTCACTATCATCGTTTCGCACAACCGCCTCTTTTTTCTTGATGTCAGCAAGCCATTCTTTTGGTGGTGCTTTCACGGCCTTGGAAGCAGTACCCCCTGCAGATTTATTGTTTTTCTTTTTGAAAAACAACAAATAAATGACATAAAGTGCAGCTAAAAATATCCATAATTCCATGAGCAGAAACCTTAAGAAGGGCTTTTCACATACACCGATAATGGCGATAAGAAGCAGGGCAAGTGGATTAATCTCAAAATAATACTTCTAAATCGCAATAGTTAAAACCCAAACGTAAGAAAATTAATTTATTGATTTAACTAAATATAATCACTGGTTAAGCATGCTGAATTAATTGTGAGTTTTAAAGCATGAGAATGCCTGTCGAGTAATTGACCCTGGAATGGGTTGTATCACCTCTGCGTGAACATGCAAACAACAGTCGGATGGATGCAGAGCTTACCTCTGCATGGTGGAGTTCATCGATTCGCTGAACAGGGCACTAATCTGATTTCGAATCCAATCAGGCAGCCTTTGACTTTCTTATTACTCATAGCAGGCCTGATGGCAAAGCAGTTTGTTCACCAGGAGCCAGAGTAGAGTAGCTAAGGGGTAATGATTCAATCTATAGGGGAGCTTGATAGGTAGTACGAAATGAATTTCATGCACCTGTGGTGCGAACAAGCCACACTGCAAATTTTTGTAGAACATTTCTACGCTGATGAAGTTCTGCTTCGCGAGCACGAATTTCCTGTTGTTCCTTTAGTTTCTGATTGGTTAGCAGCGTCGGATTTCTATGCATAAATTTCCGATAGGCTGACTCGGCGATGAGGGCCCCCCGTGATAGCAAAAGCGATAACCTTGAAACTCGCAGCCCTCGCTCTGAACTCTCTGGCTGACTTCATGATCCCCCCTATTACACCCCCATGTGCATATAGATTTTGGGGTACGTCAGTAGACATCAGAATACAATCGAGAGTTGGAAGATGCAGATTATAAGGGGTTTCAGTGAACTTGATTAGACTTTATGAGATGTTTGAGTGGTGCGATAATAGGAGTCGAACCTACGACCTTCGCATTACGAAAGCGAGCCAACTCCAAAATGAGTACAAAAATGAGTACGCTAAAAATGAATTTTTAAATAAAAAATAAATATCAACAAGATAAAATTATAATCACGGTTTAACGTCTAATCCCTGTAGTTAAAACAAACTGCACGTGAGTGAACAAGGTTGTGAAAGCCACGCGAATGCGTGGCTTTTTTATTTTAAAGCTTCACAGAACAGGTTTGAAAAAAGCCGCTAAAACATTGAGGATCAAACGCAACCCATGCTGAATTTTCCGTCTTGAAAATAAGGCGGTAAATAAGCAATCTGACGAGGTGTGATAAATAACAACAAGAAAGTCCGGGTTCACTTTGCCATTACCTTAGTTGTTATCCCTGCTTAACAGAGACTGGCGCAGGGCCTTCCTGGTCGCGGCGCCAGCAGTGATTTACCGTGACGAGGAAAGTGTCTGCAGCACTTTCAGCTCGGCGACCGCTTCCTGCATCGCATCCATACCTGCCGTTAAGGTGCGCAGATTATCCAGCTGTTTCGCCATCCCTGCCCGTTCATGACGGCTTCGATCG
>Ga0157367_1000115_pt1 | contig 39995 bp, 31 predicted proteins | sample AttbisABBM2_FD_113142 | JGI IMG/M metagenome (GOLD analysis project Ga0157367, IMG submission 113142) | Fungus gardens microbial communities from leaf cutter ant in Botucatu, State of São Paulo, Brazil - Atta bisphaerica ABBM2 | ecosystem: Host-associated > Fungi > Mycelium > Unclassified ... | reverse complement strand
TAGCAGCAGGCGCTGGCTCGCGGCATCCGGCACGTGGCGCAGCACGATGCGCTTCATCGCGAGCGGCAGCCGGTAGCCGTCGAAGCGCTGCAGCACGAGGCTGTCGCCGGCCGTCCATTTGACGAGCCTGTACGCGCCGGAACCGGCTTCGTTGGTCTTCAGCCATGCGTTGCCGAAGTCGCTGCCCTGCTGGTGCGACAGCAGCAGCTTCTTGTCGAGCACCGACGCGGGCCACGAACCGAGCACGTTCAGCACGAAGGTCGGCGCGTACTTCTGGTCGGTCGTGACGGACACGGTCTGGTCGTCTAGCTTCTTCACGTTCGCGAGCACGTTGGCCTTCGTGAGGCCGATGCCCGTCAGCACCGCAGCCGGGCCCTTGTCGAGCAGCACCGTGCGCTGGATCGACCATGCGACGTCGTCGGCGGTCAGCGGGTTGCCCGAATGGAACCTGAGGCCGGGGCGCAGCCTGAACGTGTAGGTGAGCCCGTCGGGGCTCACGGTCCACGACTGCGCGACGTCGCCGTTGAATGTCGACGGGTCGCGCAGGTCGACGCGCACCAGGCGGTCGTAGGTGTTCGCGACGTATTCCTCCGGCACCAGCTCGTAGATCTCGCCCGGATCGAGCGTCGTGAATTCGTCCAGCAGCGTGGCCATCACGAACATGTCCTTCGGCGTCTCCGCGTGCGCGGCGAGCGGGGCGGCGGCGAGCACGGATGCGGCGAGCGCCGCGACGAGCCGGGGTGTCAGACGTTTCATGTGCGCTCCTTCGGTGGGTCATCGGGAAACGGGTCGAGCCTCACATCAGCCGCCACGGGCCGCTGTCGGCGTTGTCGATCTGCGGCAGCGCGTGCGAGCCGGGCAGTTCGTAGTGCCACCATTCGCTCGCGATGTGCGCGAAGCCGGCCGCGTGCATCACGCCGAGCAGCAGCAGGCGGTTGCGCTGCACGGCGGCCGGCAGGCCCGCGTGGAAGTGGCCGGACGCGGCCACCATCTCGTCGAAGCCGGTGCCCATGTCGAGCACGTCGCCGTTCGCGCCGGCGAGCGTCAGGTCGAGCGCGGTGCCGCGGCTGTGGTTCGAGCCGCGGCCGAGATCGGCGACGAAGTTCGGATCGGGCAGGAAGTCCCACAGCACCTGCTGCGCCTGCGGCGGGCGATACGCGTCGTAGATTCGCAGCCGCAGGCCCGCCTGCGCGGCGACCTCGGCCGCGCGGCGCAGCGCCGCTTCGGCCGGCTCGAGCAGCAGGCAATGCGCGCGGCGGTAAATCGCCTTGCCGGTCAGGTTGCGTTCGGTCGCGTAGACGAGGTCGATCTCGACGTCGTGCGTGCGGGCCGTGATTTCGACGAGGCGGGGTGCATTCATCGGCGGATCGGGGCTCAGGGTTCGAATTGGTCGAACGCGCGCTGCAGCTCGCGGTTGCGCGCGACGCGCCGGTCGATCGCGGGGCCGAGGCGGTCGACGACGGCCGTGATCAGCAGGTTGAACAGGCAGGTGAGCGGCGCGAGCGAATCCCAGAACTGCCCGACGTCGGTCTTCACCTGCAGCAGGTCGGCCGGCCATTCGCGCGCCCACGGGCAGTAGAGGTCGGTGACGAGCGCGAATGGCAGGCCGCGCTCGGCGGCCGCCTGGCAATAGCGGCGCGCGACGCGCGAATATGCGCGGGTGTCGGTGACGATGCAATACGGCTGCGCGAATTCCGAGTTCAGCGAATCGACGTACGAGCCCGACTGGCCGTCCGAATAGAACACGCGCGGGCGCAGGTATTCGAGGTAGCTGCTGAATGCGTTGCCGATCCCGCGCGTCGACTGGATGCCGAGGATGAACACGGCGTCGGCTTGCGCGATGCGCTCCGCCACGCGGGCGAACACGGGGCCTTCGGCGAGCCGGTAGACGTGCCGGATCGCATCCAGCTCGCGGTCGAGCGACTGCGCGAGCGCGTCGTGACGCGCGCCGTCCGGCGTGGCGGCGGCGCGGCGGTATTCGTCGAGGCGGTCGGTGATCATCCACGGGCGATCGCCGTCGCCGCGCAGCTCGCGCTTCAGGTCGTCGAGATTGCGGTAGCCGACGCTGCGCAGGAAGCGCCCGACCGAGATTCCGCTGGTGCCGGCCTGCTGCGCGATCTGGTCGGCGGTCTCGAGGCCGAGCCGGTCGAGATTCGCGAGCATGTAGCTCGCGATGCGCTTCGCGGTGGGCGTCAGTTCGGCGAAACGGGCTTCGACGGTATGGGCGAACGCGCAGGTCATCGGCTGTTAGATCGTTGTCGTTTGGCGGCGAATTGTCATTCATCTAACGAAGCCAAAATCATTCGCGCCAGCTTATAAAAACTATGGTGTGACGAATGTCGATAGAGGGATGGCCCGAAAAATCGGCGAGACGGCATCCCGCACGTTCGCGTCACCCGAATGCATTTATTACAAACTTAAAGTTGATTATATTAAATCATTAAACCATCTTGATTATTCATTTAATTTTCTCTTCGTTTTGTATTTAACTTGTGTCTCGGGATATCGAGTTAATCGGAAAATTGAAAATCGATCGATTGTCCCGTGCCCAGAATTCTATTAATTGCGGAATTGAAGAGGAAATCATGACGAATCTTTCCCGACGCAGGATGCTCGCGAACACGGCCGGCGCGGTTGCCGCGGCCGGCCTTGCCGTGACGGCGAAGGCGGCCACGTTCGGCAACCCGGACCGCCCGCCGGAAGGCGCGGTCAACGCGCGCAACCGCCAGAGCCTGACCGATCCGGGGCCGAAGAATCCGGCTCTCGCCAATCAGTTTCCATCGTTTCAGGATCCGCCCGCGACCGATATCAACGGCATGCCGTTATTCTGGACGTCTTTCAATAATGCGCATAAACGCATTCAGGATGGCGGATGGGCGCGGGAAGTCACGCAGGACGATTTCGCGATTTCCGAAACCATTTCGGGCGTCAACATGCGCCTCACGCGCGGCGGCATTCGCGAGATGCACTGGCATCAGCAGGCCGAATGGGCGTTCATGCTCGATGGCCGCTGCCGGATCACCGTGCTCGACGAGCAGGGCCGGCCGTCGGTTCAGGACGTGAAGACGGGCGACCTGTGGTATTTCCCGCCCGGCCTTCCGCATTCGCTGCAGGGGCTCGGCACCGACGGCGCGGAGTTCCTGCTCGCGTTCGATAACGGCCGCGCGTCCGAATTCAACACGCTGCTGCTGACCGACTGGATCGCCCACACGCCGCCCGACGTGCTCGCGCTGAACTTCGGCGTGCCGGCCGATGCGTTTTCCAGGATCCCGCTCGACAACCTGTGGATTTTCCAGGGCGACGACCCGGGGCCGCTCGCGCAGGCGCAGCGCGCGGCCGCGTCGTCGCGCGGCGCGCCGCCGCAGCCGTTCGTGTTCTCGCTCGGCGACATGAAACCCGTCGTCAGGACGCGCGGCGGCGAGGTGCGGATCGCGGACAGCAGCAACTTCAACGTGTCGAAGACGGTGTCCGCCGCGCTCGTCACCGTGCATCCGGGCGGCATGCGCGAGCTGCACTGGCATCCGAACGCGGACGAATGGCAGTACTACATCCAGGGCGACGCGCGCATGACCGTGTTCGACACGGGGCCGAAGGCGCAGACAGCCGACTTCCGCGCGGGCGACGTCGGCTACGTGAAGAAGAGCCTCGGGCATTACGTGCAGAACACGGGCAACACCGATCTCGTGTTCCTCGAGATCTTCAAGTCGGAGCGCTACGCGGAAGTGTCGCTGTCCGACTGGCTCGCGCATACGCCGCCGCGGCTCGTCGAGGAGCACCTGAACCTCGCGCCCGACGTGATCGCGCAGATTCCGCGCAACCGCCCGGACGTCGTGCCGGCGTGACCTGCGCGCGGCCGGCAGGCGGCGCGCCGGCCGCGACGCTTCCTCACTCGCAGCCTCCTTCATTCGAACGGAACGAGACCATGCTTCCCATGTCGAGCAAACCAGCCGGCGGCGTCGCGCTGCCGGGCCCGTCCTCCGAACTCTCTGAACGCACCGGGCGTGCGGCGCGCGCCGCGCTGGAAGGGCGCCGCACCGGCGCGGCGGCGCTGCTGCCGTTCGTCGGCCCCGCCGTGATCGCGTCGATCGGCTACATGGATCCCGGCAATTTCGCGACCAACATCCAGGCGGGCGCCGCGTACGGCTACCGGCTGCTGTGGGTCGTGCTCGCCGCGAACGCGATCGCGATGCTGTTCCAGGCGATGTCGGCAAAGCTCGGCATCGTGACCGGCCGCAACCTCGCCGAGCTGTGCCGCGCGCATTTCCCGGCGCGGCTCGTCTGGGCGATGTGGATTGCGTCGGAGGTCGCGGCGATGGCGACCGATCTCGCGGAATTCCTCGGCGGCGCGCTCGCGTTCGGGCTGATGTGCCACCTGTCGCTGCTCGCGGGGATGGTCGCGACGGCGCTTGCGACCTGCGCGATCCTCGGGCTCGAGACGCGCGGCTTCCGGCCGCTCGAGGCCGCGATCGCGGCGCTCGTCGGCGTGATCGGTATCTGCTACGTCGGCGAGCTGCTGATCGCGCCGCAGGACTGGCAGGCGGCGGCGCTGCATCTGGTCGTGCCGCAGCTGCCGGATCACGCCGCGCTGACGATCGCGGTCGGCATCATCGGCGCGACGATCATGCCGCACACGCTGTACCTGCATTCGGGGCTGACGCAGGCCCGCACCACGCCGCGCAACGACGCCGAGCGCCGCCGGCTCGTGCGTTTCTCGAACCGCGAGGTGGTGGCCGCGCTCGGCGTGGCCGGCGCCGTGAATCTCGCGATGGTGATGATGGCGTCGTCGGCGTTCCATCGAGCAGCGCCGGGCACGACCGACATCGGCGACGCGTATCACACGCTGGTGCCGGTGCTCGGGCCGGCGGCCGGCGCGCTGTTCCTGGTCGCGCTGCTGACGTCGGGCGTGTCGAGCTCGGTGGTCGGCACGATGGCGGGGCAGGTTGTGATGCAGGGCTTCATCCGGCGCCGGCTGCCGGTGTGGGTGCGCCGCGCGGTGACGATCGCGCCGGCGTTCGCGGTGGTCGCGCTGGGCTGCGACGTCACGCGTGCGATGGTGCTGAGCCAGGTCGTGCTGAGCTTCGTGCTGCCGATGCCGATGATCGCGCTGCTGGTGCTGTCGGCGCGCGCGGACGTGATGGGCGCGCATGCGATGCGCATGCCGCTGCGGATCGCGGCCGGCGCGGCGACGGCCGTGATCGTCGGGTTGAACGGGTATCTGGTGTGGGCAGCGTTCAATTGAAATCGAATGCGGCGCCCCGCGGTGGCGCGGCGCCGCCGCGTCATGCCCGCGCGCCGGCGTAGCGGGGCAGCGCGGGCGACGTCGCCTACTTCTTCAGCGTCCGATACGACACGAGATCGTTGATCGGCCCGATTTCCGGCCCGGTGACGCCCGGCCGTGTCGCGACCTGCACGACCTTCTCGAACATGACGATGAACGGCGAGCGCGCGAGCACCGCCTTCTGCAGCGCGTCATAGCGCTGCGCGCGTTTCGCGGGCGACGGCTCGACGAGCGCGGCCTCGGTATCCTTCGTCAACTGCGGGATATCCCAGCTGTTGCGCCACGCGAGCATCTTGCTGGCCGACTGGTCGGAATTGTCCGGGTTCCATGCGAAGCCGCGCGCGTTGCTGTTCGGGTCCATGTAGTCGGGCGACCATTCGCCGATGAAGATGTCGTGCTGGCGCGCGCGATACTTGCCGATCGCCTGCTTCGCGTCGCCCGGGATCAGCTTCACCTGGATGCCCGCCTGCGCGAAGTTCGCCTGCAGCGCCTGCGCGATTTCCAGGAACGGGTAGTCGTTCGGCATGTCCATCGACACCGAGAAGCCGTTCGGCACACCCGCCTTCGCGAGCAGCGCCTTCGCCTTCGCGACGTCCTGCTTGTACGGGCGTGCGTTCAACGTGCCGAGGAAGCCTTCCGGCAGGAACGTCTGGTGCACCTTGTAGGTCGTGCTGACGATGTTGCGCTGGATGCCGTCGTAGTCGACGAGCCACTTCATCGCTTCCTGCACCTCGGGCTTCGCGAGGTTCGGGTTCTTCGTGTTCAGGCTCAGGTACAGCAGCGCGGACACCGGCCACGCGGCGACCTTGATCTTGCCCGCCTTGGTGAGCGCGGCGAGGCTGTCGGGGCTCAGGTTGCGCGCCGCGTCGGCGTCGCCGTTCTCGAGCAGCAGGCGCTGCGCGGATGCCTCGGGCACGTGGCGCAGCACGACGCGCTGCATCGGATACGGCGTGCGGTACGCGTCGAAGCGCTGCAGCACGATGCTCTCGTTCGGCGTCCACTTGACGAGCTTGTACGGGCCCGAGCCGGCGTCGTTGGTGCGCAGCCAGCCGCTGCCGAGATCGTTGCCCTGCTGGTGCGACAGCAGCAGTTTCTTGTCGAACACCGACGCCGGGCACGCGCTCAGCACGTTGAGCACGAAGCTCGGCGCGTACTTGCGGTCGGTTTCGAGCACGACGGTTTGCGGATCGACCGCGCGTACCTTCTGCGCGACGTTCGCCTTCGTGAGGCCGAGATCGGCGAGCACGCTGGCCGGCCCCTTGTCGAGCAGCACGGTGCGCTGCAGCGACCACGCGACGTCGTCGGCGGTCAGCGGGTTGCCGGAATGGAACGTGAGCCCGGGGCGCAGCTTGAACGTGTAGGTGACGCCGTCCGCGCCGACGCTCCACGATTGCGCGATCTGCCCGTTGAACTGCGTCGGATCCTTCAGGTCGACGCGCACCAGCCGTTCGTAGGTGTTCGCGACGTACTCGGACGGCACGAGCTCGTAGATGCCGCTCGGGTCGAGGGTCGTGAATTCGGCGAGCTGGGTGGCGATGACGAAGATGCCGGGCGGCGTCGCGGCCTGGGCCGGCAGCGCCGGCGTGAGCGCGACGAGCGCGGCACTGACGAACAGCTTGGACAGCAGATGCTTCATGCGGGCTCCATCGGGAAGAGATCGTGGTGCGATTCTCTCATCGACGGGCGCCCGGCTGAAAATATTCGCTGCACGCGCAGGGTGCGCGTGCAGCAGGCAGGCGGGCGGCGCTGCGCCTGCCGCGTCAGATCGCGCAGCGCGCGATCGCGAAGCGCATCGCTTCCTCGGCCGGCTCGTTCGCGGAGCCGCGCACGACCTTGATGACCGAGCCGGCGCCGGCCGGCGTGAGCGTGACGAAGTAGGAGCCCGAGCCGACGTCGACGTCGGTCGCGCCGTTGTGATGCGAGCGGCGCGCATCCGACAGGCGGCTCTCGAGGCAGTTGCCGATCGCGTCGGCCGGGCGCTGCGACGAAACGTAGATCATCGCGTTCGTGCCGCCGGAGGCGGCCGTGTCGGACGTCGGCGCGGAACCGCAGGCGGCGAGCACGGCGGCGGCGGGGAGGAGCAGCAGGAATCGTTTCATGATGGGTCGTCGAGTGTCTCGTGTCGAGGCTGGAACGCGGGGCAGGCGAAACGCGAAGCTTCGCAACGAAACCGCGCCGCGTCGCGCGTTTTTGCGCAGCGGATGCGGGGAGCGGATGACGGCGGAGTATACCCGCAGGGGATGACGCGCATCGCGCGCTGAAACGATTCGATACAACCGGCAACAAGCGCCCGCTGCCGGGGTACGGCAGCGGGCGTTCGAAGTTCACCGCGCCGGAGCGCTTATTGGCCGATCTTGTGGCTGACCGCGTTCTCCTGCTGGTTCAGCACGCGCTGTTCGGGCTTGGTGAGATGTCCGCCGTTCTGCGCCGCCATGTCCCGCTCTTCCTGGCGGATCCTGCGGTCGTCGCGATGCAGTCGCGCCGCTTGCGCGTGCGACATCTCGCCTTCCTTCACTTCGTTGTGGATGCGGCGGTTCTGGTTTGCGAGGCGCTGGTTCACCTCTTCGCGGCGCGGGTGGGCCTTCTGCCACGGCGTGTCGGCGAAGGCGGTGCCGGTCAGCACCGACATCAGCGTGGCGGCGATCGCGAAATTCCGGGTGAGGGCTCGCATGGGGGGTTCTCCTGTCGTTGCGCGGAGGAATTTCCGGCGCTTGCCCCAAGAACGGGTGGCGCACGACAGGTGTTGACGGCCGATCTGTATCGTTTGTGAGGGATTATTACGCGCGCCGCGGGTCAGGTGCGGGTCAGGGCACGGTGCGCCACGACTCGAACGTTTCCGTCAGGAAATCGACGAACGCGCGCACCTTGCTGTCGAGCGTCGCGCGCCGCGGAAAGAGCGCGTTGAGTTCGACGTCGTCGGTCCGGTGCCAGTCGGGGAGCACGATTTCCAGCTCGCCGCTCTCGAGCCGCCTGGCTGCGAAATGCATCGAGACCAGCGCGATGCCGCCGCCGCTCACGGCCTGGCGCAGCACCGTGACCGATTCGTTCGAAATCAGGATCGGCCGCACCGGCACGTCGGCGACCTCGCCGCTGGTGCTGGCGAGCCGCAGCGTCAGGCCCGGCGCATCGCGGCCCACGTACAGGATGTCGTGCTGCGCGAGATCCTGCGGCGTGTTCGGCCGTCCGGCGCGTTCCAGATACTGCGGGCTCGCGGCGAGCTTCGCGTGCGACCAGCCGAGCGGCCGCGCGACGTAGCCGGAATCGCTCAGCGGCCCCGTGCGCAGTGCGACGTCGAAGCCGTGCTCGACGAGGTCGAGCGGGCTGTTGTCGTAGGTCAGCACGATCTGGATCTTCGGGTAGCGGCGGCGGAACTCGGTGAGCGCCGGCTCCAGCTTGAACAGGCCGATCGCGTACGGCGCGAGCACGCGCAGCGTGCCTTCCGGCTCGGTGCGCAATGCGCGCGCACGGCGGTCCGCCGCCAGCAGGATCTCCTCGGCGCGCAGGCAGTGCTCGTAGTAGTCGCGGCCGGCCTCGGTCACCGACACGCGGCGCGTGGTGCGGTACAGCAGCTGCACGCCGAGATCGGCTTCGAGCTGCTTCACCTTGCGGCTCGTCCGGCTGAGCGGCATGCCGAGCTGCGTGGAGGCCGCGGTGAAGCTGCCGCGCTCCACCACGCGCAGGAAGATCTGGATGCTTTCAAGGTCCATACAGGCGGCTCGTGTGATCGGGTGTGGTCGAATCGCGCCCATCTTAGCGTTCCTTGCAATTTCGTTTCATGTCGCGCGCGCCTGCGCCGATTATCCCGCCGCGCGGAATAACCTATCCCAGCCGGCCTCCGTAGTGGCGGCGCCCGCGCGCACGTATGCTCGCCGCATGAAATCCGCTTTCACCAAGACCGCGCCGCTCGCGGCGCTGCTGGCCGGCCTGCGCACATCGCTGCCGGCGCTGTCGCCCGCCGCCATCGGCTTCGCGCTGCGCACCACGGCCGCGTCGCTGATCGCGCTGTACATCGCATTCCGGATGAACCTCGACGACCCGAAGTGGGCGGCGGCGACCGTGTGGATCGTCGCGCAGGGCAATCGCGGGATGGGGCTGTCGAAGAGCCAGTACCGGATTCTCGGCACCGCCGTGGGCGCGGCGGTCGCGCTCGCGCTCACCGGCGCGTTCGCGCAGGCCCCCGAACTGTTCCTGCTCGCGCTTGCCGCGTGGATCGGGCTGTGCGCGGGCGTCGCGACGTTCCTGCGGAATTTCCGCGCGTACGCGGCGGTGCTGGCCGGCTATACGGCCGCGATCATCGCGATGGATGCGGTGTCCGCGCCGCTGCATGCGTTCGACATCGCGACCGCGCGGTTCATGTACGTCGTGGTCGGGATACTCTGCGCGGCGACGATGGAGACGATCTTCTCGCCGGGCGCGCCACTGCGGGACGTTCGCGTGCGGCTGGCGCGCTATCTCGAACGGGCGGTTGCCGTCGGCGCCGGCGCGCTGCGCCGCGAGTCGAACGGCGCGGCGATGCACCGGCTGTTCGCCGATGCGCTCGAACTCGATACCGCGGCCGAGTATGCGGCGGCGGGCGCGCCGCCGGTGCGGCGCGCGATCGGGCATCTGCGCGGGGCAGCGCTCGCGGTGCTGACCGCGCATGCGGCCGCGCAGGCCGTGCGCGAGCACGCGCGGTGCAGCGGCGACACGCAGGAGCCGCTGCTCGCCGAGGCCGCGCAGGTGCTCGACGGCATGGCCGCGTCGGGCGAGGCCGGGCCCGGTATGGCGTCGCTGCGGGCGCGCGTCGACGACGCGCTGCGCACGGAAGCCGCGGCGCCCGCCGGCGCGCGCACGTCGCGGCTGCTCACGCTCGACCGCCTCGCGGCACTCCTTGCCGGGTTCGACGGCGCGTTCGCGCGCAAGGCGCCGATCGACCTGCCGAATCCGCCGCCGCTCCGGGTGCGCTACGCGTATCACCGCGACGCGGTGCTCGCGTGGCACAACGGCGTGCGCGCGTTCGTCGCGGTGCTGGCCGCGGCGGCGTTCTGGATCTTCAGCGCGTGGCCGTCGGGCGCCGGGTTCGTCACCATCGTGGGCGTGGTCAGCGCGCTGTTCTCGACCCGCCCGAATTCGATCGGCGCCGCGATCGGCTTCCTGAAGGGCACGGCATGCGCGGCGCTGGCCGGCATCGTGTGCAACTTCGTCCTGTTGCCGGCGGTGTCGGATTTCGTGATGCTCGCCTATATCGTCGGCGTGTTCATGATGGGCGCGGGCATCGCGATGCGCTATCCCCGCACCGCGGCGATCGGCAGCAGCTTCGCGATCTTCTTCTGGAATTTCACGTCGCCGAGCAATACCGCGCGGATCGGCGATGCGGCGTTCCTCAACGGCGCGCTGGCCACGCTGCTCGGGATCGCGTTCGGCGCGCTGGTGTTCGCGCTCGTGTTTCCGCACGACCCCCGCGCGCGCCGGCGCCGCCTGCATCGCGCGGTGCGCCGCGACCTCGCCGGGCTTGCCCGCAACCCGCGCAAATGGTCGGCGAGCATGTGGCTGAGCCGCACCGCCGACCGCGTGGGGCACGAAATCACGTTCGCGGGCAGCGTGCCGCCGTCCCTCATCGAGCAGGACACGCGCGACCTGCTCGCTGCATGGACCATCGGCGACAGTGTGCTGGCGCTCGCCGCACTGGCTTCGGCGCAGGCCGCGGCGCGGCGGCCGGTCGCCGTCGTGCTGGCGCGGATCGCGCGGGCGGAGTTCGCGCGGCTCGAGGCGACCTGCGATGCCGTTGAGCGTGCGCTGCGGCGGCGCCTCGGCGATCTCGACGGCGACGACGGGCGTGCACTGCTGCGAGGTATCGTGCTGGTGCGCACGATTGCGGAAACCGCGAGCGCGCATCGCAAATTCCTGCGCGGCCGGACGGACTGAGCGGCGGGAGGGGAAGAAGGGCGACGCGCCCGCCGGGCGTCAGGGCAGCCGGTAGTACTTGCCCGGCGTCACTTCGTCCGGCAGCGGATCGCCGTTCAGCTCGAGCAGCGTGCGCTCGATCTGGCGCGTGATCGCATCGAGCGCGAGATGGTTCGGGCCGGTGCCGAACGGTTCGGCGATCGCATGCGCGATCGCGTCGAGCGCGATCAGCGTGTAGGCGACGAACACGGTGACGAACGGCGTCGCGGCGCCGATCGAATCGACGAGGCCGAACGGCAGCAGCACGCAGTATGCGTAGATGGTCCGGTGCAGCAGCACGTCGTACGAGAACGGGATCGGCGTCGACGCGATGCGTTCGCAGCCGCTGACCATCGCGACCAGTTCGTCGAGCCGCGCATCGAGCATCCACAGGCGCGTGTCGGCAAGGCGGCCGGCATCGGCGCGTGCGGCGAGCGTGGTGCGCAGCCCGTGCAGGATCGCGACCGGGCGGAACTTCAGCGGCGCGATCCGCGCGTACGCCTCGTCGTCGAGCAGCGGCCGCAGGTCGGCCGCGGGATCGGTGCCGCGCAGCTGGTGCTTGAGCGCGTACACGAACGCGATCACGGTGCGCACGAACGTGCGGCGCTCGGCGTCGGTGTCGAACGCGCCGTACGCGAGCATCTGCGACACCAGCGTGCGCGCCGCGGTCAGCACGCCGCCCCACAGCACGCGCGCCTCGCGGTAGCGGTCGTAGCTCGCGTTGTTGCGGAACGCCGCGAAGATCGCCAGCGTCAAGCCGATCAGCGTGAACGGCGTCGGGTTCAGCGGCACCTTCTCGCCCATCACGCGGCCGCCGGTCCACAGCGCGACGATGCTGATCGCGAGCGTCAGCGCGAGCTGCGGCAGGATCGACTGCAGCACCGAGCCGTTCCAGACGAACAGCATCCGCAGCCAGTGCTCGCGGGGACGGACGATCATGCCGGTTCTCCTCAGGCGGCCTGCGACGCCGGCGCCGCGGCGCGGTGCAGCAGCACCGGCACCGATTTCGAGGTCGGCGTGTTGCAGACGTCGCCGACGCTGTCGAGCGGCACGAGCGGGTTCGTCTCCGGATAATACGCGCCGATGCAGCCGCGCGGAATGTCGTACTCGACCAGCAGGAAGCCGTCGGCGCGCCGCTCGATGCCGTCGTGCCACACCGTTTCCATGTCGACCCAGTCGCCGGCCTTCAGGCCGAGCATCGCGAGATCGTCCGGATTGGCGAACACGACGCGGCGCTGGCCGAACACGCCGCGATAGCGGTCGTCGAGCCCGTACACGGTCGTGTTGTACTGGTCGTGGGAGCGGGTCGTCATCAGCGTCATCAGGCGCTCGCCGTGCAGCGCGCGGGCGCGCTGGATCGGCGTGTCGGTCGGCAGCGCGTGCGCGATGAAGTTGGCCTTGCCCGTGGGCGTGAGCCATTCGCGGTCGCGCGACGCGACGCGCAGGTGGAAGCCGCCCGGCTTCGCGATGCGCGCGTTGTAGTCGTAGAAGTCGTCGAGGGTGGCCTCGATCGCGTCGCGGACCTTCGCGTAATCGTCCTTGTACGCGAGCCAGTCGATCTTGTCGCTGCCGAACACCGCGTGGCCGATGTGCGCGACGATCGCCGTTTCCGACATCAGGTTCGGCGAAGCGGGTTTGTTCATCCCGTACGACACGTGCACCATGCTCATCGAATCCTCGACGGTCACGCCCTGCGCCACGTTGTCCTGCCGGTCGATCTCGGTGCGGCCGAGCGTCGGCAGGATCAGCGCGTCCTGGCCGTGGACGAGGTGGCTGCGGTTCAGCTTCGTCGTGATGTGCACGGTGAGCGCGCAGCGGCGCAGGCCTTCCCAGGTGCGCGGCGTGTCCGGCGTCGCCATCGCGAAGTTGCCGCCCAGGCCGATGAACACCTTCAGGTGGCCCTCGAGCATCGCCTCGATCGTCTCGACGACGTCGTAGCCGTGCTCGCGCGGCGGCGCGAAATCGAACACCTTGCCGAGCCGGTCGAGGAACGCCTGCGACGGCTTTTCCTCGATGCCGACCGTGCGGTTGCCCTGCACGTTCGAATGGCCGCGCACCGGGCACAGGCCCGCGCCGTCGCGGCCGATGTTGCCGCGCATCAGCATCAGGTTGGTCAGCATCTGCACGGTCGCGACCGAATGCTTGTGCTGCGTGAGGCCCATCCCCCACGTCGCGATCACGCGCTCGCTGCGTGCGTAGAGCCGCGCGAGGCTGTCGATCTGCTCGTACGACACGCCGCTTTCGGCGGTGAGCGCCGACCAGCTTTCGTTGCGCAGGTCGTCGGCGAACGCGTCGAAGCCGGTCGTATGCTCGGCGATGAACGCGGTGTCGAGCACGCGCGCGGCGCCGTTCTTGCGTGCGTCGTCGTCGAATTCCAGCACGCGCTTCGCGATCCCCTTGATCAGCGCGAAATCGCCGCCGAGGGTCGGCTGGATGAACGTCGATGCGATGTTGGTGCCCGACATCGTCAGCATCTCGATCGGGCTTTGCGGATCGGCGAAGCGCTCCAGCCCACGCTCCTTCAGCGGGTTGATCGACACGATCGTCGCGCCGCGCTTCGCGCATTCGCGCAGCTCGCCCATCATCCGCGGATGGTTCGTCGCGGGGTTCTGGCCGAAGATGAACAGCGTGTCCGCGTGCTCGAAATCGTCGAGCGTGACCGTGCCCTTGCCGACGCCGACCGACGGCGGCAGCCCGCGGCTCGTTGCCTCGTGGCACATGTTCGAGCAGTCGGGGAAGTTGTTCGTGCCGAAGCGGCGCACGAACAGCTGGTACAGGAACGCGGCCTCGTTGCTCGCGCGGCCGGACGTGTAGAACGCGGCCTGGTTCGGGTCGGGCAGCGCGTGCAGGTGGCGGGCGATCAGCGCGTACGCGTCGTCCCATGCGATCGGCACGTAGCGGTCGGTGCGCGCGTCGTAGACCATCGGGTCGGTGAGGCGGCCGTGCTGCTCGAGTTCGTAGTCGGTCTGTTCGAGCAGCTCGGTGACCGTGTGCGCGGCGAAGAACGCGGGCGTCACGCGCTTGCTCGTCGCTTCGGCCGCGACGGCCTTCACGCCGTTCTCGCAGAACTCGAAGGTCGACGCATGCTTGCGGTCGGGCCACGCGCAGCCGGGGCAGTCGAAGCCGTCCGGCTGGTTCTGGCGGAACAGCGTGCGGTAATTGCTGCCGGACACCTTCTCCTTGATCAGGTTGACCGTGACGGCCTTGAGCGCCCCCCAGCCCGCGGCGGGATGGGTGTACGGCTCGATGCGTGCGTTGGCGGGTTTCTTTTTCATGATGCGGGTGTCGGGGGGAGCGATGGATGCAGGTTACGCGCGGGCCGTTGCACGCTGCGTGTACACCTGTTCATCCCGAAAAAGAGTACAGTTGCGCGAAACTGATGCATTGCAGAACAGAACTGTACGTGTGAAAGCAAAGTGAAAGAGAGCCGCGCGAAGCGCTACGACAAACTGGCCGACGATCTGCAGGCGCAGATCGAGAACGGCGTCTACCGGCCGGGCGAACGGATCCCGTCGGTACGGCAGGCGAGCCGCCAGCACCGGCTCAGCATCACGACCGTGCTGCGGGCCTACCTGGTGCTCGAAAGCCGCGGGCTGATCGAAAGCCGGCCGCAGTCCGGCTATTTCGTGAAGGCGCGCACCGGGCGCGACGCCGTGCCCGAGCTGCACCTGTCGACGCCGGTGGCGACGTCGTCGGCCGTCGACGTGAGCCGGCTCGTGCTGTCGACGCTGCGCTCGATCGCGCGCGACGACGCGGTGCCGCTCGGCTCGCCGTACCCCGACGCGACGCAGTTTCCGGTGCAGCGGCTCGCGCGGCATGCGCAGGCGATCGCGCGGCGGCGCACCCGCTGGGGCGTGATCGACGACCTTCCGCCGGGCAACCAGGAGCTGATCCGGCAGATCGCGCGGCGCTACCTGGAAAGCGGGATTCCGGTGGAGCGCGACGAGATCGTCGTGACGATCGGTGCGACGGAGGCGATCAACCTGTGCCTGCAGGCGGTCGCGCGCCCGGGCGACACGATTGCGGTGGAATCGCCGACGTTCTACGCGATGCTGCACGCGATCGAACGCATGGGCATGCGCGCGATCGAGGTGCCGACGCATCCGGACGACGGCATCGATATCGACGCGCTCGCGCAGATTCTCGAACGCGAGCCGATCGCCGCCTGCATGGTGATGCCGAATTTCCAGAATCCGCTCGGCTTCCAGATGTCCGACGCGCGCAAGCGCGCGCTCGTCGAACTGCTCGCGAAGCATCGGGTGCCGGCGATCGAGAACGACGTCTACCAGGAGCTGTACTACGGCGACGCGCGGCCCAGCGCGTTGAAGTCGTTCGACCGGGAAGGGCTCGTGCTGCACTGCGCGTCGTTCTCGAAGAGCCTGTCGCCCGGCTACCGGATCGGCTGGGCGATGCCCGGGCGGTATCGCGACCAGGTCGAGAAGCTGAAATTCCTGAACACGCTCGCGACGCCGGTGACCGAGCAGCTCGCGATCGCCGAATACCTGAAGCACGACGGCTACGACTTCCACCTGCGGCGGATTCGCAAGCAGTACGCGCAGCAGGCGAACCTGATGAGCGCGATGGTGCGGCGCTTCTTCCCGGAAGGCACGCGGTTGTCGCACCCGCAGGGCGGCTACGTGCTGTGGGTCGAGCTGCCGCCGCAGGTCGACGCGATGCGGCTGTACCAGCTCGCGCTCGCGCAGCGCATCACCGTCGGGCCCGGCCACATGTTCTCGGCCGGCGGGAGCTACCACCATTTCATCCGGCTGAATTACAGCTATCCGTGGTCCGTGCAGATCGAGCAGGCGCTGAAGACGCTCGGGCGGCTGGCCGGGGAGTGCGCGAGCGGGTGAGGCGCGCGCCGCGGGTTGCGTTCGCGTGCTTCGGCGCGTCGCGTCACCGGTGGGTCGCCGCCGATGCGGCCACGGCTGCGCGGCGCTTATTCCGGATACGCGTCGTGGATCTTGAGGTTCGCGAGCCGGAAGATCGTGCGCAGCGTCTGCGGATGGATTTCCCGGCGCGCCGCGAGCGACGACAGGATGTAGTCGAGCACCTTCGCATACTTGAGCAGCACGAGCCCGGACTCGAGATCGGCATGGCCGGCGCGCATGCGTTCGGCCATCTGCAGCATGTCGGCCGACAACGTGTGCGCCATGTGGATTTCCATGCGTTGTTTTTCGCTCCAGGCTGCTTCCGGTTGCTCGAGCAACCGGTTCATGAACGCCTGGAATTGCGCATCTGACTGATTCGGCAGCGCACCCATAGTGACCCCGTTGTGTTTTTTTGCGAGCGCGTCCGTGGACGGGCCCTGCGGTTTCCCCGTATCCGCGCCGATCGCTGCGCGGTGCTTGTGCCGGACGGGATGCAGAATCCGTACCAGCGTCGCCGGCCGCGCGCGGCGCAGGCGGCGCGCGCGGCCCGGCAACGGCCGCCGGCGCTTGCCGGCCGGCGGTTCGGCGCAACGCGCGCGCGGATGCAACGGCCCGTGTGCGGCGTGCGACGGCGGCCGGAATGCGGCCGGATGGGCGAAATCGTTCACGGATGTAACGTAACGGCGGGAACAGCGCGTATGCGCGGCAGCGATGCGCGCGCCGATCGATCGGCATCGACGGCTGCCGGGCAGGGGCGCGTTTTCCCGGATCGAACCGTCGCAGCATTGATGGGCGGCGCATTCCGGCAGCACGATCAGGGGCGGCGAAGCATCCGCCCGGTCAAGCAGGCTTCGTGAAAGCAACGCGATCGGCGCTGGCGATTCGCGACGGGGCGGCCCGAAGGTTTCAGGCTTGTATCGTCTTCATCGGGCACGAATGCGGCGACGCCGGAACCCCCCGCACACGAGATGGTCCATACATCTATTGCCCTTCTTCAAGGGGACGCAAAATGGCTGCCATGCAACCCGGGGCCACGCCCCTCTCCGACGAGGAGGCCCGGCGCCAGTTGCGCCGCGCCGTCGTCGCCAGCACGGTCGGCACGACGATCGAATGGTATGACTTCTTCCTCTACAGCACGGTCACCGGCCTCGTCTTCGCCAAGCTGTACTTCCCCCAATCCCACCCGCTCGTCGGCACGCTGCAGGCCTTCCTGATCTATGCGGTCGGCTTCGTCGCGCGGCCGGTCGGCGCCGCGATCTTCGGCCACTACGGCGATCGCATCGGGCGCAAGGCCACGCTGATCGTCACGCTGTTGCTGATGGGGCTCGCCACCTTCGCGGTGGCCTTCGTGCCGACCTATGCGGCGATCGGCATCTGGGGCGCGGTCGCGCTCACGGTGCTGCGCTTCATCCAGGGTGTCGGTGTCGGCGGCGAATGGGGCGGCTCGGTGCTGATGTCGATGGAATGGGCGCGCACCAACGCGCACCGCGGTTTCGTGGCCGCCTGGCCGCAGTTCGGCGTGCCGGCCGGGCTGTTCCTCGCGAATCTGGCGGTGCTCGCGATGAGCTGGATCTCCGGCAGCGCATTCCTGACGTGGGGCTGGCGCGTGCCGTTCCTCCTGAGCATCGTGCTGGTCGCGATCGGCCTCTACATCCGCCTGAACATTCTCGAGACGCCGATCTTCGCGCGGCTGCTGGCCGAGCACCGGATCGAGAAGGCGCCGATGCTCGAAGTGATCCGTCGCCAGCCGAAGGACATCGTGCTTTCCGCGTTCGCGCGGATGGCCGAGCAGGCGCCGTTCTACATCTTCACGGCCTTCGTGTTCACCTACGGCGTGTCGACGCTGGGCGCGTCGCGCAACCTGCTGCTGATCGCGGTGCTCGCGGCGTCGGTGGTCGAGTTCGTCACCATTCCGCTGTTCGGCCACGTGTCCGACGTGATCGGGCGGCGGCGGATGTACATGATCGGCGCGGCCGTCGCCGGGCTGTTCGGTTTCCTCTATTTCGCGATGGTCGATACCCGGGACCCGGTGCTGATCTTCGCGGCCATCGTGCTGTCGCTGGTGCCGCACGCGATGATGTACGGGCCGCAGGCCGCGCTGATCGCCGAGTCGTTCACCGGGCGGCTGCGCTACAGCGGCGCGTCGCTCGGCTACCAGCTGGCGTCGGTGATCGCGGGCGGGCCCGCGCCGCTGATCGCGACCGCGCTGTTCGCCTACTACCATTCGGGCTACGCGATTGCGGCGTACGTGCTGGTGTGCGCGGCGATCAGCCTGATCGCGGCGTCGCGGCTCGGGGATTACACCAACAAGGACATTTCGCGGGAATACGACGACGTGCACGGCGGGCATGCGCCGCCGGTCGCGTGACGTCCTCGCGATGCCCGCAGCGGCGCCGATCGTTCGCGCGCGTGGCCGGCGCGCGCGCCGAACGATGCGGCCGACGTGATCACCCGAGGAATTCCAGCGCGCCCGTGCCGAGGTTGTACATCGCGCCGACGATCCTGATCTTGCCGCCGGCTTCCAGCTCGGCGAGCACCGGGCTGTCGCGGCGGATGCCGGCGAGGGTCAGCTCGACGTTCTTGCGCGCGACGGCGTCCACGAACGCGTAGTTCGTCGCGGTCCGCTCGCCGTCGTACCGGGTGGCCTGCACCGCGGGCTTGATCTTCGCCAGCAAGCCGGTGAGATTGCCGAGCTCGGCATCGGCAATCGCGCCCTTGATCGCGCCGCACGCAGTGTGTCCCATCACGACGACGACTTTCGCGCCGGACAGCTTGCACGCGAATTCCATGCTGCCGAGGATGTCGCTGTTCCCGATATTGCCCGCGACGCGGCAGTTGAAGATGTCGCCGATCCCGAGATCCATGATCACTTCCGCGGGCGCACGCGAGTCGATGCAGCTGAGCAGCACGGCCGCGGGATACTGCCCGCTCGCGCTGGCGCGCTGTTCGCGAAGGTAGTTGCGGGCCTTGCGCTCGCCTTTCTGGAAGCGCGCGTTGCCTTGCTTCATCACCTCGATGATCTGTTCCGGCGTCATGCGCTCGCGCTGTGCCTTCGTCAACGCATCGGCGCGCGCCGTCAGCACGGCAAGCGGGCCGGCGGCGAACCCGGCCACCGACGCGGCGCCGGCGAGCCGCAGAAAGTGACGGCGGCCCGAATGGCCGTAATGCTTCGGATATTCGAAGGTGTCGCACATGGGGTTGTTCCTCTTCCTGGGCGACCGGCTCGCGCTGCCCGGCGTCGGATTGAACCACTATAGCCCGCGGCCTGCGGGGTTCAAGCGAATCGCGCGACGCACCTTGCACGCGTTTCTCGACAGACGAATGCGTCGTGACGCGATTGGGGAAAGCGACGTTTTTCGCCCACCTGCGATTGCCTACACTCAATAGCAGCGGGTGAGGACGAACCCCGCGACGATCAGGGAGCGGAAATGAATGCCACGGAAGCAGCTTCGACCGACGCGATCGCGGTCGGGGAATTGATCATTCGATATCTGGTAGACGGAACGGCGACCGGCGGAATCGGCGTATTCGAGCTGACCGTGCCGCCGGGCGCGCAGGTGCCGCCGCCGCACAGCCACGCGCGGAACGAGGAGTGCGTGTACGCGTTGTCGGGGACGCTGCGCTACTCGGTCGACCGTGTCGTGCGAGAACTCTCGCCCGGCGACTGCATGTTCACGCCGCGCGGCTCGGCCCATTACTTCAGCAATCCCCATGAGGAAACCGCGCGTGCGCTGGTCGTCATGTCGCCCGACATCGGCGCGCGGTATTTCCGCGACATCGCGGCGGTCGTAAAGGCGGGCGGGCCGCACAACCGTGAACGGCTCGTCGAGGTGATGGTGCGCTACGGACTGGCGCCCGCGAAGCCGGCGATGTGAACGCCTGCGCGGCCGCCGGCACGAATCGTCAGCGCATTTCGCGAGCGCCGGCCGGCGCGACCGAAGCGCGCTCAGGCATCGAGCGTATCGAGCCGCGCGACGATCTCCCGCGCCGACGCCGTCTCGCCGAGCCGCGGGAAAATCCGCGCGATGCTGTTCGCGTGCGCATCCGCGTTCAGGTCGGTCATCGCGTCGACGGCGAGCGTCACGTTGTAGCCGAGTTCGAACGCGTGGCGCGCGGTCGACTCGACGCCGATGCTCGTCGCGATGCCGGCCAGCACGACCTGCGTGACGCCCGCGGCCCGCAGGTGCGCGTCGAGGCCGGTGGCGGTGAACGCGCCCCAGGTGCGCTTGGTCACGACATGGTCGTTCGGTTGCCGGTTCAGTTCGGGCACGAGCTCGGCCCAGTCCGGCGGCAGCGGCCCCTTGAGGCCCGGCTGCATCGTGCGGCCCGGCGCGCCGCCGGCCACGTTCACGAGCACGACCGGCAGGCCCCGGCGGCGGAACGCGCCGGCCAGCTCGGCGGCGCGCTCGATGACGTCGGCGGCCGGATGCGCGGTGGGGAGGGCGGCGATGCCTTTCTGAAGATCGATGACGATCAATGCCGAATTCGAATCGAGGGCGATTGCGCTCATGGACGACTCCTGTAGGGGCGACGGGAGCATGGCGGCACGCGTGCCGCCTGCGGGATTCACGACTCGCCGAGCCGCCTGATCAGCGGGATCGCGGCGGCGAGCGTGTGCATCTCTTCGGGGTCGAGCCTGGCGAGCGCGGCCTGGAGCCATGCGCGCTTCGCGACGGTGCGCTGCTGCCGCTCGTCGACGCCGGCGCGGGTCAGCAGGAACAGGATCTGGCGCCCGTCGGTCGGATGCGGCTCGCGCTGCACGAGCCCCTCGTTCTCGAGGCTCGCGAGGATCGTCTTCATCGACTGCGGTTTCATCGACTCGGCGCGGGCGAGCTCGGCGGTCGTCATCGGCCCGTTCTGCTCGAGGCGCGCGAGTGCGCTCAATTGCGACAGCGTCAGCCCGCTCGAATCGACCTCGGAGCGCAGCCGGCGGATGAGCTGCCCGACGGCCAGCGTCAGGTCGTCGACGACGGTTTCGGCGCAAGCGCCGGTTTTGCGTGGGCGTGTCATGGGCGGATCATAGAAGAACGCAGTTTAACTTGCAAGTTAAACTGTCGATTTGCGCGAGACGGGCGATCGCCCGAAAGGGTTGTGTCGGCGCTGCCGCTCGATGAAGGGAAAGGGTGGCGCTAGTCGCGTCCGGCCGGCGTGACGAGCGTGACCTGATCGTAGCGCGGCGTCGCGTTCTCGTGCAGCAGGTCGCCGATGTACTGCGCGAGCTCGTCCGCCGGGATCGCATCCGGAATCTGCAGGTTCGCGCGGCGCCGCTTGCCTTCGGTGCCGAGATCGAACACTGCCCAGCGATCCCGTTCGCGCACCACCGCAATCAGTCGTCCGAACGCGTTGAAGCGGTATTCGTCCTTCATTGCATCGCTCCCGAGGGTTGATCGATTCTCGTGTGCCGTCCAGGTCACATCAGCGAGCAGGCGAGCCAGCGGCGGATCGTCTGCGCATCGCGCGTCACGCCGGCGCGCGTCGGCGCGCCGAGCAGCACGATGGTTTCCGGGCGGCCATGCACGTGCATGCGCATCACGACGCCATGGCCGGCCTCGTTGATGAAGCCGGTCTTCTGCACCTGGATGGGCCACTGGCCGTAGCGTACCAGCGGATCGGAGTTCACGTAGCGCAGCGTGCCGCGGCCGGGCTGCACGGTGCCCGACCTGGCCGTCGAGAAGCGCCGGATCAGCGGATCGCGCGCGGCGGCGTCGACGAGCCGCGCGAGTTCCTCGGCGGTCGACACGTTGCGCGGCGACAGGCCGGTCGCCTCGTGAAAGCGCGTGCGGCGCATGCCGAGCCGGCGCGCTTCCCGGTTCATCGCGGCGACGAACGCGGGGCGGCCGCCCGGATAGTCGCGGCTCAGCGCCGCCGCCGCGCGGTTCTCCGACGACATCAACGCGATGCGGTGCATGTCGCGGCGCGACAGCGTCGAGCCCACCGACAGCCGCGAATGCGTGAACTTGATCGCGTCGCGATCGTGCGCGGTCACGCGCAGCATGCCGTCCAGCGGGCGGCCCGCATTGCGCGCGACGACCGCCGTCATCAGTTTCGAGATCGACGCAATCGGCCGCACCGTGCGCGCGTTGCGGGCCAACAGCGGCGTGCCGCTGCGCACGTCGAGTACGTAGACGGCGCGTGAATGCAGCGTATTGACCGCGCGCGGGCTGTAGCCGCAACTCGCAAGCAGGCGGGGCCCGGGCGCCGCGCGACGGCGGGCGGGCAATGCGCGCTTCGTGCGGCGCGGATGCTGCGCGGGCGCGATGTGCGGCTTGGCCGCGTGATGGCGCACACGGGGGCGGCGATGCTTGGCGCGCCTGGCGTGCGCGGCCGGCTTCTTCAGCTTGGCTGCCGTCACATGGCGCTGGGCGGGCCGGTGTTCGACGCGGTGCGCGGACGCGTTCGACATGAGCGCGCACAGCAGGATCGACGCGATGATGAGTAGAAAGGTCCGGGCGCGGGGCGCGCGCGCGTGGGTGCCAGACAAGCGGCAATCTCCTGGTTTCACTCGGGCGAGGGCGCCGCGCCGTGCGCGCGGCGGCGAAAGGGTGCAGGGGATTATAAGGTCGATTGCGCGGGCAACGATCCGGGGCGCTTCATCGCGGCGCGCACGAACGACACGAAGCGCAGCGTCACGGGGTCGTCGCGCATGGACGGCCACGCGAGCCCGACGCGCCATTTCGCGTGCCGGCCGGGCAGCGGCAGCACCGTTGCGTCGCGCAGCAGATGCTGCGCGCGCGAAGGAATGAACGCGACGCCGACGCCCGCGGCGACCGACGTGAGCACCGACTGCACGTCCTCGGCCTGCTGCGTCACGTTCGGCACGAAATGGCGTTCGACGCACCACCGGTCGACCTGCGCGGCGAGCCCGGCGCCGCGCGCACGCTGCAGCGCGATGAAGCCGATTTCGTTGAGTGCCTCGAGATTCGCCGGCAGGCGCGTGTATCGCAGGTGCGGCGGCAACGCGAGCGCGAGCGATTCGTCGACCATCTTGAACGACGACAGGCCTTCGCCCGGCGGCAGGCGCATGAAGCCGGCGTCCAGCTTGCCGGCCAGGATGCGGCGCGTCTGCTCGGCGGAAGACAGGTCGCTCAGCGTGACGGCAACCTCCGGATGCTGGCGCCGGAACTCGGCGATGAGCCGCGGCACGATCGTCAGCACCGACAGGCAGATGCCGATGCGCAGGTGGCCGCGCCGGCCGCTGCTGGCTTCCCGCGCGCGCATCAGGATGTCGTCCGCGTCGCGCACGAGCGCCTGCGCGTCGGACAGGAAGCGCTCGCCGAACGGCGTGAGCTCCGCGCCGTGCCGGCCCCGTTCGAACAGCTTGCCGCCGAGGCTGGATTCCAGCGCGCCGATCTGCTTGCTGAGCGCCGGCTGGCTCATGTGCAGCGCTTCCGCCGCGCGGCTGAAATGGCGCAGCTCGGTCACCGTCAGGAACGTTCTGAGCAGTTTCAATTCCATTCTTGAAAGGAATCGTATCGGTCAAAACATTCATTTTACGGATCGAACGGCCGCGTGTTCAATACGGGCATGTCCTTGCCGAAACTCCTCGCCATGTCGCCTTGTCATTCGATGTCCGGTCCGGCCGATGCGGCCGGCGAACCTGCCGCCGCGGCCGGCGGCGAACCCGGCGCCGCGCCTGCCGCCAATGCCGCGCCGCGCAACGGACGCGGCCGGCGCGTGCGCTTCGGAGATGCAATACCCGACGCGCCGCCGCGCGCGGCGACGGGTTCGATCGCGATCAGCTTCGCCGTCGTATCGCGCCGGCACTGGCCGCGATGAATGCGGGCGCGTGATCGCCATGCAGTCGCAGTGGAAGCGGTATAGTGTGTCCGCCATTGTCGTCCGGCTCACGCCGGCGCAGTGTGATGGCCGGCAGGATGCCGGGCTGTATCTTGTCGAACGCCACGTTCGCGCTCTCTGCCACACGGAACCGATGACCACCGAACAGAACGAAGACGACCTCGACCCCGCGCTCGTCGCGATCCTCGCGTCGCTTTACGAAGCGGCGAACGATCCCGCCGGCAAGCCGTGGTCGCTGCCCAAGCTCGCGAAGCGCGTGCAATTGCCGATGAGCACGCTGCGCCGCGTGCTGACCCAGCTCGACGCCGGCGGCCTCACGGTGACGACCTTGCACGAAGACGGCACGGGCAGCGCCGCGCTGACCGCCGAAGGGCGCACGCTGTGCGCACAGCTTTTCGACGCGGGATGAAAAATGGCGGGCTGCCGAAGCAGCCCGCCATCGGATCACGCGCAGTGCCGGCGCGTCACCAGCGCGCCGTCAGTCCCGCCATCACCGAATGGTCGTAGGTCTGGTCGTTCAGCCCGCGGCGATATCCGACGTCGAGATCGAGCCAGCTGACGGGCGAGTAGATCGCGCCCACGATCGCGAACGCCGGGTTCGCACCGGCGCCGCGCTGCGGATTGCGCGACATGCCGACGTCGACCGCCAGCTGCAGCCGGTCCGTTGCGCGGTAGAGCGCCGCGCCGGACACCTGCCACAGCGATGTCAGTTGATCCTGCCGGTTCGGCTGATACGTGTATCCCGCATTCGCGAGAAACGAAAACCGCGCGACGTCGAACTGCGCGAGCATCGTCGCGCCGGCGCCCACGCGGCCGGTGCCGAGCCCGCGCCGGTCGTCGCCGGTCGGCATCGTCAGCTTCGGCTTGAGCGCCAGGGTGAACGGCCCGTGCTCGACGAAGCGCCATTTCATCCCCACCTCGACGTCGCCGAACCCCGAGCCGTTCTCGTCGGAGCGCGTCTGTACGTGCGTATAGGGCGCGTTGACGTAAATGTCGAGCCGGTCGCCGAACCCGCGCGTCAGCGTCGAATTCCACATTTGCTGGCGGCCGATGTCCGGCTGCTTCGACGTGGCCTCGGTATTCAGTTCGAGCTGCCAGTGCGCATTGCCCTGGGTGCTCGTGTCGTCGCTGACGAGCGGATGGGTCGCGTGAGCGCCGACCGGCGCGAACAACGTGCTCGCGACGGCGAGCGGAAGCATCTTTTTCATTGCATCACCTGGGAAGCATGGTGCGCGGCAGGCCCGCTCGTGTTGCACGGGCCTGCCGGCATTCAGAGGGCGGGAATCAGAACCACTGCTTGTAGCGGCGCACGTAGATCGTCTTGACCGTCTGCGCGAGCAGGATGTAGCCGACCATCGTCGCGACGAGCCACAGCCAGTAGCTGCCCGGCAGGTGCATGAAGCCGAGCGCATCCGCGAACGGCGAGAACGGCAGCCAGCAGCCGATCGCGATCGCCGTGACCGTCGACAGCAGCACCGGCAGCGACGCGGTGCTCTGCAGGAACGGAATCTTCTGCGTGCGCAGCAGGTGCACGACGAGCGTCTGCGACACGAGGCTTTCGATGAACCAGCCGGAATTCATCACGACCTGGCCGCTCGCGCCGCCTTGCAGGTGATACAGCGCGCCCGCGCCGAACACGAACCACATCAGCAGGTACGTCGTGATGTCGAACACCGACGACGTCGGCCCGACCCACAGCATGAAGCGGCTGATGTTGCCCGCTTCCCACTTGCGCGGCTTCTTCAGGAACTCGGGGTCCATCTTGTCCCACGGCAGCAGCATCTGCGACGTGTCGTAGACGAGGTTCAGCACCAGCAGCTGCGTCGCGAGCATCGGCTCCCACGGCAGGAACGCGCTGGCGACGAGCACCGAGAACACGTTGCCGAAGTTCGAGCTGGCCGTCATGTTCAGGTACTTGAGGATGTTGCCGAACGTTTCGCGGCCCTTGATCACGCCTTCCTCGAGCACCATCAGGCTTTTCTCGAGCAGGATGATGTCGGCGGTTTCCTTCGCGATGTCCGCGCCGCTGTCGACCGAGATGCCGACGTCGGCGTCGCGCAGCGCGGGCGCGTCGTTGATGCCGTCGCCGAGGAAGCCGACGGTGTGGCCGTTGGCCTGCAGCGCCTTGACGATGCGCGCCTTCTGCAGCGGCGTGAGCTTCGCGAACACGGTCGTGCGTTCGACCACCTGCGCGAGCGTCGCGTCGTCGAGCGCATCGATCTCGGTGCCGAGCATCGGCTTGCCGGGATTGAGCCCGACCTGGCGGCACACCTTCATCGTGACGGTCGGATTGTCGCCGGTCAGCACCTTCACGGCGACGCCGTTCTCGCGCAGCGCGGCGAGCGCGGGCGCGGCCGATTCCTTCGGCGGATCGAGGAAGGTCAGGAAGCCGCGCACGACGAGGTCGCGCTCGTCGGCGGTGCGGTACTGCTCGCGTTCGTCGCCGCGCGGGATCGCGCGCGTGGCGAGCACCAGCACGCGGAAGCCGTCCTCGTTGTAGGCGTTCGCCTGTTCGAGCAGCCGCTTGCGGGCGACGAAATCGAGCGGGCGCACGCCGTCCTCGTCCTGAACGTGGGTCGACACCGCGAGCATTTCCTCGACCGCGCCCTTGCAGATCAGCGTATGCGTGCCGCGCGCATCCTCGACGACGACCGACAGCCGGCGCCGCACGAAATCGAACGGCAGCTCGTCGATCTTCTTGTAGCCCTGCGGCTTCACGCGCTCGCCGATCTCGTTCGCGCGGGTGACGATCGCGATGTCGATCAGGTTCTTCTGGCCGCTCTGGTGATGGCTGTTCAGCCAGCCGAGCCGGAGGATCTCCTCGTTCTTGTGGCCCGACAGGTCGAGATGGTGCTCGAGGATGATCTTGTCCTGCGTGAGCGTGCCGGTCTTGTCGGTGCACAGCACGTCCATCGCGCCGAAATTCTGCACCGAGTTCAGCCGCTTGACGACGACCTTGCGGCGCGCCATCGCGACCGCGCCGCGCGCGAGGTTCGCGCTGACGATCATCGGCAGCATCTCGGGCGTCAGGCCGACGGCCACTGCGAGCGCGAAGGTGAGGGCGCTGAGCCAGTCGCCCTTGGTCAGCCCGTTGATCATGAAGACGACCGGCACCATCACGAACATGAACTTGATCAGCAGCCAGCTCACGCTCGCGACGCCGCGGTCGAAGCTCGTCTCGATGCGCTTGTGGCTGACGACGTTGCGCGCAAGCGAGCCGAAGTAGGTGTCCTCGCCGGTCGCGACGACCACCGCCGTCGCGGTGCCGCTCACGACGTTGGTGCCCATGAAGCAGACGTTCCCGAGATCGAGCAGCGACAGCGACGCATCGTTCGAGGCGGCCGCGGGCGCATTGGCCGACTTGCCGGAGACTGCGCCGAGCGTGTCGTATTTCTCGACCGGCAGCGCTTCGCCGGTCAGCACGGCCTGGCTGATGAACAGGTCGCGCGACGCGATCAGGCGCACGTCGGCGGGAATCATGTCGCCGGCCGACAGGTGCACGATGTCGCCGGTCACCACCTCGCGCATCGGAATGTCGCGCCGCGTCGGCTCGGCGGTGTCGGCCACCGCGCGCTGCACGGTCGCGGTCGTGCGCACCATTGCCTTGAGCTTCTCGGCGGCGCGCAGCGAGCGGAATTCCTGCACGAAGCGCAGCAGCGCGCTGATCGTCACCATCGTCAGCAGGATCGTCATGCCGACGTAGTCGCGATCGTCGGGCGCCGCGAAGTAGACGTCGGTGCAGAAGCTGATCGCGGCGAGCACCAGCAGCACGTAGACGAACGGGTTGTGGAACGACATCAGCAGCTGGCGAGCCCAGTGCGGCGGCTTGTCGTGTGCGATCTCGTTGGGGCCGTAGTATTGCAGGCGGTCGGCGGCCTGCTCGTAGGTGAGGCCGCGGGTGCTGGCGCCCAGCGCCTTCAGCGTTTCTTCGAGCGGGCGGGCCGCTTCCTGCGCGGCGCGCATGATGTGCGGTGCGGCTTGCCGGCCGGCGCCGCCGGTCTTGATGAAACCGCGTTGCTTCTTGTGAGAGGGGTTGCGTTGCGTCATGTGTTGCTCCTTGCGCGCGAGGCGGCGGGCGGGGCGCGCACGTTATCGACGAACGAACGCTCCCCGCCGCGTCGCGTCAGGCGCGATCGGCTGTTGATCGATGAAGGGGGGGACGCTCGCCGGCGCGGCACGCGCGATCAGGCAGGCCGTGCGCGTGCGCGCACCGGCGAGCGGTAATCGACTACTGTCGTCAGAGTTCATTGGCACTCCTGTCGGTCGTGGGCTGGCGGCACGGGCGATCGGTGGCGGTGCGTGCGCGGCGGCACACACGCCGGACGGCGCGCGAACGGATTGCGCACGCAGCGGTGCTGCGCGCGGCACGAGCGTGCACGGGGCCGCGCGAGCGGTCGCGTGTCGTTCGAAAAAATCGGCGGGAATCTGGCCGGTCAGGCCGGAAGGGCGCCGCATCCTGCTTCCCGGGATGCGGCAGAAGACGAGGCTCTGCGCGTTTTCCTCAGGCAGCAGTCAAGTTGGCCGAGCGCCAACTACAACTCGCATCGGTGTTCACAGAACACTCCAGGTAATTAGACGGGGGCGATGGTAAAGGGTCGCACTGCGAAGCGTCAACCCTTTTTGTCGGACATTTTGCGCGGCAGCCCGACGAAGCGCGACCCGTCCGGCAGCCGGAAGGGAAGCGGGCCTTCGGCATGCCGCCGAAGGCCCGTGCGTGGCCGCGTCGCGGGCGGGGCGTTACTGCACCGCGGCCGTCACGGCGGCCGACGCATCGAGGATGCCGGCGCCCGCCGGGAGCGCCGAGCACGCCGTGCCGGCCGCGAGCTTCGTCGCGCGCGCGCCGCCCTGCAGCTTCTGCTGGATCTGCGCGGGCGTGAGGTTGCCGTTCACGGCGAGCATCAGCGCCGCGACGCCCGACACCTGCGGGGTCGCGAGGCTCGTGCCGTTCGCGACGCCGTAGCCGTCCGCGCCGGGCACGGTCGTCCCGGTGTTCGACGTCGACAGGATGTTGACGCCGGGCGCGCTCAGCGAGACATCGGCGCCGAAGTTGCTGAAGATCGCGCGCCGGCCGCTTGCGTCGTTCGCGCCGACGCTGATCACGCCGCGGCAGTTGGCCGGCTGGTCGAGCGCGGTGGCGAGGCCGTCGTTGCCGGCCGCGACGATGACGGTCACGCCGCGCGCGGTCACGTCGTCGATCGCCTGCTGGAACGTCTGGCTGCACGGGCCGGTGCCGCCGAGGCTCAGGTTGATGATCTTGGCCGGCGTCGGGTTCGTCGGCGCGCCGCTGACCGCAATGCCGGCCGCCCAGCGCATCCCGTCGGCGATGTCGCTCGTCACGCCGCCGCACTTGCCGAGCACGCGCACCGGCAGGATCCGGCCGAGCCACGACACGCCGGCGACGCCGATGTTGTTGTTCGCGGTCGCGCCGATAACGCCCGCGACGCGCGTGCCGTGCCAGCTGCTGTTGCTCGGCTCGTTCGCGCAGTGATAGAACGGGCCGCCGACGGTGTCGATTTCCTGTTGCGTGACCCAGTCGCCCGGGTCGGACGCGTCGGCGCCGCGCCCCTGGCCGTTGTTGCTCGTGTGGACGTTGCTGATGAAGCTGTAGCCGGGCAGCAGGTTGCCGGCGAGATCGGGGTGCGAAAGGACGCCGGTGTCGAGCACCGCGGTGACCACGGTCGGCGAGCCTTTGGTGCGGTTCCACGCGGGCGGCACGTTGATGCCGGCCGTCGGGTCGGACAGGTACCACTGCTGGCTGTACGACGGATCGGTCGGAATGTCGCGCACGCGCATCCGGCCGTCCGGTTCCGCATAGTCGACGTCGGCGTCGGCGGCGAACACCTGCGCGAGCGCGGCCGCGTCGGCGGCCGGGATCGATTGGCCGAGCGCGAGCACGGCCGCGCCGCTCGTCATCGTCCGTTCGACCTGGACGTTCAGCTGCGTGCGCCCGGTCGTGCTGGCAAACGCGCGCGCGCTGCCGGCCGGCGCGACCCATTGGCTCATCGCGCGCTGGATCACGGCATCGAAGCGCGACCCGGTGTTGGCGGCCGCCATCGCGTGCGCGGCGCTCGACGTCTTCAGGCGGACGATCAGGTGATCGACCGGCGGCTCGTCGGCCGCGACCGTCATCTGGGCCATTTGCGCAGCGGCTTGCTGCGCCGAGCATGAGTTGCTGTTGTTCGTCGTCGGCGCGGGCGCCGGGGCGGGCGACGGGGCCGGGGCGGGCGCCGGCGCGGCGGCGGACGGCGACGGGCTGCTGTCGCCGCCACCGCCGCCGCATCCGGCGATCGGCAGCAGCGCTGCGGCGGACAGCAGGCCGGCGAGGGCGCGTGCATGGGTCAATCGGGCCACGGCGGGATTGAAACGTTTGGCGTTCATAGTGAACTGGATCCTCGTAGGTAGCCGTTGTGCCGGCGTTGGCGGTCGGGCCGGCGAGGCCCGATGGCCGGCCGCGATGGCGGCGGCTTCGGCGGGCGGTCGGCCTGACTTGTTGTTCTCGGGCGGCCGGGCAACGGGTGCTGCGGCGCGCCATGCACTGGGTAACGGCCGGCGCGGCGGCTTCTTGAGCACGTTTCAAAAGAAAGAATTAGGGTCGCGCAAACGATAGCGTTGCTGCGCACCCGCACGAACACGCGTTTGGAACGAATGATCGGAGGCGGCAGCCGGCGCCCGCGCCACGCACGGCGCGACAAGCCCGGCGGGCGACGGGCGGCGGCGTCGTTGCGGCATTGCGGGAGGACGGCCCGGCGGCCTTTTGGGGGCAGATGTCAGCGGTGCGAGGCCGCCGTCTGCGACGGCGCGCAACGTTGCGCTTTCCCCGATGTGGCGCGATTTTGGCGAGCGTAGGATCGGGGTTCGACCCACTATCCGTCAGGAGACAAGCATGGACCGTCGCTACCGGTGGCTGGCCCTGGCCGTGTCGTTCGCGCTGTCAGGCGCCGCGCACGCGCAGGCACTCACGGGCACGCTGAAGAAGATCAAGGAGACGGGCGTCGTGTCGCTCGGCATCCGCGAATCGTCGGTGCCGTTCTCGTATTCGGACAACCAGCAGAAGAACATCGGCTATTCGCGGGACATCGCGTCGCGCATCGTCGATCAGCTGAAGACGGAGCTGAACCTGCCGGGCCTCGCGGTGAAGGAGATCCCGATCACGTCGCAGAACCGCATTCCGCTGCTGCAGAACGGCACGATCGATTTCGAATGCGGCTCGACGACGAACACGCTCGAGCGGCAGAAGCAGGCCGCGTTCTCGAACAGTATCTTTCTCTACGGCATCCGCTTCAGCACGCGCAAGGATTCCGGCGTGAAGGACTTCGCGGACCTCGCGGGCAAGACGGTCGCGACGATGGCCGGCACGTCGGACGAGCGGCTGCTGCGCAAGCTGAACGAGGAGAAGAACATGAACATGACGATCATCAGCGCGAAGGACCACGCCGAGGCGTTCATGAACGTGACGACCGGGCGCGCGGTCGCGTTCGTGATGGACGAGCCGCTGCTGTACGGCGAACTCGCGAAGGACCGGACGCCGGGCGCCTACACCGTGACGGGCACGCCGCTCGTCCACGAGAACTATGCGTGCATGCTGCGCAAGGACGATCCGGCATTCAAGCACGTCGTCGACGGCGTGATCGCGAAGCTGCAGACCTCCGGCGACGCGGAGAAGCTCTACAACCGCTGGTTCACGCAGCCGATCCCGCCGAAGGGCATGAACCTGAACTATCCGCTGTCCGCGGAGATGCGGCAGCTGTTCAAGAACCCGACGGATCAGGCGCAGTACTGAGCGGGAAGGGCCGGCCGGGCGCGCGCGATCGTTGCGCGCTCAACGGCCGCCCTGAACATCTCCATGGAGTGATACCGACTATTTGCGCGTAGCCATGCCGTTTCGCCGCGGCGTGCCGATAACTCATGCTGGCTACGATCGAGCGACTGTCGGGGATATTCCATGCACTTCTGGCGCAAGCTTTCCATCCAGAGAAAGCTGGTTTTGAGCATGACCAGCTGCCTGCTGGTCTTTGTGGCGATTTCGAGCGGGCTGAGCGTCCGGCTGATCGGCAGCACCGTGCGCGAGCGCGTCGTGCAGGACGAACTGCCGACCGTGCTGAACAGCATCCGCGCGGACGTGCAGCGCCAGCTCGCCGGGCCGGTCGCCGCGTCGCGGCTGCTGGCAGGCGATGCCTTCCTGCTGCAGTGGGAAGCCGACGGCGAACCCGAGGCCGGCACGCGCAACTGGATGCGGCTCGCGGAGAACGTGAAGGCGCAGCAGAAGGCCGCATCCGTGCAATGGGTGTCGACGGCGAGCGGCAACTACTACACCGAGGGCGGCCTGCAGCGCAAGCTCGGCGACCACGACCGCTGGCTGACGGCGTTCCTCGCATCCGGCAAGCCGTTCGAAGTCAACATGGATCGCGACGTGACGGCCGGCGGCTACATGATGTTCATCAATGCGCGCGTGGAAAGCGGCGGCAAGCCGCTGGGCGCGTCCGGCATGAGCCTGTCGGTGGATGCGCTGGCGCGGGGCATCGCCGCCTACCGGCTCGGCGAGACCGGGTTTGCGTACCTCGTGCGCCCGGACGGCGCGATCATGATGCATCGCGATACGTCGCTGATCGACGGCAAGCACTTCCTGACGGAGCAGGCCGGGCTGCCGCGCGACGCGGCCGGCGTGCTGCTGGCCGCCAAGCCGTATGCGTACCTGAGCCATGCGGCGCCGGGCGGCGAACGCTTCGTCGCCACGTCGTTCATTCCCGAGGTGAACGCGTACGTGGTCGTCGAGGTGCCGGAGGCGGAGCTGCTCGGCCCCGTCACGCGCGCGATCCGCAACGCCGCCGTGGTGGCCGCCGTCGCCGGCATGGGCGTGGCGCTGGCGGTGATCCTGCTGGTCGGCCGCGCGATCGCCGCGCCGATCCGGCGCGCGGCGGACCTGCTCGACGAAATCGCCAGCGGGCAGGGCGACCTGACCCGCCGCATGACGGTCGAGGGGCAGGACGAGATCGGCCAGCTGTCGGACGCGTTCAACCGCTTCGTATCGTCGCTGGGAACGCTGGTCCACCGCGTGCGGGCGGCGTCCGCGTCGATCGCGACCGGTTCCGCGCAGATCGCGACGGGCAACGCGGATCTCAGCGAGCGCACCGAAGGGCAGTCGAGCAACCTGGAGCGGACCGCTTCGTCGATGGAGCAGATCACCGCCGTCGTGAAGAACAACACGGAAACCGCCCGCACGGCGGCCCGGATGATCAACGGCGCGTCCGACGCAGCGGTGCGGGGCGGCCAGGTGGTGGGCGAGGTCGTGGCCACGATGGCGCAGATCAGCGACGCGTCGCAGCGGATCTCCGAAATCATCGTGCTGATCGACAGCATTTCGTTCCAGACCAACATCCTCGCGCTCAACGCGGCGGTGGAAGCGGCGCGCGCCGGCGAGCAGGGCCGCGGCTTCGCGGTCGTGGCCGCCGAGGTGCGCAGCCTCGCGCAGCGCAGCGCGCAGGCGGCCAAGGAGATCAAGGCGCTGATCGAGCACAGCGCGGGGACGGTCAGCGCCGGCTCGCGGCTCGTGCTCGAGGCGGGCGAGGTGATGCGCGACGTGGTGGCGCAGGTGCAGGGCGTCACCACGCTGATGAGCGAGATCGCCGAGGCGAGCCAGGAGCAGAGCGCGGGGATCGACCAGATCGGCGGCGCGGTGCAGTCGCTCGACGAGATGACGCAGCAGAACGCGGCGCTGGTGGAAGAGAGCGCGGCGGCGGCGGAGAGCCTGCGGCAGCAGGCGGCGGACCTGACCCGATTGGTGGCGGCGTTCAAGGTCGATGCGTGACGGCGCCCGCGCCGCCCGGCGGCGGGCGCAGGCCGCACGCGAGCCGGACGGTATGGGATAATGCGCGTTTTGCCCGGAGCGCAGCTCAAGAGGTTGTTCGCAAGGGCGCGCAGGGGCCTTTATTCCCGTGGCCCGCTTCCTTTCCGCGATAATTCTTCAGCAACCACAATGCCCGCATACCGTTCCAAAACCTCCACCGCCGGTCGCAACATGGCAGGGGCGCGCTCCCTGTGGCGCGCCACCGGCATGAAAGACGAAGATTTCGCGAAGCCGATCATCGCCGTCGTCAACTCGTTCACCCAGTTCGTGCCCGGCCACGTGCACCTGAAGGATCTCGGCCAGCTCGTCGCGCGCGAGATCGAGGCCGCGGGCGGCGTGGCCAAGGAATTCAACACCATCGCGGTCGACGACGGCATCGCGATGGGCCACGACGGCATGCTGTATTCGCTGCCGAGCCGCGACATCATCGCGGATTCCGTGGAATACATGGTGAACGCGCACTGCGCCGACGCGATGGTGTGCATCTCCAACTGCGACAAGATCACCCCCGGCATGCTGATGGCCGCGATGCGGCTCGACATCCCGGTGATCTTCGTGTCCGGCGGCCCGATGGAAGCCGGCAAGACGCGCCTCGCCAATCCCGTCACCAAGACGGTCGAGCTGAAGAAGCTCGACCTGGTCGACGCGATGGTGATCGCGGCCGACTCGGCCTATTCCGACGCCGACGTGGCCGAGGTGGAGCGCTCCGCGTGCCCGACCTGCGGTTCGTGCTCGGGCATGTTCACGGCCAACTCGATGAACTGCCTGACCGAGGCGCTCGGCCTGTCGCTGCCCGGCAACGGCACGGTGGTGGCCACGCATGCGGACCGCGAGCAGCTCTTCAAGCGCGCCGGCCGCCGCATCGTCGAGCTGACCCGCGAATACTACGAGCAGGAGAACGCGCGCGTGCTGCCGCGCGCGGTGGGCTTCAAGGCGTTCGAGAACGCGATGACGCTGGATATCGCGATGGGCGGCTCGACCAACACGATCCTGCACCTGCTGGCGATCGCGCGCGAGGCGGGCATCGATTTCACGATGACCGACATCGATCGCCTGTCGCGCGTCGTGCCGCAGCTGTGCAAGGTTGCGCCGAACACCAACAAGTACCACATCGAGGACGTGCACCGCGCGGGCGGCATCATGGCGATCCTCGGCGAGCTCGACCGCGCCGGCAAGCTGCATACCGACGTGCCGACCGTGCACGCGCCCACGCTCAAGGACGCGCTCGACCAGTGGGACATCGTCCGCACGCAGGACGACGCGGTCCGTAACTTCTACCTGGCCGGCCCGGCCGGCATTCCGACGCAGGTGGCGTTCAGCCAGGACACGCGCTGGCCGAGCCTGGATCTCGACCGCGCCGAAGGCTGCATCCGCTCGTACGAGCACGCGTTCTCGAAGGAAGGCGGCCTGGCCGTGCTGACGGGCAACATCGCGCTCGACGGCTGCGTCGTAAAGACGGCCGGTGTGGACGAGAGCATCCTCGTGTTCGAGGGCTCGGCTCACGTGACCGAATCGCAGGACGAGGCGGTCGAGAACATCCTCAACGACAAGGTCAAGGCCGGCGATGTGGTGATCGTGCGCTACGAAGGCCCGAAGGGCGGCCCCGGCATGCAGGAGATGCTGTACCCGACGAGCTACATCAAGTCGAAGGGCCTCGGCAAGGCATGTGCGCTGCTGACGGACGGCCGTTTCTCGGGCGGCACGTCGGGCCTGTCGATCGGGCATTGCTCGCCCGAAGCGGCGGCGGGCGGCGCGATCGGGCTCGTGCGCGACGGCGACCGGATCCGCATCGACATTCCGAACCGGACGATCGACGTGCTGCTGTCCGACGAGGAACTCGCGCGCCGGCGCGAGGAGCAGAACGCGAAGGGGTGGAAGCCTGCGAAGCCGCGTCCGCGCAAGGTGTCGGCGGCGCTGAAGGCGTACGCGAAGCTGGTGATGTCGGCGGACAAGGGCGCGGTGCGCGATGTGTCGCTGCTGGATGACTGATCTGGCGACGGGCTAGTGCCCGTTCGTCTCGAAACCGCTCGCTTGAACTGCACCCCAAAAGCTGGATGTCAATCCAGCCTTTGGGGTGTTTTTCATGGCGAAGCATGACGAGAGCTTCAAGCGACAGCCCTAGCGATTGCGCAGGAATACGACGTACCCGCGAAACCATGGATTCGCCGCGAGATAGGGCGGCGCATCCCACTCGCCGCCTTCGATCACGCCGATGCGAAACGGCAGCTGCAGTCTTGCGACGCGGGGCAGATAGGCTGCGTAAGTGGGAATCGTGCTGCGCCCCTGATAGGTCTGCACGACCACTTCGTCGACGATCCCCCTGAGCTGGTTGACCTGGCCGGTATCGATGCGGCTGCTCCAGTCGAGGAGCCCCGTGATGCTCAACCGGCAATCGTCAGGCAAGGTCTCGCGCAGGCCCCGCAGGAATTCCAGATAGTCTTGCAGATGGCGCGTGCGCGCATCGAAGTCGATCTGGATGCCCGCGAGCGTGCGGCCCGACGCACGCCAGCGCGCGAGCTGGGCCAGCATGATCTGCGTGACCCGCGGCGTCCAGCGCAGCGTATGGGCACGATAGACGAGCCAGATGCGCGCGTTCGGTGCGGGCGGCAGCGCGACTCCCTGCGCGATGAAGCGCACCTGCGCATCGTCCTGGGGCGACGCCTCGATCTGGCCTTGCAGCACGTAGACGGTGCGTGCGTCGCGCACGACCGCCTGTGGCTTCACGCCCGCCCACAGCCAGAACGCGTCGTACTGCGCGGGATCGACCGTGCCGGCCGGCGCGATGCGCGCGGACAGCATCAACGCGACGAACAGGAGGCGCTTCACGCCGGGCTCACCAGTAGTACTTGAGCGTCTGCGCCCATTGGCTGCCCGGATAGGCGGCCTTCAGCGTGTTGAACCAGCGCTTGCGGGTGTTCTTCGGAACGTCCTTCCCGCCGCAATCGTTGTAGCCCGACGGCGCATAGCATTTGATCGCCCGGTACAGCGCATAGGCCCGGTCGTTGGGGTTCGCCTGCGCGTCGTCCATTACCGCCACGTAGCCGGGCATCCGCTCGAACGACTTGCCCTTGAACTGTGACGGCGCACTCCCGAGCGTGGGCGGCACGTGCGCGGCGCTGGCAGGCGGGGCGCCGGCAGCGGCCCATGACGGCAGCGAATATTCACCGAGACCGGACTCGGCCGGATGGCGGCGCACGAAATCGGCGAGGCAGTTCATGCCTTTCGCATCGGCGGGATTCTGCTGCAGGGCAGCCGCGATGTCGCGCGCGGACGGGCATGCATAGCCGTCCTCGTTTTTGGCGCCGGGCTGGGCGAACGGCTTCAACGCATCGGACGGCGCGTCGGACACGAGGGCGACGTCCGTGACGAAGTCGGCGTAGTGCGCGCGCGTGAACTCCTTGTACAGCAGCGTGTACAGCGCGATGTCGCGCAGCGTGCCGCTGGTCGACTTGTTCTGCGCCTGCGCGCGCAGCAGGTCCGCATTGGCCGCGCGCTGGAGGAGGGTCGCGCGAATCGCGGCGTTCTGGATCGGCGAATCGTCGGCGAATGCTTCGTCGACGAGGCCGGCCTGTTCGAGGTTGATCGCGAGCGCCAGCTCCAGCGCCTCGCGCTGGAAGCGGAGTTTCGCGAGCGGGATCAGGTCGCGCCAGAGCTGCCGGGCCTTGTCCGGCTGGCCGCTGTCTTCCAGCGCGAAGGCGCGCAGCGCCTGCTGGCTCAGGCCGAAGTAGTCGAGCGGTGCGCCGCTCGCCTGCGGCAGCAAGTCGAGCGCCGCGGCCGGCTTATGCCCGACGTAGACATACCAGGTGGCGAGCAGATAGTCGTAGAGCGCGGGCGTGCCGGCGAAGCGCGGTTTCTGCGCCTGCAGCTCGCCCAGCGTAAGCGGCTTGTCGCGGCTCGAGTCGGTGCTGTCCGACGTGCGCATGCGCATCAGGTCGACGGTCGCCAGCACCGCGGGCGACTGGATCTGGCGCGGGTCGAATCCCGGCGCGAACACCAGCTTGCTGTCGAGTTCGTTCGCCAGTTGCATCAGCGGCACGTTCGACACCGTGGGCGACCAGTGCGCGAACGCCTTGTCGTAGAGATCGGCTTGCTGCGCGACGTTCCCGCCGAGCCACGCGACACGCCGCAACAGCCCCGACGCGGAGCCCGCATAGCGCCCTTGCGGATAAACCTTCAAGTACGTGCGAAAGACCGTGTTCGCGGCGTCGAGCGAGACCTTCGCGACGCTCTCGCGTGACGGCGTGGGGCTGTCGTGGTCGAATGCATTGGCCTGCGCGGCGTTCAACTGCGCGCGCCCGGCCATATAGAGCCCGGTTTCCTTCAGCCACGGGTTCGCGCTGTGCGACGCACCGGCGAAGGCCTTGGTCGCGGCGGGGAAGTCGAAGCGGTAGAACGCGTTCGTGCCGTCGAGGTAGGTCGCGAACTGCTGCCCGATGGGCGATTTGACCGAGGGCTTCGTCCACGCGGCGCTCGCGCCGCCCGACGCGCAGGTCTTTTGCGCGATGTCGGCGCGCGCGGCGCGCAGGCGCGCGGCTTCGTCGCCGGGGAGATCCTTGGCCGCGTTCAGTGCAGCGCCGAACGCGTCGGCGCCGGCAGTCATGCTGCGGCAGATGCTGCCTTCGCCATCGGCGTATTGATTCGACGGGGCGTTGGCATTCGACGCATTGCCGGTCGTGTCGGGTTGCTTCTGGCCGATGTCGATCCATCCGGAGAAGTCGTACGAGAAGGGTACGACGATCCGGTTCGCCCGGTCTTTCGGCGGGATGGTCTTCGGGTCCGGGAACAGCTGCGCGAGCTGGCCGCTGTCGACCATCAGCAGCATCGCGTTGATGCGCGTGTCGTTGGCGGGGCTCAGGATCGGCATGCCGCCGCACGAGTAGGCGTTCTGCCGGAGCGCGGCGGGTGGATTGCAGCTGTCGTCCGAGCTTGCATGGGCGACGGGGATGCAAAAGAGGCTCGCCGTCAGCGAGGCGATCAGGTTTCGGTGCAGCAACGTGGTTCTCCGCATTGTTCTTGTGCTGGGTGGAGTCGAACCGAATCGAGGATCCCGGCCATGGGCTCGAAGCGGGTCGTGAAAGGCCGCCTCGCTCGGGGGAGCAAGGGCAAGGCGCTTGATTCTATTGAATGTGCAGGGCAGCTAGCAACAGCATTTGCCGAGCGCCATGCGTCCTGCGTTCGACTCGCTTTCGCGCGTGAGAGCCATTGGTTGTTCTGAGGCGCATGAACCGATCGCATGCCCGCTTCATTATTCGCGCCGGCACGGCAATGGCCTGATCGCTCAACGCCGTCTCGCCCCCACCTTCGCAAACGCCCCCCGCACCTCGAACCCGATCGCATCCACCACATTCCCGCGCGCATCGACCAGTTCGAGCCGATGCTTGCCCGGCCACGGCAACCATGCCACGCGATCCGCATGCCCGATCACCTTGTCGTCGAGCCGCCACGCGAACTTCGCCGCGTGCCCGGACGTGCGTTCGAACCAGATCCGCTGGTTCTTCGGCGGAATGTCCGGATCGATCGCGAAGATCGTCCCGTCGGTCGGCGCGCCGATCGTCAGCGGCGCGCGCGGCCCGTCCTTGCCGGCCGCGACCGGCGCCGCGAGCCGGATCGTATCGACCGCGGTGCCCGCGAGAAACCATTCGCCTCGCGCGGGCTCCAGGTCACGTTCGAACGCGATGCGGCGCTGTTCGACGCCCGCCGGCGCGCGCGGCGCGCGGCTCGCGAGATCGCGATGCAGGTAGCCGACGACCGCCGACCAGACGGGCGCCGCGCCGGTCACGCCCGACACGTCCCACATCGGCGAGCCGTCCGCGTTGCCGACCCACACGCCGACCGTATAGCGCGACGTGTATCCGACCGCCCAGTTGTCGCGCATGTCCTTGCTGGTGCCGGTCTTCACTGCCGAGAAAAAGCGGGTCGCGAGCGGGTTGTCGAAGCCGAAGGTGCGCACCCGGGCATTGTTGTCGGCGAGGATGTCGGTGACGACGAAGCTCGCCGCCTCGCTGAACACACGCGTGCCGTCGGCTGTGCGCGCAGGCGGCGCGGTCGATGCAGCCGACGCACCCGCCACCGCCAGATCCGCAACCCCACGCGCCACGCCCCCATTCGCCAGCGCCCGATACGCATTGGTCAGCGACAGCAGCGTGACGTCCGCGCTGCCGAGCGCGAGGCTGAAGCCGTAATAGTCGCCTTCCTGCGCGAGCGGCAGCCCGAGCGCGGTCAGCGTGCGCGCGAAGCGATGCGGCGTGACGAGCACGAGCGTGCGCACCGCCGGCACGTTGAG
>Ga0157367_1000114_pt1 | contig 39998 bp, 39 predicted proteins | sample AttbisABBM2_FD_113142 | JGI IMG/M metagenome (GOLD analysis project Ga0157367, IMG submission 113142) | Fungus gardens microbial communities from leaf cutter ant in Botucatu, State of São Paulo, Brazil - Atta bisphaerica ABBM2 | ecosystem: Host-associated > Fungi > Mycelium > Unclassified ... | reverse complement strand
CGATGCGATCACGACCATCGACAGCGCCATCATCGTCGTCTGGTTGATGCCCGCCATGATGCTCGGCCGCGCGAGCGGCAGCTGCACGTTGACGAGCAGCTGCCAGCGCGTCGTGCCGAACGCGCGCGCGGCTTCCGTCACGTCCGCGTCGACCTGGCGGATCCCGAGATCGGTCAGGCGGATCAGCGGCGGCAGCGCGTAGATGATCGTCGCGAGGATCGCCGGCACCTTGCCGAGGCCGAACAGCATCAGCACCGGGATCAGGTAGACGAAGCTCGGCAGCGTCTGCATCACGTCGAGCACCGGCAGCAGCATGCGGCGCAGCCACGGGCTGCGCGACGCGAGGATGCCGGCCGGCACGCCGAGCGCGACCGACAGCACCGTCGCGACGAGCATCAGCGCGAGCGTCTGCATCAGCTTGTCCCACAGGCCGAAGCAGCCGATCGCGTAGAGCAGCAGCATGAAGAGCGCGCCGAGGCTCGCGCGGCGCGTCGCGTTCCATGCGATCGCGCCCACCGCGAGCAGCATCAGCCACGGCGGCGTCGCGCGCAGCGCGCCTTCGAGCGGCACGAGCAGGTAGCGCAGCATCAGCGCGCTGAAATGATGAAAGCTGTCGCCGTACTGCGTCACGAACGTCTCGAGGACGCCGTTGACCCAGTCGGCGATCGACAGGTGCAGGAAGAAGCCGTTCATTTCCGATCTCCGTTGCGCCGCGAGGGCGCGCGCATCAATGCCTTATGCGCCCTTCAGGCTGCCGGCGATCTTCTGCGCGACGTCGTTCGGCACCCACTGCTTCCACATCTCCGGATGCGTGCGCAGGAACTGCGTCGCCATCGCCGCGCCGTCGGCCTTCTTCGTCGTCATGTCGAGGATCGTCTGGTTCAGGAACGCCATCGGGAAGCGCACCTTCTCGAACACCGCGACGAGGTCGGGGTTCGCGTCGGCGAACGGCTTCGACACGCCGACCGTCAGCCGCGACACGCTGTACGACGACGCGCACTGGCGCGTGCTGCTCTCGTCGCGCAGCGTCTTCCAGCACGCTTCGTCATAGGCCGGCATCTTCAGCGCGACCAGCTTGTACTTCGCCATCAGCGCGGCCGGGCCCCAGTAATAGAACACGATCGGCGCGCCGCGCTGGTACGCGGACGCGATCGCCGCGTCGAGCGCCGCCCCCGTGCCCGGGTGGAAGTTCGTATAGGACTGGTCGAGCTTCAGCACGCGCAGCAGGCGCGTGTTCACGCGCTCGCAGTCCCAGCCCGTCGGGCAGTTCAGGAAGCGGCCCTTGTCGGGCTCCTCCTCGTCCGCGAACACCTGCTTGAACTTCGGCAGGTCGTCGACCGACGCGAGCCCCGGCGCGACCGGCTTGATGTGGCGGGCAGGATCGCCCTTGACCACGTATTCGGGCACGAACCAGCCTTCCGTGGTGCCGCCCGGCAGCGTGTCGCCGATCAGCTTCACCGCGCCCGATGCCACGGCCTTCGCGGTGATCTCGCTGCGGCCCGTCCACTGTTCGGCCCAGATCTGCAGGTCGTTGCGCGCCAGCGCGGTTTCGGTCGCCGCGGTGCTGCCCGGCACGACGTCGGTCTTGCAGCCGTAGCCCTTCTCGATGATCTGGCGCAGCACCTCGGTCGCGAACGCGCCGCTTTCCCACGTGATGCCCGCGAAATGAACCGTCTTGCCGTCCCCGCACGCGCCGGCCGCCGCATGGGCCGCGGGCGCCGACAGGATCGCCGCGGCGGCGAGAAGGACTGTCTTCATTCGTCGAATCTGCATGATGGGTCGTCTCCAGTAATGTCGTTTGTGCGCCGCGCCATCCTGCGCAGCGGCGTGCATCTGCGGCCAGGTTGCATGTTTCGATCGCCAAATTGTTTGGGGAAGCGAGTAATTCCGATCATTGCGATCGGCTGTGCCAATCGATTCCCGCCCTGCGCGCCGCCCTATTGGCGATGCCGATTCCATCCATCGGAATTACTCGCTTTTGGTTCCGTACCCGGTTGGGAAGAATGCGGGCAGTCATCGGAGGAGACGCGATCGCACGCCGCGCGCGGCGGCCCTGCATCGCTCCGGATGATGGGGCGCGCCTCTCGGGGTGCGTTCACGACTACCGACACAAGCTGGAAACCCCCGGAGATCTCAGCAAATGAAAACGAAACTGACGGCGCTCGCCGTGATGGCCGCCTTCGCGTCGCCCGTGTTCGCCCAAAGCAGCGTCACGCTGTACGGCGTGATCGACGAAGGCCTCAACTACACGAACAACGTCGGCACCGGCCACGTCTACGAGATGGCGAGCGGCTATGCGCAGGGCAGCCGCTGGGGCCTGAAGGGGAACGAGGATCTGGGCGGCGGCCTGAAGGCGATCTTCCAGCTCGAGAACGGCTTCGACGTCAACACGGGCCGCCTGAACCAGGGCGGCCGGATGTTCGGCCGCCAGGCCTACGTCGGCCTGAGCCAGGCGCAGTACGGCACGCTGACGTTCGGCCGGCAATACGATTCGGTGGTCGACTATCTGGCGCCGACCACCGCGAACGGCAACTGGGGCGGCTACCTGCTCGCGCATCCGTTCGACAACGACAACACCGACAACTCGTTCCGGCTCGACAACACGGTGAAGTACGCGAGCCCGGACATCGCGGGCTTCCGGTTCGGCGGCGCATACAGCTTCAGCAACAGCACGAACTTCGCGGACAACCGCGCGTACAGCGTCGGCGCGCAATACCAGAACGGCGGCCTGCTGGTCGGCGCGGCCTACCTGCAGGCGAACCATCCGGGCAACGGCTCGGCCGGCGCGATCACCGCGAACGACGCGAGCTACATCGCCGAGCGCATGCGCGTGTTCGGCGCAGGCATCAACTATACGTTCGGGCCCGCGACCGTCGGCTTCGCGTACACGAAATCGGACTACAAGAACCCGACCGGCAACGGCTACCTCGGCACGCCGGGCGCGATCATCGCGCCGGGCACGACGGTCAGCGCGATCAAGTACCAGAACTTCGAGGTGAACGGCGCGTATCAGGTCACGCCGGCGTTCATGGTCGGCGCGCAATACGTGCTGTCGCTCGAGAAGTATGCGTCGTCAGCCGGCGACGCGAAGCCGAAGATTCACTCGTTCGGCGTGATGGCCGACTACAACCTGTCGAAGCGCACCGACGTCTACGTGCAGGCCGCGTATCAGCACATCGCCGGCGACAAGACGAACTCGATCCTCGACCAGGCGTTCATCCCCGGCACGGACGCGCCGTCGTCGACCGCGAACCAGGTGGCTGTGCGCGTCGCGCTGCGCCACAAGTTCTGACGCGTCTCTCCCAGGTTCCACGCGACACCCGTCTCCCGTCGGTCTGCCCGGGTGTCTTCGCCCGCCCGCATGCGCCAGCATGCGCGGCGGGCTTTTTCATGGGCGGGCGCAGTACGGTTTCGGCAACGACGACATGCCACACCGCCCCTACAATGTCGCGGGCGGCACCGCAGCACGGGGCCGCCGCCATGAGCCTGATCCAAAAACGAACAACGCATCCCCTTTCCGAGGACCTCATGCCGAACCCGTTGCAACGCACGCTGTTCGCCCTGGCGGCGGGCGCACTCGCCGTCTCCGCCGCCCACGCCAAACCCCTCTGCACCCTCGTCGCCGATGCCGCCACCGGCCAGGTCCTCGTCGAGCAAGGCGACTGCGCCACCCGCGTGACGTCCGCGTCGACGTTCAAGGTGGCAATCAGCCTGATGGGCTACGACGCGGGGTTCCTGAAGGACGAGCACACGCCGACGCTCGACTATCGCGACGGCTATCCCGACTGGGGCGGCGCCGCGTGGCGCGAGCCGACCGACCCGGCCCGCTGGATGCGGCTCTCGATCTTCTGGTATTCGCAGCAGGTCGCGCAGGCGCTCGGCCAGGCGCGCTTCCAGCAGTACGCGACCGCGTTCGGCTACGGCAACGCCGACGTCACGAGCCAGCAGGGCGAACTGAACGGCGTGACGGGCGCGTGGGCCAACGGGTCGCTGCGGATCTCTCCGCGCGAACAGGTCGCGTTCATGCGCCGGATCGTCAACCGGACGCTGCCGGTCAGCGCGCATGCGTACGACATGACGGCGCGCCTCACGCGCATCGACGCGCAGCCGGGCGGCTGGACCGTGCACGGCAAGACGGGCACCGGCTCGCCCGGCGTGCAATACGACGCGGCGCACGCGTACGGCTGGTTCGTCGGCTGGGCGACGAAGGGGCCGCGCACGCTGGTGTTCGCGAACCTGATCCAGGACGAGACGCCGCTGCGCCCGAACGCCGGCATGCGCTCGCGCGACGCGTTCCTCGATGCGCTGCCCGCGCTCGCCGATGCCGCGCAGCCGCGATGAGCGCCGGCCCGCGCAATGTCAGCCTGCCGACCGCATCCGGATATTCGCGAACGGCGCGCCGTCGTCATCCTCCGCGCGCCGCGAGATCTCCTCGAAACCGAGCCGTTCATAGAATGCGCGGGCGGCGCGGTTGTCCGCGTACACCTCCAGTTCGAGCACGCCCTTGAGCGCCAGCGCATGCGCGACCAGCGCGCGGCCGATGCCGCGGCCCTGCATCGCCGGGGCCACGAACAGGCCGCCGATCGATCCGTCGAGCAGGCCGATGAAACCGGCCGGCTCGTCACCCAGGCAGGCGACCCAGGTTTCCGCGCCGGGCAGATAGACGTCCTCGACGAGCGCGCGCTGCCGCCGCAAGCGCGCCTCGCCGAGAAACGGATGCGCGAGCATCGACGCGTCGAACCAGATGGCCGACAGGGTGTGCAGGTCGGTATGCCGGTAAGCGCGAATCAACATGTCCATGTTGTGATGCGGGGTGGGTGAGACGGTCGCCACGCTCAGCTCCAGTCCGACGCCGCCTCGTCCGGATCGACGAGCGTCAGCCCCGCCGCCGGCAGCGGCAGCGCCGTCTTGTAGCGCACCTGCTTCAGCGCGAAGCTCGAGCGGATATTCGACACGCCCGGAATCGTCGTCAGCCGATCGATGATGAAGCGTTCGAGCGTGCGCATGTCGGGCATCACGACGCGCAGCAGGTAGTCGGCGTCGCCCGACATCAAATAGCACTCCATCACCTCGGGCCGCTGCGAGATCGCTTCCTCGAAACGCTGCAGCGCGTCCTCGACCTGCTTCTCGAGGCTCACCTGGATGAACACGTTGATGCGCAAGCCGAGCGGCTCGGGGTCGAGCAGCGTCACCTGCTGCCGGAACAGCCCGAGTTTCTCCAGCGCGCGCACGCGGTTGAAGCACGGCGTGGCCGACAGGTTCACCGCGCGCGCGAGCTCCGCGTTCGTGATCCGCGCGTTCTGCTGAAGCTGGTTCAGGATGCCGATGTCGATGCGGTCGAGCCGCCGGGGATTCGAGCTCATGGTGAAAATTTTCCGGAAACGTGGATACAGCCGGAATATTTACACTATCCCGGCGCAAATTCCCAATGAATTCAGACGCATATTTTGCGGACCGGCGCGTAGCATCACTCCGTGGATGCGCGCCCCTCCCGCGGCGCGCCGGAGACCAGCGATGACGGATTTATCGAGCGGTATCGACGCAACGAAGCGCGCCGGCAGCCTGCACGCCGACGCCGACCCCGAGGAAACCGGCGAGTGGCTCGACGCGCTCGATGCGGTCGTCGCGCACGTTGGCCGGGAGCGCGCGCAATACCTGCTCGACCGGCTCGCCGAGCACGCGCGGGCCAACGGGCTCGCGGCCGTGCGCACGCCCGTCACGCGCTACGTGAACACCATCCCGGTCGCCGAGCAGCCGCCCTATCCGGGCGACCTCGAACTCGAGGACCGGCTGTCCGCCGCGCTGCGCTGGAACGCGCTCGCGATGGTCGTGCGCGCGAACCGCGCATACGGCGAGCTCGGCGGCCATATCGCGAGCTATGCGTCGGCGTCCGACCTGTTCGAGGTCGGCTTCAACCATTTCTTCCGCGCGGCCGCGCCGGCGGGCGGAGCAGGCGCGGGCGGCGACCTCGTCTACTTCCAGCCGCATTCGTCGCCGGGCGTCTATGCGCGCGCGTATCTCGAAGGCTTCCTGAGCGAAGACCACCTGAAGCACTACCGCCGCGAAATCGCCGGGCCCGGCCTGTGCTCGTATCCGCACCCGTGGCTGATGCCGGATTTCTGGCAATTCCCGACCGGCTCGATGGGCATCGGCCCGATCAACGCGATCTACCAGGCGCGCTTCATGCGCTACCTGCAGCATCGCGGCCTCGCGAACACGGCCGGCCGCACGGTGTGGGGCTTCTTCGGCGACGGCGAGATGGACGAGCCCGAATCGCTCGGCGCGCTGTCGCTCGCCGCGCGCGAGGGGCTCGACAACCTGGTGTTCGTGATCAACTGCAACCTGCAGCGGCTCGACGGCCCGGTGCGCGGCAACGGCCGCGTGATCGACGAGCTCGAGGCGCTGTTCGCGGGCGCCGGCTGGAACGTGATCAAGGTGCTGTGGGGCTCCGACTGGGATCCGCTGTTCGCGCGCGATCACGCCGGCGCACTGGCCCGCGCGTTCGCGGATACGGTGGACGGCCAGTTCCAGACCTTCTCCGCGAACGACGGCGCGTACAACCGCGCGCGCTTCTTCAGCCGGGATCCAGCACTCGAAGCGCTGGCCGCGCAACTCACCGATGCCGAGATCGACCGCCTGCGCCGCGGCGGCCACGACGCGCGCAAGCTGCACGCCGCGTATGCGCGCGCGCTCGCGCACCGCGGCCAGCCGACGGTGATCCTCGCGAAAACGATGAAGGGCTACGGGATGGGCACGGCCGGCCAGGGCCGGATGACGACCCATCAGCAGAAGAAGCTCGACGTGGACGACCTGAAGGGGTTCCGCGACCGTTTCCGGCTGCCGCTGTCGGACGACGACGTCGAGCGGCTCACGTTTTACAAACCAGCGGAAGACAGCCCGGAGATGCGCTACCTGCATGCACGCCGGGCTGCCCTGGGAGGCTGTCTGCCCAGAAGGCGGAGAGCGGCGACGAAGGGGCTGACCGTCCCTTCGTTGCCGGCCTGGGGGGCGTTCGCGCTGGATGCGGCGGGCCGCGAGATGTCGACGACGATGGCGCTCGTGCGCATCCTCGCCGCGCTGCTGAAGGACAAGGCGATCGGCGAGCGGGTCGTGCCGATCGTCGCGGACGAGGCGCGCACGTTCGGCATGGCCAACCTGTTCCGGCAGGTCGGCATCTATTCGCCGCTCGGGCAGCGCTACGAGCCGGAAGACCTCGGCTCGATGCTGTACTACCGCGAGGACACGCGCGGCCAGATTCTCGAGGAAGGGATTTCGGAGGCCGGCGCGATCTCGTCGTGGATCGCGGCGGCGACGGCGTACAGCGTGCACGACCTGCCGATGCTGCCGTTCTACATCTACTACTCGATGTTCGGCTTCCAGCGCATCGGCGACCTGATCTGGGCCGCCGCCGACCAGCGTGCGCGCGGCTTTCTCGTCGGCGCGACGTCGGGCCGCACGACGCTCGGCGGCGAAGGGCTGCAGCACCAGGACGGCAGCAGCCATCTCGCCGCGTCGACGATTCCGAACTGCCGCGCGTACGATCCGGCGTTCGCGTACGAGGTCGCGACGATCGTCGACGCCGGCATGCGCGAGATGGTCGAGCAGCAGCGCGACGTGTTCTATTACGTGACGGTGACGAACGAGAACTATGCGCAGCCGTCAGCGCCCGCAGGCGATCCTCAGGCGTTGCGCGAAGGGATTCTGAAGGGCATCTATCCGCTGGCGCCGGACAGGCTGGCAAGCGCGCGCGTGCAGTTGCTCGGCGCGGGCGCGATTCTCGGCGAGGTGCTCGCCGCGCAGCGGATGCTGCAGGACGACTGGGGAATCGACGCGGCGGTGTGGAGCGTCACGAGCTTCTCCGAACTGCAGCGCGACGGGATGGACGCCGAACGGCAATCGCGGCTCGGCGACGCGGACGTCATGCCCTATGTGACGGAGGCACTCGCCGCGTCGCGCGGCCCGGTGATCGCCGCGACCGACTACGTGCGCGCGGTGCCCGAGCTGATCCGCGCGTACGTGCCGCGCCGCTACGTGACGCTCGGCACCGATGGCTTCGGGCGCAGCGACACGCGGCAGGCGCTGCGGTCGTTCTTCGAGGTGGATCGCGCGAGCATCGTGATCGCCGCGCTGAAGGCGCTTGCGGACGAGCGCGAGATCGACGCCGGCATCGTGCGCGCCGCGCGCGAACGCTACCTGCAGGCCGCGCCGCCGGGCGACGCGCCCTGGCAGCGTTGAGCATCGCGCTGCCGCGCTAGAGCGGCAGCGCATGCGTCGACAGGATCTCCTTCAGCACCATGAAGCTGCGCACCTGCCGCACGCCCGGCAGGTACAGCAGCTGCTCCGCATGCAGTCGGTTGAAGCTCTCGCTGTCGCGCGTGCGCACCAGCATGAAGTAGTCGAACTCGCCGGTCACCACATGGCATTCGACGCACCCTGACACCTTCTGCGCGGCTTTCTCGAACGCGGCGAACGCCTCCGGCGTCGAGCGGTCGAGCACGAAGCCGATCACGACCAGCATCCCCGCGCCGAGCGCCTTCGGCTCCAGCAGCGCGACGATCCCCCGAATCAGCCCCATCTCCTTGAGCCGCTCGACGCGCCGCAGGCACGCGGGCGCGCTCAGCTTCACCTTCGCGGCGAGCGCGACGTTCGAGATCGACGCGTCCTGCTGCAATTGCCGGAGGATGGCGCGATCGATGCGATCGAGCACCGGCGCGGCATCCGGCGCGGCCGCCGATGGCTTGCCTAATTTCATTGCGTCTTCCTCCTTCATGACGAACGACAGTTGTCTTGCAGTCGATGATTTCGTCATAAACGTAGGCCTTGCAGATTTATTTCGCAAGCTCATTTCGTGCGTGCTTGCCTATCATTTTTTCATCGCGTCACGCATGCGGCGCCCTTTACGGAGACAGTCGATGAACCTGCAACGCTTCCCCCGCTATCCGCTGACCTTCGGCCCGACGCCGATCCAGCCGCTCAAGCGCCTGAGCGAGCACCTCGGTGGCAAGGTCGAGCTGTACGCGAAGCGCGAGGACTGCAACAGCGGCCTCGCGTTCGGCGGCAACAAGACCCGCAAGCTCGAATACCTGATTCCCGACGCGCTCGCGCAGGGGGCCGACACGCTGGTGTCGATCGGCGGCATCCAGTCGAACCAGACGCGCCAGGTCGCGGCCGTCGCCGCGCATCTCGGCATGAAATGCGTGCTCGTGCAGGAGAACTGGGTCAACTACTACGACGCCGTGTACGACCGCGTCGGCAACATCGAGATGTCGCGCATCATGGGCGCCGACGTGCGGCTCGTGCCGGACGGCTTCGACATCGGCATCCGCCGCAGCTGGGAAGACGCGCTGGAAAGCGTGCGGCAGGCGGGCGGCAAGCCGTATCCGATTCCGGCCGGGTGTTCCGAGCATCCGCTCGGCGGCCTCGGCTTCGTCGGCTTCGCCGAGGAAGTGCGCGCGCAGGAAGCCGAACTCGGCTTCAAGTTCGACTACGTCGTCGTGTGCTCGGTGACGGGCAGCACGCAGGCCGGCATGATCGTCGGCTTCGCGGCCGACGGGCGCGCCGATCGCGTGATCGGCATCGATGCATCCGCGAAACCCGAGCAAACCCGCGAGCAGATCACGCGAATCGCGCGGCATACGGCCGAACTCGTCGGGCTCGGGCGTGACATCGGCGCGCAGGACGTCGTGCTCGACACGCGCTACGGCGGCCCCGAGTATGGGCTGCCGAACGACGGCACGCTCGAGGCGATCCGGCTGTGCGCGCGGCTCGAAGGCGTGCTGACCGACCCCGTCTATGAAGGCAAGTCGATGCACGGGATGATCGACAAGGTGCGGCGCGGCGAATTCGAGCCCGGCTCGAAGGTGCTGTATGCGCATCTCGGCGGCGTGCCGGCGTTGAGCGCGTACAGCTTCATTTTCCGGGACGGCTGACGCGGTGCGCTGCGGCGCGCGCCAAGATGCGCGCCGCAGCGGCAATCACGCTTCGGGTTCCGATCCGCCAGCCGATACTGCCCGCCATACCACCCGCCCCGCCCCCGCCTCGTCGAAGATCGCCGCGGCCGTCACGCCGCCCCTCGCGCATCCCCCCGGTATTTGAAATGCCCGTTCGAACGAATTCGTACTCGTACTAACAGACGAGCATTTCATTTAATACACGTCCCATTTAAATCACGCGCCCGGTTATCGACAATCGATGCAAGTCGAATCGATTGCGACGCATCGCCTGTTTCCACGCCGGCATCGGACCAGATCTAAGCGTCACGACGCACGCAATCGACCGCCGAAGCAGCGCCCCGCCTCGCATCAACCCTTCCCGTGAAACGGAATTCGCGCCACGCCCGCCTTCATGCGGGCGCGGCAGGTTGCGCCTTGCGCGAGGCAGCGGACGCCACGTCCAACGAAACGGTAACGAAGGGTTATATGCACACGGCAAACGAACATGACCGGGCAGAGATGCGGTCGGCGGCAAAAGGGCGGGGCGCGCGCAAGTCGGATATCGCAGTGATCGCGCTCAGCGCGCTGGCAGCGGCGCCGGTTCTGCCCGAAGGCAACTCATTTCTCGCCCGCTCGGTGGCCATCGTCGCCTGCGCGACGATTTTCGCGCTGGTCCTGTTTCCGGCATTCGGCCTCTATCGCGCGCCGCCCGAACGGTCGGCGCAACGGATCGCGATCCGCGCCTGTATCGCATGGGCGCTCGCCCAGTCAGGCGCGGCGCTCGCGATGTGCGCGCTCTACGGCCCGTCGTTCGTGCCGGCCGCGTGGTATCTGCTGTGGTCCGTCGCCAGCGGCGCCTCGCTGGCCGCGTCGCGGCTCGTCGCCCGTTCCGCGCTCGGCCGCGCGGCCGGCATCGACGAGCCGGCGCGCCAGTTCGCGCTGTTCGACGGCAAGCCGCATGACGAGCCGCGTGCACAACGGAACGAATGCCGCCATCGCGACGCCACCGTATGACAGCATCTGCTGCTGGCGCCGGGCATCCCGGGCCGAAGGGCGTGCCGCCTGCCGTGGCGCGCCCTACTCCGCCGAATCAGGCAGGACCCCTTCGTCCGCATAGCGGATCAGGTCTGCGTCCCGGACGATGCCGAGCTTCCTCATCGCGCTCGACTTCTGCGAACTGATGGTCTGCTTGCTGCGATGCAGCTGCGCGGCGATTTCGCCGACCGTAAAGCCGGCGCTGAACAGCCGGACGACCTCGATCTCGCGCGTCGTGAGCGCGCGCGCGACCTCGACATCCTGCAGCAACTGCTTGATGAAGGGCGACAGGTAATTCGCCCCGACGAATGCCGCGTGCACGGCGCCGATCAGGTGCGAGATCGCGTCCGACTTGCTCAGGATGCAGCTCACGCCCTGCTTGTGGATCGCGCGCAGCACGCTCGGATTGTCGATCATCGTGATCGTCACGATATGCAGCGCGGGATAGCGGCGCTGGAGAAACGACAGCAGCACGAGACCGTCGCCGTACTTGCCGCCCGGCATCACATAGTCGAGCACGAGCACGTCGCTCTGCTGCGCATCGAGCGCCGCAACCAGATCCGTCGAGTTCGAAACGGTGCCGACCAGCTTGATCGTGCCGTTGCCTTGCAGCGCCTGCGACATGCCGAGCGCGGATGCCGGATGATCATCCGCCACCATCACGCGCACAAAGAATTCGTCCATGTTCCTGTTTCCCCGAGACTTTCTGTCACGCGTCCGGTATCCGTCTGGACGGCGTACAGGTTCGCGCCATTGTGTCGACGGCCGGCCGCATTCGGCACACCGGACAAAACGCGGCTAATTTTAAGATAAATCCGGCTTCGCCCGATATCCGAGCCGCACCGGACATCGAGTCGCCTCACGGCAGAATGCGAAAACACGATGCGCGCCGAGTGCCCGGCACGGCAGCGCGTTATCGGCTGATCGGATCTCCGGACGGCTAGTGCGCATCGCCGGGCGCCCGATCCATCCATTTGCTGATCGCGCGCCTGTTCCGAGTCGGCGACATGAGCAGAAACTCGTTCATCATCGTCAGAAATTCCTTTCTGGATCTCTCCGACAACGTCGAGCAATCGAGCAGCAGTGCAAATATCGTCCCCGGGTGGCGCACGGCCTTTTTCTCCTTCGTTGATTTGAAACATGCCGCGCGGCTTGCGGCGGCGGCACCCTGCCCTTGTTGTCTCGTACATATGTATCGGCGTCCCGCGTCGACGGCGTCGTCATCCGCGACACGCAACCTACGGCCAGCGTGCGCCCGTGATCGGTCGAACCGGCCGTGCATCGTCGACGACGGGCGCCGGTGCGCTGCCGGCCTCTCGCCAGATCGATTGCGCAGTCGCGACGCCATTGCGGAGCGAGGTTTCGCTCACCTGGATTTCGTTGAGCGTCTGTTCCAGGCCGTTCAGGCAATTTCGCCGCTCGCCCTTGACATATCCCGGGACGATCGAAACCGTCCCGAGACCGCAGGCGACCAGGGCCAGGACGACGACGACGATGCCGCCCCCCGAGCATCGAAATGCTCCGGTCGCGGCGGAAGGATTGATGCAGGCTCTGCGGCATGACGGACGGCAAGGATTGCGCACGGCGGAAACGTTGCCGCTTCGGCTCGCGGGGCCGCTGCGGAAATCACCGATGGTGGAAATCAATTTCCGACGATGCCAAACGCCCGGGCGCGCGTCCACTTCGTATGAACTATTTCGTACAGGTCAAATTTGTTCGAAATGATATTTAGAACTTGGACGAATTCCGGGGCGAAAAATTGCCGGGACAGGACGCGTTTCGGTCGGCGACTCGGTCGGCGACTCGGTCGCTCGGCGGAGGGAACTGGGGAAACGGAACGCGCATCCGGACGCCCACGTGGAAGCGAAACGGCGTGTCAGGCGCCGGCATGCGCGGGGCCGCGACGCATACCGGCAAGCGACGAGTGGCTCGATTCTGCGCCTGCGGATCGAGCGTCGTGCACCGGAATCCCGTGCGGTTCGACTGCTCGAAATAGAACGATGCGGTGCCGCCGAGCGCGAGATCGCCGAGACAGGCCGTCCCCTGCGCACCCGGATCGTTCGACGGCTGGACGAAGCCCGCGCAGGTCGTCCGAGTCGCCGCGGACGGGTGCGCGAAGGCGGGCGCCTGCGTCCGGTCCTTGACATGGACCCACGCCATGTCGCTGCCGAACATCAATCAGGCGTCGGCCGGCGGTCGCGCCCGCCGGCCCGGGAGGCTTCAGTTGACCTGCAGCTGGCCGCCGCGGCCAAGGCCGCCCTTGACGTCCTGCGCCTTGTAGTTGCGCAGCGCGACGACCATCTTGTTGTACGCGTCGATGAACGCGACCACGGTCGCCTTGCCTTCCGGCGTCGTCGAAAAGCCGGCCAGGCCGCCGCCCACGCCGCCGCCGAAGCCGGCCAGCGCCGCACCGTAGTTGGTCGCCGTCGAGCTGCCTTCCGACGCGGCGATCTGCACGGCCGAGCGCACGTCGAACAGCGTCAGCGTGACCACCGACGCCTTCGTCTGCAGGTGGCCCGCCACCGCCGCGATCGCGCTGTTGCCGATCAGGCCGCCGACCATGCTGCCGATGCCGCCGATCGGCGAATCGTTGATGACGATCTGCGGTTCCATGTAGTAGTCGGCCGCGACGCGCTGGCCCTTCTGCTGCTTCGAGCCTGCACGGTATTCCCCGGAATTGCGCTGCATCTGCGTGATGCGCGTCAGGCGCGCGTCGGACTTCTGGTTGCCGATCGACGTGATCACGAAGCAGTTCGACTGCTGCACCGCGAGGCGCAGCAGCGGATCGATGGTGGTGATCTTGGTCGCGCTGCCGAACGGGCCCCACCAGTCGGCGTTACGGCCGTCGTCGACCGCGATCGTGCCGAGCGGCGACGGGCAACGCTGCAGTGTCGAATCCGCGCCCGCGCTCGCGCCGCCCGCGGCCGCGCCGGTCACGCCGGCGTTCTGGCCGCCCGGCGAAACGATGCCGCCGCATGCGGCAACGGAAGCGGCCAGTGCCGCGGTCAGTGCACATTGTGTGAGACGGTTGGTGAGGATGGTCTTCATGTCGTTATCGATATATTTGAGTCGATGTCCGGCTTATGCGTCCGTGCGAACCTCGATAAGCCCCCGGCAAGGCGCGCGATGGTGGTCTCCCCGCTGCCGCCCCGATGCTTGTGGTACCGGTCAATAGCCGTAGTACCAGGTCGTCTGTTGCCAGACGCCGTAATACGGATAGCCCGAATACCAGTAGCCGTAATAGACGTCACGCCAGTCACGCCATTGCGTGCGCCATTTGTAGTCTTCTTCGTCGGCCTTTTTGTCCGCTCGCGCCTGCTCGAGCAGTTTTTTCGACTCCTTGTCGCCGCGCGCTACCGCGATCGACAGCCACTTCTCCGCCTCGCGCGCATCCGAGCCCATCTCCTCCAGCCCGAACAGATAGAACGCGCCCAGCGCCTTCTGCGCGCGCAGGTCGCCGCGCTCGGCGGCCTCGCGCATCCACTTGAGCGCCTGGTAGCTGTCCTGGCGCACGCCATCGCCGCGGAAATAGCGCAGCCCGAGATCGTAGGCGGCCTTCGGCTGGGCCTTCGCGGTCTGCTTCAGCGCGGCGATGCGCGGGTCTTCCCGGTCCCCGTCATCGTCCTTCTTTTGGTAGGAGACCTGATCTTTCGGCCGATCAGAGCAACCTGTTTCGTCGCAGATGCGCACCACGTTGCTGGCTGACGGGTTCTGCGCACAAGCGGCCAGCAGCATCGACAGCAGCCCCGATGCGAGTAGACGGCGATACATTTTTACGGTCCTCAAGTTTTATTGGCGCCGCAATTCGAGCTATCACGCCCCCGTGAGCGCTAAACCTGGTCGGCGCGGCGCCGCGGACAGACAGCAAAGTCCGACGGCGCCGACGCGCGGCCCAAGGCTCTCTCAGGTTCCCACTTTTTAATCGTTTGTCATCTTTTGTCGCCGCGCTTAAACATGACGCAACAAACAATAGTGACGTGGTGAGCAATAATAATGGAGAAAAATGGCATGTCAAGCCGATTCTTCTATTTAAAGTTTGCATAGCGCGTCAACTTTGCTATGCTTCCACGCGAAAACCACTGGAGACCTCATCGAGATGCCCACCAGCGAGCAGGCCAATGCCGATCTCATCACCGCCACCAAGGTGCGCGACCTCCTGACCCGAAACGGCGTGCCGCCGCGCAGCCACAACACGACGATCGCGAATGTGCTCGGCCTCAGCTTCTCCGTCGTCACCCGCAAGATGAAAGGCCTGATCCCGTGGAACCTGTCTCAGCTCCACGACATCGCGACGCACTTCGGCGTGCCGCCCGCGATCCTGCTCGACGACAAGGGCGCGCACGCCGGCGCGGCCGCGCCCGAGATGCTCGACGCGACGCTCGTGATCGAATCGCGGCGCTTCCGCTGCCGCGCCGCGATCGCGACGAAGGCCAGCAGCCATGGCGAAACGGATTTCGTCGCGATGCAGTCGCAGGGCGAATGGCTCGTCATGGAGCGCCAGCACGCGCGCGAGGGACGCACCTATCCGGTCGACCTGATCGAGCTGCGCTCCACCCCGCAGAACGCGTACGCGGCGCGCATCGCCGTGGTGGACGATTCGCCGGACGTGGCCGAGACGGTATGCGAATACTTCATCGAAAAAGGCGTGAACGCGATCCCGTACTACGATGGCGAATCGTTCCGCAAGGCGCTGGCGGTCGAGGATTTCGACGGCTACATCCTCGACTGGATGCTCGGCGACCAGACCTCCGCGGATCTCGTGCGCAGCATCCGTTCGAGCGAAAATGGCGATGCGCCGATCTTCCTGCTGACGGGCAAGATCTCCACCGGCGAGGCAAGCGAGGACGAAATCGCACGCGTGATGTCGCAGTTCAATGCGCGCTGCGAGGAAAAGCCGGTGCGCCTGCCGATCCTGTTCGCCGAGGTGGCGCGCGAGCTGAAGATTGCCCAACCGTTCAACGCGCACACGGGTTGAACGCCCGACACGCGACACCAAACGAGAAAACATCATGCGAATTCCGACGATCTGGTTGAGAAGCCTGCTGCTGGCCTGCCTGCTGGGCGCTGCCGCCGCCTCCTGGGCCGCGCCGTTCAAGTTCACCGTCGACGGCAACATCGGCAAGACGAACCAGCCCGGCAAGACCACCTACGTGTTCTCCGAGCGCGAACTGATGGCGCTGCCCCAGCACTCGATCACGACCTCGACGAGCTGGACGCCGAAGGCGACCTTCACCGGCCCGCGGCTCTCCGACGTGCTGAAGGCCGTCGGCGCGAAGGGCACGCAGATCGAGTTTCACTGCATCGACGATTACACGTTCTCGATTCCGGTGTCCGATGCGGACAAGTACGGCGTGATCCTCGCGCGCACGATGAACGGCAAGGTGCTCGACAACGACAAGTACGGCCCGCTGTGGATCATGTATCCGCGCGACCAGTACGCGGACGAGCTGAAGACGCCGCTCGGCGAAGCGAAGTTCGCATGGCAGATCATTGGCCTGACCGTGAAATGACGGCGAGGCGGTGGAGAAAACGGAAAGTCATCGTCGTCCTCGGCTCCCTGTGGATCCTGGGCTTCACCGCATGGGCCTTCCTGCTGTATGACCTGCTCGCCACGTCGGTCAACGAGGGCGTGCTCGAAGGGCCGCGCGAAGGGGTGTTCTGGACGGCCTCGCAGTTCCGCAACGCGTACAGCCGGCTCGACCGGCAGCTGATCCTCTACGCGACGCACGAGGACGACGACTTCGATCGCGTCGAGATGCAGCTCAACGCGCTGTCGGCCTCGTTCGGCTTCCTGCAGCGGCCGTCCGAGGTGTCGGAGTACTGGCTGCGCATCCCGAAGGCGCGCGACGACATCGCGGTGCTTGCCGATTTCATGACCCTGCTGAAACGCGACGTGCCGCCGCTGCGCCACGCGCGCGGCGACGCACCGCGCGTGCTGGCGGAGATCGCCGCGTACTGGCAGCGGGTCAACGATCTCGCGAACTACTTCCGCGCGCTCGAGATGGCGCAGCGCGATTTCACGTTCCACCAGCTGAGGGAGAAGCAGCAGGCGATCCTGATCCTCGGCGGCATACTCGGCGTGATGCTGTGCGCGCTGTTCATGCTGCTGTTCTACACGGTGCGCACGCGGGACGACCTGCTCGAGCGGCAGCATGCGGCGCTCGAGGCCGAGAAGAAGGCGTCGGACCGCGCGTTCGAGATGGTCGAGGCGAAGAACGCGTTCCTCGGCATGGTCAGCCACGAGCTGCGCACGCCGCTGCAGGCGATCTGCGGATCGATCGAGATCCTGCTCGCGCGGCCGCAGTCGGAGCCGAACCTGAAGACGATCCGGCGGCTGCAAAATTCCGCATCGTCGCTCGAAGCGCTGGTGCGGGAGCTCACCGACTACATCAAGCTGCGCGCCACCACGCGCCGCGCGAACCCGGAAGTCGTCAGCCTCGCGCCGCTGCTCGCCGACGTGCTCGAACCGCTGCGCGAGAAGATCGCCGGCAAGCGGATCGCGGTGTCGCAGCGCGTCGAGCCGCCCGGCCTCGCGATCCGCTCGGATCGCAAGCTGCTGCAGCAGGTGCTGTCGAACCTGGTCGAGAACTCGGTCAAGTACACGAACGGCGGCTCGATCGCCGTGGCCGCGACCCTGGTCGACACGGCCGACGGCCCGCAGCTCGAGATCGCCGTGCGCGACACCGGCGCGGGCATCGCGAAGCCGCATCTGCGGAAGATCTTCGAGCCGTTCTACCGCGCGAACGACGCGGCGGGCCTGCACGTGGACGGCATCGGCATGGGCCTCGCCGTGGTGCGCGAGATCGTGACGACGCTGCGCGGGCACGTCGACGTGCGCAGCGTGGTCGGGGAAGGCAGCGAATTCGTCGTGACGCTGCCGGTCGACGTGCCGGACACCGGCGAGCCATCGGGCGACGCGCCCGCGTGGCCGCACGCCGAGACGCTGCGCGACCGGCGCGCGCTGGTGGTCGACGACAACGACAATGCGCGCGAGACGCTCGGCTCGATGCTGGCCGCGCTGGGGATCTCCGCGGATTTGTGCGGCACCGGCCGCGAAGGCATCGCGCGATTCGCCGAGCGCCGCTACGACATCGTGCTGCTCGACCTCGAGCTGCCCGACCTGAGCGGGCTGGATGTCGCGAAGCGGCTGCGCGCGGCGTCGCCGGGGAACGGGCTCCGGCGCACGGCGATCCTCGGCGTCAGCGCATACGAATCGGCCGCGCTCGACGCGAACCGCACGGGGTTCGACGCGTTCCTGCCGAAGCCCGTGCATTTGCGCGAGCTCGGCGCGCTCATGGAGCGGCTGCTCGGGTAGCGGGCGCGAACGACGTCGCAAGAATCGGAGCGCCGGCCGGCCTCGGGCGGATCAGCATGAAGCCCGATCCGTCATTCGAAGGACACCGCCATGAGCGCCCCGCATCGCGTCAGCGAACCGAACATCCTCTATTTCGGCACGCCCGTCGTGCCGATCAGCACCGTCAATTTCGCGCCGATATCGTCCGCGTTCTGGCTCGGCTGGCGCTGTGTGCTCGGCCTCGCGGCCAGCTCCCAGACCACGCTGAACTTGATCCGCAATGTGTGCGGCGGCGGCGCTGGCGGGCTGCGGCTCGCGATGGCGGCCGGCTCTATCGGCTCATCCGGCTCGCCGCGCCCGATCGGATAAGATACAGGCCGCCCTGCCTCTTATCGAACCGACGGAGTGTTTTCAGTGATTCAACCGACCGCAGTATTCAAGGACAACCTCGCGCAACTGCCGGCCATCGACGGCATCGCGCGCATCGATCTCGTCGGTGCAAACGGCGACGTGGCCGCCAGCATCGAGAACCAACCGGGCAAGCAGGGCTCGCTCGCGGTGTACAACTATCTGAAGCAGGCGTTCGGCACGCTCGATGCGAAGGCCGCCGAGCATGGGCTCGCCGTGTTCGCCGAACATACGGCCGACGCACGCAACCGTCCGGGCGCACATCCGAACGTCGATCGGCTGCTCGCGATCGTCGCCGGTGGCGAAGCGCTGCGGATCGACGTCGTCGCGAAGGGCTGAACGACTGGCGGGACAGCGGTGCCGCACAAGAAAGTGCGGCACGCTCATCTTTTTCAGTGGGCGCGAAGGCATGCCGAATCATCGTCCGGCACGCCCCGCGTGCAATCCGCCCTGTTGCGCTTAGGGCGAATCAACTTGCACATCTCCGCTCGCCAGACGCCTGAGCGCGAGCGTGACCGCCGCTTCGATCGAAGACCAGATCCGTTTGAGCGCATCGAGGCCGTCGTCGCGCAAAGTCGACTCGGCGCGCGCGCATGCGTCCCGTGCATCGACATCCCGGACCAGCGCGAAGCCGCCTCGCATCGAATGAAGCTCGACCCGGACGATGTCCGTGTCGCCGCTCGTCAGCGCTGCCTCGATTGCCGCGAGCGAGTGCCGCGTCGATGCGAGTAGTGTCTGGCGAATCTCGTCGGTTACCTCCAGTTCGCGCTCCGGGCTTCCCTGCGATGCGGACGCAACGATGTCATGCCCCGCATGCCGACGCAATACTGCATTGAGTGCGCCGATCGACAGCGGCTTCAGCACGACTTCCACGGCGCCCGCCTTCTCGCAGCGCCGGCGATCTTCGTCGGTCGCATGGGCGGTCATCGCGATCACGGGCACCCGCGCGCCCTGTTCGCGAAGAAAATTCGCGAGCGCGAAGCCGTCGAGTTCCGGCATCCCGAGATCGGTCAACACGATATCGTACGGCTGCTCGAAGTATGCCCGCATCGCCTCGATGCCGTTGGCGACGATCGTCGCATCGTAGCCGAGCGCGTCAAGCTGGTCGCGCAGCAGCGCGCGGCTCGCCGGATGATCCTCGGCGACCAGCACGCGGATCGGCTCGCCGCCAACGCGTCGCTCCCCGCCGGTTTCATCCGCCGTCGGGCCATCGTCGATACCGACACCGTACGCCGGGCCCAGGCACGCGTCGAGATCCGACAGCTCGGCGCGCCAGCCGCGCGGTGCATCCGGCAACGGTAACGTGACAACGAAATTCGAGCCTTCGCCGAAACGACTGTCGACGGACAATTCGCCGTCCATCAGCCCGACGATACGTTTGCACAGCGGCAAGCCGAGCCCGGTGCCCCCGAAACGTCGATATGTCGACGCATCGGCCTGAATGTAAACGTCAAACAGCGTCGACATGCTCTCCTCGGGAATGCCGACGCCCGTGTCGCTGACGACAAGCTCGACACGCCGAGTTCCGGCCTCGATCGGCGAGAGCCGCGCGTCCACCGTCACGGTGCCGTGCTCCGTGAATTTGATCGCATTGCTGACAAGATTCGTGACGACCTGCCTGAGTCGCACGGGGTCCCCAACGTAGCCATCGGCCAACTCCGGAGAAAGACGGCACATGAGCGCCAGATGTTTCGCATCGGCAAGCGGCCGGAAGATCGCGGCGACGTCGCGCAACAACGCGCGCAGGTCGAAGGCGATATGTTCCAGCACCATCTGGTTCGATTCGGCCTTCGACAGGTCGAGCACGTCGTTGATCACGCGCAGCAACGCGTCCGACGACGACATGATCGTCCCGAGCCGGCGCCGCAACGGCGCGGATATCTCGGCGCGTTCCATCAGTTCAAGGTTGCCGACGATCGCGTTGAGCGGCGTGCGGATCTCGTGGCTCATCGTCGCAAGAAACGTCGACTTCGCCTTGTTTGCATATTCGGCGGCCTCGCGTGCCTCGCGCAGTTTTCCTTCCATCTGCTTTCGGGCGGTGATATCGACCAGCGTGCAAAGCAGTACGTCGACGCCACGATATCGCGTTCGCACGATGTTCACGGCAAGATAGACCGCCTCTTGACCGGCCAGGTCGACAGCCAGCTCCCGCATCATGAAGCGCCGTGCATCAGGCGCCCGCATTCCCTCCTGATACGCGTGCCAGATTCGTTTGCCGAGCGGCAAACCCGAACCTGTGTTTTCGTACGGGAGAACAGCATCGTTGCGCACCATCGTCTCGCCGTCTGCCAACGACAGCAAGACGATTCCGGCAGGAGCCGCACGAATCAACTTACGGTTGAGTGCCTCGCTTTCGATCAATCGAATCGCGCGGCGGTTCGCGGGACGCAATGCCCCCAGGTCGAAGCGAACGAGCCCGATCCAGAGAATCGAAATCGCAAACAACGCAATTCCGGCCGTCAGGCTGACGGTCTTGAATACGGCCGCCGCGACGCTCTGCCAAGAGAACGTCGCGATCATCATGAGATCGGAGCCGGGCAAGTAGTCCCCAATGACGAAACGGGTGCCGACGCGGCGTGCGGTCACCTGATCGCCATACGGGACGCGCGCGTAGTCGATCGCCTTGGCTATCATTTCTCGGCTCGGCGCAGTACCGGCCAGCACGTTGGCTCGTGCATCGACCAGTGCATATTTTTCGTCGACGGATGGCGATGCCAGAATGTCGCCGACACGCGCACGACAGTTTATGACCGCCCAGGCAAACTGGCGCCCCTTGTCGTCGTACATGCGCTGCGCAAAGCTCAGCACGCGGTGCCCCAACAGCGGATCGACGCGGCTCTCGACCACGAGAGCCTTCCTGTCGGCGATGTCTTGAGATCCGGCATGGAGATTCACGTTCGACGGTGTGACTTGTTGCATCAGCGACTTGAGCGAGAATCCCTCAGGCAGGGCGAGCGCAGGCGCCGCGAGATCGGTACCGAGTACGCCGAGGAATTCGTCGTTCGTCGCGATCACATAACCGGATAGACCTTTGTCGGTCGGAGTCTGAGTTGCAGCGACCTTGAAATGCGGCAAAAACATCGAAAGATAATGCGCATACTGACTCGCAGGATGCTCCGGCGTGATATTGACCATCTCGACGAACCAGGGCTGGCCTTGCCGGTATGCAATGACCCGCCCCCTGCCGTCGGTGAACTTTCGCAATATCTCGTTCGAGACTGGCTCCGCAGCAATCCAGCGCCCCTGCGAAGCATTGATCATTTGGCCGAACAACAATCGTGTCGACATCAACTCGGCGTGCAGTTGAGCCTCTCGCTTCAGAAACTCCCCGCGCACCTGCGTGAAGTAACCCAGCACTTCGAGTCGCGCGACGAGCACCGTGCACGCCAGGATGAACACCGTGATTGCCACGCCGCTGCCATACAACAGGATTTGCTGTTGACGCCGGACGCGGTCCGGTTCGAATGGCTTTCGACCCGCGGCCGCAATTCGCGCGCCGTGTCGTTTCAGTTTTTCTTGCATGCGCTTCATTTGTGGCAATCGTCACGTACTGCAAGCCGACCATTCGCGCGGGATCCTGTTTCATCCGCCATGGCCCGATACGCGATAGGTGAGCGAGTCAGTGGTGTCGCGCGAGCTTCATGCGATCGCGCAGGATCCGCGCCCGTTATTCCTTCGTATGCGACGGGCTCGACGCGGGCGAATCCACAAATATTACCGCATCGACATAGCGGATCAGGTCGACCTCACGCGTGATTCCGCGCTTCTTCTTGGCGTTCGTCTTGTGCGAATTGATGGTCTGCTTGCTACGATGAAGCTGTGCGGCGATCGCGCCCACTGTATTCCCGGCACCGAAAAGGCGGATCACTTCGATCAATGGAATGTGGCAAACGACGAATGCCAATGTTTGCCGCTTGCGCGCGCGTTCTATCGCTAGCTCACGATTCGCACGCTCGAGGAGACGGCAAGCGACTCCGCCATAAGCAACGATGCCGCCCGATACCCCTGCGCCAAACTGCTTGTAACCCGTCCCGGCCGACGCACCGGTGCAGCAGACGTTTGCGTCGTACTTCAGCAGCGCGGCCGATACCCCTTCGTCCCAATCGCGCGGATTGACATATTCTCGGGCGTTGCGGATCATCGACGCCTGACGCACGCTGACATCGAGTCATTGCTCGCCGCTGTCAAACTGCGCCGTTGCGTCCCCCCCATTCTGACCTCCCTTTACACCGCTCCCGCGCAAGGGCCCGCCATGATCGATCTCTCCACGCTCGCGCTTTTCTCCGGCGCATGTCTCGCGCTGACCGCCACGCCCGGCCCCGACATGCTGCTGATCGCGTCCCGCAGCGTGAGCCAGGGCCGGCGTGCCGGATTCGCGACGCTCGCGGGCATCCAGGCCGGCACCTACTGTCATGCGCTCGCCGCCGCGCTCGGGTTGTCTCAGCTTTTTCTCGTGGTGCCGATCGCGTACGACGTCGTGCGTTTCGCTGGCGCCGCCTATCTGCTGTATCTCGCGTGGAAGACGTTCCGCGCGGATCCGACGGCGCTGTCGCCGGTCGCGTCGCAGCGCCGCCACTCCACCGCGGCGATCTTCCGCCAGGGCCTGACGTCCAACCTGCTCAACCCGAAGATGGCGCTGTTCGTACTCGCGCTGTTCCCGCAGTTCATCCGGCCGGAGCACGGCTCGATCGCCGTGCAGATCCTCGTGCTCGCGACGGTGCTCAACCTGATCGGCCTCGTGGTCAACGGCGCGGTGATCGTGTCCGCGAGCCGGCTGAGCCAGCGGATCGGCGCGCGCCGCCGCCCGTCGAAGCTGCCGCAATACCTGCTCGGCACCGTGTTCGTCGGGCTCGCCGCACGGCTCGCGGCGGCGGGGCGGACCTGAGCGCCGACCTGCGCGCGATGCCGCGCCATCGTCACCGATTCGCGCCCAGCGACACGCGCAGCACCTCCATCAACCGCGTATAGCGGTCGCGCACTTCGGCGCGGTCGACGACGTTCACTGTCGCGAACCGCGCATGCCACGCGGGGTTCCACACATAGGTTGCGTGCCGCGTGCGATCGCCGTCCGCCGTTTCGATCAGCGAACGGATCCGCGCATCCTGCCCGGCACCCGTGTGCATCTCGAACAGCGCGTGGATATACGCGTGATATGCGTCGTACACGTGATCGTCGAACAGGTAGCGGTAGATGTGGAACGTGCGGTCGAGTTCGCGCTTCGCGCGAATCACGTCGTCGGGCGAGATGTCCTTCCAGTAGCCGATCCACGTGTAGAAGCACAGCAGCGCGTTGAGCTGCGGCGCCACCGCGTCGTAGAGCGCGAGGCGCTTCTCGATCAGCTTCTGGTTGGTCCACTGCACGAGTTCGAGCCGTTTCAGCCGGCGCGCGACGAACCAGCCAAGGCCGGCCACCGACAACGGCGTCAGCACGCCCAGCACCAGCTTGACGATTTCCAGCGAATTCCACGGATTGTTGAATGGCTGCATGAGTCGCCCGACAAGAAGAAACGCATCCGTGCCGGCGCAGGACCTAGCGCGCAGCGCCGTCTGGCCGATCACGTCGATATTGACCGTTAGTTGCCTGTGCATCGAACGTCGCACGACACCCCATGCAGGACGTGCGACGCGGCGGACCCCGATAGTTTATCGGTCGATTGTCATCCGCCCGTGACCGTTCGTCGATGCACCGCCGCACGCCCGCGCCGCGCTACGTCGGCAGCGCCGACGTCAGCTTGATCTTCTGCATCGGGATGTCGGTCTTCACGCTCTGCACGCCGGGGATGCGCGTCAGGTATTCCATCTGGAAGCGCCGGTATTCGTCGATGTCGGCCGCGACGATGCGCAGCAGGAAATCGCAATCGCCGGCCATCAGGTGACACTCGACCACTTCCGGCATCTGCTGGACGGCGTCGGCGAAGCGGTTCACGGTGTCGGCGTCCTGCCCTTTCAGCCACACGCGCGCGAAGATCGTCAGCGCCTTGCCGACCTTCGCCGGATTCAGCACCGCCACGTACTTCTCGATCACACCCGCCTCCTCGAGCAGCCGCACGCGCCGCAGGCACGGCGACGGCGACAGCCCGACCTCGTGGGCAAGTTCCACGTTCTGCATGCGGCCGTCGCGCTGGAGCGCACTGAGTATCCGGCGGTCGATGGCGTCAAGCTTCATTGGCATCCAATTCCAAAAAATCCGCGCAACGCGCGTTCGATGCCAAATTCTCCAAAATAAGTGGCCACAACGCAACCCGATTCGAGTCAAAAAAGCAGACAATTCCTCCCCCGAAGGAGGAGTAATGAGCAGTAGCGTTTCAACGTCGTCCGGGCTGCGCGAGCGGCCCGCTTTTGTCATCGAGATGGGCCGCGGGTTGCGTGCGGCGCTGCCCGTCATGCTGGGTTTCATTCCGTTCGCGCTGGTGCTGGGCGCGCAGGCCGCGCAGAAGGGGCTGAGCCTGCTCGAAGTGCCGATGCTGACCGGCCTGAATTTCGGCGGCGGCTCCGAGTTCGCGGCGATCCGCCTGTGGGCGTCGCCGCCGCACATCGCGCTGATCGTCGCGATGTCGTTCCTGGTGAATTCCCGCCACATCCTGATGGGCGCCGCGTTCGCGCCGTACATCCGGCGCCTGCCGCGCCGGCGCGCGTTCGCCGCGCTGTTCTTCATGTGCGACGAAAGCTGGGCGATGTCGCTCGCCGACGCGCGGCAGCGCTCGGCCGACCACATCAGCGTCGCGTACTACGCGGGCATCGCCGCCGGCCTCTACCTGACCTGGATCTCGATGACCACGCTCGGCGCCGCGCTCGGGCCGACCATCGGCGACGTCGAGCGCTACGGCTTCGACATGGCGTTCACGGCCGTCTTCCTGGTGCTGCTGAAGGGCATGTGGAAAGGCGTGCGCGCGAGCCGGCCGTGGTTCGTGAGCCTCGTGGTCGCGGCAGCCACGCATCTGGCCGTGCCCGGCGCATGGTACGTGGCCGCCGGCGCCTGCGCGGGGCTCGCCGCCGCGCTGCTGTGGGAGCCGCGCGATGCCTGATTTCCACACCGTCGCCACCATCGTGCTGATGGCGGCGACCACCTACCTGTCGCGCATCCTCGGCTACGTCGCGCTGCGCAACCGCACGCTCAGCCCGCGCATGACGGCCGTGATGGAGAACGTGCCCGGCTGCGTGCTGATCTCGGTGATCGCGCCGGCGTTCGTGTCGGACCGCCCGGCCGACCTGCTCGCGCTGGCGATCACGCTGCTGGCCGCCACCCGCCTGTCGATCCTGCCGACGGTGACGATCGGCGTCGTCGCGGCCGGCGTGCTGCGGCATCTGCTCGGATAAGCCGATCCGACCCGCCGCAACGCGCCGGTCGCGCCGGCGTGTACGCGGCACATCAACCGGCGAACGGGCGCGCAATGCGCCCGTTTTTTCATCCGGGCGTCGGCGCGACACGACAGCCCGCGCATCGGGATGCTAGCCTTGCGGTAGTACGCCACGCTGCCCTCCCCCCGTCACGGCCCATCTCCATGAGGATCGCCCCGATGCAAGAAGCCCGCCCGCCGTTCGACCGCGTCCTGCTCACCAACGACGACGGAATCGACGCCCCCGGCCTTGACGTGCTCGAACAGGTTGCCACGCAGCTGGCGCGCGAAGTGTGGATCGTCGCGCCGGCGGAAGACCAGAGCGGCACGTCGCATTCGCTGAGCCTGCACGAACCGCTGCGCGTGCATCGCAAGGGCGAACGCCGCTTCGCCGTGCGCGGCACGCCCGGCGACTGCGTCGCGATCGCGGTCAGCCACCTGATGAAGGATGCGCGGCCCGACGTCGTGCTGTCCGGCGTGAATCGCGGCGCGAACCTCGGCACCGAAACGGTGTTTTCCGGCACGGTCGGCGCCGCGATGACGAGCATGCTGGTCGGCGTGCCGGCCATCGCGCTGAGCCAGGCGTTCACCGATCGCAATGCGGTGCCGTGGAACACGGCGCTCGCGCACGCGCCGGACGTCATTCGGCGGCTGGTCGCCGCCGGTTGGAACAGCGACGCGTGCCTCAACGTGAACTTCCCCGCCCGCCCCGCGCAGGACGTTCGCGGGTTGAAGGTGACGAACCAGGGCGCCGGCACGCTGCAGGGCGTCGAGATCGTGTCGGATCGCGACCCGCGCGACATCGAATATCACTGGCTGAAGCTCGCGCGCGCACCGCGCGACGACGATGCGGATTCGGAAACGGTCGCACTCCGCGAAGGGTATATCGCCGTGACGCCGCTGAAGTTCGAGCGCACGCATGACGGCGCGCTCGCGCGGCTGCGGTCGAGCCTCGGCTGAGCGCGCATTCCGGTAGGCGGCCTTGGCCAGTGCGGGCGCGATGCCGGTGCGCGGCTGGCCGGCGGCGTCTCCGTGTCTCCGTGTCTCCGTGTCTCCGTGTCTCCGTGTCTCCGTGTCTCCGTGTCTCCGTGTCTCCGTGTCTCCGTGTCTCCGTGTCGCCGTGTCGCCGTGTCGCCGTGTCTCCGTGTCTCCGCGTCTGCGCACAACGCCGCCCCGTTGCGTCACGTCAGGTTCAATCCCCCGTCGAGCATCACGATCTCGCCCGTCATGTAGTCCGACGCGACGAGCATCGCGACCGTCTGCGCGACGTCGTCCGGCGTCGCCGCGCGGCGCATCGGCGCGCGGTCGCGCCAGAGTTGCTGCGCGTGCGTCCAGCCGGCGGTGAGCGGCGTATCGACGAGCCCCGGCGCAACCGCATTGACGCGAATCGCCGGCGCCAGCGACAGCGCGAGCAGGCGCGTCATGTGGTTGAGCGCGGCCTTCGTCGCCGCGTACGGAATCGACGCGCCCTTCGGCCGCACGCCTGCATGCGAGCTGACGTTCACCACGCAGCCGGGCCGCCCGCGCGACGCGGCCTCGGCCAGCGCCGGCTGCGCTTCGGCGACCAGCCGGAACGGCGCGATCACGTTGACTTCATGCAGTTCCTGCCAGATCGCGGGCGTGGCGGCCGCGAGATCGTCGTGCGGAATCACGCGGCTGATCCCCGCGTTGTTGACCAGCACGTCGAGCCGCCCCCACAGCGCAACCGCGTCGCGCACCAGCCGCACGCGCGCCGCGTCGTCGGCGAGGTCGGCCTGCAGGTAGGCCGCCGCACCGAGTTCGCGCGCCATCGCCTGCCCCGTGTCGGCCGACTGCCGCGAATGCAGCACCACCGCATAGCCTTGCGCCGACAGCCGCCGCGCGATCGCGGCGCCGATGCCCGACGTCGAGCCGGTGACGAGCGCGACAGGCGCGGTGTCGTGCGCGCTCATTCGGCGTCCGTCGTGGGCAGGTCCACGTAGCTATAGCGCTCGCCCGCCATATACAGCCGTTTGCCGACGCGCGGGTAATCGCACACGTCGTGCTCGAGCCGCTGCCCGGCGACGAGCAGCACGAGCGGCGCATCGCCCGTGTTCTGCACCGTGTGCGCGTCGCCGCCGCGTGCGAAGCCGAGGAAATCGCCCGGCGCGATGTCGGCCCGCTGCTCGCCGATCGTCACCGTCCCGTTGCCGGACAGCACGTACACGCACTCCTCTTCGTACAGGTGCCGGTGGTATTCGGCCGACTCGTGGCCGGGCATCAGCGTGATCAGGTGAACGCCGAGCTGCGTGAGCCCGGTCAGGTCGCCCACCGACTTCTTGAGGCGCACCGCGTTCGGGTTCAGCGGATGAACCGCGCGCGTCGCTTCCATGTTCGCGATATCGGCGGCCTTCAGCAGTTCACGGGGTTGGGTCGACATGGGTGTCCTTGCAGGGAGGTGGGTCAAGGAGACGTGCGAAGCACGTGCGCGCCGCCTTCGGGAAACGTGGAGCGGATCGGGACAGACGGCGAGCCGGTCATTTTGCGATATTTCCGGGCGGGCCGCTCACGCGCTTGCCGGTGCGCGGAATCGGCCCGCCGCGCCGACTCCGTGCTTTCCCTGACCCGGGCCGCTCGCCGATGCCGCATACGCGCGCGCCCGCGATGGGAACGCATCTTGCGTTCCCAAAGCATTGTCAAATCGTGCCCCCGCGATCGCCGCGACGTGTCATGATTGCCGCTGTCATCCACGGCAGCCGCCAGCCGATCGCATACGCCTCATCATGCCCATCCGCCCCGATGCCTCCGCCCTTCCCCGAGACCGCGCCACCATCGTGTGCCGCCAAGGCTCGCGCATTCTGCTCGTCGCCCGCACGACCTCCCGCTGGGCCCTGCCGGGCGGCACCGTCAAGCGCCGCGAATCGCCGCTCGACGCCGCGCATCGCGAGTTGTGGGAGGAGACGGGGCTGTCGGACCTGCCGATCGAATACGCGTTCCAGTTCGGCGGCCTCGCGAAGCTGCATCACGTGTTCGTGACCGACGTGCTGATCGATGCCGCGCCCCGGCCGCGCAACGAGATCGTGCATTGCCGCTGGTTCGAGCCGGCCGACGTCGCGTCGCTGCCCACGAGCATATCGACGCAGACCATCGTCAAGCTGCTGAGCAGCCGCAAGTTCGCCCACCTGGCGAGCGTGGCCGCGTTCTGACCGTTCCGACGCAAGCGGCAACACCGGTGGCGGCATGAAGGCGCGTCACGCATTCGTCATCTGTTCGTCACAGTGCGGCGCCCCGCCCGGCCGCCTTCACCGGTTCGCCAGCACCCGCTCGATCATCTCGCCGATGCGCCGCGCCAGCCGGTCCATCTGCGCGGCCGGCACGCCGCCATAGCCGAGCACGAGGCCGTTGTAGCCCTGCTCCGTCCCCGGCAGGCAGAACGACGACAACGGCCGCAGGATCAACCCGTGCGCCTGCGCGACGCGGCAGAGCGCCGTATCCGCCACCGGCACGTCGAGCCGCGCGGACAGGTGCATGCCGCCCGCGCCACCGGATACCGTCAGCTGCGCGCGCAGGTGCCGCTCGAGCGCGTCCTGCAGCGCGGCGCGGCGCTCCGCATAGAGCCTGCGCATGCGCCGCAGGTGACGCGTGAAATGCCCCGCGTCGATGAAATCCGCCAGCGCGCGCTGCTCGATCGCGCGCCCGTGCAGCATCAGCGCGCCGGCCGTCTCGCGCAACGCGCGCGCGAGCGCCGGCGGCGCGACCAGGAAACCGATCCGCAGCGCCGGAAACATCACCTTGCTGAAGGTGCCGAGATAGATCACCGGCGCATCGTCGGCGAGGCCCTGCACCGCCGCGAGCGGCGCGCCGTGATGACGAAACTCGCTGTCGTAGTCGTCCTCGACGATCCACGCGCCCGCCGCGCGCGCCTGCGCGACCAGCGCGAGCCGCCGCTCGAGGCTCATCACCGCGCCGAGCGGATACTGGTGCGACGGCGTGATGTAGACGAGCTTCGGCGTGCGTGCGCGCCAGTCGTCCGGATGCGGCGCGAGGCCCTCGGCATCGACGCCGATCGGCACGACGCGCAGGTCGGCGGCCAGGAACGCATTGCGCGCGCCGTGGTAGCCGGGATTCTCGATCCAGGCGATGTCGCCGGCGTCGGCCAGCGCACGCGCGCACAGGTCCAGTGCGTTCTGCGTGCCGTCGGTGACGACGATCTGCTCCGCGTCGCAACGCACCCCGCGCGACACGCGCAGGTAGCCGGCGATCGCGTCGCGCAGCGTCGCGTCGCCGGCGGCGGGCTGGTAGCCGAGCTGCGCGGGCACGGCGTCGCGCCACGCGCGCTCGACGCAGCGCCGCCATTGCGCGAGCGGGAATTCGTCCAGCGCGGGCGTGCCCGGCACGAACGGCAGCGATTCGTCGATGCCTTCGGCCGTGCGCTCGACGTGCGCCACGCGTCGCGACAGCCGCGCGACGTCGGCGCTTGCATCAGCGCTCGCGTCGACGGCTGCCGCGGTGGCAGCGGCCGCAGCCGGCGCGTCGCGCAGGCCCACGTGCGCGACCACCGTGCCCTGGCGCGTGCCGATCACGAAGCCTTCCGCCGCGAGCCGCTCATACGCATACAGCACCGAATTGCGCGCGATGCCGAGTTCGTCGGCGAGCGTGCGCGACGGCGCGAGACGCGCACCCTCCGCGATCCGGCCGTCGAGAATCGCGGTGCGCAGGCACGCGTACAGCCGGTGCTGCTGCGACATCCGCGCGGCCGCGCGCCGTCCGGTTTCGCGTTCGAACGTCGACAGCAAGACGCCGTAGTCCATCGTGGCTCCAGGTATGGGGGATGACATGGGTCTACACATGGTGCCACGAATTGTCTATCGTAAGTGTCTGCTCCATGCCATCGCGAGGTCGACACCCATGAACGCTACCGATGCCAGCCTGACCGTACGCCCCGTCAAGCCGGACGACTACCCTGCCTGGCTGCCGCTCTGGGACGGCTACAACCGCTTCTACGGCCGCTTCGACGCGACGGCGCTGCCGCTCGACGTGACGAAGCTCACGTGGTCGCGTTTCTTCGACGGCTACGAGCCCGTGCATGCGCTGGTCGCCGAACGCAACGGCGCGCTCGTCGGGCTCGTGCATTTCCTGTACCACCGCAGCACGACGCTGGCCGGCCCGACCTGCTATCTGCAGGATTTGTTCACGCTCGAAAGCGAACGCGGCAAGGGTGTGGGGCGCGCGCTGATCGAGGCCGTATACGAGGTCGCCGCGCAACATGGGGCCGAGCGCGTGTACTGGCAGACGCACGAAACCAATCGCACGGCGATGCGGCTGTACGACACCGTCGCGGAGAAAAGCGGGTTCGTGGTCTACAGGAAGGTGTTGCCGCGTTAGCCCGGCGGCGTCGTGAAGGGAACCCGTTCGCATGACGTGATGTCGAATCGCCGCATGTCCGCGTCGATCACGTCCTGAGTTTTCCTTCTCATGTTGAGCATCGGTCCCTTCTCGATCCGCGTCGTCGCGGTTGCCGCCGCCGCGCTGCTCGCATGGCTCGTTGCCCGTTTCATCCAGCGCCGCCCGCCGGACGGCCAGCACAAGACGGCATCGAGCCTGATCGTCGACGCGCTGCTGCTCGGCCTGATCGCTGCGCGCGTCGCTTATGTCGCGCAGTGGTGGTCCGATTACGCGGCCGCGCCCCGCTCGCTCGTCGCGTTCGGCGACGGCGGCTTCGACTGGCGCATCGGCATCGCGGCCGGCCTCGCGTTCGCCGGCTGGCGCTTGCGCCGCCTGCCCGCGCTGCGCCGCCCGGCGTGGGTCGGCATCGCCGCCGGCCTGGCGGCATGGGGCATCGCGCAGGGCACGCTGGCGACGCTGCAGCACGGCGCGCCGCCGCTCGCCGCGATGCGGCTCGAAGCGCTCGACGCAACGCCCGTTCCGCCGCAACGCTTTGCCGGCCGGCCTGCCGTCGTGAACCTGTGGGCCACCTGGTGCCCGCCGTGCCGCCGCGAAATGCCGATCCTCGCGCAGGCGCAGCAAGATCATCCGGGCGTCGCGGTACTAATGATCAACCAGGGCGAAGACGCGCAAGCCGTGCGCGCGTTCCTCGAACAGCAAGGCTTGCGCTTCGATCACGTGCTGCTCGACCGCGCGATGCGCGCGATGCATGCGTACGGTTCGCGCGGGTTGCCGACGACGCTCTTCTTCGATGCGAACGGCAACCTCGTCGAATCGCACATGGGCGAGCTGACCGCCGCGCGGCTGAAAGACACGATGATGCAGCACTTCGGCCCCTGAGCGCCGCGTTGACGGATCGCGTTGCACACACCGTTTCCGAGCGTCACGAGTCACAGGCCACGCATCCTCGACGCGTTGAAACGAGCCGTTGACCGACCTTCATTCCCGGGCAAACCGAACGATCAACCCGCATTCGCGCCTGCAGCCTCCAACACCGCGAACGACGGCGACCACGACGCTGCGGCCAGACGCACGCGAGCCTGCCCGGCCACACGATCGAACACCACGCGCTGTTCGCCCTTCAGCGCCGCCTCGCTAGACGCCTGCATCAGCGCGAGCGCATCGACGGGCCGGTTGTGCCGCCGAACCTCGAAATGCAGATGCGGGCCCGTCGCCGTGCCAGTGCTGCCGACCGCGCCGACACGATGACCGCGTGCGACCCGCGCGCCGATGCGCAACGCCGGCTCGAATGCGGACAGATGCGCGTAGTACGACGTATAGCCGGCATCATGACGCACCACCACGTACTTGCCGTAGCCACGCGGTTCGGTACCGATGAACGACACCGTGCCGTTCTCCGACGCATGGACGGCCCGGCCCGCCGGCGCGGCCAGATCGACGCCGGAATGCACGTGCGTCGCGCCCGTCACCGGATGCACCCGTGCGCCGAAGCGGGAGCTCACACGCGTCGCGTCGACCGGCATCACGAACCGGGAACCGGCGAACGGCCTGCCGTCGAGATCGTAATAGCCGCCGGGCGCTCCCGCCCCGGCAGCAAACCATACAGCCGACAGTTGCTGGCCGCGAAAGCGCAGATCGAGCGCCGTCACGCGCGGGCCGCCCTGAAGGGTCGCGTCGTCGTCCGCATCGAATGCCACGCGGAATGCGTCGCCGGTCCAGCCGCGCTGCGTCACGTCGACTCGACCCGCCAGCATGCGGGAGATCTGCCCGGCCACGCCGGCCGGCAGATCGGCGCTTGCCAGCGATGCCTGCAGGCTGCCGGCGATCGCGCCGATCCGCGTGCCGCTGTTCGGCTCGGCCAGCGTGAACGGCTCGCCGGACGCCAGTTCGCCGGAACGCGGCGCGAACCTTGGCGGTCCATCCGTTGCGGGCAGCGGGGACGCAAGGCCGTAGTCGAACCGGGTCGCATAATTGCGTTCGATCGCATCGCGCGCCGCGTCGCAAAGCACGCTGTAGGGCGCGCATGCGCCGAAACGCGCGACCGGGCCGTGGGGGTCAGCGCTCGCGGCCGGTGCGTCAGCCGCGGCGTCGAACGGCTTGGCCGACATCGCGCGCAAGCCGCCCCACACGGTGCGGGCGGAATGGAAAAAAGGCACGTCGACGAGGTCTGCCGTCACCGCCATGGCGGGCGCGAATGACACGGCATCGTGAGACGCCTGTGCTACCGCGCCTTGCGCGCCGGCAAGCCAGGCTGCCGCGACGATGCCGCACAGCAGCGCGCGGCGAGACGGCAGGCAGGTGGCGCCGCGTTGTGCGGGTTGACCTCGTTCGCGTGCGAGACGGGAACGCAGATCAAACCGCATGGCGTCATCACTCGCTATCAATGAAGAATCGGAAGGCTGCCGGGCAATGCAACGGGACCACCGTCATGCTCCGGCTATTCGAATTCGAGTGTATCGGCCTGACTTAAGCGGCTTAATATGACTCGTACTAATTTGAAATTTAAACCAATAGGACACGAACGAAATAGCATATTTCCAGCGCATCTGAACGGGATGCGACCTTATCGGTACAAGCGAAACACCATGCTCCGTGTACAGTCGAGGGTCGCCGGCGCGCGAACGGCTGCGTAGCGCCTGCGCAAATGCGGCAAGCCGCCGCGCGCCATTCGATGTCTGAAGTCAAAGGAGTCCGAATCCTCCCATGTTGCTCGATCACTTTCATCCGGAACGCTGGACGTTCCTGTGGAATGCGCTGTCCACCTTCTCCCTCCGGCTCTGCGCCGGCCTTGCGCTGCTCATCGCCGGCTGGTGGCTGTCGAAACGCATCGGCAACTGGCTGAGCCGCCTGCTCGCGAACAAGGAGCGCGTGGACGACACGCTGCGGCCGATTCTGTGCGACGTCGCCGTGTGGGGCATCCGCATCGTCGCGATCGTCGGCGCGCTGTCGCAGCTCGGCATCGAAACCGCCAGCATCGTGGCCGTGCTCGGCGCGGCCGGCCTCGCGATCGGGCTGGCGCTGCAAGGCACGATGCAGAACATCGCGGCCGGCATCATGCTCCTGCTGCTGCGGCCGTTCAAGGTGGGCGACTACATCGACGGCGGCGCGGGGGTCGCGGGCACCATCGACGAGGTCGGCCTGTTCATGACGCGCCTGACGAAACCGGACGGCATCTGCGAGTACGTGCCGAACAGCGCGCTGTGGGGCAGCCCGATTCGCAACTACACGCGCAACCCGACGCGCCGCCTCGATCTCGAAGTCGAAGTCTCCGTGCGCGACGACATCGACCGCGCGCTCGACGCGCTGCGCGCACTGGCCGACGCCGATCCCGACGTGCTTCAGGACCCCGCGCCGGACGTGATGGTGATGCGCTTCGACGACAGCACCGCGGTCGCGAACATGCGCGTCTGGACGCATACGGACACGTTCTGGGCGCTGCGCTGGCGCCTCGCGCGCCAGGTGCGCAAGGCGCTCGCCGATGCCGATTGCGCGACGCCGATCCGCACGCGCGAGCTGCACATCGTGCACGATGCGGGACGCAGCGCCGACGGCTCGCGCACCCGCGCGCTGTAACCCAACGTCACCGTTAACCGGCGCGTTCGCGACGCCGGGGCGCGAGCGTCACATCCTGACGATGTCGAGCAGCACCTTCTTGCCGTCCTTGTACGAGAACACGGAGATCGCGCCGTGCTTCAAGTCGCCTTGCGGCGTGAAGCTCGTGTCGCCGATCACGCCGCGATAGTCGGTGGCCGGCATCGCGGCGAGCACCTTCGCGGCGGATGTCGAATTCGCGCGCTTCATCGCATCCACGATGATGTAGACGGCGTCGTACGAGAACGGCGCATACACCTGCATCGGCTGATGGAAGCGCGCCTCGTAGCGCTTCGCGAACGCCGCGCCGCCCGGCATCTTCTCGAGCGCGATGCCGGCTTCCGAGCACACGACGTTGTCCGCCGCCGCGCCCGCGAGCTTCGGCAGGTCGGTCGAGCATACGCCGTCGCCGCCGAGGATCTTCGCGCGCAGGCCGAGCTGCCGCGCCTGCTTCGCGAGCGGGCCGCCGGTCGCGTCCATGCCGCCGTACATGATCGCGTCCGGATTCGCGCCCTTGATCTTCGTGAGGATCGCGCGGAAATCGATCGCCTTGTCGTTCGTCGCGTCGCGCGACACGACCTTTAGGCCGGCCGCCTGCGCCGCCTTCTCGAATTCGGTCGCGAGCCCCTGCCCGTACGCGGTCGCATCGTCGATCACCGCCACCGTCCGGATGTTCATCCGCTTCGCGGCGAACATGGCCAGCGCCGGCCCCTGCTGCGCATCGGTCGCGACCACCCGGTACGTCGTCTTGAAGCCCTGCTGCGTGTACACGGGATTGGTGGCCGCCTGCGAGATCTGCACGATGCCGGCGTCGCGGTACACGCGCGACGCCGGGATCGACGTGCCGGAATTGTGATGGCCGACCACGCCCGCCACCTTGTCGTCGACGAGCCGCTGCGCGACCTGCGTCGCGGTGCGCGGGTCGCCGGCGTCGTCCTGCGGATCGAGCTGCAGCGTCACTTTCGTGCCGCCGATCACGAGGCCTTTCGCGTTGATCTCCTCGACGGCGAGCCGCGCGCCGTTCTCGCTGTCCTTGCCGAGATGCGCGATTGCGCCGGTCAGCGGCGCGACGTGGCCGATCCGCACGATCTCGTCCGCGTGCGCGGGCAGTGCGCACGCCATCGCGACGGCTGCGGCCGCCGTTGTCTTGTGATGTCGAAGCATGTCTCTCTCCTGATGGGGAAGCGTTGTTGTGTCGGATACGTTCTCAATGCCGCAGCGCCGCGAGCAGCACGCGGTCCGCGACGCTCGACGCCGTGCGCATCTCGCTGCCCGCCGCGACGCCGTACAGGTTCTTCGGATCGCGCGGCGTCGGGATCAGGTCCAGCTCGATGCCGATATCGCGTTCGCGCGCGGCCGCGTTCAGGTAGCGCAGCGCCGAGAAATCCTCGAGCGCGAAGCCGACCGAGTCGAACACCGTCACCTGCGCATCGGTTTCGCGGCCGCGCTGCGCGCCGGACACGATCCGCTGGAACTCCACCACCGGGAAATCCGCCGGCATCTGCTGGATGTCGCCTTCGATGCGCGTCTGCGGCTCGTATTCGACGACCACGCGCGCGCGCCGCAGCACGTCCGCATGCAGCTCGGTCTTGCCCGGGCAATCGCCGCCGACCGCATTGACGTGCATGCCGTCCTCGATCATGTCGGGCGTCAGGATCGTCGCGTTGGTCTTGTCGGCGGTCACGGTGGTCACGATATCCGCGCCGCGCACCGCGTCGGCCGCCGACGCGCAGCGGATCACGCGCAGGCCCGCGAACGGCGCGAGATTGCGCGCGAGCTTGTCGGTGGCGGCCGGATCGATGTCGAACACGCGCAGCTCGTCGATGCCGAGCATGTCGTGGAACGCGATCGCCTGGAACTCGCTTTGCGCGCCGTTGCCGATCAGCGCCATCGCGCGCGCATCGGGCCGCGCGAGGAAGCGCGCGACCAGCGCGGACGTCGCCGCGGTGCGGATCGCCGTCGTCAGCGTCATTTCGCTGAGCAGCAGCGGGTAGCCGGTATCGACGTCGGCGAGCACGCCGAACGCCATCACCGTCAGCAGGTCGGCGCGCGTGTTCTTCGGGTGCCCGTTCACGTACTTGAACGAATACAGCCGAGCGTCGGAGGTCGGCATCAGCTCGATCACGCCGTCGGTCGAATGGCTCGCGAGGCGCGCGGTCTTCTCGAACGTCTCCCAGCGGCGGTAGTCCTGCTCGATGTAGGAAGCCATCGTCGTCAGGACCTGCGTGATCCCGACTTCGGTCACGAGCGTCGAGACGCTCGTCACATCCAGATATCTCGTCATGCTAACTGCTCCTTTGATTGCGGCGGCCTGCGCGGCCGCCGCCGAACCGGTCACGGCGCGGCGCTCACGCGCGGCCTTCGAATCCCAGCAGCACGTTGACCGCATTGATGCCGATCTCGTCGACCATGTACCCGCCTTCCATCACGAACAGCGTCGGCAGGTTCAGGCGCACGAGCGCCTCGCCGATCCGCAGGTAGTCCTGCGAGCGCAGGCGGAAGTGGCTGATCGGGTCGTGCTCGAACGTGTCGACGCCGAGCGACACGACGAGCACGTCGGGCGCATGCGCGGCAATCGCGGCCGCCGCGCGGCCGAGCGCTGCGTCGTAGCCGCTCCACGCGGTGCCCTTCGGCAGCGGCAGGTTCAGGTTGAAGCCCTCGCCCGCACCCGTGCCGCGCTCGTCCGCGTAGCCGGAGAAGTACGGATACGACACCGGCGGCTCGCCGTGAATCGACACGAACAGCACGTCCGCGCGGTCGTAGAAGATGTCCTGCGTGCCGTTGCCGTGGTGGAAATCGACGTCGAGCACGGCGACGCGCGCCGCGCCGCGCGCGATCGCGTGCTGGGCCGCGATCGCCGCGTTGTTCAGGTAGCAGTAGCCGCCCATGTACTCGCGGCCGGCGTGGTGGCCGGGCGGGCGGCACAGCGCGAATGCCGCGCGCGTGCCGGGCGTACCGTTGGACAGGAGCTCGGCGCCGGTCAGCGCCGAATTCGCGCTTGCGCTGGCCGCGGCCCACGTGCCGGCGTTGATCGGCGAACCCGCGTCCATCGCGAAGAAGCCGAGCTTGCCGTCGATGAACGCGGGCGGCGTCGCGCCGGACGGCATCGCGCGCACGGGCCACACGAGCGGCAGCGCCTGGCAGGTGCGGCCGGTCGCGCGCCATTCGTCCCAAGCGCCGGCGAGGAAATCGACATAGCGCCGGCTGTGCGCGCCGGTATAGCACGCGCGGTCGAATGCGCGCGGCGCGACCACGTCGCCGAGGCCGCTCGCGCGGACTTGCGCGAGCACCGTTTCGGCGCGCAGGGGGTTCTCGAACGAATCGGTGATGGCGCCGTCCTTCAGTTCGACGCCGCGGTGCAGTTGATGATCGCTGCTGTAGATCGTGAGCATGGTGGGCTGTTGCGGTAAGGATGAGCAACAGTTTATTGGCGGCGATCGGCAATAGCTTTGCTTTTCGCGCTGCCGTTCCGTACACTTTTGTGCAAACCGACTACGGAACGGACGAAATGAGCAAAAATCGCCCAAAGGCAGAAATAGACGGCGTCGACCGCGCCATGCTGCGCCTGCTGCAGGAAGACGGCGCGCTCTCCAACGCGACGCTCGGCGAGAAGCTGTCGTTGAGCGTGACGCCCTGCTGGCGCCGCCGCAAGCGCCTCGAGGACGAAGGCGTGATCACCGGCTACCAGGCGAACCTCGACCGGCGCGCGCTCGGCATGAACGTGTTCGCGTTCGTGCTCGTCACGTTCAACATGCATTCCGACAAATCCGCCGACAATTTCGAAACCGTGATCCGCAAGCATGACGAAGTACTTTCGTGTCACAAGATCACCGGCGCCGCCGATTACGTGCTGCAAGTCGTCGCGACGGATCTCGATGCGTATGCCGAATTCGTCGAACGCGTGCTGCGGCGGCAGGCGGGCATTTCGTCGATTCAATCGAGCCTCGCGTTGCGCGAGGTGAAGTTCTCGTCGCGGCTGCCGGTGCCGGAGGAATGAGCGGCGGTGGCACGATACCTTTTTCCTATTTCACGGAGCATGACCTCATGAAACGTTTCATCCCGTCGGTTTCGCTTGCCGCTGCCATCGTGTTTGCATTGAGTGCATGTGCGGCACAACCGACTCCGCCTGCGCAGTCCTCCGCACCGATCGTCGGCGGCGATCGCGACGCGCATGGCTGCATCGGCTCGGCCGGCTACGCATGGTGCGAATCGACCGGGCAGTGTGAACGGCCGTGGGAACTCGCGAAACAGAAGGGCTTCGCGAATTCGGCGGAGGCGTTCGCGCAGTACTGCCGGAGCGGTTCGGCCAACTGAGTCTGACGCGAGTCGCCGCAATCGTTTCGCGGCACTCGTGCAGGAACGGGCACGCGATCCATTCGACGATCGCGCCGACGCCCCCTTCGACAACCTCGCCGTCACACCGAATCCCCCTCCCCCGCTGACCACGTTGTGCACAACGCCGAACTGAAAGTTTCCCTCGGATCAGCTACGCGGGACTCATTTCCCGCTCTACACATGCTCAACTAATAAGGATTGGAAAATCATTCGACAGGTCCCAATTTGAGTCGAAATATTCGGATCTGTACGAGAATTTTTACCTCGTTTCTGATTACATTCATCACCAATCGTCAAGCTTCATCTTGAAAATTGCACAGCATTCCGTAGCGAGGTAAAAGAGCGATCTCATTCCACTTCCGAGGCCGCTTATGAAGAACGAACAAGATCGCGAGCCAATCCGTTTTGGCGACAAGACTGGTCGCGGCGCTACCGCGAGCGGTGTGCGGACGGTGGGGGATTGCAAATGCTGACCTTCAACCCGTCGCGTACGCTGTCGATTTCCGGCGCAGCGCTGCCGACCTACGGCGTCGACAAGCTGCCGGCATTCGTCCCGGTGCGGCTACAGGGCACCGAAACTATCGGCCGTATCGACGAATGTCGTTACCTCGTCACGCTGCGTACCGACGACGCTTACGCATTCTCGCCGAGCGTCACGGCCAATCTCGATCTCGACAAGATCATCGGGACCGAAGCAACCGTT